>Ga0315321_10000619_pt1 | contig 26729 bp, 26 predicted proteins | sample M180m21515metaG_FD_203464 | JGI IMG/M metagenome (GOLD analysis project Ga0315321, IMG submission 203464) | Ammonia-oxidizing marine archaeal communities from Monterey Bay, California, United States - M1 80m 21515 | ecosystem: Environmental > Aquatic > Marine > Intertidal zone | place: USA...
GCCACGCCTTGTGCCCGGCTGGACCAAGCCCATCGTCATTGGTCGCCATGCGTTTGGTGATCAATACCGCGCGACAGACTTTCTGGTGCCGGGGGCTGGTGAGCTCACAATGACGTTCAAGCCGGCAGACGGTTCCGCACCGATTGAACGCAAGATATTCGACTTCCCAGACGCCGGCGTCGCCATGTCGATGTATAATCTGGATGAGTCCATCATCGGCTTTGCGCGCGCCTGCTTTAACTATGGCCTGCAGCGGAAATACCCCGTTTTCCTCTCCACCAAGAATACCATTCTGAAAAGCTATGACGGCCGTTTCAAGGATATCTTCCAGGAAATCTATGACACGGAATTCAAAGACCGTTTCGACAAGCATGACCTCTACTACCAGCACCGCCTGATCGACGACATGGTCGCGTCCTGCATGAAATGGGAAGGTGAATATGTGTGGGCGTGCAAGAATTATGATGGCGATGTGCAATCCGACACTGTCGCCCAGGGCTTTGGCTCGCTCGGCCTCATGACCTCCGTTCTGCTGACCCCAGACGGCGACTGCGTCGAAGCGGAGGCGGCGCACGGCACTGTCACGCGCCATTACCGCGAGCATCAAAAAGGTCGCGCCACCTCAACCAACCCAATCGCCTCCATCTTCGCGTGGAGCCAAGCGATCAAGTATCGCGGTAAGTTCGACGATACGCCTGATGTTGAACAATTCGGTGAAGCGCTGGAAGAAGTCTGCGTTGATACAGTTGAAGCCGGTCAAATGACCAAGGATCTCGCGATCCTGATCGGCCCGGAACAAGGCTGGCTGACAACCCAGCAATTCCTTGAAGCGATCGACCGGAACCTGCAAAAGAAACTGGCGTAGAACCGCATCATGACGATCGAAACACCTGTTCTGATCGTCGGCGGCGGTCCTATCGGCTTAACGCTCGCGCTTGATCTCGCGTGGCGCGGAATTGATGTGACTGTTGCAGAGACCCGCATCGAGGCCGAACCACCCCCGCCAAAGTGCAACCACGTCGCCGCCCGCTCCATGGAGATATTCCGCAGGCTTGGGCTGGCGGAAAGCCTGCGCGATGCTGGATTGCCAGAAGATTACGCCAGTGATGTCTCTTACCGCACAGCCTTCGCGGGCAAAGAGTTAACCCGCATCCCGATCCCTTGCCGCCGGGATCGCTATACGGCGACAGAAGGCCCAGACGCCAATTGGCCAACGCCAGAACCACCCCATCGCATCAACCAAACCTTCCTGGAGCCGATCCTTTTCGCCCACGCCAAAGCATCCCCTCGGATAACGCTGCTGAACGAAACGGCCATCATGGCTATCGCCCAGGATGATAACGGCGCACTGGCTGAGGCGCGACATGTCGGCAGCGGTGCGGAACAACAAATATGCTGCCAGTACATCATCGGGTGCGATGGTGGCGGGTCTATGGTGCGGAAGAGTATTGGTGCGAAATTCGAAGGCGATGCCGTTATCCAACGGGTCCAATCGACCTATATCCGCGCACCGGACCTTATCAACCGCCAAGAAACCGCGCCCGCTTGGGCCACGTTTTCGCTGAACCCTAAACGCTCCGGCAATGTCTATGCGATTGACGGCGGAGAGCGTTGGGTCGTCCACAATTACCTGAAGCCAGATGAAGCCGATTTTGAGGCTGTGAACCGGGACTGGGCGATCCGCGCAATCTTGGGCGTCGGCGATGATTTCACCTATGACGTGATCGCGCCGATGGACTGGTATGGCCGCCGCCTCGTCGCCGATAAATTCCGGGACCGGCGGGTCTATATATGCGGTGATGCAGCCCATATCTGGGTGCCCTATGCTGGTTACGGCATGAATGCCGGGATCGCTGACGCCATGAACCTTTCCTGGACGCTTGCAGCATATCTGAACGGCTGGGGCGGTGCCGGGATTTTGGAGGCTTACGAACAGGAACGCCTGCCCATCACGCAGCAGGTTTCCCATTTCGTCATGGATCACGCCCACGCCATGGCAGGGCAACGTGGCGGCGTGCCTGCAAATATTGAAGATGATGACGCAGCAGGTGAATCCGCGCGGCAATCGCTTGGCCAGAAAGCTTATGATTTGAACGTGCAGCAATATTGCGCCGCTGGCCTGAACTTCGGCTATTTCTACGAAAACTCGCCAATCATTGCAGGCGATGGCGAAACAGCGCCTGGATATTCAATGGCAGATTTCACGGCCTCCACCGTTCCAGGCTGCCGAACCCCACATTTCTGGCTAGCGAATGGCGATAGCCTTTATGACGCCATGGGGCCGGAATTCACACTGCTCCGGTTCGATCCGAATGTTGAAGTTGATAGCATCCTGAATGCAGCGAAGCGGGCGGGCCTGCCAATGCAATTGCTTGATGTTCCGGCGACACAAGCTGATCCGGCATACAAGCATGCACTCACACTTTCTAGGCCAGATCAGCATATTGCTTGGCGCGGCGACAAAGCACCAAATGACACCGCATCACTGATCGAACGTATTCGCGGAGCTGGCTGATGCTCTCATATCTCCATAGCTTTCACGCTGGAAACCGCGCTGATTTGCATAAGCATGGCGGCTTACTGGCCTTGCTTGCTGCGATGCGCAAAGACCCGGAACCGATAACATATATCGAAACCCATTCAGGCCGTGGCCGCTATGACCTGCACGCCGCACAAGCCAAGAAAACCGGCGAGTTTCTCACAGGTGCCGCAGCGCTCTGGCAGGCGAAACCGCCACCGCGTGGGTTGGCCTCGCTGGCGCAGGCGATCCAGGCAGAGAACGAGGACCGCGACGACCTACGTTATTATCCGGGCTCACCAATGCTGGCTGCCAAAGCGCTCCGCCAACGTGACCGGCTAGAGCTTTGCGAACTGCATCCAAAAGAGGCCCCTGCTCTGCGCCAAGCGCTTGCCCGCTTCCGCCGTGCCAAAATTCGGTATGTGGATGGGCTAGAATGGGTGAAATCAGCGCCTGGGCTACAAGGCCGCCGCACGCTCATCCTAATCGATCCAAGCTATGAACAGGCAGCGGAATATGAAGCGCTCGGCGCATGGCTGCCTGAAATGTCAGCGCGCCTGCCATCGGCCTCATTCTGTCTCTGGCTACCGCTCCTGCCGGATGCACGTCATCTGCCAATGCTGGAGGTGCTGAAAGCCAATCTCAAAGCACCAACGATGCTGGGGTCAGTCACTTGGTCGGAGAACGCGAAAGCGGATCGTGGCCTGATTGGCTCTGCGCTTGTTGTCGTGCGCGCGCCAGATGGAATGGCTGGCGGGTTGGCCCGGGTGCAGCGAGATTTGCTGAAATTGCTGAAAGCGCCAGATAAAGGTGCCCGCGTTGAACGGTTAGCCGGCTAAAAAGTTAAGGGACGCAGCCTCAATCGGCTGCGCCCCTCGCCTCGCTATCGCCGGTCACTCAAGCCAGGGATCGGTATTTCGCTTAGCTTAAACCCGCTTCTTAGCACCGTTGTTGAAGATCTTGTCGCCATGCTTCAGGTAGGCGTCGCAGGTTCCATTAGGCACTTGATAGAGTTCCCGCGCCATTTCGTACACCCCGCGCTCAATGACAGAGCGGACAGCAAGCTGGATCGGCCCCAGGGAACGTTCACCGACGCCGATGTCGAGGAGCTTTGAGTTAAAGAACTCGAACAAGCCAGCCCGCACTTCACGACCAAGGATCTGCTTCTGATATGAAATCACGCGGCGAACCTGCAGGGTGCGCGTATCAACCAAGCGCAGGTCCAATCCAACGTTCGGCACATAGAGCTGACCGGAGAAGCTGACGAGATCAAACAGGCCGTCCGCAGCATTGGAGCGAATATTGTAGTTGATCTCTGTGATGCCGCCGATGACATGGTGCGTCGAGCCAGGCACCGAGCCGGACATGATCTTGCGATATGGACCATTGCCGCCACGGTCGCTGATCAGCTTGTTGTTCGCATACTTAAGCTCAAGCTCTGCCACAGATGTATCGAAGCGCTCGACCATCGGCACGCCAGCTTTGGAAAGAGCGGACATCACCATCAACGCAGCACCCTGGGTCAACCGCTTGCCAGTCTCCAGATCATCCTTGCCGGCGTAATCAGCGACCTTGCCTACTGCCAGCACGAATGGGGACGGCTGCTGCGTGACCTGGTGGCCAATGCAATAGAGCGCCTGGGTGTAGGGCGTTGGATTCTCGATCACGGGTGCGGTCCCGATAGGCTCCGCGTATTTGCCGTTAATCGCGACGGGGGATGTGCAAGCGCCGTCTGCTGATACATATATGTAGGCGTCGCTTCCAGGCGGACTTTCGCATGGGGCGTTTTGGCGGGGAAATAGTTCTCGTAGCCAGCGAGACCAGTCAGCGCGAAATTTCGCTCCGAATTAAACACATGGCTTGAGGGATCGTTGAAGTAGCAGATTTCCTTAATGCGCGCGCCTTCAGCTTCAGGATGATCTGCGATCCACTGAAACAAGAATGACGTACCGCATTTGGGCGTGCCAGCGACGATGAGATTGGGCAAGGCCATGGCTTGTGTCCATTAGCCCCGGTCGCGTCGGCGCGCCAGAGCCATCCCGTAGGCTGCATCCAATGCTGCACCCGCATGTTCCAGTGTGTAATTGCCCTGATAGCGCGCAAAGCCTACTTCGCCCAGGGTGGTCAGTGCTTCTGGTTCCAGGTTTTCGATAATCGCCGTCAACTGGTCTGGATCATCCAACGGGAACAACATCCCGGCTGCACCTTGATCCAGCATTTCTGGCATCGCGCTTTGGTTACTACCGATCACGGCGGTACGGTTGCGCATAGCCTCCAATACCACGAGCGGCGCGCCTTCCCACCTAGATGGCACAATCAACGCATCGGCAGCAGCCAGCCAACCATCTAGTTCCATATGCGGCACCCAGCCATGCCGCCAGACACGGGGGTCCGAGAGATCCAAGCGGCTTTCGTCGTCATATTCAGCCTCACCCACCAAGTGCAGCCTGACATCCGTTCGCCTGACGCGCTTGAACGCACTGAGCAGAATGTCGAGACCTTTTTGACGATCAAACCGCCCAAAAAACAACAACTTCAGCCCATCACCTTCCATATCTTTGGGTGGCGGCAATTCATCAGCCTGAGCGACGCCTTGTGGAATGGTAATATGGCCTTCAGACGGCAATCCGCACGCAAGTGCTGCGCGTCTTCCTGCTTCAGACAGAGACAGGATCGCATCGGCCCGAGGTGCCAGCCGCTTTTCAATCTCAGCATAAATCCGGCGCTTCCAAGATGGCAGCTCCATCTCAAACGACCAGCCATGCGCGCAATACACAATTGCCGGGGCCGATGCCGCGTCATTATTCCGCCAACGGCCATAAAGCCCAGGAAATGTCGAATGTAGGTGAACGATCGCCGGTTGTTCTGTCGCCACAAGGCCGCGAATTTCCTTCGTGGCGCTTAGGATATCAAACGGATTACGGCCCGAAAGATACGGTAATACCCGATCCGCCGCATCTAGGAGAGCTGGATCGGCATAGTCCAAATCGGCGACAAGCGTGACGCGGCTGAATTGCCCGCTCGCCCGCTGCCGCCGCATGGCGTCACGCACATATGTTGAAACGCCGCCGCGGCAGCGTTCAACTAAATGAAATATTTCGCCAAAGCTCTCAGTCATAAGTCTTTTCGCTTGCTCCAGTTCGGGTCTATGGCGCGGCCAATGCCACGTCAATCAATGGGATGCGTTCTCGTGCAGAGTTCGTTAGCCTGTTACAAATAGTGCAAAATTTTGAGGAGCATCCCATGTCTGACTTAACCGAGCGTTTGTCGAAATGTTATGCATCCGCTGTACATGACGTTTTGCGGGAGATGGGGCATGGCAATTGCGTGCTCCCGCCGACACTGCGCTTGATCGACCCAACGAAACGTGTCGCAGGCGAGATCTACACAATCAGCGGCCATATTGATCAAACATTAAGGCGCCATGACTCGCTCTTGCTTTGGTCCCGTGTGTTGTCTCGCGTGCCAGAGGGCAAGTTTCTATTCTGCCAGCCGAACACCCGAATGGTCGCATTGATGGGAGAGCTTTCCGCCCACGCACTGATGGCCAAAGGGACGGTTGGTTATGTGGCGGACGGACATGCGCGTGACATAGAGCAATTGATGGACATGGGCTTCCCGACGGTCGCGGACCTCGCCACACCAGCCGATATTGTGGAGCGCTGGAAATATGACTCGCTCGGTGAGCCCATCAACATCGGCACGGTCACCATCTGCTCCGGTGACTATGGCATTGCCGATATGGACGGTGTCGTGGTCATCCCGAAGGACATGGTGGAAGAAGCCGTAACCCGCACGGAAGCCGTCATGGCAACCGAAAGCGATATGCGCAAAGCCATCATCGCCGGCATGGACCCGGAGGAGGCCTACCTGAAATACGGCAAGTTCTAATGCGCGCCGTCGTTTGCACAGCACTTGGCGGGCCGGAAGTTCTGGACCTTGAAAGGCGACCAGACCCAGGCCAGCCCAGTCCGGGCCAAGTGCTGGTGCGAACGCGCGCATGGGGCGTCAATTATGTAGACGTGCTGATGTGTCAGGGCGGGTATCAGCTAAAACCGGACCCGCCGTTTGTTCCTGGGCTTGAGGGCGCGGGCGATGTGCTCGCCGTTGGTGAAGACGTTGAGGATTGGCAGGCAGGCGACCGCGTGATCACCAGTCACCGCCCTGGCGCGTTTCAGGATATGCACTTGCTGCCACCAGATAAGCTCTGGCCACTACCCCAACGCTTTGACTATGCCGAGGGTGCCGCATTCCGCTCCGCCGCCATGACCGCATATCATAGCTTGGTTGACCGGGGCCGCTTGGAAGCTGGCGAGACGGTCATGGTGCATGGCGCCACCGGCGGTGTCGGTTTGGCGGCAGTGCAGCTTGCCAAAGCGCTTGGGGCGACGGTGATCGCAACGGGCGGGAATGCCGACAAGCTCAAGACCGTATCCGCCATGGGCGCGGACCACGTACTACCCGCAACCGGGCGTTTCCGGGACGCCGTGAAGGATTTAACTGGCGGCAAAGGCGTCAATCTCGTATACGACCCCATCGGCGGGGATGTCTTTGACGAAAGCACCCGCTGCCTCGCGTGGGAAGGCCGCATCATCGTCGTCGGCTTCGTTTCAGGCCGCGCAGCGGAGGCGAAAACCAACCATCTGTTGATCAAAGGCGCATCCGTCATCGGCATCCGCGCTGGAGAAGGGGCCCGCCAAAACCCCGCCCGCGGCGCCCGCGCCCAATCCGCGCTCTTGGCCCTCGCCGAAACCGGCGCCCTCACCCCCCACATCTCCCACCGCTTTCCGCTCGAAGCAGCAGCAGACGCATTCCGGGCTATTGATGCGCGCCAGGTGATTGGGAAGGCTGTGCTGGCAGACGGATAAAGGCGTAAATTAAGCACATCAAGTTGTGCCACTTGCTACCGACAATAGATTGATCCAGCATCGAATTGTGATTCTGCAACGCAGGTTGAACAGCTATGCCGGACAATCGCGATTTCTTCATAAGTTTCACCAGCGCATTCGCCAGATTATTGCTTCGCCCAGATTATTGCTTAGCAACGTCGCATCAATAGCCGTACGACTGCCTGCTCTGCGCTACTGTGGCGCTAGGTACTGACGTCTTCGGTGTAGGAGTTCGGCACGCAATCATCCTATTCGTCCAAAAGCCGTGAAGTTCAGCGAGCAATCGGAGCTGGCACAAAGCCATTGCTGATCAAGCCTGCACGATGGGCTGCCCTTAGTGTGACCGCCAAGGTAGGTCAGCGTTACTAAATCCAACCATATGCTGGCCACTATCGACCGTTATAATTTCGCCGGTTATGTGGCGCGCGCTGGCGAGATACAGTACGGCATCTGCAATATCCTCGACGCCTAAGCCTTCGCCCAATGGGGTCATGCCCTGGCGTTCAGCAAAGATTGCCTCAGTCTGGTCTCCGCTTGGCAGAACGAGGCCAGGTGCGACACCGTTCACACGGATTTTGGGGGCTAACTCTAAGGCCGCCACTTTCGTTGCCGTTTCCAAGGCCGCCTTGGCGCAGAAATAGCTGAACGTGCGGGATGACGGCGCTCTAAGCTGTGTATCCAGCATATTCACAATAGCTGCCCCAGCAGGTGCCTGACGGGCAAAAGCCTGCATCAGAAAAATAGGCGCTGCAGCATTCACATTCGTCATGAGCTGCCATTGTTCTGGGGTGAGCTCCTCCAAGCTTTCAGCCTGATAGAGTGAGGCTGAGTTGATGAGCAGAGAGATTGGGCCGCCCATCAGCTCTGCCGCACGAGCGACAAGTGATTGAGAACCGGCGATATCCGCCAGATCTTGGCCTAACGTCGCGGCCTTGCCGCCGGCGGCTGTAATCTCCATCGCCAAAGCCGCAGCGCTGTCCCTGGAGTTATTATAGTGGATGGCAACTGCATAACCCGCATCTGCCAGCACCTTGGCAACCGCCTTACCTATCCGTAGGCCACCACCAGTCACCAGCGCAATTTTCGTCATGCCAGATCCAGGCGAATATCCTGGGTGTCCAGCACAGGCTGCACGCGCCCGGCCTCGTGGGAGCGAATGAGGTTTACCTTGCTCAACATCGCAAGCGTTGCAAAGCACGTCTCAGCTGAGCGAACTTCCTCACCGAACATTGCAACTGGGGATGCCATAGTGATGCATACGGGCCAGCCGAGCGTGCGGAAACGGAAGGCCTGCAGCGTATTTTCCACCTGGTGCCGGATACGGCGAGGCCCATCTGGCAGCGCGTGGTAATAGCCAATACCCATGCCTGGATCGACCCAAATACGCTCCACCCCGGCAGCAGCAGCGATTTCTGCAGCGCGACGAAGATAGTCCATCTGCGCTTCGATTAACTCGTCCCGCGTTGGTGGATCAACCTCAGATCGGCCATGCTCACCTGGCGTGTAACAGAGGATCACGCCAGCATCATGCTTTGCGATCATGCGATAGAATGCAGGATCATCATTCCGCCCGGTCAAATTGACGACGCCAGCGCCCGCTTCCAAGCTCGCCTCAACCACGTCCGGCAGATAGGTATCCACAGACACCAAAATCTTCTCTGCGGCGAGTTCTCGAATGACCGGCAGCAGGATTGAATTCTGCCCATCCGCATTCACCCTGGCCGTGCCAACGCCCGTCGATTCAGCGCCGATATCGATGATACTGCACCCATCCAACGCCATGCGCTTGCCGCGCCGAACTGCTTGTTGGACGGACAGTGAAAGGCTCTCCCGGTAAGAGCTATCCTTCGAAAGGTTGATCACGCCCATCTGGTACGCTTGGTCAGTAAAACTCTGCCCAAAGGCCGGGAAGTCGAACGCGCGCACGGGTGCGGTGATGGCGTCCCGATGCTCTTCCCAAATCGGCAACAGAAAGTCAGGCGATATTAAAGACAAGGGGCCGCACTCCATTCATCCATAAACACAAAGATATCATCAATGTCGTCATCCGGCAGGGCCGCCAATAATTCAGCGACAGTTTTGCCCAAGGCCGGGTGCATAAGATCTGGCCCAATGTCTGCTAATGGCTGCAGTACAAACCGCCGCTGATGGAGGCGCGGATGTGGCACCTCTAACCTGCTGTCTGCAGTAACCAGGCCCCCATAGAACAGAATATCCAGATCCAGGGTGCGCGGCCCCCATCGGACATCACGCGTCCGGTTGTTCTCCCGCTCAACGGACAATAAAAAGTCCAGCAGGTCATGTGCGGACCGTTCCGTCTCAATCTGAATGACGGCGTTCAGGTAACTAGGTTGCTCCTCTGGTCCGCCAACTGGAGCTGTCTCATAAAGGGGGGAGGTCGCTTGAACCAAAAGCTTCTCTGCCTTTGCCAGTGCATCAACCGCTGCACGCAAAGTCGCCAATCGATCTCCCAGGTTTGCGCCGATAGCGACGTAAGCCCGCATAAAAGTCTCCATTCTTGCCAATAGGCTTCCACGCGGAAAACCGTTGCTGGAATATACCTAATTCGCAAACACCCCACAGGCCAGCAAGATTTGCTGCCAGAGCCGGTCTGTCGCATTGGCCAAGTGACTGCGTGAGAGCGTAAAGCTCTGTCCAGGCGGAACCCAATCAATCGCCCTCTCGGGGTTCACACACGCAAATGCCTGCCAATTGAATTGCTACAAAGAGGGAGCTTCAGTCGTTTGCTACGCAAAAGACGTTGGCGCACCCATCAGGATTCGAACCTGAGACCTCTGCCTTCGGAGGGCAGCGCTCTATCCAGCTGAGCTATGGGTGCTGAAGTGGCGGGACACTAGCCTAAGCGGGGCGGGAGGCCAAGGGGTTTTGTTGGGGACGGGCAATGCTTAGTCGTTAGCTGCTTCCTGTAAGCGTTTCAGCGCATTCTGGTCTTGGCCGGAAGGCAGTGGAGCCGTTGGGGTGGCGATCCATGCGGCGATATCGGCGATGACACGAGCGCCGGCTTTGTCCCGGAGGAGCATGTGGCGGCCATTATCGTATACGGCGATACGGTGTGGGATGGCGCCGTTCGGATGCGGTAACGCCTTCAACGCTCGGAGTGTTGGCGCTTTCGGCACCAGATCATCCTTTAGGCCATAAAGCAGTAGCAGCGGTGTTTTTTGGTGTGCGGCGCTGGCCTGTGCTTCATCCATTAGGTTCACGAGGCCGTAGAGCATGTCTACCCGCGTGGATTTTCTGACGTTTGGGTCTCGGGCCATGCGGCGGAGTTCGGCGATATTATCTGTCGGCGTGATGCGCACTCCCTCCCCAGTTAGCGGATAGCCTGGGGTCAGGCGTGCGAAAGCGTCCAAGGTTGCTGACATGATGCTCGGCATATGATCCCGCCCCCACACTGCGGGGCCGACGAGAATGGCACCTGCCGCTGCATCTGGCGCATCTGCCAGGGCTGTCATCGCAACGGCTCCGCCCATACTAAGGCCGAGCAGGTATAGGGGCGTATCTGACGCATTGGCCTGCAGCGCCTTGGCGATAGCGATCGCGTCCTGCCGCATGCGCGCGCCACCGGCCCAGCGGCCAGCGTGTGGGGTTTGGCCAAAGCCCCGTTGGTCATAGGCATAAAACGCAATTCCTGCAGTCGCCAAACTTGGCCCGATATCCCGGAATGCACCGCTGTAATCATTGAAACCGTGCAATCCCAGCATAATTGCTTTGGGCTGCCCATCTGGCTTCCAAGAACGTAGCGGCAAAGGCACGCCATCCTCTGTGATAACAAAGCGGCTGGTAATCTCCAGCTTACCCGGCCTGTCACCCACTGGCGCAAGCGTCGGCGCAGCGCAGGCAGAGAGCAGTGCCAGGCCGATGAATGCGGCTGTGATCTGAAATAAAGGTCGGGCCATGGGAGCAGTCCAATGCGAAGAGGCTTGCATCAGCGGCTGTGATCGCCCTAACTCGCGGCTTATGCAAGCCAAGGAGAAGCAACATGCGGTTTGAAGTGGCGGAACTATCGGGCGCAATGACAGTCGTCGATGTGGATATTCAGCAGATCGTTATCGGCGGATGGACCGGGCGCGACGCCGCCGCCGTGCAGCATCACATAGATGAATTGGCCGAAATCGGCGTACCTGGCCCGTCGGAAACCCCATTGTTCTATCGGGTTGGCCGCGATCTTCTGACCCAAAGCAGCGTCATCCAGACGGTTGGCGATGGCGGGTCCGGGGAAGTTGAGGCCGTGGTAATCGGCACAGAAAGCGGGATGATCGTCGCCGCCGGATCAGACCATACGGACCGGGATGCCGAATCCTATTCAATCCCGCTGTCCAAGCAACTCTGTGCCAAACCCGTATCCACACGCGCGTGGCGGCTGGAGGATGTGATTGCTGGTTGGGACGATATCGCCCTAGAGGCTGACCAGGATCGCGGCGGTGTTATGGTCGAGTACCAGCGCGGCCCGCTTGCGGCCTGTCGACGCCCGGAAGATTTGATCCAGCGGTATACGGATGGTGCCAGCCTTGCAGTGGGGACAGCACTATTTTGCGGCACGATTCCCGTCATCGGCGGCATTGCTGGCGGCGATGCTTTCACGATGCGTCTGGTCGATCCTGGCCATGGTCGCACCCTAGAACACAGCTACAAGATTGACGTTCTGCCAATCATCACCTGAGCCTTATCAACAGTCCTGGATAGTGACAGAGAGCGTTCCACAGGACATGCTGTAAGCACAGGACATGCTGTAAGCAACTGGCGGAAACGCCGGACCATATCAAAATCAAGCAAAGCAAAGGCGCGAATTCCCATGGGTGACAATAAGGCTGCTACAGCGGCGAAACTGTTGATGGATGCGTGGGAAGCCGGATCACCGATCCCTGGCCTGCCAAAAGACTGCACCCCAGCCAACGAAGCTGAGGCCATCGCTATCAATGACGCAATTATCGCTGCTAATACAGCAAAAATCGGTGGCTGGAAAATTGGCGCGACTGGGGCTGCACCCCAGAAGGCGCTTGGCTTGAGCCAGCCTTTTGTCGGTTACATCCGTGCCGCCAATGTTGATACGGGTGCCACCACATACACCTTCGCAGACCTAAACCGTCCGATCATCGAAAGCGAATACGCCTACCGCTTGAAAGCAGACCTGCCAGCCCGTGAAAAAGACTATACCCGTGCCGAAATCGAAGCCGCTATTGGCTCGCTGATTATTGGCATGGAAGTCCCGTTGAGCCGCCTTGGCCCAGACCATGGCCTTGGCCCATTGGCACTTGTTGCTGACCACGGCGGCACTGGCCGATTTGTTATCGGTGCTGAATATGATGACTGGAAAAGCATCGATACGGTCAAACAGGATGTCGTGCTGACATTTGATGCTGCCGAAGCTGGTCGCGGCACAGGCGAAGCAATGATGGGCGATCCAGTCAATGCTGTCGTTTGGTTCGCCAATCATATGTCTGGCAAGGGCGTTAGCCTGAAAGCAGGTGAATTCATCACAACCGGGTCCTGCACAGGCGTAATTCCTGCCCCCGGCCCCACGGTCGCTATCGCTGACTTTGGCCCAGAAGGCAAAGTTGAATTGACGCTGAAATAAGGACTGCAAAATGCTAGACAAAGCGGCAAGTCAGAAGGAAGAGCTCATTCCTTACCGGGGGCCGACAAGCCCCTATGCGCTGAATGAAATCTTCATCCAGGATGCGTTCGCAAACGATGACGAGCGCCTCTGGATGCAGATGACGCCCTATAGCTGGTCTCGCCCGCTTTGTCTGAATGCAAGCCAGGGTTATTGGGTGCATCTCTCCAAATTCAGGGGCGATGGCGTGGTCTCGTGCCACCGCCACCCGGCCCCTGTGCATGGCTTTATCATTAAAGGCGGATGGCGCTATCTGGAGCATGATTGGGTCGCGACGGAAGGCTCATACATATTTGAGCCACCGGGGGATATTCATACCCTCGTAGCGCTGCCTGAAGTAGAAGAGAGCATCACGCTGTTCCACAATACCGGCGCGCTCATCTATTGCGATGTGGACGGGAACACCAAAGGCTATGCCGACGTGTTCACCCGGATTGACGGCTATGCAGAGCACTTCGAGAAAGTTGGCCTTGGCGCTGACTACGTGAAGAACTTCATCCGTTAAGGAGCAATCTGATGTCTGATGTCATTCTGATCGTTGGCGCTGGTCCCGGCATGGGTGCCGCCATTGGTCGTCGGTTCGCACGCGAAGGCTTCAAAGTAGCGCTGGCTGGCCGCACACTTTCAAAGGTGGAAGGCCTTGCGGCAGACATAAACGGTGCCAAAGGCTTCGCTTGTGATGCGACGGACGAGGCATCCGTCAAAGCGCTATTTGATGCGGTTAAGCAAGACATGGGTGAGCCCAATGTTGTTGTTTTCAATGCCAGTGGCCGTGTCCGCAAAAGCATTCTCGATATTGAGGTCGATGAGTTCGAAACCGCATGGCAGATAAGCTGCCTCGGCGGGTTTATCGTCGGGCGGGATGCAGCCCGCATCATGGTGCCTAAGGGCAAAGGCACAATCCTGTTCACGGGCGCTACGGCTTCCGTCAAAAGCTATGCGAACTCCGCCGGGTTCGCTGTTGGAAAGTTTGGCCTGCGCGCGCTGTCATATTCCATGGCGCGGGAATTTGGGCCAAAGGGCGTTCATGTGGCCCATGTGGTCATTGATGGCGGCATTCGTGCTGATCATCGCACCGATTACCGCCAGCATGACCCCGAAAACCCGGACAAATGGCTTGATCCAGACGCCATTGCCGACAACTACTGGATACTGCACGCGCAACATCGCTCAAGCTGGACATCAGAAATTGATGTCCGCCCATGGGTTGAGAACTTCTGAGATGAGCAGCCCCGTCAGCGTTTCCATCAAGGACGATATCGCGACGCTAACGATGGACGATGGCAAGGCAAACGCGCTTGCCCCTGCCATGTCCGCCGGCCTGAATGCAGGACTGGATGAAGCGGAGGCTAAGGGTGCACGGGCAGTCGTGATTCGAGGTCGGCTCGGCGTTCTCTGCGGTGGCTTTGATCTGAAAATCATCCGTGGTGATGATGAAGTCGCCAAAGCCGCAATGCGCGATGCTGGCATGGCGTTGCTAAAGCGCCTGTATCTGCTGCCAGCGCCGCTGATCATCGCTTGCACCGGCCACAGTGTCGCTGCTGGCGGGTTGCTGCTGCTTACAGGCGACACGCGCATCGGTATTCGTGGCGATTTCACGATTGGCCTGAACGAAACCCGCATTGGCCTCGCCCTGCCCATAACGGGCCTTGAACTGGCGCGAGACCGGCTAGAGGAAACCGCCGTCACACGCGCTGTCATCCAGGCCGAGCTCTACGATCCTGAGGGGGCCGTGGCCGTCGGCTATTTGGATCAAGCCGTTGATGCCGGTGCATTCGACATTGCCATTGCAGACGCTGCCGAAGCGCTCACAGCACTGGACCAAGCGGCTTATGCAGAGACGAAACGACGCCTCCGCCAGCCGACGCTGGATCGGATCGCGGCCGCTGAATAGCACCTTAGAAACGCATTACGGCCCGCAGGCAGTACCTGCGGGCCATAGGACCAATCAGGAAGCTGTGACGCCTACTGGAAGCTGATTGTTTTCACGGCTTCGTCGATTTTCTCTTTCGACCAAACGTGTGGGAAATCAGATGGAGAGTCTTGGTCTTAGATCGTGGTGGCTTGGCCCTTTTTCAGGGTCACAGCGCCGCCCGTGGTCTCAACCGTGACTTCGCCATCCAACACCAGGACGCCGTACCCGCCGTCAATCGCGCCACCCCAAACTGTTGTACCGCGGACACCAAGCGTTCCCACAGGTGTGTTGATCGCGACATTGCCGCCGGTGCGGCCTTCAATCTTGCCACCAACGAACAGGTATGCGCCCTGCACGACATCCAAGGATAACTTGCCACCTTCCTTACTTGGATCATAAGCGAATTCATCGACAATGAGACTGGCGTTTTCGCCTAGAGTGAGCTGCGTACCATCAACCAAAGTCGATTGCAGACGCGCGCCCGGCCCCGTCTTCAGTCGATCCTCAAAGATCACCTCAGCGCCATTTGCAAGCGGACGGGCGGAGGATTGATACACAGCCTCGGCCTGCATCTGCACTTTATCAATCCCACCTACTTTTGGGCGTTCAGCCAGAGCTGCTGAGCCGATCATTGAAGCCGCTAAAAAAACCAGCCCCTGTAAGGGCTGTCATAAAGCCATTCCGCATACTCATTTTCCTTGTTTCTTGCACGTATCGCGGTTGGATTCGTTAGCTGACTTGGCGAAATTGGACATTCCGACCGCTTGGTCCCTTCCAAGAGCCGATCATCGCGTCCGCATCCTTAATGGAGAGTGGCTTGGCGAAGAGATAGCCTTGCCCAAGCTCACAGCCGAGATCCTTCAGGACCGAAGCGTCCCGTTTGGTCTCGATCCCTTCTGCAACAACCGGAATGCGCAACTGCTCCGCCAAGCGCAATACGGACTGAATGATCTTCATGCTGCGCTGGTCGTCATGCATCGCCATTACGAAGCTGCGATCAATTTTCAGGGTATCGATAGGGAACTTATGCAGATATCCCAGGCTGGAATACCCGGTGCCAAAATCGTCAATCGCGATGCTAAGGCCTTTAATACGGCACTCCCGAAGCGCTTCAATCGCCCGTTCGGGGTTCTCCATCAGCACGCTTTCCGTAATCTCCAACTTCATCCGCCGGGGATTGACGCCAGCGTCGCCGACAATCCGCATCAGGTTGTTCACAAAGTCTGGTTCAGCAAAATCCCGGCCGGAAACATTGACGCTGACAAACATGTCGTTTCGAACATCTCCGCCGCTTGAGAGGCGAACACTTTCAAACCGCGACAGTGCAGCCGTTGCTTGCTCCAGGCAGAGCTGCGTCAGTTTGAGAATCAGGCCACTGGCCTCAGCCGTTGGAATGAAGCTCAAGGGAGGAACCATGCCGCGCTCTGGGTGGAACCAACGCACCAGTGATTCGTAACCAGCTAGATCACCAGATTTAAGATCGACAATCGGCTGATAGAACAATTCAAATTCGCGCGCTTTGATGCCGCGCTCTAAGTCCTGCTCCAGCTTAATATCTTCGATGGCCGAACCTGAATCAGGTTCAGCCTCAATCATGACTGGGCTTCGCCCCATCGACTTGATGCTGGTCGGTGTTTCGGGATCAAGCTCCTGAAGCCGATCAATGGTCGAGCGAAAGCGATCAAGGATAACGTTTAGGCACATCCGAAGAATGGGATCGGCCTTTGCGATCTGGCGCGCGAGTTGCTCTTTGGTGATCAACAGAAACGTGCAGTCTTCCAGCGCCGTCGTCGTCGCAGATCGCGGCTTCGCATCAATAATCGCCATTTCGCCAAAAAGTTCGCCGGCTTCAGGCTCAGCCAGTGAAATCTTAGTGCCATTCCGCGTAATGCTTATCCCAACACGACCACTCTCGATAATATAGGCGTACTCACCGGGGTCACCCTCGCTGAATATGAAGTCACCGGCTTTCGCTGACAATGCCTTAAGATTTTCTCGCCCTTGGGCCATGCGGACCGTTCCAAGCATCGTGATTAGATTGCTTGTTTGATAAACATTGTTCCTTAAGGCCCGCCTAATACAAAAGCCTGACGCCGCGAAACCTATCGAAACAAACCCGCGAGCCACATGTCAGGAGCCATGATGTTGACCCATTGGAACGCCTATGGTGCCCAGCTTGTCCGCCATGGTGGCCTTGCAGCCTGCATTGTCCTTGCGGTTGTCATCGGCTTGCGGGTGTTGGATGTTCCGTTACTGCAAGCAGCACGCTTGGCTGTGTTCGACGCCTATCAGCAGGCCCAGCCGCGCGAATACAAACCCGCACCCGTTCGCGTCATTGATATTGATGAGGCAACACTTGCCCGTCACGGGCAGTGGCCCTGGCCACCCCGGAAAGTCGCGCACCTCATTAACCGCCTGCATGAACATGGCGCCGCCGCCATCGGCCTTGATATCGTGTTCGCAGAGCCTGACCGAACATCCCCCACCCTGCTGCTTGAAAGCCTGAAGGCAGATGGTCTCGTGGAAACAACGGCAAGTGAAGCAAAGCCCTAGCCGGATTATGACGCCGAACTTGCAACGGCGTTCACAGAAGCCCGCGTGGTCTCCAGCTTTGGACTACACGGGACCAATAATAACGCCAGTCCAGCTTTGCGGGCCGGTATCGCTGTCATTGGCGAAAATCCGGTGAACAGCCTGCACCGCTGCGCTGGCGCCGTTACAAACCTGCCAGCGCTGGAAAACACTGCCATCGGCAATGGCAGCTTCAGTGTGGTTTCAGAAACGGACAAAGTGATCCGCCGCGTCCCTTTGCTGGCAGCATTGAATGGCCAAATATACCCTTCGCTGATCGTAGAAATGCTGCGTGTCGCCCAAGGTGCCGACACAATCGGCATCCGCTCTAAATCTGCTCCACAGGGCATGGGCGGCCCTGCAAGCGTGAATACACTTAGGATCGGGCGCGTGGAGGTTCCGGTGGAGCGCGACGGCCAGACCTGGGTGCATTACTCAGACCACCAGCCTGCCCGCACCATTCCAGCTTGGGAAATCATGGACGGTGAAGGCGTCAATCCAGACCTGCTGCCACGCTTGCGCGGTAACCTCGTGCTGGTGGGCTTTAGTGCCGTTGGCCTCGTCGATTTGCGTTCAACACCACTCAATCCGTTTGAACCTGGGGTCAATATTCACGCCCAGGTGCTGGAGCAGATCATCCTTGGCGATGGCCTCACGCGGCCCGTATGGACAACGCCTGCTGAACTCGGCGGCGCAGCATTCCTGGCGCTGATCGCCGTATGGCTTATTGCCAAGCGCGGCGCGCGTTGGGGCGGCATCGCGGTTGCGGTCGCCATTGCAGGATGGCTTGGCGGGCGCTGGTACGCCTATAGCCACGAACAATTACTGGTGGATGCCACCTTCCCCGTCTTGGCGATTTTGCTTTCAGCCGGGCTTGCTGCTGCAATGGCCTTCGCGCGAACTGAACGCGAGAAAGGCCAGATCAGGGATGCATTCGGCCAATACCTCTCGCCCCAACTCGTGAACCAGTTGGCCGACGATCTCAGCAGCATGAAGCTTGGCGGTGAATACCGCGAGATGACGTTCCTGTTCACTGACCTACAAGGCTTCACCTCCATGACCGAAGGCATGGAACCGGATGTTCTGGTGAGCACGCTGAACGGCTATTTGGATGGCATGTGTTCCATCGTCATAGATCATGGCGGTGCCGTCGACAAAATCGTTGGTGATGCCGTGCATGCAATGTTCAATGCCCCAGTGGAAATGCCAGACCATCAGGCGCAGGCCGTAAAATGCGCGCTGGCGATGGATGAATTTGCACAAGCCTTCGTGGCGCGGATGCAGGCCGAAGGCGTACCGCTTGGGATTACGCGAATTGGCGTGAATACAGGCCCGGTTATCGTGGGCAATTTCGGCGGCACCAAGCGGTCTGATTACACAGCCCACGGCGACGCCATCAATACAGCCGCCCGCCTAGAAGCCGCCAACAAGCAACTCGGCACCCGCATCTGTATTTCAGGCACAACAGTCCTGGGCTGCCAGGACATCCTGTTTCGCCCAATCGGCTCCCTGATGCTGCGCGGCAAAACCATTGGCGTGCCAACAGTTGAGCCAATCCAGGAAACCGCTCTCAGCGACGAAGACCTCCAGGCCTACCGCAAAGCCTACGAAACCCTGGATACAGAAGCCGGTGCAGCAACCATAACCCGCCTCGCCGCCAGCAACACAGACGATCCGCTGGTTTCTCTGAACGCAACACGCCTTGAGCAGGGCGAAGCCGGGACAGAAATCAAGATTGCTTAACCGCTGCTATGAGCAAGCAATCGCGTAGATGTCTTGGACATCGCCGGGCAAGCGGATTTCGCTCCAGCTATCGCCGCCGTCCTGGGTCATGAAGACTTCGCCGTCATAACGGGCGCCGATGACAACTTGGTCCGGCAGGCTTTTTGAGAGGCCGATATTCATGATCGTGCCTTGGACTTGCACCTTGTCGAAGCGCGCCCAGGTTTCGCCTGCGTCTGTGGACTTATATACACCGCCATCATGGCTGGCAGCCGAAACGGAGAGCGCTGCGAACAGCGTCGCTGGATCATGGGGCGAGGCCTTGATGTCGCGGCCATAGGTGGTCGGTGAATAGCGGCCGACTTCCATATCATTCCAAGTCTTGCCAGCATTGTCGGTCTTAAACAGACCTTTGCGGAGCGCCACGATGGGCTCATCCGGCTTGGCGGGAGCGATGGCGACGGCATGACAATCCAGCATGCCTTCCGCCCAGGTTTCCTTCTGCACGATCTGGCTTTGAAGGTGCGGAAGCTTGGATAGCTCGACCATATGGTCACTGGTGTCTGTCCAGGTTTGGCCGCCGTCAGTCGTGTGCATCGTGCCAGCGATTTCGCAGGCGGCATAAATTTCATCCGGACGGCCAGGGCGCTGCGCCATACGCATCACGCGCGGCTCAAACGGGCCCTTGCATCGCATTAGCATGCCTGGGTTCGGCAATTTCACCCATGTGGCACCGCGATCATCGGAACGATATACGTCAATCGGTGCGCCGCCCGCATAAATCCGATCAGGGTGGCCATCGATAGCAAGAAAGCTCCAGATTTGCTTGTCCGCATCCGGGAAGTCTGCCTTCTGGAAAGAAGCGCCAGAATCCGTGCTGCGCCACACGCCATTGGTGGTGCCAGCATAGACAATGCTCGGGTCATCCGGATGCACATAGACCGTATGGGCAGGATGATCCCCAAACACATGGCTCCACTCGCCGCCTTTCGACGCGCGCCGGAATACACCGACTGCGCCCGTCGCATCAGGCCGACCGACATACCCAGCCACGCCCGCAAAAATAAATGCTTCAGCCATGATTGGCTCCATTCCAAAATTGCTTGATGAGCAACGTTAAGCCTGCCCGCGCAGCCGGTCAATTAGCCGAATGAACACATCCGGCCAGCCGCAATCGTCGCCGAAAGCGATGGGCTAACACCATTCTGAATGATCGCGATATCTGCTCGCTTGCCGGGTACCAGAACACCTCTGTCATCAAGACCAAGCGCGCGCGCAGGATTGGTTGATACCAGCCCCCACGCTTCATTCAGCGGCAGCTTGCCCTTACGGGCCAGAATGAACGGCGCGTGGAGCAGGGCCGGATAGTAGTAGTCGCTCGCCAGAATATCACAGAGGCCTTTCGCAGCGGATTCAGCGACCGATTGCAGCCCCGTATGGCTACCGCCGCGCACGACGTTCGGCGCACCCAAAACAATCGGATCGCCCAGTGCTTTCGCCGCTGCCGCCGTCACATCGCCCATGGGAAATTCAGCGATACGCGCGCCAAGGTTGTGAAAATGCTCACGGTCCGCCGGTGTGGCGTCATCATGGGAAAGCTGGGGCGTATTGCTCGCCCGCGCAGCCTCTGCCAGGCAAGCAGTGCCAGCCGCACCTTCAGTATCCGCACGAACGGACACGCGCTGCACAAGGTCCAGAAATTCGGGGAGCGAAAGGCCAGAGCGGTTGGCGTAGACGCTCATCTTATTGTCGTCGCCCATATAGCGACGGATGTGCGGCAAGTGATCATTGTAGGCGACGCAATCAACCCGGCCCGCCGCAATCCATCCGGCCGCTTCCTGCACCATATCCACATTGGCGGTCTCGAAGCGGAGATGCAGGCGGGTATCGGCAATAAAGCCTGGCTTTAAGCGTTCAAACGCCGCCATGAACGTGCGACATGCATCGGCGCTACGTAGGCCCGGTTCCCAGGATAGCGTGACGCCATGATATGCTGTCGTAATACCGTTCGCGACAAGCTGCTTGTCAGTTTCCTCCAGCGCCATGTCCATTGGAAAACTAACGCCGGGGCGCGGCATTAACTGGCGTTCAAACGCATCACCGTGGATATCGACAAGGCCGGGAAGCGCCAGTGCGCCCTTAGCGTCATAGCTTGTTTTGGCGCTAGCAGGCGCGTCGCCGATATGGGCAATGCAGCCGTCCTCGATAGCAATGGCAGCGTCAATAAACGCGCCATCCGTCGTCAAAACGCTGGCGTTTTCTATGATGAGGTCCATCGGCTTCAGCGCGCAGGCATGCGGACTTCAATGGCCGCCGCTGCGATCACCGCAAAATCGCCAATCGCCTCATCATATGAATCCAAACCGCCAAGCACGGATGTAACCTTCACCTGGCCGACAGGAAACGCGGATTTAAGCGCCTCACCATCTACCTTATCTGGCTGTTGCACGCCGATGGTCACATTCACTTCCAACGAGTCTTTATCCACCCCGAGTGTCCGGATAAAGCTCAGCGAGCTATGGCGGAGCGCATCTTCCACCGCGCGGCGCGCAGCCTTGGTGTAGTCGCCGCCATGCAGATCAGCACCGCTGCCCATTTCCAGAATGACGCGTTTAGTGGTCATGATGCTTCCTTTATCGCCAATGCCGAAAGGCTGGACGCGATCGTCGCTGCCTCACGGATCATATCACGAATGACATCGCCTGCGGGCCTGATTACGGATGGATCGTTCAACATGCCCGCAATCTGGCCAACGACAGCCTGATGCTGCCCTGCATAGTCTTCATCCTGATGGCGGCCCTGGCGGACAATACGTTGCAGGCGCTTCAATTCGTCGGCGCCGGCACCAGATGTTCGGGCCGTTTCGAAGGCGCGGATTTCAGGCGTCGCGAAGGCCCGCGTCGTTTTTCCAGTCAAGCTCTTGGAGACGATTGTGTCTTCTTCCCGCGTCGCAATAATTTGGTTCGCATACCAATTACCGCCATTGCTTTCTTCCGTGCAGATCAGGCGGGTGCCAAGCTGCGCGCCAACCGCCCCCATGGCCAATGCAGAAAGAAAGCCGCGCGCATCACCAATACCGCCCGCTGCGATCACCGGAATCTTCACGGCATCCACAACCATCGGCACCAACGGCAACGTCGCGACGCCGCCGACATGACCGCCCGCTTCAGACCCTGAAGCCACAATCGCATCCGCGCCCTCAGCCTCAAGCCGAAGCGCGTGACGCACCGTCGGCACGACTGGAATGACTTTGATACCAGTTTTCCGCAGATCACCCACTGCGCGAGGGCCAGGGTCGCCCAAGCCCGTCGTCACGACAGGAACGCCCATATCGATACAGATAGCCGCCCGCCGCTCCGTAAATTTGGCACCGAGCGGTGTAATATTCACACCGAATGGCTTGGCTGTCATCGCACGGGTTTCGTTGATTTGTCGGATCAGGTCTTCCTCACGCTCGCCATAAGTTGGCAGCACACCTAGCCCGCCCGCTTCCGACACTGCCGCTACAAGCTTTGGCTTACCCGCACCCTGCATCGCGCCCATGAGTATAGGCAGCTCGATATCGAGCAGATCACACAAAACTGTATGGAACATTCGCGTTCCCCCGGTAGACTTCACAGAGAGCGGCATTATAAAAACGGCTGCCCAAGCTCTAAGGATGCTTCAAATCATGCAGCTTTACAATTCAATCAACCAGACGAAAGAGGCTTTCGTTCCGGCGGACCCGAAGCGTGTGACGATGTATGTCTGCGGGCCGACGGTCTATAATTATGCCCATATCGGCAACGCCCGCCCGGCAGTGGTTTTTGACCTTCTGTTTCGGTTGCTCCGGCGCAATTTCGGCGCAGATCACGTGGTATATGCCCGAAACATTACTGATATTGACGACAAGATGATGGCCGCCGCTGCAGAGCGCGGTCTGAAGATGGCTGAGGTCGCGGCAGAATTTGAGACGGCATATTTAGAAGATATGTCTGCACTTGGCGTTATGGCGCCAACTATGGATCCGCACGCGACCCATCACATCCAGGAAATGATTGATCTTGCGGCCAGGCTGATTGCATCCGGCAATGCCTATGCAGCAGACGGCCATGTCCTGTTCAACGTTCCGTCCTTCGCAGAATACGGTGAGCTTTCACGCCGCAGCCGGGATGAGCAGATCGCTGGCGCACGGGTTGATGTCGCACCTTATAAGCAGGATCCGGCAGACTTCGTGCTTTGGAAGCCGTCCCGGCCAGACCAAGAAGGCTGGGACAGTCCGTGGGGTTATGGCCGGCCTGGGTGGCACCTGGAATGCTCAGCCATGGCGGCAGCGCATTTAGGCAAAGTATTTGACATCCACGGCGGCGGTGCTGACCTGAAGTTCCCGCACCACGAGAACGAGATCGCCCAATCCCGCTGCGGCCACGGCACAGACCAGATGGCGCGCTATTGGGTTCACAACGGCTTCGTCAATGTGGACGCGGAGAAGATGTCTAAATCTATCGGCAATGTGCTTTTGGCCCGCGACTTATTGAAGGAAGCGCCGGGCGAAGCTATTCGTTGGGCCTTGCTTTCTGCCCAGTATCGCCAGCCGCTGGACTGGACGGATGCATTGTTGGAGCAGTCCAAAACCAATCTGGATCGCATTTATCGGACCCTCGCAACCTTGCCGAAGTCTGATACGCCCGCCGATCCGCCAGTCGCTGTATTGGCGGCGTTGGAGGACGATTTAAATACGCCAGCAGCATTTGCAGCCCTGTTCCGGGCAGCCCGCACAGCAAAGACGGCAGAGCATCGCGCAAGCCTGGAAGCAGCAGGCGCCCTGCTCGGCGTGCTTGGCCATGACCCAGAAGAATGGCTTGCGGGCAAAGATGCAGGAGACGTTGACGCAGCAGAAGTCGAACGCCTAATTGCCGCGCGCGCCGCCGCCCGCAAAGCCAGAGATTTTGCAGAGGCAGACCGCATCCGCGACGCAATCACAGCGCTCGGCGTCACCCTTGAAGACGGTGCTGGTGGAACGACCTGGCGTGTAGGCTAACAACCTGCCCTTATTGCAACTTTTACAGTTTCCAGTGTTCGCCTGACGCGTTAGGCTGCGAGCATGTTGGATGCCTCCCCCTGCCTGAAGAAGCCGTCGCCGCTGCGCGCGAGAAGCTGTCGGACCTCCGCGCCCGTCTGCTTGATCTCACACTCCGCAACCGGTTCCTGAACTTTACCCACCGGGATGGAGCAAAGGCGCAGCTTCGCATTGTCGATGAGTTGCCAGATCAGCTGTATCGCCAGCTTGCAACAGATGGGAAACCCTTCTTTTCAGCATCGTTGCCGGAGCCGGAGGACGAGCCAACCGATGAGCGGTCCCCCGCATTCCAAAGCGCGCTTAGCACTGCAAAAGCAACTGACGAAGCCTACCTTTCGGCTATCAAAGAGATCCAGGAAGATGACCCCGATAGCCCAAAACGCCGGAATGCCGAACGTGCGCTGAAGGACCGCGTGCGCAGCCAAATCGGTATGGTGTCATGGACCCATGGTCGGTTGATGTCACGGGCGGAATGGGCCAAGCAAAACAAGCTTAGCCCCAGTCACGAGTTGCCCTTACCAGGGGATTTGGACCAAGCAGACAAACACACCGACGATGCAATTCAGACGCTGCTATTTGCGGACGATCTGGACGCACGTGGCCGTAATTTGATTGCCGAGGCCCGGCGCTGGCGGGAAGAAAAAGGCATCGACGCGCTCTATCTGGCGCTCGGATTCCTGGAATGGCGGAAAGCCAAGGCAAGCGAGAAAGCATTGCTGGCACCGCTGCTGCTGATTCCAATCGGGATTAAACGCAAACGCACCACCAAGGGCATTCGGTTCGAAATCACTATTGGCCAAGGCGGCATCAAAGAAAACGCAGCGCTCCGACTGAAGCTTGAACAGGACTTCGGCATGGCCCTGCCTGAATTCCAAACCGAGGACGATAGCGACACCGGTATAGGTGCCATCACCACGCCAGAAGCCTATTTCAACGCCGTCAGCACAATGGCTGCCCCGCGCAAAGACTCGCGTGTTCGCAGATTTGGCACATTTGCGCCTTTCACATTCGGCAATATCACAATCTACCATGACCTGGCACCTGAGAATTGGCCGGGTGACGCAGCCCTCGAGCAGCGGCCTCTGATCGCTGGATTGCTCGGCGGGCGACAACTTGGCGAACTAGGCGACGGCAGCGCTGACGAGACCGTGCTGGAGGATAGGTCAGACGCCCCAGCGCCGCTGGTTATGGATGCAGACGCGAGCCAGTACGCCATCGTCCACGCCGCCGCTATCCATGAGCAAGATTTGGCCGTGCAAGGGCCGCCCGGCACCGGAAGATCACAGACAATCGTCAACCTGATCGCCGCCGCATTGCATCAGGGTAAGTGCGTGCTGTTCGTGGCGGAAAAAGCCGCAGCGTTGGACGTTGTAGCGAAGCGGTTGGAGAGCGTTGGGCTCGGGGAATTCTGTATGGACCTCCACGGCCCCGGTGCGCGGCGGGATGAAGTTCTGAAGGATTTGAAAACCCGCATTGACGCAAGCGCAGGGCCTGGAAACGCAGCCCGTCTGAAGCAAGCATTGGATGAAGCAAACCGCCTGAAAGCAAGCCTCACAGCGTACGCTACCGCCATCAACTCACAACACGGATCGCTTGGACTGACCGTCCACAACATCATCTGGAAAGAGCAAGCGATCCGCAAAATTGACCTACCCACCGCTATTGACGACGTCACGCTGGAAGATTCTGCAAGCATCACGCCCCAAGCTGTCGACGAAACCCATGATCTGCTGAATCGTATTGCTGCGGCAGACCAAAGCTTTCGGTCGGACCACGGCAGTCCGGATGCGCATCCATGGCGTCCCATCGGCGAAACCAGCATTCCGCAGCACCAACGCCAGAACTTGGTTCGGCTCGCAGGCGCTTGGCGGGAAGCGCTGGACGCGTTGAGGCTGCCAAAGCCCAGAAAGGCCTGGCCCCGCTCGCCGCGGCACTTGAAAGCCTGATTGAGGAGAAGCCTGTCAGTGAGCTGAACGGGATTGAGCACCGTCGGCTTGCTGAGGCTGCGGCTTGGGACGGCGTGACGGAACATGCCCGACAGTTCATCCAAGCCATCGGTGTCGAGGCACCAGGCAATAGTGCTACTGCGGGCGCGCTCCGCCGGGCACTAACGGCAGCAGCAATCCTCCGCGAAACATCGTCTGCCGCTCTGCCGTGGCGGCTCAGCATTGCCGGAGATAGGGATGCGGCTGCAGCGCTAGGTAATGCCGTTCGTGCAGAATTTGGCGGTTTCGAACCGGAGGCAGCGCATACACGCCAAATCTTGCTCGGCGCGGAGAATGGGCGCTTTGCCGATATCCGCAACGCTGCGCACGGCCCTGCTTTCGACGATTTGCAGCAACCAGCAGAAGCGCTGAAAGCCGCCAAACCTACAACGCCGCTCGCAGATATCTCTGACAATATGCGGCAGGACGCAGCCC
>Ga0315321_10000623_pt1 | contig 26650 bp, 23 predicted proteins | sample M180m21515metaG_FD_203464 | JGI IMG/M metagenome (GOLD analysis project Ga0315321, IMG submission 203464) | Ammonia-oxidizing marine archaeal communities from Monterey Bay, California, United States - M1 80m 21515 | ecosystem: Environmental > Aquatic > Marine > Intertidal zone | place: USA...
GCACCTACGAAGAGGGGCAGCTGCAGGCCGAGATGGCCACGGTCGCCTTTGCCCTGGAGCCCGGCCAGCTCTCCGAACCGGTCGTCACTCCGCGTGGGGTGTTCGTGTTCACCGTGTTCGAGGCGCGTCGCAAAGCCCCGCCGGAGATGGAGTCGGTGCGCGACCAGCTGCTCGACCAAGTCTACGCCGGACGCATCGAAGAGGAGACCGACCAGTGGTATCGTCAGGCTCGCCGACGCAGCGCGGTGGAGATCAAGCTTGAGGCGCTGGGCGGCTGATGGCGAGGTCTAAGCTGCTCGCCATTACTGCTGGAATGGGGGTGGGACCCGAGATCACTGCGCGCGCGCTTGCGGCCGAAGGTCCCCTCGTGAATGGTCACTGGGACGTCGTTGTCGTCGGCCGTGCCCGCAGCGTTGTGCCCGCCTTTGCCAGCGTGAACGTGCCCCTTGAGCGTGCTCTTGACTGGCCCGTCGGACCCACTGAGAGTGTGCATTTACTCGACCCGGGCGACCATCCGGGAGAGCTCACCGAGGCGGCCGCCATTCGCCTCGCCACGGAGGCCTGTCTGGCGCACCAAGTGGGCGCCATGGTCACCGGTCCCATTCACAAGAAGCGGCTCGTCGAGGGTGGCTTCACCCATCGCGGTCACACCGACTACCTCGGCACTTTGTGTGGGGTTGACGAGCCGGTGATGGCCTTTGTCGGCGGTGACCTCCGGGTAGCGCTGGTCACGCACCACCAGCCGCTGATGTCGGTTGCTGCGTCGCTCACAGTGGCCCGCATCGAGCGGGTGGTGCGACTGGCGACCACTGCACTGCTCCGCGACCTCGGCTTGTCCACCCCCCGAGTGGCGGTCTGTGGGCTCAACCCCCACGCGGGTGAAGGGGGCTTGCTCGGCCAAGAGGAGCTCGACATCATTGGGCCGGCCTGCGAGCGGCTGCGGGCCAGCGGTCTGCGCGTCCATGGGCCTGTCTCGGCGGAGACCGCGTTCATCCAAGCCCGACGCAATGAGGTGGACCTCGTCGTCGCGATGTACCACGATCAGGGGCTCGCTCCGCTCAAGGCGGTGGACTTCGGACGAAGCGTCAACTGGACGATTGGGCTGCCCATTGTGCGTACCAGCGTGGACCATGGCACAGCGGACGCTCTGGTCGGAACCGGGACGGCATCTGCAGACAGCATGCGGGCTGCGCTGCGGTTGGCACGGCAGGTGGTGGACCGTCGCTCGGCGCTGGGTCAGTCGCAGTCCGACACGTCGCCGTCGACCGCTTCGTAGGCGGCGTCTTCGAAGCGTGACTGGAGCGGAGTGTCACACGTGGGCACCTCTGAGAAGCCTGCCCATGGCGGGTCGTCGTCGGTGGGACCGCCTGACCGGCAGTCTGTCCAGCGCTCATTGGAGGCGTCGGTGATGGACAGCTGGATGTGAAGGTCCTGTCGTTCGTTGCAGCGAAAGCGGGTGCCAGCGCCAGGATCGAGCACGTCCACGGCCATGGGCACAGATGAGGCTGCGCAGTCCCACGAAGCGTCGGCTGCGGCCCGGTCGAGCGAGATGTCGTGCCGCTCGACATTGTCCGAGTGCGTTCCAAGCCAGAGGCGTGCGCGCCCCATCCAGGCGTCGGTGCGGACCTCGGCAGTCCATGAACCCAGCGCTGGGTCGCAGGTGAGCACAAAGCCGGTGAGCGTGGGGTCCTCGGAGTGGTAGACCGGGGCTGCGCTGTCGTCCTTGTGCGGAACGGGGGTGCAGGCGACGGGCAGCACGAGGACTGTAAGAAGCAGGCGGATGGTGGTCGTCACAGCACACCTTCGCCGTTGGCATCGCGACAGCCGTCTGGGGCGGCGGGGATGGCCGCACCCCAGCTCACACAGTCCACTGGGTCGGGATTGCCCACCTCGAACGCCTCGATGGTGGTGCGAACGCTGGCGAAGCTGTCGCTGCCACACGTAAAGAGGGTCCGGGAGCCGGAGACGAACCGGTCTGCGCAGTCCTGGTAGTCCTCGCAGTCAGTGGTGTCGGCGATGTCCCACTCGCCGTAGCGCGACTCCCAGTAGCCCGCGGGGTCGCGTGCATAGAGGCGGACCGTGTGGACCTCTTGCCAGCCCCCGTTGGATAGGGCCGTGCGGGTGACCTGCAGACGGCCCACGTTGCCCGTCAGCATCACATCGACCCACCACTCGCCGGCCCCTCTACAGCGGCCATCATTGGAATCTTCGGGGTCGCAGCAGTCCAGCTGCACTCGGTCAATCTTGGGGAAGCCACTGAAGCGCCCGGCTTCGTCTTCGCCTTCGGTGCTGTTGCACAATGCAGTGGGCGGAGCGCAGGGTGTACCCACGCCACAGCTCATCGTCGTGCTCCCAAGGGCGAGGAGCAGTGCAGTCTGGACGGGTTGACAGGTCAGGGAGGCTCCAGTGGCCCTCATGCGAGGCCGCCCTCTCGGTTTAGCCGACCAAGTAGGTAGGGTCAGGCGATCCCGCGTGCGGATACCTCGGAGTCTTCTCCTTGTTGTGGCGTCTCTGACTTCAGGCGGATTCGGGTCATGAGGTGAGGGTGCTTGGCCACCGCCCCTTCGTAGACCTCGCGCAGCCGCGCCATGTCGGTGTCTACGTTGCCGGTGGGGTGGACGATGGCGCGAATGCCCCCTTCCTTGCGGCTGTAGTCGAGGAAGCCGCAGATGAACGGAACGCCCGCCTGTACGGCCATATGGTAGAATCCGGAGCGCCAGAAATCGCGCTTTTTGCGGGTGCCGGCGGGGGCGATGGCCAGGTACATCCCGTCGCGGTCCCGGAACTGCTGGGCGATCTGCGACACAGTGTCGCTGCGCTTGCTGCGGTCGACCGGCACGGCACCGAAGTAGGTCACGAAGCGCCGGAACGGAAACCGAACGGTCTCTTTCTTGGTGATCCAAGAAAGGCGCACGCCCATCGCCCACGCGATCACAACCATGATCATGCCGTCCCATAGGCTGGTGTGGGGCGAGGCGATGAAGACGGCCTTGGGCACCGACGGAAACTCACCGATGGCCTTCCAGCCCATGAGACGGGCCAGGAACTTCCCGAAGCGCTGGCCCCAAGCCGGCGCACGGGGTCCGGCGTGGTCGATGGCGGTCTTGGCAGACATGCGCACTCCAACGGGGCCGACGGGGGACGACCAGCAGGGAAAGCTGACACAGCCGGGAAGTCCGTGGGCTCTGGCGAGGCCACGCTTGTGTCACAGTCGTGTCTACGGGCTCCAGGTGAGCGCAAGCTCGTTGGCCAGGATGGGTGCGCGCATGCCGTTCTGGCGGGACTCTACGAACACGCTCGGGCGCAGCACCAGGCCCCAGCTGCGGGAGTCGGTCGGGGTGAGGCCGACGCCGATGCGAGCGGTGGGTGCCCACTTGAGTCGGCCCGCCATGCGCACCTCGACCAGCTCTTCGTCTTCGATGGTGTAGGTGGGGGCGAGGTTCTTCTGGACCACCAGGCTCGCGCCAATGTCGGCCTCGAGACGCAGGCCACGCGCGCCGGAACGTCGCCAGGCGACGGTGCCGCCAGGAAGCGTCGACCAGTGCACGCCGCGAACCACATAGGTGGCGAGGTCCGGGCCGCCGCTGAATGCATGGCGGGTGGTGTCGCCGTTGTTGCGCTGTCGGTCGTAGGTCTGGAGATCCCAGTGAGCGCCGACACGGGCGCCTGGACGGTAGCCGTCCTCAAACATCGGGCCAGCCGATAGCTCGACGGCCTGCGCCACACTCAGGGCGCCCGACAGCCACAACGCGAGCATCATGAAGCCTCCGCAATGAAGTCGAGGATGGCGTCTGTGTAGGCGTCGGGCTCGGTGAACATCGGAAAGTGGGCGCTGTCTTCGAGAATCACAAGGTCGACGGTCTCGGCAGCCACCTTCAGCTGGACGTCCTCGCCGAGTGTAGGCGGTACGACGAAGTCGTAGCGGCCCCACAGCAGCATGGTGGGCAAGGTGAGCTCGCGGTAGCGCTCACTCCAGCTGCGGTCCTTTTCCTTGTCGAGCAGTGCGTCGGCCACTTGCCGCCCAGTGGTGAGGTTGGCCAGTGACGAGTTGGGACGATGACGGAGCCAGTCGAAGGTCACGCTGCCGGGTGTCTTCTCGTAGACCACGGCTTCGATGAGGTCCGACGCGCTGTGAGCCAGGTCGTTGAGCTCCAGCAGCTCCTCGAGGGACGGGTTGGTGCGTGGAATCTTGCTGGCGGTGGTGCGGATGTCCTTCCAGGCGGCTTCGGTGTCTTCGTCGAGCTTGCCCTCCAGCTCACCGTCTGCGGCCTCTATGAGCATGTCGATGGAGTCGGCGTGGAGCTTCGGAATGTCGTGTGCACCCGCCACTTCAATCCAGCCGGCGAGACTGTCGGCCGCATCGGTCTCAAGCAACACCTGGGGGCCCAGCAGTCCGCCCCACGAGTGGCCCATCAACCAAAGACGGGGCTCGCCCACGCGGTCAGCCATGTAGAGCTGGTCGAGGACGTCCATGACCAGCACCACGTCGTCGGCGAGCATGGGCAGGGTGAGGTCCTCGGGACGGGTGCGGCCTTCGCTTGCGCCTTGGCCCCGCTGGTCGAGGTAGACCATCACCAGCTTGTCGTGGAGGGTGGGCGCGGAAGGGGCCAGCTCGTAGCTGGAGCTGCCGCCGCCGGGGCCGCCGTGGAGGAACAGCACGTAGTCGTTGGTGGTGCTGTCGCCGACTGCGTGGACGTACAGGTCGGTTCCGTCGTCAGTGCGGACGAAGAAGCGGTCGTCGATCCACCCGGGCTCGCCGGCGCAGCCCGACATCGCCAAGGCCAGGACCACAGTGAGCATTGTGCGCATCGGGACTCCGGACAATGGCGCGCAAGGTAGCGCGTGGACCAGGCTCCTGGGCGTTCAACCTGTCTGGGCGATGCGAGCGACGAGCTGGGCGGCCGACCGGGCGCAATCTTTGACGCCCACGCCGTCGAGATGGTTGCCGATGAAGTGAAGGTTCGGCTGGCGTTGCTCGGCGGCGCGCACCTGAGCCACCCGGGTGGGATGACCGACCCGATAGCGCGGGATGCCCGCTTGGTGACGGTAGACCTGGACGAAGTGGGGGCCTTGACGCTCGGGTCCGAGACAGACCGCGGCCACGCGTCGCGCGCGGGACAGCAGCTCTTGATTGTCGCAGTCCGTGACCACTTCGGGGGCGATGGCACCGCCCATCACGGTGCGCAGCAGGACCTCGTCGCCCTTGCCTTGACCCGGAAAGATGGACGACGTGAACAGCATGCCCAGCACACCACGCGCTCCCAGCCGGTCGGCCTCTCCGCGGGCGAGCAGGACGCCGAAGCCGTCGGGGTCGATGCTCCAGGAGCCGGGTGACCACGCGGTGCAGACCACTGCGACGGGAGAGTAGGGAATTCCGTCGAGCGCTTGGGCGGCTTGGGGATCGAGACTTCGGACAATCTCCGCCTGCGCGGGAGCGGGACACGCCAGCACGACCCGGTCGAAGATGGCCTTGTGGACGTTGTCTTTAGAGTCGGTGGCCTGCGCCTCCCAGCCCGTGGACGCGCGCTCGAGCGACACCACGGTGCGCCCGCAGCGGATCTTGCTTCCCAGGCGACGGGCCATGGTCTCGGTGAGCTCGCCAGCGCCGCCGGGCAAGGTGTGGAGGTGTCCTGCGGGTGCGCCGCCTCGTCGCAGCTTCATCATGGCGATGATGAGACTGCGGTGCTCCCGCTCCAGCTCGAACATGCGGTTGAGGGCGCCGCGAAGCGAGAGATCGTCGGGATCGGCGGCATAGATGCCCGCCACCATTGGGCCCACCATGCGGTCCACAAATGCCGGGCCGAGCCGACGTCGCACGAAGTCGCCCACACTCTCATCGGCGGTGGGGTCGTCTGCGCGCGCGCTCGCCCCGCGCGGCATCAGCGGCTCGAGTGCCACCCGGGCCTTTGCGGTCGCCGAGATCAGGTCGCTGCGCAACAGCTTGCCGGGGCCCAGGGGGGCGGGCTGCATGCGACCGTCGGCAAGAATCCAGCGGGTGCCGAAGCGGTCGTTGGCTGGAATCAGTCGGGGCATCAGCCCGAGGTGGTCGAGCAGAGCCTGCATCTCAGGCTCGTTGTCGAGCCAACCGTTTGCGGCCCGGTCGACCACGCGGCCGTCGATGCGGTCGGTGCGAACGTTGCCGCCGGCTGCGTCTGCGCGCTCCCAGACCGAGACGTCGTGGCCAGCGCGCTCAAGAAGGGTGGCCGCCGCCAAGCCGCTGATACCAGCGCCGACGACGAGGACGCGACTCATCAGGACCTCAGTGGAATCGTGGGATGGCCGGCGCTCTTGAGCTCGGTGACAATGGCCTTGCGGACGCCATCCTCGGGTACTTTCCAGCCGGCTTCGCGCTCGGCGTGTCGCACCAGGGGAGCGAGGAGGCGGGCGAAGTCATGGCTGGGCGCCAAGGGGGCGATGGTGCGCACGGTCACCAGACCGACCTTGTCTGACAATGTGGCGAGGTCGGCTTCGAGCAGCAACGCCAGCTCCGGCCAGCGCGTGGTGCAGCCATGGGGAACGACCACTGCCGAGCGTGCCCCCTTGTCCGCTACCAGTCGCAAGGCCTCCGACACGGTGGGACTCGCCGCTTCGCCCGACGCCAAGTGGGTGAGCCAGCCCTGCACCATCGGTCCGCCCATGCCCATGGTCTGGCGAAGTCGGGCGCCGGTCTCGGCGAGCTCGGCGAGGTAGGCGTCTGCGGGTGCGGTCCCCGAGAGTGGAGGGGCAGGGGAGACGAGCACAACACCCACTGGACCCGTCTTCTGGAGAGCAATGAGCTCGGCTCGGATGCGCTGGGCCAGCAGGTCGTGGAGCGCAGTATCGAGCCCCCAGGCGTTGACCGCCGTCGCGGCAGGACCGGCCCCCGTGAGCACTTTCCAGGCATCGTCGAGCGCGGCACGGTGGGCGACCGGATGACGTTGGGGATGAAGCGGGAGGAGCACCACCTGGTCCGAAGGCTGGAGAGCGGCGCGTGCGGCCTCGGGACCGCTGCCGCCTGTCCGAAAGACCGCGTGGACCTCATAGCGCTTGCCGAGCACCTTCTGGAGTAAGCGAGCCTGCTCCTGGGCGTCGGTGAGCTGGGGCGAGGTGTGGGTCAGTCGGCGGCACACCGGCACCACACGACGGGCGGCCCAGTGGCTCCAGACCCACGCCAGCAAGAACACCAAGAAGCCGGGCAGGGGCGACGACGCGGGGTCGCGGGCTACCTGCTCCAGCCAGGGTCGAACGGCCTCAGGGGAGCCGGGACCGCCTCGGTCGAGAAGCCAGACGTGGGTACGGGCCATCAGCGTTCCTCAGACCGTGGAGCTGTAGCGTGGGCCGTTGGGCGCCGGGTCCGCCATGCGCGGGTCGAGCACCATCGCCACGTTTCGCACGAGCAGCGCGCGGTCTTCAGGGACATGAAGCCGCCGCCCGTCGCGCTGCACCAAGCCATCGGCTTCGAGCGAGTCCATGCGGGTCAGCTGGTCATCGAAGACGGTGCCGTTCACACCATGGTGTTCGGCAACCGCATCCAGATCGACCTGGAGATTGCACATCAGGGCCTGGATGGCCTCGCGACGCAGGCGGTCGACGGCAGACACCCGGGTGGCCTTTTCGATGAGGGGCTCGGCATCCGTCTCCACCGCCTTCCACCAGCGCGACAGCTTGGTGCGCTGCTGTACGTAGAGGTCGGGAAACTCGGAGATTCCGCTCATGCCGAGGCCGATGAGAGGCAGCTCGGAGTGGGTGGTGTACCCCATAAAATTGCGATGCAAGCGGCCGTCTTGGCGGGCTTGGGACAGCTCGTCGTCGGGCAGCGCGAAGTGGTCCATGCCAATCGCGATGTAGCCCGCCGCGGTGAGCGCAGCGTGGGCCGACAGGAACAAGCGCGCGCGGTCCACCGGCCCGGGCAGCGCCGACTCGTCGATGCTCTTTTGATGAGGCTTGAGCCAGGGCACGTGGGCGTAGCCAAACAGCGCGAGTCGGTCGGGACGAAGTGCCAGCGTCTCGGCGAGGGTGGCGGAGAAGCGCACAGCAGTCTGATGGGGGAGTCCATAGATGAGGTCGAGGTTCATCCCGCTCATGCCGTGGACACGGGCTCTTTCGAAGACGGCTGCGACCCGATGGCGAGACTGCGGGCGGTTGACCGCCTCAAGCACGGTGGGGTCGAAGCTCTGCACTCCGATCGACAGCCGCGTGACTCCACACTCCGCCAAGGTGTCGACGTGCTCGTCAGACGTGACGTCGGGATCGACTTCAACCGAGATCTCGGCACCTTTGATTGGCGAGAAGCGGGACCGCAGCATGCGGTACAGCTCGCGGAGCTCTTCGGGCGAAAACCAGGTGGGTGTGCCGCCTCCGAGATGGATGCGGACCACGTCGAGCCTGTCGGCGTCGTTCTTGAAGCGGAGCGAAGCGAGCTGCTCTTCAAGCGCCGCCAGGTATCGCCGACCCGGCTCGCGACGCCCCGACACCACCATGGTGCAGCCGCAGAATGTGCACTGCTCGCGGCAAAACGGCACATGCACATACACGCTGGCCGGACGGTCTATCTCCGAGATGGCATCGAAGAGCACACTGTCGGGGAGGTCTTCCTTCCACTCGGGCACGGTGGGGTAGCTCGTGTAGCGCGGACCGCGGCGGGTCCACGACAAGAGCAGCTCGGGGGTCAGGTCCACCGCCAGCTCCGCACGGCCTCGACTGCTGCGGTCACGCCGGAGATGGGCGTCTTGGGAGTGATGCCGTGGCCGAGGTTGAACACGTGGCCGGTGGGGCCGGCGCGGCGGATGATGCTGTGCACCCGCTTCTTGATGTCTTCGTCGGGGCCGAACAAGGCGATGGGGTCGAGGTTGCCTTGAACCGGAATCGCGTTGCCGAGGACCTTGCGGGCTTCACCGATGTCGGTGCGCCAGTCGACGCCGTAGGCATCGGCTTCGACTTCCGCGAGCCAGGGGAGGAACGGAGCGGTGTCGCGCGTGAAGTAGAGGCGAGGGGCGCCCTTCACCATCGACAGCGCCTTGCGCGCAGCCGGCAGAGCCCAGCGGCGAAAGTCGTCGGGGGACAGCGCGCCGGCCCAGGTATCGAAGAGCTGAACGGCAGCGGCGCCGGCTTCGACCTGTGCCTGGAGGTGACGGCCGACTGCCACCGCGAGCTTGTCGAGCAGCGCGCCGAAGGCGACGGGGTCGCACATCATCATCTTCTTCGGCTCGATCCAGTTCTTCGAGCCGTGGCCTTCGACGAGGTAGCAGGCCAGCGTGAAGGGTGCTCCAGCGAAGCCGAGGATGGGCACGCCTGCTCTTTGGGAGGTCAGGGTGAGCGCACGCAGGGTCGACGGGAGGTCTCGAACCGGATCGAAGTCCTTGAGGGCGTCGATGGCCGCACGGTCGCGCACGGGCTCCGGGAAGACGGGTCCCATGCCCTTTCCGAACTCCAGCGGGCAGCCCATCGACTCCAGCGGGAGCAAGATATCGGCGAAGATGATGCCGGCATCAAAGCCAAAGCGACGCAGGGGCTGCAGAGTGACCTCGCAGGCGAGGTCAGGGTCGTGACACACATCGAGGAACGACACGCGGGAGCGAATTTCGCGGTACTCGGGCAGGAACCGGCCCGCTTGGCGCATCATCCACACGGGTGGACGCGGTACGGGCTCTCCGGCGAGGGCGCGGAGAAGGAGCGGGCGCTCACCGGGGGGCGTGGCGCCGATGGCTTGGGGGGCTGGCTGAGTCACGGGAGGCTCCGGGTGGGCACGATGAGTGCGGTCCCTGCAGTTTGCGGAGTGGTGGCCCTAACCTTTGCCCTGGGTCGCGTGGGGAGGTCCCCATGAGGCACCGCAGGTCTCGGCTCCTCCTTGCTGTGCTCGCGTGGCCTCTGGGTGGACTGGTGCTGTGGTGTCTTGCGCCGTGGATGCCCCATGCTTCGATCTGGCCACAGGCGATGGCGGCAGTGGCGTGGAGCTGTCCGCCGTGGATGGCGTTGGGATGGCCATTTTGGACTCTTGGCTGTGGTCTTGTGTTTCGCCAGTGGTCGCCGTGGATGGGGGTCACCCTGCTGTCCGTTTTTGCGGTCGGGATGCCCTTGATGGACGCTTCTGTCGCTCAAGGGGACGTCTTGGTTGGGGTCTTCAACATCAATGCCTACAGTCCTGCACCCCACTCCGACGCCCTCCGCGCGCGCATCGCGGCGACGGGTGTGGCGGTCGCGGTGGTGTTGGAGAAGCGCCCGGACTCCGATGAGCTCACGGGGCTGGTCCGCATTGCGGACGACTTCGAGGCCCGCTGGCCCCGTCCTTCGCATCACTCCGCGGTCCACGTCGCCGACCCCAGCCGTGCCCAGGCCCGTATCAGCGAGCAGATCGGGTCCGAGTCCATGGCCATGCCGGTCGCAATTGTGCACTTACAGCCGGTCGGTGCCTGCCTGCTTGGCGTCCACGCGCCTCCACAAGTCCCCAAGAATGCCACCGGTATGGCGCCCTACGTCGAGTGGCTCGCCCGGCACATCTCGAATGGCCGCCTCAATCGTGACCTCCTGCCCTGCCGCGAAGGACAGCCCGTCGTGGTGGCCGGCGACCTCAACCACGTGCCCGGCTCATGGCCGCTGGACCGCTTGTTGGGCCGTGGACTCCAAGATGCGGTCGGACCCGCCGGCTTGTTCGCGCTCACCTGGCCCTCGGGTGGCGGCTGGCCAGACTTCCCGTTGATGCGGCTCGACCATGTGCTTCACGGACCCATCGCGGTGCGGGGGCTTGAGAGGATCCGCATTCCCGACAGCGACCACCAGGGCTGGGTGTTCGCCGTTGGAATGTCGGACTGACCAGGCGGTCAGCGGGCCGCGAGATGATCCAGCAGCGCGACAAGGATCTCGGCCTGGTAGATGGCGTCGTAGTCCGCGCGGTGTTTCTGGCTGAGGTCCTCGGTCGCGATGGGCAGCCGCTCGGAGAGGACCTCTTTGTTGCTGTCGAGCCAGTGCACCCCCAGCGCACCGGTGGCCATCGACTTGGTACACAGCGCCTTGTAGCCGAAGGGGTTGGCCCGCTTCTGCTCGGCGTAGGTCCACGCGACAAACGACCAGTCGAAGGGCGCGTTGTGGCCCACGAACACGGGCTCTGTGCCGGGCACGGTGTTCGCTGCCACCCACTCGGCGAGCGCGCGACAGAAGTCCCCGCGGTCCATTCCTTCGGCGGCCAGTCGGTCCTGGTCCAAGCGGTGAATGGCGGCGGCCCGTGCATCGAAGCGGGGCGCGTCAGGCTTGAGCTCCCGATACCAGCACTCCCCGATGTGGAGGTGACCGTCGGCATCGGGGGCCACGACCACGGCAGCGAGTGAGACCATCGCGTAGAGACCGGGCACGGGACCGTTGCACTCGATGTCGACGCAGAAGTAGGTCGAGCGCACTTCGCGATGTGCGCGGGTGGACTGGCTCATGGGCTGGCCTCGCTCGGCGTCCGCTGACTCGCAGGCGCCCGTTCGTAAAAAGGACGGGAGGCTAACTCAAGCGCCCTCGCGGGTTGCACCGTCTCTGCCCATCTTCGGGGTGCCTGCATCGGATAGGTCCCCGTTTCCTTCTTCCCGGCGAGCTGATGAGCGAGCGCCCTGGCGACCCTGTCCGCGATCTACTGTTTGTGGTCCTGGCCGCGCCATTCTTTGCCGTCGCCTTTGCCGCATTGAGTGGCGTGGGCTTGCTCCGGGGAGCCTCGGCGTGGACCGCAAGCGGCGTGGCTGCGCTGGTCCTGCTCACCCCGCCGCTTGGGCCAGTCTCCGTGGCGCCCGGCCGTCGTGTGTCGCTGTATGGCTTGATGCTGGGATGCTGGTCCCTCGCCGCGGTGGTGGCCGTTCCGTTGTACTTTCCGGGAGAACGGGCCGCTGCACTCGACCGGGGCCTCACCGTGAGTCTTGACCTGGTCGACCAGACCGTGCCCGAAGGTCTTGCCGAAGCCGTCGACACCTGGCTGCCTGGGGTGGACGGTCTGCGTCCTCAGCTCGAGGAGACCGTGCCGAACGCGTCGCCGGTTGTGCCTGTGGTTGCGCCCGTAGTCGCCGACAAGCCCCCGCCATCGGCCCCTCCCACTGGCGAAGAGGTCATCCTTCCCTACGATGGCTCGGGCACCTCGCTGGTCGTTCCGGTGGCCTTTGAGCACGACGAGAAAGACGTCGAGGTCGCCATGATCTTCGACACCGGAGCCACCTTCACCAGCGTCGACACCGACACCCTCCGGGCGCTCGGAGTGCGGTTGCCGGGTGACGCGCCAGAAGTTGAGGTGCGCACCGCCAATGGACTGCGCGCCATGAGGCTCGTACTCATCGATCGGGTGTGGCTTGGCGGCTTTGCGGTCGAGGGCGTCACGGTGGGGGTGTGCGACGCCTGCGCCCATGGCGATGAGGTGGGACTGCTGGGCCTCAATGTGTCGGGCCGCTTTCTGGTCACCGTCGACCAACAGAGTCGCGAGCTTCGGCTGCGTCCACGCGAGCGACCCGACCGCACCACCGATGTGAAGTATTGGGTGCATCCGGCCGCGCGGGCGACGGCATGGCCAGACGGAAGAGTCGATGTCGAGGTCACCCTAGACAACAACAGCGACCGTGTGGTGCGTGATGCAGTGGTTCGCATCGGCTGTGATGGCGGCTACGAAGTGCCCATTCCCCATGTGGAGCCAGGGGAGACGGGTCGCAGCGAAGTGGCTCTGGCCATTGGCGCCGACTGCGAGGGCTACACCGTGGAGCTGCTGTCGGCGAGCTGGTGAGCGGGCTCAGGCCTCGGGCGCTTCGAAGGCATCGGGAGCCCAGTCGGCCGGGGGCTGCCACACCATGTCGATGGCTTCGACTGCGGTCCACAGGAGCACGTAGATGAGGGCCTTGTGCTCGTCTTCGAGGTGGGCCTGCTCGGCGTTGTCGTCGGGACGCTCGTAGAGAGCCCACAGCACCTCGTCGAGGAGGTGACGCTGGGCACGGTCATCGAGGGCCTTCGCACGCTCGAAGAAGCCGTCGTCAGCGGGGAACAAGCCACCAAGTGCGTCGTTGACGCGAGCCTGGGCCGCTTCGAGGTGGCTGGAGTTGACCTTGTAGAGCCGGCCACCGAGCTGGTCGACGACGCGCAAGCACACCGACAGCATGTAGAGCGCTACTTGGCCCGACACGAGGCCCAGGGGACCGCTGTTGAGCTCGAAGAAGCGCGACAGGCGGCGCTGCTTCTTGAGCAGGCGGGTGGCGGTGGGCTGGAAGTCTTCGCCTGCTTCGGAGCACTGCTCGGCAAGGAAGTGGACCTGGGTGCGCGAGATGGACGCGTTCATGAGGACTCCTGGCGCGGGGTTGGGAGACCGGCGCGGATGTGTTCAAACGGCTGGCCGCCTATTGTGGGGACGATCCCGCAGCAACACAGCGCTCAGGGACGTGCGGCGGGGACCTCGGCGCGCAGGAAGTCCCGGACCTGGCGAAGTACCAATCGGGTGGGACCCGTGACCCGTCGGGCGGGAGGAAGTGACCCCAGAAACACCCGTCCGTACCACCGATCGAGCACCCGCCGGTCGAGCAGCAGCACAGCGCCCCGGTCGGCCTGGGTGCGGATGAGGCGCCCAAAGCCCTGGCGCAGCTTGAGCACCGCCTCGGGGAGCATTTGGGCGCGGAATGGATCGAGCCCACGGGCCTGCATCAGCTCGCTGCGAGCCTGCTGAACGGGCTCGGTGGGCACCCGGAATGGCAGCTTGGGAATGACCACCAGTCGCAGCGCCGACCCCTTGATGCTCACTCCCTCCCAGAAGCTGTCGGTGCCGAAGAGCACAGCATCGCCGGCATTCCGAAAGCGGGTCAACAGCCGACTTCTGCCCATCTCTCCCTGCTTGAGCAGCAACATGCGCTCACCGAGGGCCTCTTGGGCGTGGGCATGGAGCTGGTCGACCATTGCGAAGCTGGTGCACAGGACGAACACGCCGCCACGGGAGATGTGGAGGGCGGCGGTCGTCGCACGCGCGACCATTGCTCCCCAGCCAGCGTTGTCGGGGGTGGGCAGGTCGCGGGGCAGCCCCAGAACGGCTTGGCGGTTGTAGGCAAAGGGGGAGGGGAACAGCGCTGTGTGAACGAGAGGCCCCCTGACCTCCGGTGGCGCATGGCCCAAATCACCCAGGATCTCGTCAAGCACGGTATCGAGGGCCTCGTCTTCGGTGTCCTGGGGAGCGGCCGTCCCCACCGCCCCGAGCCCGACGCGGGACATGTAGTGATCGAAGCTGCCCCGAACTGCGAGGGTGGCTGAGGTGACGACTGTGGCCGCGAGCGGGCCAAAGATCCGTTCTTGGAGCAGCGGTCCGACCTCCAAGGGCGCGGACACCAGTGCTGCGGTGGGGGGGCCTCGCCGACGTCGTGCGCGCTCCATCCAGCGCACTTCGGGCTCTGGACCCTCCGACTCGGCGGCTTGCGTGAATGCACCGCACAGCTTCGCGTGGCCTCCAAGCAGGCGCTGGGCTCGGTTCAGCTCGAACACCGGCTGTGGGTCGGCCAAGCGAGCCTGGGGAGTGAGGGCGTCGAGGAGGTCGAGCAGGCGGTCGAGGCGCTTCGCGGCCTGTCCGAGCGCGCCCGCGAGTCCCTGAAGCTCAGGCGCAATTGTGGCGCTCCAGGTGTCGGTCTTGCGGAATGTGGGGGTGAGCCGCTGAGCGCCGTCCTCGTTTTCGAGTGCTGCGCTGGCAATGCCTTCCAGCACGGTGTTCGCTGCGTCGGTGAGCCGTGGGAGGGTCGCGAGCAAGGTGGCGGTGGTGCGGATGAAGTGGTCGCGCTCGACCTCTCCAAGGGGACTCTGTCGGCCGCCAAAGCGCTTGTGGAGTCGGTGAAGCGTGCCCTTGCGACGGCGTCCGCCGACCAGTCTGGCCACTGCGCGGGTGATGGCGGTCGCGTTGACCTGGCCCCGCAGCAGCGAGGTGGCGGCGTCTTCAAGGTGATGGCCCTCGTCGATCACCAAGCGATCGAACCGGGGCAGCACCCCATCGCCCCCGGACTCCGCCTTGATGGTGAGGTCGGCGAGCACCAGGTGGTGGTTCACGACCAGGACATGGGCGTCGGCTGCACGGCGCCGGGCCTGGTAGTAGAAGCAGCGGTCGAAGTGGGGACAGCGTGCGCGAAGGGTCTGGTCGTGGTCGGACCGGACGTCGTCCCACACGTCGCCTTCGACGGGAAACGCGAGCCCTTGCCGGTTGCCTTCGCCCGCGATGGCCGCCTTCACTAGCGCTTCGAGTACTCGGCGTCGTTCGGCTTGGTTGTAGTCGGGGTTGGCGTCGTCGTCGGTGTCGAAGTCAAAGCTGGACTGATCCTGGCGCGGTTGCTCATCTCCCCACAAGGCCGAAGCATCGAGACCGACCTCGGTGGCGGCATCCACGAGCTTGCGCCGACACAGGTAGTTGCTGCGCCCACGCAGGGTGGTCCACCGCACATCGAGGCGCGCCTTGTCGAGCACGGGCAGGTCGCTGGTGGCCAGCTGCCCTTGGAGGGTGAGGGTGTGGGTTGCGACCACCACCTTGCTGTTGTTGGCCTTGGCCCACAGCGCGGCTGGAACCAGGTAGGCGAGCGACTTGCCGGTGCCCGTGCCCGCTTCCAACACCGCGACCTTGCCCTCGACCAAGGCGTCGGTCACGGCCAGGGCCATGTCGATCTGGGCGGGACGCGCCTCGTGGCCAGGCATCACCCGCGGCATCACCTCGGAGAAGAAGCGACGCACCGTGTCGGCATCGACCGGCTTCGGGGTGGGGTCGTGGGGCTCCACTACCCAGCGGCTTCGGCTGGCGTCGTTGTCGATTATGACGACGCCGACACCCTCTTCGCCGTATTTTCCCGCGAGATGGAGGTCGGCATCTGACGGGCGAAGGTCACCCGACGGGTGGTTGTGGATGACGACCTGACCACTTCGAGGACGCGCCAACAGGGCCGGCACACGGTCCTGGGTGCCCCGGCAGGTGACTTCGACGGCCACGATGATGCCGTCGTCGACCACCCCGATCGCGAACACCTCATCGCCACCCACCTCCTGGATTGCGCGTCGAAGCGCGTGAGCGGCGTCTGGGCGGATGCGGGGGTCGGACATCCCGTGGGGCTATCGCGCGGAGTGCTCTGCTGAGGTCACCGCTGGCGAGCGTAGAGGTCGCGCACGTAGTCGCCGACCATTCGGTTGGTGTTGAACAGCGGGGCGCAGGTGGCCATGGCGTGGGCGCTCATGTAGGCCCAGCGAGCCGGGTCGTTGAAGGCCGGCACCACGCTGTCTTCGAGCACTGCGTACAAGCCCAGGGCGTCTTCTGCATCGAGCTCGGGCAGGGTGGCATCCGCCTCGACAAACGCGGGGTCACGACCGTCTTCGATGGCCCAGCCGTTGTCACCGTCGAAGCCTTCGGGCCACCAGCCATCGAGGATGGACAGGTTGAGGTTGCCGTTCATCGCAGACTTCTGACCACTGGTGCCACTGGCTTCGCGCGGACGACGGGGGTTGTTGAGCCACACGTCGCAGCAGGCCGTGAGCAGGCGCCCGATGGCCATGTCGTAGTCGGGCAGGAACACGACGCGGTCCCGGAAGCGGGGCTGACGCACGAAGTGAAGGATGCGCGCGATGATGGCCTGACCCTTCTGGTCGGCGGGGTGGGCCTTGCCGGCGTAGACGATCTGCACGCCCTGGTCGAGGAGGCGCTCCAGGCGGTCGGGATCGGAGAAGATGAGGTCGCCGCGCTTGTAGGTCGCAAAGCGGCGGGCAAATCCGATGGTGAGGCGATCGGGGTCGAGGACTTGCTCGCCGGAGCGGCGGCGGACTTCGCGCACGAGGCGCTGTCGACGCGCATCGCGGGCTGCGAGGATGGCGTCGTGGGGGGCATCCTCGATGGCATCCCAGAAGGGGCGGTCGGCGAGGTGATCCCGCCATCCAGGAAGGTGGTTGTCCCAGAGGGCCTCGGTCTCCGGGGCGAGCCACGCCCCAGGATGCACGCCATTGGTGACGTGGGTGATGGCGTCGACGTGCGGAAGGCGGGTCCACATCTCGCGGGTGACCTCGCCGTGGAGCTTGCTCACACCGTTGACCTCACGGCTGCCTCGCATGCCGAGAACGGTCATGCACAAGGGCTCATCGACGTCACCAGGGCGCTCGCGTCCGCGGTCCATGAAGGCGCCGGGGGGCAGGCCGAGGCGGTGGCGCCAGGGGCCGAGGATGGGGTCCACGAGGTGCCAGTGGAAGCGGTCGTGGCCGGCGGGCACCGGGGTGTGGGTAGTAAACACACACTGGCTGCTCACATTCGCCCAGGCCGCCGAGGGGTCGAGGCCCTCTGCCAGACCGCGTGCCCACAGCTCAAGGGTGACAAAGGCTGCGTGGCCTTCGTTGAGGTGGAAGCACTCCGGCTCGATGCCCGCAGCGCGCAGCATCCGGGCGCCCCCAATTCCGAGCACGACCTCCTGGAGGAGGCGGGTGCGGGTGTCCCCGCCGTAGAGTCGGTCGGTGAGTCGGCGAAGCTCTGGGGCGTTGTCTTCGAGGTCGGTGTCGAGCAGGAACAGGCGCACCTTGGCCAGTCGAAGCTCCCAGGCGCGTACCGCGATTCGGCCCACTCCACCGGGAACATGCACGACAACGGGGCGTCCGTCGGGGCCCACCACCGCGCGCACAGGCAGTCGATCGGCTTCGCGGGGACAGAAGGCCGCGCCCTGGCGGCCGTCGCGAATCACTTGGCGGAAGTAGCCCTCGCGCCAGAGGAAACCGACTGCGACGAGGGGCACATCCATGTCGGCTGCGCTGCGGAGGTGGTCACCCGCCAGCATGCCGAGGCCACCTGAGTAGATCGGCACACTTTCGTGGAGCCCGTACTCCATGCACATGTAGGCGGTGCGAGGCACGCCGCTGAGAAAGGGTGCCTGGAGGCGAGTCTGGCGGTCGGCCATCAACGCTTCGGCGCGCTCCTGCCAGCCATCAGGCATTCGCTCAAGCGCACCCTCGGCGATCATCGCACCCGGGTTGTGGTCGACCGCTTGGTAGAGGTAGGGGTCGAGGTCGTGCCAGAGGGTGTGCGCAGCGGGGCGCCCGGTCCACCAGAGGTCCGCGGCAAAGTCGGCGATTCGCTCCGCAAAGGGCGAGTCGGGAATCACGGGGGTCTCTGCGCCAGGAGTGACGTGGGGCTCGTTGGATGCCGGATCGAAGTAGGACATGGGTACTCCTCAAGTCGACGAAGCGTAACCCTGTCTTGAGTTACTAGACAAACTGGGTGGTTCCGAGGCGGGCTGCCTGCCCGGCACGGTACACAAGGTGACCGGCGGAAACATCGTCAGCGACAGCAGCTTCATCCCCTGCTTGCCGCCGCGACCTAGCGCTGGGAGCAAGCCCGCTTCAGTTCAGCCACTCCCACATGCCCGAGTCGAAGTCGGTGACGGGCTGGCGGCTGCGAGGTCCGGAATCACGCAGATACCACCATGCCACGGCCCGTTCGCCATGCTGCCAGGTGAGCACCACTTCGCGACCGGCGCGGATGGCAGGGAAGTCCAGTGCCGGCGGGTCGACGCTGCGCACTTGCACGCCTTCGTCTGCGATCTCCTCGACCGCTCCTTGGAGCAGCTCGCGCTGGCGGGCGACCTCGTTTGCGACCGCTACGCGGGCGTCTTCTTCGAGCGGTTCGTTGCTCTCGAGGCGGTTCCTTAGCTCGCGGTAGGTGCCGAGGGACCGGGCGGCTCTCTCCAGACGAGGTAGCACCCGAAGCAGGGCGACGCTGGCTTCGGTGGGAGTGAAGTAGCGGAGACGGGGAGGTGCGGTCGGAGTCATGCGTGCGATTTATCGCATGGGCCGTCCGACTGCATCATCGCTCGATCCACCGCGGCGGCTACGACGTACGTTGGCTGCGGTGTGCCGCTGGAGGTTGAGTTGCTTGCCCTGGGTCCTTTGTCAGATAATCGGCCGTATTGTGCTGGATGGGTGGATGTCGGTAGGCTCCCTCAGGCTCGGCACCATCGTCGGTCCGGTCGCATCCGAGGGAGAGCAGCGCGCGTGACGTCCACGGCTTCCACATTGGCGGGTCCCACGCTTTCCGCGAGCAGGGTCCACGACGCTGAGCTGCTCGGGCGCATCGCGGATGGCGATGAATCGGCTCTCGGCACCCTCTATCAAGTCCATGCGCCTGCCTTGCTCGGCCTCGCCCGTCGGATGCTGCGGAGCGAAGCAGAAGCTGAAGATCTGCTCCACGACGTGTTTGTAGAAGCGTGGCGTCATGCCGCTCGCTTCGACGCCCACCGTGGAAGCGCACGGGCCTGGCTGATGGTGAGATGCCGTGCGCGCGCCCTGGACCGCCTCCGATCCCCGCGAATGCAGCGACGCACGGACCTGTGCGACCTTGAGCGGGCGCGCTTGCCCAGTCCGCAGCTTTCTGCTGACCGCCAATCCGATGCCCACCGCGCCATGGCTGGGCTGTCCACGCTCAAGCCCGCGCACCGTGAGATCATCGAGCTGGCTTACACAGGTGGGCTGTCTTCCTCCGAGATTGCTGCAAGACTCAAGATTCCGATCGGCACAGTCAAGTCTCGCACCGCTGCGGCGCTGCGGACTCTGCGCACCACCATGCAAGCCGAGCCCGGAGGTGGCCGGTGAGTCACCCCACCGCGACCGAAGATCTGCTGATGCTCTACGCCATGGGCGAGCTCGACGAGGCGGAGACGGCTCTGGTCCGTCGGCAGCTGGCCACCGGCGTCCTCGATCCTGCGGAGCTGGCGGAGTGGCAAGCGCTGGTCGGCGACCTCTCCGATGCCGTCAGCGAGCCCGCCCGCGTGGTTCCGGCATTCACTGCAGTCCGCGACACCACCCGCAGTCACAGCGGTGTCGAAGTCCATGTCGAACAAGTCGCCCGCTTGGTCGACGCTGAGCCTCGCCGCGCCCGTCGCCTGCTCCGTCTCATCAGCGACCCCGCCGCTTGGCTGGACATGTATCCAGGCTGTCGCCTGATGCACCTTCAGCCGGGTCCGGCCGTCGCCCGTCCAGGTCTCGACGTGGGCTTCGTGTCGCTCGAAGCCAACACACCGTTTCCGGAGCACCGTCATCTCGGTGATGAAGCTGTTCTCGTGCTGCAGGGCACTCTGGTCGACCTCACCTCTGGTGCAGTCCACTCTGCAGGCGCATTGGTGCAGATGCCCGCGGGCACCCAGCACGGCATCCAGGCGGGTCCACACGAGCAGCTCCTCTACTTGGTGGTTGTGGGTGGCGTAGAGATTCCGGGGGTGGTTCTGGAGGAGCCGCCACCGGAGCTGATCTGGTAGCGTCGGCCGTCTCGCCTCCTCCTCCAGAGGTCCCGATGCCGCGCCATCCCAGCGTCTCGTCCACCACGCAAGCCATGCCTGGCAGCGTGTTCTCGCGTCTCGCCCACCGCATTTCGGCCATCGAGGGAGAGCGCTTCCCATTGCATGTGGGGGACACTTGGCTCGCGCCTCCGGTGGGTGCCCGCATGGAGGACCTTCGCGAAGCCGACCACCCCGGCCTCCACCGATATCCGCCCCCTACAGGGCATCCCGAGCTGGTTGAGCGCATCGCCGAGCTCCGTGGGGTCCATCCAGACCGCGTGCTGGTCACCTTGGGAGCCACCGGAGCGTGGCATGCGGTTGCGGGCGCCACGCTGGAGCCGGGCGAAGAGGTGTTGGTCCTTGCGCCCTACTGGCCGCTGTTTCCGGGGATTGTGCGCAGTGTGCGGGGCGTGCCGGTTGACGTGCCGTTCTTCGATGCCGAAGCGTTTGTCCCCGGAGCACCCGCCCGTCCCGCCATCACCCCCGAAGAGGCGGTTGCCCGCATCCGCCCGCTCATCAACGAGCGCACCACCGCGCTGTACCTCAACTCGCCGAGCAACCCGACGGGCGTGGTTCTCTCCCAAGAGGTGCTCCAGGCCATCGCTGATCTGGCGCGGGCAAACGACCTCTGGATCTGGTCCGACGAGGTCTACGAGCTGTATTCTTATTCCTCAGAGGTAGTGCCCATCGCGCGGCTTGCTCCCGAGCGCACCTTTTCGGCCTACTCCTTTTCCAAGGCTCATGGACTGGCAGGCTGCCGGGTGGGCTACGTCGTCGCCCCTACCGTCGATGGAATGCGGGGTGAGCTGCGCAAGATGGCCATGTTCTCAGCCTACTCGGCGCCCAAGCCCTCCCAGCTGGCCGCGCTCGCCATCCTTGATCCCGCCATCGGTCCGCCGTGGGTGCGCCAGGCCCGCCAGCATTACCAGGCGGCAGGGGATCTGGCGGCTTCGACCTTGGGACTGCCTCGACCCGGGGGCGGAACGTTTCTTTTTGTAGAAGTGTCCGCTGGGCTGGACCCCACGCTGCTCGCCCGCCCTGACATGGGCGAAGATGCGGCGCTCCACGACTTTCTCGTGCGCTGTATCGACCGCGGACTCGTGATGGCGCCCGGAATCTCCAGCGGCCGCTTTTACCCTCGCCATGTGCGGTTGTGCTTCACGTCTGCGGCTCCTGAGGTGGTCCAGCGGGGTGTTTTGGTGCTTGCGGAGCTTCTTGGACGCTGAGCCCACGGTCTCGCGGCCCGTATGGGGGCATGTCATACTGCCAGGCTAGCGGGTTTCGGTTCGTCCGGAGGTTGCACGATGGGGCCGAAGCGGCGAGATATCACCACAGCTGGCCTCAGCTGGTGTCGAATGGAGCCCGCATGCCGGTAGGGATACCTGACGTCACGTGGGCCGTGCTCCGCCTGGGCCTGAGCGCTCTACTGGTGAGTGTGCTGGCTCTGCCCTACGACGCTCGGGCGGCCAAGAGCCTCAAGCTCAACTCGGGCTCCTCAATCGGTCACCTCGAGCTTGGTGTCCTGTCGCCGGGAACCCCGTTCACGGTGGAGGCGTGGGTCACGGCGGACGATCTGAGTGACAAACACACGCTCTTTGAGGCGGTCGACACCAGCACATTCTCCAACAGCTTCTACCTGGGCTGGATCGATGGTGGGTGGCAGGTCGAGTTTGAAGACGACGACCACAGCGAGCGCAACACCTGCTCCGACCTGCCTGGCCAGTCGCTGTGTGCGAGCGGCAGCCTCACCACCAGCAGCGCCCACCACGTCGCGCTCACGTTTTCGGGCGGCAGCATCGCCATCTACGTCGACGGCGTGCTCGATGCGTCCGGAACCTCCACGGCTACGCCGTCCTTTGGCACCGACACCTGGGTGCTGGGAGCGGACTCTGACGCGTCCGGAACCTTCGACGGCGGGCTGTGGATGGGCGAGCTGGAGGAGGTGCGCGTGTGGTCGCGGGCGCTGTCCTCCGATGAAGTCGCTTGTCTCATGGACTACTCCCTGACCGGCTCCGAGCGGGGCCTCCACGCCCTGTGGGACATGGAGACTGGTGCGGGTGGCTCGGTGATGGACCTCACCGGCTCCTGGTCCGCCTCTCTTGTAGGGTCGGCCAACGTGTCGGCCTCGTCCACCTTCTCGCTCATGGCCTCCTCGGGCCTCGACGTCACTTGCTTCGACTACGATGGTGACGGCTACTCCGGCGACGCTGGGGACTGCGACGAATCCGATGCCACGGTCTATCCGGGGGCCACGGAGCTCTCCGATGGCATCGACAACGACTGCGATGGCAACGACGAGACCTACGACGGCGATGGCGATGGTCTCACCGACCTCGAAGAGGAAGCGCTCGGCACAGACGTGCTCGACGAAGACACTGATGACGACGGGCTCACCGACGGCGATGAGGTCGACGTCTACGGCACGGACCCTCTCCGTGAAGACAGCGACGAAGATGGCCTGACCGACGGCGATGAGGTCGAAGAATACGGAACCAATCCCAACGACCCGGACACCGATGGGGGCGGGGTGTCCGATGGCAAGGAAGTTTTCGAGCAGGGCACCGACCCCACCGACCCCTCGGACGACCTCCTCCCCGACGACAGCGGATTGCCTGCCGAAGGGGACTCCGGCGACCCCGATCCCGACCGCGTTGATCCCGACGAGCAGACCGCCTTGAAGGGCGCCTACGGTGGCGGGGGATGTTCGTGCCACACCGCGGCCTCCAGCTCCAAGGGCGCTCTGTTGGTGGGCGCCTTTGCGATGATGGTGAGCTGGTGGAGACGCCAGGGGCAATGGGCATGACATCGTTGCGCCCGTCGTCAACTATGCGCATCGAGTAGTCTCCACTGACGGTCCACAGGTCGTGGGCTCAGGAGGTGGATGTGGCTCGCAGTGCGGACAGCAGCCAGGACGCGAAGAGGTGGACTGCCGGAGTGGGTGGTCTCTGGGTGGCGTGTGCGGCCTGGGCTGCTCCTGCGTCGGCTCAGGACAAGGTCACCATTGCGCCGCCTTACTTTGACACCCAGCTGTACAGCTTGCCCATCGATGCCGAGGCCATGCTGTGGACCAACGATGCCGGCACTGCGCCGACCGGACACGGACTGGTGAAGCTGGGCTTCAACTCGGTGACCAATCCGCTCGTGTACCGCTTTGAGGACGAGTACATCATCGGAGTCATCGAAAAGATCAACGAGGCTCAGCTCGTGGGCGGTGTGACCTGGAAGTTTCTGCGCATCGGTGCAGACGTGCCGTTCATCGCCAAGGTCGACGGCGAGCAGATCGAGCCAGAATCGGGGCTGGGTGACATCTCGCTCGATCTGAAGGGGGCCATCCTCGATCGCGAAGGCTCCGACGCGGAGACGGGTGTGGCAGCCCTGGTGCGCCTGACCATGCCCACAGCCACCGTGGACACCTCGGTCGCCACCGATGGCCTCGGCGTGCAGCTCGAAGGCATCGTCGACCGACGCATCGGACCCGTGCTGTTGGCAGGCAACGTGGGACACTCGATTGTGCCCTCCGAAGAGGTCGGCAACGTCACCTGGGGCAACTACGGCTACGGTCGGCTCGGCGCGGGCTGGTTTATCGTCGAAGACTTCGGCATATCGGCCGAGCTCGCGGCCCACTTGGTCTATGGCATCGACTTTTCCGACCCCGCGGGTCACCCCGTCGAAGGCATCGTGGGTGGCTTCGGGCGCCTGTCTCGCCTGTTTGTGGCCCGCGCAGGTATTGGCACCGGGCTGAGCGGGGGCATCGGTGCGCCCGACCTTCGGTTGGTCGCCTCTCTCGGCTTTGAGCCTGAGGAGGTTCGTGACCAGGACGACGACGGCATCCCAGATGGGCTGGATGCCTGCCCTCTGCGTCCCGAAGACATCGATCAGTTCGCCGACGACGATGGCTGTCCCGACCCCCGCCAGAAGGTGGAGATCAAGGTGCGCAACCACCTCGGCGACCTCGTGCCCTCCGCTTCGGTGGCGCTCCAGACCGAGGACGGCATCAAGGAAGGGGGCTCGGAGCTGCTCCTGCAGATGCACGCCGGCACCTACCAAGTCACCGGCATGGCCGATCGCTACGACGACACCACGATGACCTTCACGGTGGTCGCAGGCCGCGAGTCGGTGGTCGAGCTCGACCTGATGCCCCGCTTCGGTGAGGTCCGCGCGGTGGTTCAAGATGGGGACGGCACCCTGCTGACCGGCACCATGGAAGTCGATGGCGAGCGCGCATCGTCGGTGCGAAACGGTGTGGGCCGATCCGAGGCTGGCTCTGGGCGGCGCGCGGTGGTCATCCGTGTCGAGGGCTTCAAGACCGTGACCCTGCCCGCCAATGTGCGTGCGGGGCAGCGCACCTCGCTCAAGGTCGTGATGGAGCCGGCCAAGGCCAAGGTGTCGCAGGGCCGCATCGAGATTCTCGAGAAGGTGTTCTTCGAGTCCGGCAAGGCCACCATCCAGTCTGCCAGCTACCAGCTGCTCGACGAGGTGGCCGGCATTCTGGTGGAGCACGAAGAGATCAAGAAGGTGCGGGTCGAAGGCCATACCGACAGTCGGGGAGGCGCGTCTGGCAACCGTCGGCTGAGTGCCGCCCGGGCCGAGAGTGTGCGCAACTACCTGGTTGCGAAGGGTGTGGCGGAGTCTCGCTTGGAGTCCGTGGGCCACGGTGAAGACAAGCTTCTCGACGCGCGCAACAGCGCGGCGGCCCATGAAAAGAACCGTCGCGTGGAGTTCGTCATCGTCGAGCCCGCTGCCTCCGAGTGACTGCCGCGGTGGGGGCGCCGCTCCGAGCTACTGCGGTCGTCGCGCGATGGGCTGACCGAGTCGCACGGGTGCGCCTTTCGTGAGCTGCCACTCCAGGCGGCCGGGCTCGGTGAGCAGGATAACGGTGCTGCCGAGCTCGAAGCGACCGAGCTCAGCGCAGCGGTCGAGCCGTGGCGCAGGGTCAAGGGTGCGCACGTCGGCCGGTCCCCCTTGGTGGGTGAGCAGATCGCTGACGGTGGTGCGCATGCGGCCCACCCCAAACGCCCCGATCATCGCGTAGGCGATGTCGCCGAAGGGCGTCTCAAGATCGAACACCAGGCGCTCATTGCGGCCGAAGAGGTTGGGGATCTGCCGGGTGGCGGCGGGAAAGACCGGCCACAGCTTGCCGGGCAGGTAGCGGTAGCCGCGCACCGTGGCTGCACATGGGGTGTGGACCCGGTGGTAGTCACGCGGGGACAGGTAGAGCACCGCCCAGCCGCCGCCATCGAACTTGTCAGCGAGCTCGGGGCCCATGGCGGGACAGCGGGGGTCACACGCTCCGATCAGCTCCGCGATGGATGCCCGCTTGCCGTCGGCCTGGAGGAAGGTGCCGTCTTCGATCGTGCCGAAGGTGTGCACCCGCGCATCGACCGGACTCACCAGCACATCGGGATCAAGGTCGATGGGACGCACGCCTGGCCGAAGGGGCCGTACAAAGAACTCGGCTAGGCTGTTGTAGTCGTCGATAGTGCCCTCACAATCGGTGAGATCGACGTCGTAGGCACGCACATACCAGCGCAACAGAGCGCGCTGGAGAAATTTGGGGAGGCGAAGCCGGGCGTTCCACCCCATGAAGCGGGCGGTGGGGTGCTTGGGCACCACAGACAAAAGGCTGACGACGAAGGCGTCGTTCACGGTGCCTCCGTCGGAGGGGGCTGGATGTGCTACGGACCCGAGGTCGGGAGGTGCCTGTGTGGCCCATTCTCGTAGATGTGGGACCGGCGGGATCCGGCGCGGTCCCCACCTACCTCGTGTTCGTGCTGTCGGCTTTCGCTACGGGCTGCCTGTGGGTACACCGACGTGCGCCGAAAGTAGGCATCAATCCCGACTCGCTCGTCGGGCTCTACGTTGTCGCTGCCATCACCGGATGGGTCGGTGCGCGACTGTTGCACTTCGTGGGAGGGGAGTGGGACCGCTTCGTGGTGGAACCCGGGCTGTTCTTCGACCCTCAAGCCGGTGGACTCGCGTTTCTGGGCGGTGTCGCGGGCGGCCTGCTCGGCGGAGCGGTCTACGCACGCTTCCAGGAACTGCCGGGCTGGAAGCTCGCGGACGTCGTCGCCGTCGCACTCATGGTGGGCCTCGGGATCGGCCGGCTGGGCTGCTTTTTTGGGGGCTGCTGCCATGGCCGGTTGTGTGCGGCCGACGGGGGCGGCGTGTTGCTGGACCTTCCTGGCGGAGAAGTCTGGTGGACCGAAGGACTCCCCCTCCTGGCGCTTCGGCACGATGCGGGCGCGGTCGCCGATCAGCTGGTCTACCCCACCCAGCTGATGGAGAGCGCGGGTGTGCTTGCGCTCGCGGGAGGACTGCACTGGCTCACTCGTCGGGCGCGGCGCTTCGATGGTCAGGTGCTTGCGGTGATGCTCGCGGCCTACGGGCTGCTGCGGTTCTTGGTGGAGGGCCTGCGCGGC
>Ga0315321_10000626_pt1 | contig 26616 bp, 14 predicted proteins | sample M180m21515metaG_FD_203464 | JGI IMG/M metagenome (GOLD analysis project Ga0315321, IMG submission 203464) | Ammonia-oxidizing marine archaeal communities from Monterey Bay, California, United States - M1 80m 21515 | ecosystem: Environmental > Aquatic > Marine > Intertidal zone | place: USA...
CCCCATCCCCGGTGTCTTTGTGGCTGTTTGGAAGTACGGACCTCGTATTTCGCTAGGGGCATTGGGTTTCATATCGTACATGTCGAGCTGACTGGCCCCGCCCTGTAGAAACATGAAAATCACATTGATTTGCTTAGCACTACCCGTATTAGCTTCCGCTGCCAGAACCTCTTCCAGCGAGAGTCCAAGGGGGGATAGGGCACCAAGTGCGATACCACCAGTCTGGAAAAAGTCACGTCTAGTGAGGATGTTTGGAGACGTCATAGGTGGATGATTTTTGATGGGGACACAGAAAGCTTCATTTTACGCTAAAATACACCTCCATGTGCATACCTATCTGGGACGTTTCCTTGGCAATCGATTTCTAAGGCAGATAATGAACGTCGAATCCCAAAAATCAAGGCTTAAATCTGTATGTTAAAAACGTTTATGCTTGGACTCTTTATGATGCTCATTACTTTAACAGCATTTGGTCAAACGAAATCGTTGGAGATCTTTAAATCCTGGGATAAGAATGGTGACGGCGTGCTTGTTATATCGGAGATTCCTGAAAGTCTTCGCCGTTTGTTTTCTACAAATGATCGAAACAAAGACGGAAAGATCACTGTAAGTGAACACATTATCGCCATGGCCCGTGACGTTCCGGTCGAGCGTCCAGCGACACGCATAGGTGAGTTTCGGATTCGGCAGGAATGGGAACAAGAATCGGGCGGATGGGCTCGACGAGTCTTGTACCGCAAGCCTCTCGTTATTGAGAAACAACTTCCTGTTGTTATCTTCCTGCATGGTAACGGGGGACAGGCCGAAAATGCGATTAACCACCTTAACTATCTTAGAGATGTCATTTTTGTTTGCCCGCAGGGCTATCGCCGCAGTTGGAACGTCTTCGGTGAGGCAAGTGAAGCACCTGACGTGGCGTTTATCCAGGAGATTATAGAATACCTGCGAACTCGCGAACGAGATGCTGATATGGACAACGTAACGATAATCGGGTCGTCGAATGGGAGTGGGCTGATTCACCGACTGCTGATTGAGATCGACAGGAAGCCATTTGATAAGGCGATTTGTCTGGTGGCGAGTATGATTGAAAAACAATATCATAACGGCTCTTTCTGGGTCTCCAGCGAAGAGGGGGAGAATTTGTATGACCAAGAAAAACGGCCTACCCGTGGCGCTAAAGTCGTCTACTTTCATGGGACGGCTGATCGCGTCGTGCCGTACTACGGTGGGAAGCGGGGGAATGTTGCACACGTTTCTGCACAACAAACGGCCTACGGCTTCGCCAAGGCATTTGGTTATGCTGGGCCGGCCATCCCGGATCGGGAAGGGAAGATAGTGATGCCCGGGATTTTTGAATATGATTATAGCGACGCAAATTATACGCACTATAAACTCGCCGGAGAAGAACATGGTATTGGCCGTTATCGTGAATTCGTTGATCGAACGATAAGGCGTATGGTGTTTGACGAGTAAATGACTTACGGTGGTTGGAAAGCCAAATAAGTGAAAGGCTTTTGGGCACTACCTTCTAATTTACAACGGACGCGGCAGCAGGAAGCCGTTCTTCCCAAATCCCATCTCCGTATAGCTTAGCTAATTATTTCCTTCACAACGTGGCCATGCACGTCCGTAAGGCGTCTTTGAAGTCCATTGTGATAGTAAGTCAATCTGGTATGGTCTAGGCCCAAAAGGTGTAGGATCGTCGCGTGGACATCATGAATAGATAGACGATTGGTCTCGGCCTTATAGCCAAATGGGTCAGTGGAACCATATGACATTCCTCCCTTCACACCGCCTCCAGCGAGCCAAATCGTAAAACCTTCTGGGTTATGGTCCCTTCCATCATTTCCGACCTGAAACATCGGCATCCGTCCAAATTCGGTACAGCAGACGATGAGGGTGTCTTTTAATAGATCTCTCTGCTTGAGATCCTTGATAAGTCCGGCAACAGGCTGGTCTAGCACGTCGGCATGACCTGGTACCAGTCCTGGCATGTTGTTATGCGTGTCCCAGTTAATCGTCCCGCCGGACGCATACGCACCGTTGAACAGCTGAACGAATCGGACCCCCTTCTCCACAAGTCTTCGGGCCAGTATGCAATTCTTAGCAAAGTCTGATTTAACTTGATCCTTAGAATCAGCACCGTAAAGTTCAAGCGTATGTTTGGGTTCTAGGCTGACGTCGGTGGCGTCTGGAATAGATAATTGCAACTTGGCCGCTAGCTCATAGCTGGAAATTCTGGCGGAAAGCGCCGTGTCAGTTTGGAAGTTCTTCTGATGCAATTGATTCAGAGACTTTAACATGGCTAGGCTAGCCTGGCTATTAACACCAAGGATCGCATCAGGCGATGTCAAGTGCCGGATAGGCTTGGTGGTGCTAAACGCCGTGCCCTGAAACGACGCCGGTAAAAATCCGCTCGTCCAGTTGTTCGGGCCTGATTGGGGAGTTCCGCGGGGATCTTCAATTGCAACGAAAGCTGGAAGGTTCTGGTTTTCTGTGCCAAGCCCATACGATATCCAGGCCCCCATCCCCGGATACCCTTCCCGATTGAAACCAGTGGACATAAGATTTTCGGCGGGTCCGTGTGTACTGGATTTTGTATGAACTGCATGAAGGAAGCAGATGTCATCAACGCAGGACCCGATGTGGGGAACGATTTTGGAAATCTTCTTTCCGCATTCTCCGCGGGGTACGAAGTCCCAAAGAGGCTTTTGGAGGTTACCATTTTCTCCTTGGAAAGAAATTAAGCGTCCGTTGCTAGGCAACGGCTTTCCGTGTTGCTTTATTAGCTCCGGTTTGTGCTCCCAGAAATCGACGTGGCTAACCGCTCCTGCGCAAAAGATAACGATCACATTTTTGGCTCGCGCCTTGAAATGTGGCTTGCGAGCTCTGAAAGGTTCCGTAGGATCGAAATCGACACTGCCTTTTGCCAGCAGGCTCTCCGTATCCAGGAGACTCGTTAAAGCAATCCCTGCTAAGCCAAACTGGCTCTGGCTGAGGAAGGTACGACGATCTAACAGTTGTTTGTGCATCAATCTAATTGAACCGCTGAACGCTAGAGGTACGCTGCCTCGACGGCGTTGCAAATGGAAAGGAATGGTTTAGTTAAGGAAAACGAACTCGTTCAGGTTTAGGAGCACTCTCCCTAATGCCTCAAACCCGTTCGAGTTTACGAACGGAATTAACGTCCTCAATTCCAGTTCGGTGGGCGGCCGGGACAGGGTACGCAAAAAGGCGAGTTGAATCTGTGATGGTCGTGTTTCTGCTGCTGTCCGCACTGTATCAGATAGGAGACTGGCATGCCGGTTTACAAATTCACTGTTAAACAAGGCCAGGGCTTGAATCGCTGACGTACTGCTGGAGCGTCTCGGGGTCATTTGGCTTGAATCAGGGCAGTCAAACACACCGAAAACGCCGACGGATACTAGTCGTTGTTTTTCGCCATAAATCATTCTCCGCAATCCATCGTTGTTGAATGCTGTTAGAGGGGTCGGGGTGGCAAAAGGACTGGTACGGGGCTCAAAAAAAGAAAAGGGGGGCCCAAATTGTCGCGTATTTAACTTACCGCTAGCTCTGAGTATAGAGTCTCGAAGCACCTCAGCTTCTAATCGTCTGGGAGGGAATCGCCAAAGTAGCCTGGTTTGGCTGTCTAATTTAAACGCTTTTACCTTTGTATGGCTGACCTGTCTAAAAGTGGCGGACGTTAGCAAAATCCGATGCAATTGTTTTAATGACCACTGGTGCTCTGTTAGATACGTTGACAACCAGTCAAGTAGCTGCGGATGACTGGGCGTTCCGCCATTGACCCCGAAATCCGATGGGGTATCGACAATTCCCGTACCAAAATAGTGCTGCCAGATCCGATTCGTAATCACCCTGGCTGTTAACGGATTACTTGCAGTCGCTATGTCAGACGCCAACGCTAGTCTCCGCCCACTTTCGGGGAGTTCGGGATAGGAAGCCTGAGAACTGATGGAGGATATGAATCCAGCATTCACGGGCTTGCCGGGTTTTTGTGGGTCACCACCCAGCATGAGGAACGTTGGCTGAGGTGGATGAAGCTTACCGACGTAAAGCTCGGGGCCCCTCATCAGCTTGTCGTATTTGTTTGTCAGATTTCGAAGTTCCCGAGTGTTTTCGACAAGCCTTCTAACCTCATTTACTGACGGCCCACGCAGTCGAAGCGTTAGTTCGTCACGGGTATCCGTGATGTGGGGATACCGGTCTTGCGAATCGATAACGGTGACCCATGCATTTTCGTTGGAACGATATTGGATTTGATAATCAGCGGGAACGGCGCGTCCACGAGGTTTGATGGTGATTCGATCGATTGTATAGGGCTTATCGAAGATGATTTCAAACCAAACGTTTTCCTTGTCAGCTGCTTTGTAATAGAGAAGCAGCTGACGGGTTCCATCTAACAGAAGATCAGCAGACTTACCCTGATTTCCTTTCGCTGTCGGACTCGATATAGCCGTGGCTCCCCGATCTCGGTGCGCGACGTTGAGACTTGGTTCCGTTTCGGTAGCTAATGTCCAAATTTCTACGTCGTCTAGCTCCGCATTATTACCGTCGGTCGTGTGATGAATCAAAAATTTAATGCGTTGGGTTTTTATCGGCTTGAACGCTTCGTCGTATTGCCGGAGGTCCACCGGTGGCAGCAGCTTAAATTGATTCCGCAGGATGGCCGCTTCGTCGTGCAATTGTTCAATAAGAGGGACGAGTACTGCGGCGTCCCGTTTCATTTTGTTGAATTCAGGTCCCTGCTCCGCTCTGGTTCCGTAACTCACACCGGCGAACACCGCCTGGAGTTTATAATAATCTTCTTGTGTTAATGAATCGAATTTGTGGTCATGGCAACGTGCACAACCAAGAGTGAGTCCCATCGTGACGGCGCTGACTGTCTTTATGATTTCATCGTGACCATCTTGAAATTGCATAGCCGTGAGTCGTGGATCCGGACTAGGATTTGTATCGTGGGGGCCTACCATCAAAAAGCCCGTCGCGGCATCTTCGCCGAAACGGTCTCCGGCTATTTGCTCGCGAAGAAACTGATCATAGGGAATGTCGGCGTTGAATGATTTGATGACATAGTCCCTGTAAGGGTAAATATTGGTGATCGATTTGTTAATTTCATATCCGGTCGATTCAGCATATCTAATGCAATCCAGCCAGTGTTGCGCCCAGCGTTCACCGTAGTGTGGACTGGCCAGTATGGATTCGACGAGTCTCTCGTAAGCCCCGGGGGTTTTATCATTTACGAAGGCTTCGATTTCCTCCGGAGTAGGTGGGAGACCTAGCATGACCAGATAAGCTCGTCGGATCAGAGTATACCGGTCCGCCTGCGGAGCTAGGGTCAATGCATTTTCTTCAAGCCTCGCTTGAATGAAGTGGTCAACTTCATTTCGTAGTTGCGTTCGGTCGTCTGGTTCTGGTGGTACGTATTTTTGGATTTGCTGGAACGACCAGTGGTCAGTACTAGGATTTGTTACCTTAGTACGAGGTGTCTCAATACCCCGAACAATCCACTCGCGAATAATTAGTTGCTCTTCAGGCGTTAATGCCTGCCCTTTTGGCGGCATACGTAAGCTTTCATCGTCGGAAGTAATGCGTTGATACATCGGACTGTGGTCGGCATCGCCACTTGTAATGGCCGCTACACCCGAGTCACCGCCCGCCACCATAAGCGTAAAGCGATCAATTCGATAGTCGCTCTCTTGCTTGCCAGGGCCATGACATAAAATGCAGTGCTTAACGAGAATGGGTTTCACTTCAGTGGCGAAGTCGGGGGATTCATCCGTCCCCTTCACAGTAACCGCAGACCCGGCGAGAAGCAGTAAAAAAAGCGTAACGGGAATCCGAGTGCACATAAATAGCCCTTGTAACATTAATGGCTGGTTGACCTAATTCTAGCAATTAGCCATCCCGTTGTCATGAAAAAAGGCCTCGTCGAGTTGTGCACAACTCGACGAGGCCCTTGGTTTCTCTTTAGTGAACTGGAGACCTATTTAAGGCTACTTGTTACACTCGCAAGAATCTTCTTTACGTCTAACTCTTTAACAGAACTCACAGCGTGACTCGAGACAACCTTGCTCTTGTTGCAAACCAAAATTGTGATCTCAGCTTCTGGGTTCAATTGGTAGTTGTCAGGACCGTTTTCGTATTCGTTAGGAAGCACGAATGGTACATTCTTAGCCTTACTTGCACCGGCGATTGACTTTACGTCTTTATTTGCGGCACCGCGGCTATCACCTAACACATTGACGAATGCACGGAGCTGCTTAGCTTCATTTTTCACGATCGCTGCATCAAGCTGATCGATGAGGTTCACAACCTTGTCGTCACTTGAACGTGTGAAAACCATGACTTGGGGTCGGCTGCCGTTTTTACAACGATAGCAAAGGTTTGCCTTGGTTTTAACACCGTCGGCTTCAGCACCGGCAACTTTCGTCACGTAGAAGGCACCAATATCGTCGCCAGCCTGAAGTCCACTTTTGACTTCAGCTGCAAAAGCACTTGTTGCCATCAAAAGTAGGCCAAGTGTTGTAGCTACAAAAAGTTTCATTGTATTTCTCCTGAGTATGAAATGTCTCAACTTATCATGATTGGGTTAAGTAAATAGCAGTATAGAATTCACGGCAAGTACAATCAAGCAATAACCAATGTGAAAAGGGTGTTCGTAAACCTATTCTGTTATTATGTAAGTATAAGTGAATTTTTTTATACCCTAAATGCCAACCAAACATGAATAAGTCACTCTTTCTCATCTTCTGTCTAATCGGACCACTAACGCCCCTTTTAGCGCAGACACCGAGTCTGGTCACGAGTCAAATAGCACATCGCTCTCCAGTGGACGTTGCTTTGGCTCGTAAGAAGGGCTACCTAGTCACGGCGAACGAGCTTTCAAACTCCGTTTCGCTTATTTCACTTTCAAAAAAACGTGTTTTAGATGAATGTACTGTTGGTGAGCACCCTGCGTATATTGAGGTGACGGATGACGAGAAATTTGTGCTTGTCAGTTGTACTCATTCGTCGGAGCTTGTGAAACTCGAAATTGTCGGTGAACGACTGGTGGAAGTTGCTCGTTCCAAGGTTGGTTACGAACCGGTCGGTTTTGCCCTGGAGAACGATACGAATAAACTTTATGTCGGACGAACGGCGAACGGGACTGTCGCAGAAGTTGAACTCGAAACGCTGAAGACAATGCGTGTATTTGAGGTCGGTAACTGGCCAAGGTATCTCACATTGTCAAGAGATGGTAAGCGTTTGGCTGTCGGACTCAGTGGCGACAGTAGAATCGCAGTGTTGGATGTTGCTTCGGGAAAGAAACTCTACACGCAATATATGACTGGAGCGATCAATCTTGGGCATCTACAGGCGTCTGTAGATGGCGTCTATGTTTATTTCCCATGGATGGTCTACCGAGATAACCCGATAACGACACAATTTATTCGCCTCGGTTGGGTCTTAGCTAGTCGAATAGGACGAGCTCGACTGGATGGCCCTGCCTATCGAGAAGCAATATCGTTAGACGTCCCGGGGAAAGCCGTGGCTGACCCTCACGGGCTTGTGCTGAGTGACAACGAACATCGTATGGTTGTATCCGCGTCGGGTACCCAAGAATTACTGGTTTATCGCAAACCCGATCTGCCGTTCAGTGGTAGCGGCGGTCCTGGCGATTTGATTGATCGACGGCTTTTATCCGACACGGACCTTTTTTATCGAATAGACCTCGGAGGGCGACCGATGGGCATGGTAATGGCAATGGATAACGAGACGGTTTATGTTGCCAATTATCTGAACAATTCGGTTCAGATCGTCAATGTGGAAACGAAGCAGATCTTGACTGAGATCTCGTTAGGACAGGCACCAGACGTTAGTTCCGAGCGGAACGGAGCAGCGCTCTTCTTTGATGGTCGTCAAAGTCTTGATCAATGGTATAGCTGTCATAGCTGCCATTACAACGGGGGCATAAGTTCACGGACAATGGACACATGGAATGATGGTTCTAAACTAACTAATAAGACAGTGCTGCCCCTTTATAACATCAAGAAAACCGCTCCATGGACCTGGCACGGATGGCAGAAGAATTTAGGGGACGCGATGCAAAAATCGTTTACCGTTACTATGCAGGGCGACGGGGTTACAGCGAACCAAGCACTAGAGGTCGTTGAATTCCTCGATGCTCTTAAATTGCCCCCAAACCCGTCCAGGACCGCCGATGGAAAGCTTTCAGCCTCCGCCGAAAGAGGTCGGCGGATCTTCCAAAGTGAAATAGCCAACTGTAAGGACTGTCACAATGGGAAATTTTTCACCGACGGCCTAATCCATGATGTTGGAACCGGTGAAGAGGAGGATGCTTATCAAGGCTTTAACACGCCTTCTTTAGTTGGAGTCTATCGAAAAGTTAGGTTCTTACATGACGGCCGCTCGAAGACGTTGGAGTCGGTTCTTGCTGAGGACCACTCACCTGAAAAGGTTGCTGGCATTCGGGCGCTCAATCAGGCCGAAGTCCGAGATCTGGTCGAATACCTAAAATCTCTATAAGACGATTAGATACTGCTATAATCTGCAAACGCTCACGAAGCAATGCTCGTCGCGTTATTACCTTCCACTTGGCTCCACCATGCTTGTTTGCTGAACTAGGCTATTTCCGCTTTTTATTTTCGCGGTTTTGTTTCTCTCGTAGAAATTGATACATGTTAAATCGCTGTGGAAAGGCGACACCGGTTTCGCTCGCCCAAGATTCCCACTGTCGTATCATTTGCCCGGCAATATTTGCTTCCTTTGTCACTAGGTCATTCGATTCAGTGCGGTCCTTCGAAAGATTGTAAAGTTCCCATGGCTTTTCGTATTCACGCACTAACTTCAAGTCGCCGTCACGCATAGCCGCGTTGCCTTCGTGTTCCCAGTAGATCGGCTCCGTATGAACAGGTTTTCGCTCCGATTTGAATGCTGGCATTAATGATTTTCCCACGAGTGGTGGCATGTTGAGCGGATACTCAACGCCTGCTAGGTCAATGCAGGTTGCCATGAAGTCTGGCAAATAGGCGTGTTGCCTAGTGAAGGTTCCATTGCGTTTGGACGGGATCCCGGCCGGCCAATGTGCTATGAGCGGAGTGCAAGCCCCCCCCTCGTGTACAAAGTGCTTAAACAGTCGGAAGGGTGTATTACTTGCGTTGGCCCATGCAAGGCCTTGCCTGACGCCGTCTACCGTTTCGAGTGGAGGATTACGAACCATTTCTTCATCACCCCGTCCTAGAACACCGCCTTCTTGACAGGCGCCATTATCGGATAAGAAAAGAATCAGGGTGTTATCGAGTTGGTCCGTCTCCGTTAGGTAGCCTACGAGCCTACCGATGTTTTGGTCAATATTATCGATGCAGGCAGCGTAGGCAGCTTGTATCGAATCTAGACGATCGCGTTGACCCTCGTCGAGAGAATCCCAATTTGGTGCCTCTAGGGGCGCCTGTGTGACGTCGGCGTTAAACAGGCCCATTTGTTGTTGTCTTGCAAAACGTTCATCCGATACTGCTTGCCAACCCCGCGTATATTTACCACGATATTTATGGTAGTCATCCCATTTGGCATTCAATGGCCAATGGGGTGAGTTATAAGCCAGATATAAAAAAAACGGTTTATCACTCACCTTCCTTACTTCACGGATGTATTCAATACCTTTGTCAGTAAACGCATCCGTGGCATACCAGTCGTCCGGAGTCTCTATTTCAACGTTATCCTCCGAGATCAACCGATCGCCCCCGGGCTTAAAGTAATTGAACGCTCCGGTGATGCCTCCATAGAACCTATCGAACCCACGTTGATTAGGCCAATTGGCGGAGTCAGCGTAACCTAAATGCCATTTACCAGTCATGAGGGTGTGGTAACCTCCAGTTTTCAGCATTTGGGCAATTGTCAGACACTGTTTATTTAAGTAGCCCTGATAAGGGCCCTCGAACCCTAAAGGCTGGTTAGGCGGTTCAGTCATGTGGCCTATGCCGACCTGATGAGGGTGCAGGCCAGTCATTAGGCTCGCACGAGTGGGACAACAACGACCGCTATTATAAAACTGTGTAAAACGAAGACCATTTCCAGCAAGACCGTCTAGATTTGGCGTGTCAATTTCTGCACCGTAGCACCCGATATCAGAAAACCCCATATCATCGACTAGGATGATAACGATGTTCGGACGATTCCTTTTTTCCGTGTTTCTATCAGTTGCCAACGCCAGTTGGGTTAGTAAGCAAAGCAAGGTCGCCATGATAAATGGAATTAAGTTTTTTGATTTCATTTGCTGCTCTATCGTGAGTTGGTTCATAACAGGTGTATTCATTCTAATGAAAAGATTGGCCAGCGTAATCAGCAGGATGGCATGCCATTACTATCAGGCGTTGCATGAGCCTTCGTCGTTGTGACTCCTAAGCCAACGACAATATGTTAAAACAAGGTCTCTTGCTCTAGACTTTGAGGTGAAAAATGAGATTTATAACGTGTTTGATCGTCCTGATCGGCTTACCGAACATCAATGCAACATTGAGTGCCGACGAGACACCCTATAACGTGCTGTTTATAATCTCTGACGACCTCACCGATACCGCTTTGTCCTGTTATGGCAATCAGGTTTGTCAGACCCCACATATCGACTCCCTTGCATCGAAAGGCGTTCGTTTTACGCGGGCCTATTGCCAAGGGACTTATTGTGGCCCTTCGCGAGCCTCTTTTATGTCCGGATACTATCCGCATGCCATCAAAATGTTGGGGTACCAAAACCCTCGCCCAATGATTGGGGATCGCATGATGTGGCCGGAGTACTTTCGTCAACATGGATATTACACGGCTCGGATCAGTAAACTTTTCCACATGGGCGTGCCGGGGGGTATTGAACTGGGTACGGATGGCGCAGATGACGAGCGATGCTGGACAGAACGATTTAATAGTCCAGGCCCGGAGTGGAAAGCACCCGGGCGGGGATGGACCTTAGAAGGCAATCCTGACCGAAAACTACCAGTGAAAGGTGGTAATACGTTTGTTGTCGTGGAGGCAGAGGGTGATGACCTCACTCATTCCGATGGCAGGACGGCTGAAAAAGCTGCCGAACTCATTAAGAAACATGCCGCGAGGCCGTTCTTTATCGGAGTAGGCTTCGTTCGTCCCCACGTCCCGTTCGTGGCACCAAAGAAGTATTATGTGCCGTTTCCTTACGACAAAATGGTACTGCCTCCTAAGGTATTGGGGGATTGGGATGACATACCGAAAGCCGGTATAAATTATAAGACAAGTTCAAATATGAAAATGGATGTTGCCCAACAACGCAAAGCTGTCGGCGGCTATTATGCGTCAGTCTCTTTTATGGATAAACAAGTTGGGAAAGTTCTGCAGGCGCTTGAGGAATCTGGCGTAGCCGACAAGACCATTGTAATTTTCACCAGTGACCACGGTTATCATCTGGGTGAGCACGACTTCTGGGCCAAGGTGAGCTTGCACGATGAATCTGCTCGAGTACCACTGATTATAAGTGTTCCGGGCAACAAACCCGCTGTCTGTAGCTCTTTAGCGGAATTACTTGACTTGTACCCCACTATCGCGTCGTTGTGCGGAATGAGGGTCCCGGTTCGGCTCCAGGGAAAAGATATATCCAAGATGTTAACTCATCCCCGACATGAGGTGCGAGATGCCGCTTTTTGCGTGAATGGTAAGGGATTTCTATTGCGAAGTAAGAAATGGGCCTACCTACGGTACGGGCGGTCAGGCGACGCAGGCGAAGAATTGTTCGACATGGCCAATGATCCAAAACAATATAAGAACCTATCGGACAACGAAGAATATGCGGACATCCTTGAGCGGTATAGAAACCTCATGGATGCCAAGATTGATGCGGTCCTCGACAATGACCTCGGATTGACTTACACGCTTAATAGATAACGGCCTTTAAGGACGAGAGTAGATAATATGAACCGCTTTTTGAATTCACTGGTGTTTTCCATTTTGGCTTCCGCATTCCTGGTAACACATGCCCATGGTGCAGACTGTCCCAATATTCTTTTTCTCATTTGTGATGACCTCAATTGCGATTTGGGGGCGTACGGGCATCCCCAGGTCCAGACGCCAAACATTGATCGATTAGCGTCGCGAGGCGTCCTATTTAAAAATACGCATTGCCAATATCCGCTGTGCGGGCCTTCTCGCGCATCCTTTATGACGGGGATGTACCCCGATCAAACCTTGGTTCGACGCAATGCGATTTATATCCGTGAGCATGTTCCGAATGTACTGACAATCCCACAGGCGTTCCGCCTGGATGGCTATTTTGCAGTGCGAATAGGGAAGGTGTTCCATTACAATGTTCCCCGACACATCGGAACCTCCGGTCACGACGACCCCTATTCATGGAATTACACCATCAACCCGCGTGGACGTGATAAAGAGGAGGAAGACAAGATCTTTTCCTTGGTTCCCAACACCTTTGGTGGAACACTGAGTTGGCTGGCCGCGGATGGCAAGGATGAAGAACAAACCGATGGAATCGCTGCGACTGAAGCGATTAAGTTATTGGAGAAGTATTCCAGGCAGGAGCGGCCTTTCTTCATGACCGTCGGCCTTTATCGCCCGCATACGCCTTTTGTCGCTCCAAAAAAATATTTTGATATGTACCCGCTCGATGAGATTAAGGTACCAAACGTACCCGAAAGTTATCTAGCGCAACTACCTCAACCAGCGATCTCCTCGATTCGTAGAAAGAAAGACCAGATTGACCTGGACGACAAGTTAGCCCGTCAGGCGATCCAGGCATATTACGCTTCAATTTCATTTGCCGATGCACAACTTGGCCGAATCATGGCTAGCTTAAAGTCGAGTAACCTGCAGCAAAATACTGTTGTAGTTTTTACATCGGATCATGGTTACCATATGGGCGAACACGGGCATTGGCAAAAAACAACCTTGTTTGAAAACGCGACACGCGTCCCCCTCGTGATAGCCGGGCCCGGAATTACCGAAAAAGGACAAGTAGCGAAAGGGCTTGTCGAAATGGTCGACATCTATCCAACGATGGTCGAATTAGCAAACCAGGAGATCCCGAAGCAAGTTAGTGGTGTAAGCCTTAGCCCTATTTTGAAAGATGTCGATTTGACTGTTCGTTCCAGTGCGTTGACTCAGTATAACAATGGCTATTCAATACGAACTAACCGTTATCGGTACACGGAATGGGGAGAAAAAGGAGATTTGGGGGCCGAGCTTTATGATCACGAATCAGATTCCGAGGAACTGATCAACTTAATTGATCGGCTCGAAGTGCAAGACTTGCAGATGGAGATGGCCATTCAATTGCACGCCCGAATAAAGAATGCCCGTAAAGTTCCGACGGGAATCAGGCAAATACAAACGGTCTCTGGGAGACGAGTTCCTCAACCCAATCCATAACGGGTTCCAGCCTGTGATGGATCACGCGATGATATCGTGAATTACACGGCCATGAACGTCCGTGAGACTCTCTTCCCGACCTTGATGGAAATAGGTTAGCCGCTCATGGTCTAGGCCCATCAGTTGAAGGATCGTAGCATGAATATCATGGACGTGGGCCTTGTCTTCCACCGCCTCAAATCCAAAATCATCCGTAGCGCCATATCGGGTTCCGCCCTTAATGCCAGCCCCGGCCATCCACATTGAAAAACCGTAAGGATTGTGATTCCGGCCCGGAGCATCCTTTCCCTCACTAAAAGGCATGCGCCCGAATTCCCCGCCCCACACAATCAGAGTATTTTCCAGAAGGCCTCTTCGCTCCAGATCCGTCAATAAAGCATCGATAGGCTGGTCAATTTCAGCGGAATGTTGGCCGTGGTTATTTTCTATGCTAACGTGTGCGTCCCAGGTATCCGCCAAATGCCCGCCGCCGGAATAAAGTTGGATAAATCTTACGCCTCTCTCTACTAACCTGCGTGCGATCAAGCAGTTTTTACCAAACTCATCCGTTGGATGTTGGTTGACCCCATAGAGGTCGAGGGTGGCCTGCGTTTCCTTGGAGAGATCGACAGCTTCAGGCGTCTCAGCCTGCATTCGATATGCCAATTCGTAACTCTGTATTCGAGACGCAAGTTCGACTCCGCCCGGACGAGAATTCAGGTGTTCTTGGTTAAGCTTAGCTAATAAGTCTAGTTGCCTTCGCTGTGACTTTGAATCGACGTGCTTGGGGCTTTTTAGGTCCAGGATCGGATTTCCAGTGGGTCTGAATAGCGTTCCCTGATACGTCGAGGGCATAAAACCAGACGAATAATTGGGCTCACCGGAAATGGGCCCGCCTCGTTTGTCCATCATGACGACATACCCTGGGAGGCTCTGATTGCCTGTACCTAATCCATAGACCGTCCAACTTCCTAAAGAAGGGCGGCCTATGAATGTACTTCCGGTATTCATGGCAACTAATGCACTACCATGAGCGTGACTATCAGCGTGGCAGGAGTTGATGATTGCCAGTTTATCTGCGTGCTTGCGTATGCGGGGAAAATAATCTGATATCATTAACCCGCTGTCTCCACCGGGTTTGAATGGTCGAAATTCGGGCGTAAGAAATCCGACCTTGCGTTTACCTGAATTGATGTATTGTTTATCGGGAGGAAGCGCCATCCCCGCGAACCTCTTTAATTCCGGCTTGTAGTCGAAAGTATCGACCTGACTCGGGGCACCGTTCATCATCAGGAAGATGACATGCTTCGCCTTCACGGGAAAATGACCATCGCGAGGTTCTAGTGCTGACTTGGATTCGGACGCACCAAGATGCCTTTGAAAGAAATCGTCGGTTCCCAACAAACTGCTCAAAGCCAGCCCTGCAAATCCTCCCCCCATTTGCCAAACAAATTCGCGTCTAGTATGTCCGCAAGGGAATAGTCGTTGCTTCACCGTTTAAATCTCTCTTTAATCAATGTAAATAAACTCGTTGGTGTTAATTAACACGTGACACAACGACGCAAGTGCTAAGCGACCAGGGCTCGAAAGATCGGCTCGTAATTGAATTCCATATTTGTTTGACAGGTATCCCAAAATATTCCGCATCTCAGGTTCCGTTAACCCTCTGTCGTAAACCAAGATCTCTGAGATGTCCCCCCGCCAAAATTCGCCATTAATATTACCTTGTGTGCCAATGACCCAGGGGCCGGCCACGATGCGGTCGTTTAATGGGGGGGATTCTGCGAGTTTCGCTCCGTTCTGAAAAGTCGCCGCGGACTCGGCTGAGTTTAGAGCGCTCAGAATGAAAGGTTGTTTCCTGTCTATAAGCTGTCCGGCATTGGAGAACTTATCGCTGAGCCGCACGCTGCCCCCTTTGGTCAGTCCCAAAAAGAGTGAATTAGTTGAGCGTCCACGCGAATTCCAGTTGCTAATGACCTCGTGGTGAGCTTGATCTTCGGACCTGTCGTTGGCCACTGTAACGATCGTGAACGATTGATCCGATAAGGGCGTAGAGGTTAATTTCAGATACTGGCCCTGTCCGTTAAACCGAATCGTTGGTTTGCCATTCAGACCATCATTCACGAAGAGTGGTCGTGTAGTAGATTCACCTTGTACGGCATCGATTGGTTGCTGACCATCCAGCGACGACCCTGACGCGTCACCCCATGTTATGACTCCGTCGTTCTTGTCGTGCTCAATTCGCTGGCCCGCATCCAGCCACAACGAAAGATCCGTTTTCACTGCCAACTTAGAGACCTGTTCGGAGGCCACCTCCGATCGTTCACGATAGTGATCGGTCTGATCAATGACGTGTTGTCGAGAGGCAAGCAATTCGGATTCGGCCGGGGGGCGCCCTGTTGCATATTGCCATGCTGCCACTATCTGATCTGAAATACTCTTGGGATGTTCTCGACGCAGGCGATCAGCAAATGCCTGGCTCTGTTGATGCACGAAGCCATTGTTTAATAGGGCAAGTGCCTGAGTTGCTACCGTGGTGACGTCTCGCTGACCACAGGGGAGTGTTGTATCAGTGAAATTAAAAGTAGTCATCAAGGGCAACAATCGTGATCTCTTGGTCATCATGTAGATACTACGACGGTTACGCTCTGACAAGGAGGAACTTCCCCAAGCAGAAGACTTCTTAGATAACCCTTCTAATGCTTCAGCGCTCATTTCAGGAAAAAAACTGGGGCCACCGCTGACAAGGTTTATTTGGCCACTCATCTGCAAAATCGAATCTCGTAATTGCTCCGCGCCCAATCGTTTACGATTCGCTTTCCACCAGGTCTTATTAAGAGAATCTTTTTGCCCATATTCAGCCTGCTTAATGTGCGTGGAAGCCTGGCGATAAGTGTTTGACATAACAATCATCTTGATGATCGGTTTTAATTTCCACCCATTTGTCACTAACCTAGACGCAAGAAAGTCCAATAATTGTGGGTGCGTTGGTAAATCACCTTTAAAACCAAAATTATTGGGAGTGCGGACTAGTCCTTCGCCCATGGTATGGAGCCAGAGCCTATTCACGATGACACGAGGGGTTAACGGATGATCAGGATGTGTTAGCCAGGTTGCGAGTTGTAACCGTTGTGTCGTTGTGTTAGATCCTTCGGGGGGGGGTGAGAACTTGACCTCGAGTTTGGGTAGGGTAGATATCGACGCAGGTTCGATGACCTCCCCTGGCTTGGCACGCTCGCCGTCAACCAAGAGATTCAATGGTACGACGTCCGAACTGCGGTCCGTCCAGCCAAAAGCCGTCGAGCCTAGCTGGTCTTTGGAAGGACCACCAAGATTAGCTTGACCTATAAACCCCGACCAAAATGCATTCGCAAACCGATAGTAATCTGACTGGCGGATAGGATCGAATTTATGGTCATGACAGCGAGCACATTTCACGGTTAGGCCAATGAACGCAGAGGAAGTGGTATGTACCATATCTTCAAGCCGAGTGTACTGATAGTCAGCCGGGTCATTCGGTTCGTCATTCCACGTGCCCGCCCTAATCATCCCTGTTGCAACGATAGATTGTTCATCCCGATAGGACACCTCGTCGCCCGCAAGTTGGTCTGTAATAAATTTGTCGTAGGGCATATTTGCGTTAAACGCATTAACGACCCAATCACGATATTTCCAAATATTCGGCTTCAATTGATCTCGCTCATACCCACATGTTTCTGCGAATCGAATCAGGTCTAGCCAGTGCCGGGCCCAACGCTCGCCAAAACGCGGTGAATTCAACAATTTATCGACGAGAAGTTCATAGCCTTCTTCACTATCACTCTCGGAAAGGAACTTAATATCCTCAGCGCTTGGAGGCAAACCTGTGAGGTCGAAAGACAATCTGCGAATGAGTTTCGACGGTACCGCGGGCTTGGCGGGGCTAAGTCCAAAGTCGGTAAGTTTAGCAATGATGAACGAATCTACTTCATTACCAACACGCTCGTCCGACAGCGCAATGGGAAGTACCGGACTTCGTATCGGCTGGAAGGACCACCAGTCTCGACCACCTCTTACCTCAGTGGTCTTTTCGTAAAGGTCTAGTTTTCGCTCTTCTGGCCATAGGACACCCTCGTTAACCCACTTGGTGAGGAGTTTCAATTCAGCGTCTGGCAACTTTTGTGAAACGCCTTTAACTGCGGGTGGCATGTCACCATCGAGGACCTTTTCGATAAGGTAACTCGCAGAGGCATCTCCGTGCTTCACAATCTCGCCTGAATTGCCGCCCTGAGTCAGCGTCTTATAACTCGTAAGATCTAAACCGCCTTTGTTTTGTTTAGCGTCATGGCACTCGATGCACCTTTTTACTAGGATCGGAGCCACATCCCGTTCAAAGCTGATATCTGCACCAGCCAGGTCGCAAATAATCAAGCCGGATAGAACCATGCTCAGAAAGATGGTACTTGGCTTCCTGTTGGCGAAACGACGATCGACAATTAGTTGGGAGTTCATAGGCATTAGGCAATGATGCCTGTGATGACATCGCCATGGACGTCGGTAAGTCGGAAGTCTCGTCCGGAATGCCGGTAGGTGAGTTTAGTGTGATCAACGCCCATCAGATGCAACATCGTTGCATGGAGGTCGTGGACATGTGTCCTGTTCTCCACAGCCCGATAACCAAATTCGTCAGTGTTACCGTAGCTGAAACCACCCTTCACCCCGCCCCCGGCCAGCCAGACCGTGAATCCGTGGTGATTGTGATCTCGGCCAGTACCGATTCCTCCCCCAATGGGAATCTCAGTCGCCGGGGTACGTCCGAACTCACCACCCACGATTACCAGCGTCTGGTCTAGGAGCCCTCGTTGTTCTAAATCAGTTAACAGTGCCGCAATAGGAGGGTCAGCCTGAGAGCCTAAATTCCGAAGACCGGCTTCTAAACCCCCGTGCGTATCCCACGGTTGTACATCGCCATGGAAACACTGAACGACTCTTACTCCACGTTCTACTAACCTTCGCGCGATCAGCAGTTGGCGACCATGCACCGAGGAGGCATTGTACAATTCCTGAGTGGCCTTCGTCTCGCGTGCAATATCAAAGGCATCAGTCGCCTCCATCTGCATACGATACGCCAGCTCAAAAGACTGAATACGTGCCTCTAGTTTCGGATCATCGCTGCGACTCTCTTGATGTTCGCGGTTTAATCGGCCTAACAGATCTAGTTGTTGTCTTTGGGATTTGGGAGAAAGCCGTGTGTTCCGAATGTTGGCGATAAGCTTGTCGATAGTGTCGTTGCGGGTATCCAAATAGGTGCCCTGATAGATACCAGGTAAAAACGAGCTGCGCCAATTGGAACTGTCGGCGACCGGAAGTCCCGGACACATAGAAACGTAGCCGGGTAGATTTTGATTTTCTGTTCCAAGGCCATAGGTTAACCATGATCCATAGCTGGGTCGCGAGAGTCGCTCATCTCCAGTATTCATCAAACGCATACTCTGTTCATGATTAGGCGTGTTGGCGTACATTGATTTGATGACGCAAATCTTATCAGCGTGTTTCAACGCAGTTTGCTCGAAGATTTCGCTGCACCATAATCCGCTCTCCCCATACCGTCTAAACTTAAAGGGAGAAGGTAACGCTACTCCAACTTCCCGTTCTGTTGGGTGTGAGACCGGAAGGGGCTTACCGTAAAAATCATTAAGCCGCGGTTTATAATCCCACGTGTCCACCTGGCTCGGGCCACCATTAAGATAAACATGAATGATATGCTTAGCTTTGGCGGGAAAATGCGTTGGCTTTTGTGCTAGAGGCGTTTTTGACCCTTGAAGCAGTTCTGGCAGAGCTAGCATTCCCAGACCCGTTCCAAAATGGCTCAGTAGTGTTCGGCGAGAATAGTTGCGGTACATGTTCATGGGAGTTGCGGCGCTAGGGGTAAAAAGTGAACCGTAATTGTTCGAATACAGAAAGCTTTGCAAGGAAGATATTTATTAACAGGGTTTTGATATCTTCCTAGAATAATTTTAATTTTTAATCGATAAACCATGCCTCGTTGGAGATAAGTAGTGCCTGGGCATAATCCCGTAATTCATTAGTCTGTAGGAAAGTGATGCCCAATGTCATTTCCGATTCGTTCGGCCTACGACCCAGTACATATTCATAAAGCTGACTCACTTGTTGTGTCTTGTCATCATTATCAATACGGCTGGCTAGTGCTGCGGAAATGCGACTCATGAATGGACTGTTCAACGCAAACAGTGCTTGTTGTGGGACGGTCGTGGTTGGACGTTTCGAGGTGGAAGAATCGGCGTTGGCGGCGTCGAACACCTGGATGATGGTCGGCAAGTTCTGCCGCTCTACAAAAGAATATATCGTTCGTCTATTATTCGACTCATCGGAAATAGAGGGAGGCCTTCCGTACATGGTGTTATCCAACAAACCACTGACAGCTAGCATCGTGTCACGCATCTGTTCTAGATCGAGACGACGGCGATTAAAACGCCAATAGTAATTATTAGCTGGATCATTCTCCGACTGGTCTCCGAACTGAGCATTATCGGAGGGAATGATACTACTACGTTGATAGGCGGAACTACTAAGAATTAGCCGGTGGAGCGATTTAGCCTGGTAGTTGTTCGTGATGAGATGGTGCGATAGGTAATCGAGCAATTGACTTTGCAAAGGCTTGGAGGTTCGCAATCCCAGATCGCTCGGATCTCCTAAGAGGGATGATCCAAAATGATGCATCCAAATACGGTTTGCCCAAACACGTGGAGTAAGTGGGTTGTCGAATGCAGCGATCGCATTCGCCAGATCCAAACGACCTGAACCATTCGGGAACGGCTTCCGCGAAGCACCTGTTAAAAATTCAAGAAATTGCCTTGGCACTGGATTGCCGCGTTGGACAGGATCCCCCCGCTGAAAGATTACGGGGTCGTATAATTGAGCCTTGTCCACAAGAACCATTGCCCTGGAAGGAGCATTTCTATCCGCTACAGCAATGGAGTCGATTGAGTTTAGTAATCCACGGTATGAATCCTTGTCCTGCCGATCTAGGTAAAAATAAAGCTTTCGTTTAGGAAACCACACTGGACTTTTGTTCCCAAGTAGAATTTGAGCTAATTCGTCTGTTTCCGGGTCTGGCGAAGACTCCAATTGTTTTTGGAGTAGAGCGATTTGTTTGACTAATTCCCCCTCACGCGATTGGAGCTTTTCGAGAAAGAGTTCGTCACCACTAATGTCTATCTGCGGATTACCGAGGAATCCCTGGTCATGTGAATTACCGTCTTTCCCTTCCGTAATGAGGATGGTCAGGAACCGTTGAGTAGGATCTATGGGGATGGCAATTTCCGGTCCAGGTTGTTGCGCCTTAAAACCGCGCTGACGGAACCGCAACATGCCGTCTAGATAAATGGCGACGTCGATGGTGCTCATGTCTACGGCTCCACCATGTCCGATCACGGCCTTAAAAACACCCGACTTGAAAGAGTGCTTGTTGCGGAGGGCCTCTAGATCCATTGTCAGCCCTTTGTTCGCGTGGAGGCCTAAGAGCCAATTCGGAGCAGTATCGTAATCAACCCCGTTAATCGAATTTGTAGTATGCCCCTGGGAAGGCCCATAACGGATGTAGTCCCAAGAACCAGTTTTGAGACCGATTGGTGCATCGCTAATAGTCAGCCCTGTGCTTGACACCACCTGCGTAGCGGAGTCTCGGGGAATGAATACCCCGTCGACGTATGCGTTTTCCGATTTGATGAATGAATCGGGCGACTGGGTATCAATGTACGCTGTGCCGCCGGTCACCGTTTCCCCTGTCGCTGGATGAACAGCCTCTCCGTTTTCACCGTGACCGAAACCGTCTCCTCCGGCCACAAGATCAGCAACGTTGATGGTTGATAAACCGTTGTTTTCCAGACGTTCCGTCAGCTCTTCGATTTCGGACCGAAGATCCATCCGAACAGACCACGCACGGGTGAGAAGTTCCCCGTAAACGCTGGCAATCCTCTCTGGTGTTGTTGGTTGCTCCTTCTCAAGCGCCGCGATGACTCGGGGTTCGACATTCTCCCGACGCCACTTTTCAGCCTGCACGATCGGCTCAGACATCATATCGGCCCAGGGCCCAAAGATCCTGTTTCCAGAGATAGCTCGGTCGGCAAGGTATTCCCGCCAGGCGTAAGTGATTTGAGGTCTCAACTGGCCTTTAATCAAAGAAAGGAAGAAGATAGTGGTCTCTAGATTATCGGGTTCCGTTGTAGCAGCTTTAACTAAGTGTCGCGTCGTTCGATATCTCGAATCATTGAGGGTTTTCTCATACAAATCCGTTTGACGTAGTTCTATTTCGTTAAGCTTGTTTTTGTAGGCCAATTCAAAAGGTTCCCCCGCCTTCGAAACGGCCGCTATTCGAGGTCTATTGTGGGGTTCTTCACTGCTGGCGAAGACACCGTAGAGCGAGTAGTAATCCGCCGTAGGGATCGGGTCAAATTTGTGGTCGTGACATCTGGCACAACTTGCCGTTAAACCGAGGAAACCCCTGCTAACGACATCTATTTGGTCATCGATCACGTCATGGATATTGTTATCGAACAATCGTCCGAGTGTTAAAAGTCCCATGCCTGCCAGTTTGGGAGACCCTTCTGGTAACTGCATCTTGTCTGCCGCTAATTGCTCTCTAATAAATTCACCATAGGGTGTGTCGTCGTTAAAGGCACGAATAACGTAATCTCGATAGGTATAAGCGAAAGGACGTATGCGTGCATCCCCGTACATAAGTACACCATCTTTGGCGTCGGAATATCGAGCAACATCTAGCCAATGCCTTCCCCATCGCTCTCCGTATCTGGGTGAAGCCAAATACTGGTCAATAAGATTCGGCAATTTAGATTGGCCCGTTTGCAATTCAGCTTGTGTAGGAGGTAAGCCCGTCAGATTATACGCCAAGCGTCTGACTAAGGACTTCGTGTCCGCCTTTTTGACAACCGCGAAACCCTTTAAATCGAGGTTTTTCGCTAGGAGGTAGTCAACCGGGTGTAACCCCTGAGGCACCTCCGGTACCGAGATTGGTTGGAATGCCCAATGGCTTTTGGCTGATCTCGTTATTGCATCGACCACTTTGCCGTCCCGTGGATCCGGTGCGCCGCTACGAATCCAATGTTCAAGATGCTTAATCTGTTCGCGTGACAACCGAACGCCACTATCAACTGGTGGCATTTTGAGATCCGGGTCCTCGTAATTAACAGCCTTCAGTAAAAGGCTTTTACTTGGCTGCCCAGAAACGATGGCAGGGCCCGAGTTCCCTCCCCTCAGTAAGCCGTCCCGTAAATCAAGTCGTAAATTGCCCTCTGCTACTTCGGAATTGTGACAATCGTAGCAATGTTTGACTAACAAGGGCCGAACCTGCGCTTCAAAGTATGCATAATCATCTGCCATACCGTCGTGGACGACGACAATTATTAAGATGACAGAAAGCAATTTCATGATATTCGCACCAGCATATTTACTTCGGTTACACTCTAAGTTTAGCGAATCGAACCAACGTTTAACAATTCAAAACGAATAAGTATTGGCCACAATGTAAGCAAGCAGGATCTACATCGATTACGATATAACCGGAGATATTACTGCTGAACGAGGCGATGGAAATGGAAAAGCCAAGCAAGACTAGATATTTCGTTATCGCCGCTTGCATGCTAATGGGAATCATTCTTTATGTTGACCGATATGCATTCGGTATAGCACAGCCGTACATTCGGCAGGAACTTGGCCTCTCGAAGGCAGACTTTAGCTATGCAGTCAGCGCTTTCTTCTGGTTCTATGCCATTGGGCAAATACCTGCAGGCTGGTTGTCAGATAAATTCGGCCCGCGACTACTGTTAACCAGTTATATCCTTATTTGGTCATTCTTCGCTGCCACTGTCGGTTTGGCGGGGTCATTGGTCGTGCTTTGTTTAACGCGGGCGGCCTTTGGTTTGGGACAGGCTGGAGCCTATCCTACTGCGTCCGCCGTGGTGGGGAGGTGGATTCCATCCGCACAACGCGGGAAGGCGAGTGGTTTTGTTGCCTTGGGAGGTCGCATCGGCGGGGCCATCGTTCCAATCCTGAGCGCCATATTGTTAGTTGCCTTTCTTCCTGAATCACAAGTTTATACGCTCAGCCCCGACCAAATCCTTAAAGTGGAACCACTTAACACGAAACTCGAGTTAGACAAGGCACACGAGAAGGAAATACCGGAGCATGTGGCCTACATAAGAAAACGACTGTTTTCCGGAAGCGACATTAAACCGGAATATTCTCGCAAGGACCTGGCTCTGGGGTTTTCGCGACTCATTAACGATTACACCTTCTTCAATCCAGCGGCATTCGACAACATTAAAAGTCTGGATAAGTTCGCGACGACTCAAATTGAAAAGCTGAAATCCGGGTCGACTATCAGTGAGCGGCACTCGCAAAGACTAAACCGGCACCTACTCGAAGCGGTATTCCCCGAAGAAATCGAGGGACTTTATGTCGCTAGTTGGCGACCGGTGGTTTTTTTATTCGCCGGAATCGGCTTGGTTGGCGCTATCGTGGTCTGGTTTGTCTTACGAGACTATCCGGATCAACATCCTTTCGTTAATGATAGCGAATTGCGTTTGATTGGGCTCAACAAAGAACGCGATAAAACAGTTGCCAATCTTCCACTTAGTAAAATACTAAAATGCCGTAGTGTTTGGATGTCGGCATTAAGTCAGTTTTGCGTAAATATTGGTTGGTTGTTTATCGTCACCTGGTTCGTTGAATACCTTATGGAGGTGCATCAGGTGGCGATGTCCGAGCGATCGGATATGATCGCGATACCCCTGATGGTCGGATTTGTGGGTATGCTGGTCGGTGGTGTCGCGACCGATAAGCTAGCCCGTGTGATCGGCTTGCGGTTTGGGCGCGCGATTCCTTGGTCTGGCGCGATGGTGGTAGCCGCGCTGTGTTTCCTGGCCTGTCCCTTCTTGGATAACCCTTGGTCTATCACGTGGGCTATGGCGGTGATAGCCCTTAGCGTTGATTTCTCCGTCCCTAGTATGTGGGCATTTACTCAGGATGTGGGAGGCCCGTATGTTGGAGTAGTTTTAGGGTTTGGTAATATGTTTGGGAATTTCGGGGCGGCCGTTTCACCGATTCTGCTAGCTAAGATTCAGGAGAGTTATGGTTGGGATGCGATGTTTCAGCTGTGTGGAGTAATGTTTCTTTTGGCAGCAGTAGCCGCTTATTTTGTAGATGCTTCCAAGCCGATTCAGATGGGCGAGGAACCGAAGTAACTTTTTTGCTGCCTTACGAGTTATTGCGACGTTCTAGTTATCGGTTATCTTAGGGCAATAAACCTTAATCACGCTCTGGAGAATCGAGAAATGTCAAAACGCGTCGAGTGGTATTATCATCGGGCCGGCTGAACGAGTTGCAATCGAGCGCAAGAGTTTCTTGCCAACGCGGGTATTGAACCTGAAAACATTGAAAAGCCTTCTAAACCCCCTTATCAAATAGACAAGGCGCGGACCCTCGTTGAGAACGCTTCAACAATTTATGCAGCGAAGGGTAAAAAAGTAATCAACGTTGATTTGACAAACGAGGTGGTGGACGATGAGGTGATTAAGAAATTTATGCTCGGTCCCACCGGAAACCTCCGCGCACCTTCTATGACAATAGGAAGAACTCTGCTGGTAGGTTTTAATCAGGAGTTATATGAACGGGTCTTTGGTTAAGATTTAATACGACGAGCGGTTATTCAATGCAAATCCTACTAGTGTTCGTTCATTCCGTTCATCTTTTAGTTGTCGGCATAGGTGTTTGCTTACCGTTGGTCGTCATCTTACTCAATCGAAAAATCATACGGTTGGAGGATGAGCCACACCAGGAAGCCGTTTGGATAATGAGTCGATCGTTAATCAAGCATAGCTTAACTGCGATCTTGATAGGGAGCCTTTTGGGTTTCGCACTGGCGGGCGTTGTTTGGTCAGAGGAATTCCACCAACGGTGCCACTTGGTGATGACGAAGTTCATGTGGGCGGGTGTGGAATGGTTAACGTCCATCCTTCTCTTGATTGTTGTTTTTGCTCAATGGCGAGCAACAAGAGGCGGGGTCAGAGCGTTTTGGATCAGAAGTCTTGTTCTTCTTATTGCCTCCATTAACCTACTATATCATCTTCCCGTTCTTTTTATCGTCATCTCCGCCCTGCCCGATGCACAGGTTGAAGCATTGATCACAGCGCAAGACGAACTTTCCAGTTCAGCATTCCGAACCATCGCATATACCAACGAAAACCTCTCGCGACTGTTGCATTCGAGTCTAGCTATGTTAACAACCGCATTTGCCTACGTCGCCATGATTGGTATCCGACAGGCAAATCAGATTACCGCCGGCCCGCGGAGAGATTCTGCCATATCAATTTGTCGGTGGGCGGCTCGCAATGTGTTGATAACATTATTTTTACAAATCGCCTTCGGTCTGTGGACTTTGCTGGCAATGTCACGCCCTAGGATGCAAAATCTTCTGGGTGAAGACTTACCCGCCACTGCTTTATTCGCCACTGCTATCGTCTTACTGTTTTTTCAACTACAACAATGGACCGGACTTCTCGGAGAGCGAATCGACCGTAGACGCCTCGTACAGGCAATCTCTACATTAATTACCTTGTACTTTTGTATGGCCGCTGCCTCTAGCCTAAGTTGACGTGTTGTACCATCGCTATCCTCACGCGAAACATCCCCCACAGGAAAACAATATGGAAGTCATCGAAATTCGAAATGAAATTGGCAATGTCGTCGCCAAGATTGTCCCAGAAAGAGGTTTCAATCTGTTCTCCTTGACGGTTGATGGAATTGAACTTTTGTGGTCTGACCCAGACTTTTTAAGCGGAAGCGCGAGTGCCTCTGGGAGTGGTACTCCGATTCTGTTTCCGTTTCCCGGGAGATTGAAGGGACGCTCGTACAATTATGGCGGACAAGAATACCCCATCGAGAGTGACGACGGATCAGGAAATGCAATCCATGGTTTTGTCCTGAACCGGCCTTGGCGGATAATAGAAATAACCAAGGAGCGAATGGTGGGTGAGTTCCAGCCATCGATAGATGACCCAGATGTGCTGGATCAATGGCCATCGGATTTTATTATTCGTTGTACTTATTACGTTGTCGCGGACGGCATAGAGGCGACATATGCCATAAACAACCCGGGCAAAGGAGACTTGCCCTGCGGCCTCGGAACGCACGCCTATTTCC
>Ga0315321_10000627_pt1 | contig 26584 bp, 15 predicted proteins | sample M180m21515metaG_FD_203464 | JGI IMG/M metagenome (GOLD analysis project Ga0315321, IMG submission 203464) | Ammonia-oxidizing marine archaeal communities from Monterey Bay, California, United States - M1 80m 21515 | ecosystem: Environmental > Aquatic > Marine > Intertidal zone | place: USA...
GCGAGCTGGCGTCCAGCTCATTTTCGGTGAGCTGCATTGTCTCGGCCTCGATGTCCCAAAGGATGTCGTATTCGTTGAGGATATCTGTTCCAAGCAATCCCTTGAATTCTACACCGACAAGATCCGTTAGCATGGGGATTGCAATTCCCATGTAGGTCGCCGGAACTTCGAAGCCCCGCTGGTAACCGTTTTGGTCGAACGAAAGACGTAGCCCGGGTGAGATGCTGCTCGGGGCTCCCGTGTCCACCAACCACTTGCCGTGGGATGTGTGCATGAACAGGTGTGAGTTTTCGTAAGTCATTTTCAGGGTGATCATGGTCAAGTTCTCTTGTCCTGAGGTCGGGAGTGATTCAAGCGGCTGTTGGATTCGCCAGCACTGGCACCATTGTCGCGCACGCTCGGGTGTATGCGCCCACGTGCGGCCGCCCCCACGCGTGCGTGTTACGCGGGCGTTGGAAAATAAATGCGATTTTTCGAAAAGGGCTTGACTGGATTTTGAGTGCCTCAGGTTTTTTGAGTTCTTCGACGTTTCGACGATACGCCAGCAAAGCCATTGAGTCTTTGGAAGGGCGCCAGTTTGCCTAGCCTCAGTGGCTTTCCACTTCGAGAATTCCTCCGTGATTTTTCTTGCAACGTTGTGAGCAACGCTTAGCATTCAACGCCCAGATCGGCAGGGATGCTAGCAATCGCGGTGGGCGTTGCGTCTGACCGTGAAGGATGACGTTTTCACAAGGTTGAGCAGATGGCAGAAGTTCCTTATCGACCCTACACGCGGCAGCGAAAGCCACGGTGCTGCCCCAAATGTGGAAAACGAACGCTCGCCGCGATTCTCTATAAAGATCTGGTCCGTGATTACTTTTCACTACACGAACGCGAGCAATTGATTACTGGCAGATGCGTGGTTGGTGGTCGTCGCAAAGTGACAGGAACGCATGCTCACGAAGAGGGGTACGCAAAATGGATGTGTCGAAGTTGTGGCTGCGAAGTTTATGCGGAAAAACACACTTCGGGTGCTGTTCGAATGGCAGGTTGAAGTTCTGCAGGCGGTTTTGCCCCACGATCTGGACTGCAGCTGAGGACAGAAGCCGTTTTCCCCTTTTTTCAGCAGTTTTGGGTTGGACTCTTGTCGAGAATTCTGACGTGGCTGGTACAGACGTGATGAGTCAGATTATGCTGAGCGTTAGGCCACAGGTTGGTCGAGGCTGACGGGCGGCTACCGTCAAGGCAGCACTCGAATCATGGGCTGACCCTCCTACACTCCTTCCGATCCAACTATCTAACTAGGATTTTATCATATGCAACCTAAACGGACTCTGACGCGTCGAGGATTTGTTCAAGGTACTCTTGCGACTGGGTTGGCATCGGGTGGATTCTTGTCAACTGAGCGCGCACTTGGTTTTCAGTCGCCTAACGAACGCCCAGTTTTTGCCACCATTGGTCTGCGCAATCAGGGTGTGACGATTACCAACAAGTCCACCAAGTTTGCAGATTTCGCTGCGTTAGCTGATGTGGATTCGAAGGTTTTAGGCACCAACGTTGAGAAGTTGGAAAAACGTCAGGGCAAGAAACCTGACTCCTATGGTGATTACCGACGAGTATTGGACCGCAAAGACATTGATGCAGTCATGATCGCGGCTCCCGATCACTGGCACACCAAGATTGCCATCGAGGCGATGCTGGCTGGCAAAGATGTCTACTGTGAAAAGCCGCTTACGTTGACGATTGCTGAAGGCAAATTGATCGAGCAAGTCGTAAAGAAAACGGGGCGTACGTTTCAAGTGGGGACCATGCAACGAACCGAATCGGGGCAGCGATTTCTGCAGGCGATTGCATTGGTCAGAGCAGGACGCATTGGAAACGTCAAGAAAGTGACCTGTGGTATTGGTGGTTTTGGCCCTTCACCGGTGATCCCCGAAGCACCTGTCCCGGCGGAATTGGATTGGGACACGTGGCTTGGCCCTGCACCCAAGGTTGCTTATCGTGCTCTACCTGAAATTCGCAAAGGTTACGGTGGTGGCGTGCCTCTCTATAGCAATTGCCATTATGCCTTCCGAAACTGGCATGCGTATTCCGGCGGTAAATTGACCGACTGGGGCGCCCATCATGTTGACATTGCACGCTGGGCAATTTCCGCGCAGAAGACTGGCAGCCAGTCGAAGGCGTCGGATCAAGCTCGGGCTCGCAAAGTCACGCCGTTGAATTACGAATTTGATGTCGAATATGACAAGAATGGGTACCCGCTTGTTGATAATAAATACGACATCGCGATTAAATACAACATCAAGGCGGAGATGGACAATGGCGTCGAGCTATTGATTACCAATGAAGGTGATAACGGAATCTTGTTTGAGGGCACGAAGGGACGGTTTTTTGTAAATCGGGGAAAAATTGTGGGTAAGCCCGTTGAGGATCTTGCGAGTAACCCGCTTTCAGGCGGTGCAGTCGAAGAGGTTTATGGGGGCCCTGTGCCCGAGAATCACACGCTCAACTTCATTGAGGCAATCAATGCGGGCCAGCAACCAATATCGGATGTTTGGTCACACAACCAAATGCTCGAAATTTGCCATCTCTCGAACATTGCGATGCGGCTGGGAAGGCCACTGAATTGGGATCCCGATAAACGTGAAGTGATTGGTGATAAGCAGGCGAATTCCTTCTTGTCTCGTGAAAATCGTAAAGGTTACGAGATCAATATGTAGTCGTTGAGAGCAACGGATGGTGTTGCTGAATGCGACTGGGATCTGAATGCGGCTGGAACGTCGCGTTCACGGTGAATCGTGAACGCGAACACACATCATTACAGCAAGGTTCGTACTTTTGGTCGGTCCAGCGCCCACAAAAGTCAATGTGTCAAAGTCAACCAGCGATTGCGTTCAGAGTGCGCGTTGCGTAGTACTTTGTTTTTCTTGATTCGGCTTTGGTCAGTGGTTCGACTGCATCGGCAAGTGGCTTTGCGTCGACGCCAATCATCTCAATGATCCGCAGCATTGATAGCGTTGTCTTCTCGCTATTGTCGTGAAGTACTTCTGTCACTTGCGGCTTGAAGTGTGTGAGTTTTTCACGGGTTTCAATCAACGCATCGCTGGCTGTTTTTGTGGCGTTGGAGGACGTCGATTGCAGTCCGGCAAGAAGGATTGGTATGCAAGTGTCTGAATCCTGTGTAAGCGTCCACAAAGTGGCCGTTGCTGTGATCCTCAGTTCGTCCTGATGGTGTTGGGAAAGCAACGTGATGGCGGGAACTGACGTGTGTGCGGCGTTTCCTAGTTTCTTCAGTACATGTAAAGAGACTTCGGTCGTTGCGGGGTGTTCAAGCATTTGAACCAGTTCATTTGCAAATTCTTGTTGTTGGTGTGGTGCGAGGCAGTTGATCAGCAGACTGGTGGCATCACCTATTCGCCTGCGAAAGTACTGGTTCGTGATCTCCTTGACTCGCAGGACCTGCAGTGAACGTTGAACGAGATGTATTTGATGCTCCGTTGAAAAACGGTGTCCTGACATCATGATCAGAGCACTCGTATTGGGTAGCTGGTCGGTGGCAGGTGACTGGTATTCAAGACACAGCCGCGCGGCCACTCGATTAACTTGTTCCTGCGTCGCGAATCTTGCAGCCTTTCCCAGCAGTTCGTTGATTCGCCGTTTATCTGGAACGCTACCCTCGTCAAATAGTTGGATACCAGTTTTGATCAGTTCGTCGCATACGGTTGGCGACTCAGTTGATGTGAGGGAACCAAGTGCATACATGAGGGTGCCCAACTCACTGCCTTCAAGCCGCGTAGCTAGATTCATGATCTGGCCTGCATCACTCGCATTGAAAATCCTTGGATGTTGGAAAATCGAATTGACAGCTGTGGAGCAAACGCGTGGGTTGGGGTCATTAAGCAGCGACATGTAGATGTCTTTCAGCTTTCGTTCAGGAACCTGTTTCAGCGCACCGAGGCTGAAAGCCACCGCCTGCCGAACTTCGGGCACTGGGTCCTGGAAGGGTTTGTAAAGCTGAATCTCCTGGTCGATTGACAGTTCTCCCTGACGGATGCTTGCCAAAATTCGTATGAACGTTGCACGTGCGTTGGGCTCAGGACTTGAGATCTCATTGATCAGGCGATCGAAATACCTTGGCTCCACCGCTTGCAGAATACTGCTTGGCGAATTCAACCGTAAACGGCATGGCCAGGTTTTTCCAGTCTCGTTCGCCCACTTGTGTGCCGCTTTTGAAGCGTAGCTGGAATTTCTCAGCATTCCCACCAGCATTTCGACGTCCGCTTTTGTGAGAGAAGATTTGGTCCTGACGCGGACTAGATTCCAACAATCGAGGGTAAGGGTAAGTGTCATGCCAGAACTGCGTTGCACCCATCCCAGCAGTGCATCACGCAACTCTGGCTGGTCTGTTGTCGTGAACTCACGTCGCAGGTGCATATTGACTCGATAGGCCAAGTCGGGGCTCGTGCCAGAGGCATGTTCAATCAGCGAAATGAGTTCCACGCTCGATTTCGCTATCGGTTCTGCTTTCGAAGCATCGGCTGATTGATGGTTTGCGGAACAAGCCAGGATGATCGTTGCGAAGATAAGCCGTGGGGTCACTTTTTCTCTCCGAGGATTGCGAGATCCATTGCTCCTTCATGTAACGCACGCCCAGTTCACGGAGGACTAACGTATTCCACTTTTTGGGAAAATTGTTTTTGAATTGTGAACCACAAGAAAAATTTACTGAAAGGTTGGTTTGATTGGGCGGTACCTGTCGTGAACCTTTGTACGATTCGAAATCCCGATACAGGATGAATGCTATGTTGAAAAATAGTTTTCGCGGCAAGTCAGTAAACGCACGTGACTCCAGAAGTCGTTCGCAAGAACGGCGGAAAACGCGTTATGTTCCCAAGGTTCAGTCGCTTGATGAGCGTGTTGTCTTTGCATCCGTATCGTTTGATGAGGGTACTGGGGCGGTCATGCTGGAAGAGGAACGTGCTGGCGAAATCAATCTGATCACGGTCAACGGTCCAGCAGATAACCTCTCCATTGAGGATCTTGCAGGCATTCAAATCGCGCCGGGGCATGAAAGGTTCTTCACTGAATTGTCGCCAAACAAAGTGCAGCTCAGTGAAGTGGCTCACTTGGTCGTTCTCGATACTGGCGATTGTGATGACGTTGTGGGTGCGGGCGGCACGTCGGTTCCTACCGAGATGTATCTGGGACGCGGTAATGATCATGTCATCTCAGGGAGTAAAGTGCGCGACCTCATCTTTGGCGAAATGGGTGACGATATTATTCGTAGTTCCGGTGGCGATGACGTTTTGTACGGAGGTGGCGGTGATGACGAGATTTGGGGATCAGGAGGCGATGATATTATCGAGGGCGATGATGGAGATGATCTTTTAAGAGGGGGAAATGGGATGGACACCATTGGCGGTGGGTCCGGCAATGACATGATCAATGGTGATGGTGGCGATGATGTTTTGACTGGAGGTGATGGCCATGACAGCCTGACAGGGGGAAGTGGACGTGACTTCATGGACGGTGGCCTTGGAAACGATCTGTTTTTTGCTGAAGTGTGTGGCCTGCAGCCGGACTATGAAATTGACGGTGGAGGAACCGGGAATGATCAGGATATTCTGATGTTCTCAAGTTTGGCTGCTGCCTGTCTCTCCTCCGTTTATATTCACAATGTTGAGTACGGGCTCGTGGATGCCATGATTGAATTGCCTGCACTGAATTACCAACAGCTATTGGCTTGGGCGGGGCCAGGCAATGACGGGCACGCACGATGGACGATCCATCACGTAATCTGAGATCCGAGGCACATGATGCATTGGGGTTTTTGCGTGATCGATGTGCATCCTCACCTCTTGGGCACTGAACGTTACCAAGTACCAACTTGGTGTTCGCTTTGCATGTTGCGAGATCAACAGCTTGTTTGCTCGATCGCAAAGTCTTGATATCATCAGGGCTGGGTTCCACGGCAACGTGGAATAGAATCCTTGTTTGGCTTGGCGAATAGGCTGGTGTGGGAATTACGAATTGTCGGTATTGATGGCCGGGATGTTTTGAGCTTCCTCGGGATCAAGGAAGAGATTATCCCTGTCGCGATTGATATCGGGAGCTGACGGCCTGCCCGAGGTTTTTCGCCAGTACTTTCACGATCAATCGGAAGTTTTGAGTCGATGCAGCACCATGGATCACGAAACGGGTATTGCTTTGCCTTGGTCCATGGTCTGTCGCTCAGCTTCTGTTTGGTAACAGTCTGCTTCACGGTGGGCTGCGAGTCTCGTGACAATGCAACGGATGCCAGTACTGCTACACAAACGTTGTCCACGACAATGCCCGATGATTCCGAAGCGATTCAAAGCGACGACGGTCAGCTGTTGAAGAGTGCGGAGGCCTTCTGGCAGCAGGGAGATCTCGCGGTTGCCTCGAAGTTGGTAAATGAACAACTGCTTCGCACACCAGAGGATCCCCTTGCGCTGTTGCTTGCCGGCAAGATTGCTGCCGATGACGCCGATGTGATGACCGCTATCGGTCTGGTTGCAAGTATTCCACTTGATTCGGAATTGTCCGTCGAGTCGACAGAGTTGTTGGTCAAGTGGTACTTGGGTGCGGGGCAATACGAGCAGGCAACACTGCGTTTGCAGGTAAGTTTGACGCAATCAAGTCTGCCACCCGAACTCAAGATTTCCTACGCCCGTCAGTTATGGGCATTATTGAATCGACTTGGACGACGCCAGCAGGCATCCGATATTGCAGACCAATTGTGTCGGTCTGGTTACTTTAGCCGCGAAATTTTGATTTCTCTGTTGCGTCGTGGGGATGCGTTTCCTCTTGCGTTGGGTGATGATTCACCAAGCCAGCATTTTTATCCCGGTTTGGGATTAGCTCGATGGTTCTTCTCGCAGGAAGAGTTCGGACGTGCGTTGGAGGCACTCGGTGGTGATGGAAGCAGTGCGGAAAAAAACGCCACAATTCATGCCGCTAGTGCTTTGCGAGGTCGTTTGCTTGCTGAATTGCAGCAGACGGATGACTTTGTGGACTGGTGCCGCGACTGTGACCCAAAGTCTCGTCAGTACAGTGACTACTGGATTGCACTGGGAATTTACTTTTTTGATCAGCAGCAGCTCAAGGTATCGGCCGGTGCCTTGTTGGAAGGGGTTTATCTTGACCCCACTGACGATGATGCTTGCCACCGACTTGCTCGTGTTCTGGCAGCGTTGCAACATGAAGAATCAGCTGGCCTGATGCGTGAGCATGCGATTCGAGTTGCGACGCTTAAAAACCTCGTAAGGCAGTTGTCCTGGACGCAACCACAGCCTGATTTGACTGCCGATTTACCGGCGCAGTTGATTAGCATCGCTCGCCCTTTTGAAGCGATTGGCTGGGCATTAATTGATTTAGCACCGGGGAATGAGGCTAAACGGTCGGCTTTGCTACAGCAGTTGTCGAAGCTTCGGCAGGATCCCATGGTCGTGGGTATGAGCAGCGAGTATGCGATGATGGAGATGAATCGTGATGCATATCCGCGACAGGAAGTGTTGAAGCAATTGCCAAACGGTGGTTTGGGGCCGGGGCAAACGGCCATTGATTCTGGTGCCATTGCTGGCATGCGTTCACCGGATCCAACGTTTGTGAATGTTGCAAATGAAGCTGCCCTGTTGTTTCAGTGGTACCCAAACCAGAACAGAAATCTTGCATCTCTTCCCATGCACGAAATGATGGGGGGTGGGATAGCGATTTGCGATTTCGATTTGGATGGAAAACCTGATATTTACTGCGCCCAAGGTTCGGGAGACCCACCCGAAGGGCAGGGAGCCAAGTCAAACCAGATGTTTCGCAATCTTGGACAGCGTTTTCTCGATGTGACTGATTCAAGCGGAACTGTCGATTTTGGCTATTCGTCAGGGATTGCTGGTGGTGATGTTAATCAGGATGGCTTTCCGGATCTGTATGTTGGATGCCTCGGTCACAATCGACTTTTGATCAACAACGGTGATGGTACTTATCGCGATGCGACGTCGAGCCTCGGGGTGATATCGCCGCAATTCACAAGTTCCGTTGCGATAGCTGATTTAACTGGTGATGGCATGCCGGAGCTGTTCGAGTGTGTTTACGTTGAGATGCAGGATGGCTTTCGTTTGCCCGATCGGAATGCTGCTGGCGACGAATTACCCCCCAATCCCAATGATTTCTACGCTGAAGCTGATCGTTGGTACCTCAATCGGGGTGATGGCAGGATGGATTTGCAGATTCTTGATCGACAGTCCATTCAGCCAGGCACTGCTTTAGGGTTGGTGGTGACTGACATTGATGGTGATGGAGCCAACGATGTGTTTGTCGCGAATGACGCTCGCCCCAATCACTTACTGATGAAGTTCGCCAGTGGTCAGGTTTCAAATGTCGCGGATCTGGCTGGTCTGGGATATGGATTTCGTGGGTTCAGCAATTCCTGCATGGGAATCGCTTCGGGCGACTTCAATCGAGATGGGCGGTTTGATCTGCACATCACGAACTTTTTAAATGAGTCCAATAATCTATTCCTTCAGGGAGAAGGTGGTCTTTTCAGCGATTACGCAACGCGTTTTCGCTTGAAGCCGCTGTGTGAACCGTACACGGGCTTCGGAATCAAGAAGATCGATCTTGATCGGAATGGGTGGCCCGACTTTGTTGTCACCAATGGTCATGTGTTCGATCAGCGTTCTGACGGCATGGATTTTCAGATGTGTCCGCAAGTACTGATAAATGAAGGTGCGCAATTTCGAGCTGCAGAAAATCTCTCTGGTTATTTCGGCCAACAATTCGTTGGTCGCTCGATGGCCACCGTCGATTTTGATAGTGATCTGGATCTGGACCTTGTTGTGGGACATCTCGATGCCCCCATCGCGTTATTGGAAAACCGTACCGAGAAGCTCAACGCAGGGTTGCAGATTGAGTTGATTGGTACAAAGACGGAACGGGATGCAACGGGGTGTCGCGTGGTCCTGGACTGCCAGGGGCAGCTCTTTACCGATTGGGTCGTTGCGGGTGATGGCTACTTATCTTCCGATGAATCCGTGCTTGATTTCGGCATTGGCAGTGCTAAGGAAGTGGGTACGGTGGAAGTACATTGGCCATCGGGGGTAAAGCAGAAATTCAAGGGGGTTGTGCCTGGCAAGCGTTATGTCATTACCGAGGGATGTCCGGATATCTGGTGCCGGATGGAAGGGCAGGCCCCAGTTCATGCCGCAAAATGAGCAGGAGACGTTTTTGCTACCTTGGTTGAAGTACCCAGCCATCATCTGCTATTTTCATGGGTTGAGGGTGCACACTCTCAGGTGACCTCTTGGGTCATCCCCAATCCGGTCTGAAAATATTTAAAGGTGTTCTAACAATGAAAATTACCGCATACTTGTTGATGTGCTTGTCTTTCTGTGCCCTGTCCTTCGCCGGTTGTGGAGGTAGCGGAGAGACCAAAGTCATCGAGCCACCAGCGGCCGTTGAAGATGATGCAGCAATGGATGGAATCGATGACGATGAATACAACAAGGCTATGGAAGAGTCCATGAATCAGCAGGGCGGTTGAGTCCGGGGCACCCAAGGTTGGGTGACACAGGTTTCATCAAGCAAGGCGTCAATTGAGCCTTTCACGGGGCTCAATTCGCCAACCTAGGCGAGTGGTTTGCTTTGGATTGGAAATGCCTGGAGCATCTCGCACTCTTTTGTTTGCCTGCGAATTTTGGGCAGGAACTACGGCTCCAGTTATGCCAGCGATCATCACGAGATCGGCGGAAGACCCTTCCTGACGCTGCACGCATGGTGACAATAGCAGCGACGAAAGTGTGCAGACTGCTGCAGGCATAGTTGCCTGCGATGGATATCTTTCAAGAGGCAGGCGATTTCGATCCTTCGCCTTGGGCGGTTGACCACGTTGAGGCACAAAACGACGAGCAACGAAATCGCTCGAGATCAATGTTGGCATTCAGTGCTGCCGTAGCCAACAGAGCGAAATATATGGCGTTTCGCCCTTTTTTTTGGGGGGGGCAAGCTTTCTTCGAGGGAATTTGGCTAATTCTCGTTATTGCGATCCCAATAGCGGCCTGCTTTTGTGCATAATTAACTGGTAAGCTTGCGTCTGCGGTTGTTGCACGTTTAGCGTCGGACCGTCTGCGTTGACTAGGGATTTATAACTTTTGTTCTTTTGCCGAGGTGTTGAATGAATCGTTCGAGTAAACATCAACGGGGTTTTACGCTCGTTGAACTGCTGGTGGTGATTGCCATCATTGGCGTGTTGGTAGGCTTGCTCCTGCCCGCAGTACAGGCTGCACGTGAAGCGGCTCGCCGCATGAGTTGCAGCAATAACTTCAAGCAGATTGGATTAGCAATCCACAATTACCACTCTGCTTACAAGCAGTTACCGACTCAGGGGTCTGGAACTGGCATTGGCCTGAACTCCCCTAACTGGTGGCAGCGTGGTAACGATGCGAGCAAGCAGTGTCTGAGTGCATTTGTTGGTTTGACGCCATTCATGGAGCAGCAGGCTCTGTGGGAAAAGATTTCGAATCCCATGGCTGAGACAGTGACCGGCGCGGCGCCTCCGGGAAACACCGGTCTACCTGGTCAGTGGCCAGCGATGGGACCAAGTCCTCGGAACTTCTCCGTCAATCCAGGTTATATTCCTTGGGCTACTGAGATCCCGACTCTGCGTTGTCCAAGCGATCCGGGAACTGGACCACCTTCATTGGGACGTACAAATTACGCCACTTGCATGGGCGACTCACCAAGTCCTTGGGCCAACAATTACAAGCGTGGAAACCTCACCCCCGGTAGTAATTGGGGGCACAGTGCTGCCAACTCGGTCAACCGGGGAATGTTCTATCCGCGTAAAGAGTCAAAGTTTCGCGATACGCTTGACGGATTGTCTAACACCATCGCGATGGGTGAGATCAAGACCGACCTTGGTGATCGCGATATCCGATCTTCGATTTCATGGCGACGACGTGGTAGCAATGATGTGAATAACAATCCATCGTTCTGCCTTGACGCGGGTGAGATTGACCCAGAGCGTCCAACCTATTGGTGTGCTGCTGGCTCACCAAATTGCACGCCACCACAGGCGTTGGTGCAGAACAGCAGTCGTGATTGCCGCGGTGGAAACTGGGCTAACTTTCGAGCGATTGTGACGCAGATGTACACCGTTTTACCACCCAACAAAGAAGTTTGTGTTGGTCAGTGGGTCGACGGTCCAGGTACCTGCCCACCAAGTAGCAATCACCAAGGTGGTGCTCATATCCTGATGGGCGATGGAGCAGTTGTCTTCATGACTGACTCTGTTGAGGCCGGTGATCGCCGCGCTGGCGGTGTTCGGCTTGGGCAAACTGGACCACGTGCACCCGGTTCAACAAGCCCCTACGGACTTTGGGGAGCTCTTGGCACGAGAGCTGGCAAAGAAACCGTTGAAGAGCAGCTGAACCAGTAGTTTTGAGCTTCAATTGTTGAATCAGATACCTCGCTCGTGCATCACGGGCGAGGTTTTTTTATGCCTCTGAGCGAGCCGTACTCATCCTGCGGATGAAGTGCTGGGGTTGGTAGAGCAAGACGTGACCTTTTGCCTTGCCTCTGAGAAACGCGAGTGACCTCTTCACGCTTGCTTCGGTTCCATCACCCACAAAGCTTGGTAACTAATCTTTGTGAATGCGAATCCAATGATCATGGAATTCGATGCCTTGGTCTTGCGGCACCTTGGGCATGTGGCACTTGATACAGTTGGCTTCAGCTGACACTGGGCAGATGGTGTGTGAACTATCGTCAGTATCATGGCATTGAATGCAGTTCTGCTCATGGTCCGCTTGGCTGATCCCGTGGACCGACTGATGTGGGTCGTGGCAGGTGCTGCACTTCATTTGCCGATCGGATGCAAGGTAGCACTTGCTACGGAGCATTCCGACTGGCTGAAATCGCGCCAGCGTGTCCGGGTAATCACGTAGTTCCTGTTTGGTGATGCTTCGTGGTAAACGGTGGCAGTCACCACAGAGTTGGATTTCTGATTCCACGTCCCAGTCAGCAGCGCCCACCGAGAAGGGAGGTGGATTTTTGGATGCTCGGGCCTGTCGGACATGTTCACTCCCCGGGCCATGGCATTTCTCGCAATTGACGTTGGAGACGAGACGCTCGATCCGTCCTTCGGTGAGGATTCCCGTGGTGGTGTGACAGTAGACGCAACGCTGGGTGAGTTCGCCTCGCGTGATGTCACCAAATTTTTCAAGGTCGCGTGCGGGGTTCTTGCCACCGTGTCCAACGGTCATCCCGAGGCGTTGGTCGGGATAGCAACTCACGCGATGTTCAATACCTTCCGTCACGCCGTCAGCAGCACGATTCAGGGTCAGCATCGTGCGAGCATTGTGACCTGATCCCAGAACGTACTGCAAAGGAATTTCTGAAGGGCTTTTCACGTCGGGTAAAGAGACGGTCAGATTTCCTGAGCTGTCCTTGGAATATTGGTAGACACCATAATTCTCGCCCCCGTCGAATGTCTGCTGGTCGAAAATGTCGGGCAGATTCGTTTTGGCGACTTCGTTGAATGTTGACGCATGGCCGTGTGCCGCATGCTGTGCAAAGTTGTCCCGATGACATTCGGCACACTGCTCTCGCCCGACGTAGGTGGGAGCGTTGGTGCCGTCCTGAGCCGTGTTTGAACCTGACTGGGAAACCGCTGGGGACGCTGGTTTGCCGATCACTTGAGTCGGTTCGTCCGCCAACGCCATTCCACCGACTTGCTGCCTCACCGATAGATAGAATGTCCCTACGGTTAGAAAGGCAACAATCGCAATCCATATCATTCGGGTGATGCTCAAGCCTTATTCTCCGGGATGGGCAATCGAGATAAACTGGTGTTATTACGGCGAAGGGCGCGAAACGTTATTGGAAGTCAATGACGGCTAGTCATTACCACGCTTGAATGTGACCGCCGGTTTACGAGCAGTCCGCTGTGCTTTTCCCGCAGAACGACAAAAGAAGAGACCTGACCAAGAACTCCTCGAGTTCTCCCAACGGTTTCTCCAGCACGGCGTAGTTCTACTGATGTACTCCATGGTACCTTGGTATGCCAACCATGATTGGGATTCCGTTAATGATAAATCCGGAAAACCAGCCTTGCGGCAACGAAAATCTTTGCTTGCCAGGATACGAAGCGTACGGAAGCGACTCGCGCAAAAACATGCGGAAGTCTGAACTCGGTGGTCCAGTGTTGAGGAATTGACAGTAATTGCCTTGCTGAGGATCAGTCACTCGAATTTCTCAAAGTTAGAAATAATCCATGGAAATGGTGACAGATTGACGAAACAGACGCGGTGCTGTGACGTACCACCGTAGGGCCGCCGGTGTCCTGAGAGGCAATTCAGAAAGACAGAATGACAATGATCCAGCAGACCTCTAGCACGGCAGGCAGGAGTCAACAGCACGAGCGGTTGCGGTTGCGGTCTGCGCACGTGCTCTTTGTCTCAGCAGCCTGCTTGGCGATGCTCGTCGGCTGCGCAACGCAAGAAGAGGAATGGCTGCCAGATCAGAGCGCGCCAGATCAGATCGCGAGACAGCGGTCACAACCCAACTCAGGTGGTCTTGGCGAGGACGCGACAGCCACTCAGAACGAATGGGGCGGCGAACCGGGGGAAAAGCCGAGAGATAAAGCAGCGGGCGCGGGCACCACATCAAAGCTTGGGGCGCAAGCGACCGTCCCCAGCAGGGATGAACGATCGGTTGATCAACTGCGCGAGGCAGCACTGCAGGCTCTTGGCGCGGGACAGGAGAATTTGGCGTTTGAGTGCGCGAGGCAGGCAATGCGCATCGAGCCAGAAAACCCGCAAGTTGTATTCTTATTTGCAATGGTTCTCGGTGACCGCCATCGATACGCTGAGGCGATTCAATTGTTGCAGGACCTTTCCCAACGCGAACCCAAAACCCGATTACCGGCCTTGGGGCAAACCGCCGAATGGATGGTTGAATCAGGAAGATACGACGAAGCCGAGTCGCAGTTTCGGAGCGTTTTGCAGGAAGTTCCTGATGCTTTGATGGTGCACCATCGCCTGGGGCAATTGTTGTTGCAGACGGGGCGTCGCACCGAGGCTGCCTTGCACTTCGATTTCCTATCGCAATTTGGAGACTTGGACCATGAGGAATTGCGGTCTCTCTTGATTCGTACGCAGGCATTTCCAGGCGACGATGGAGTGACTCGATTTGACCCGCTGGACAATTTGGCGATGTGTCGCCAGGAACTGGCTGACGGAAACTCTGATCAGGTTGTGAAGGTGATTGTTGCCGCGGGTGACGACAATTCTGCTGCCGAACAAGCCCTGTTAGTTCGACTGTTAGCGGAACAACAAAAATTCGACGATGTCCGTAAATGGATTGCAAAGCTGGAAATGACAAAAGCGGGTGCCGACGGATGGTACGCCAAAGGGTGTCTTGCTCTAAACGAGGCTGAGTTTAAGGTCGCGGTGGCATGCTTTAGCCAAACGCTGTTGTTGGACCAGACGGATGTTGATGCTTATCGAATGCTAAGTCGTGCTTTGGAAAGAAGTGGCGAAACCGAAATTGCCAAGGCCGTCGCAGCAAGAGCGGTATTGGTTGAAGAGACCCGTAGCCTCGGATCCAAACTTATAGGTGATCAAGCCAAGGATCTGGAATTGATTCAGCAGTTGGCGCAGTCTTTGATGAAACTGAACCGACCGATGGAAGCGTTTGGTTGGCAGACGATCGGCCTTGTCCACGCCGTTGAAGCCGCAGCCATTACTGAAGCTCAAGCTCAGACCACCTTTGAAGCGATTGGACGACAGCGTGAGCAACTTGTAAAATCTGGACAGCACAGGATCAATCCAGACTTTGTGCTTTGTGGTTTGGGGGCGGAGGTCCTTGATCCAATCGCCAGAAAGTCATCCGATTAGCGACTTGTGATAACGAGTCGTGCTGCCAGTTGATTGAAATCGTCGCACAAGCCTCTGCCCTGTCATTACCGGGGGAATGCAGGCTTGCCACTGATCCCCAACGCAACGTGGTGCTGGTTCCGCATGAGAACTCAATCGTTCCGAAGGTCGAAAGAAATGTTGATCGATCCTTTCAAAACGCAGGGGCAACGAAGTGCAGTCGCCACCAAGTTCATTTGCAGGCAGAGTACCAAAGCGAGCAAGGGTTCCGTCCTGTGCTTGATGGGGTGCTTGCTATTGGTGGCCGGGTGTCAACGCGATGGTTCAGGGAATTCGGGTCGCAGTGAACTGAGTTCGGGTTCGGTAAGTGAGGCTACGGTCTCGCAGTCGATCGCGGATAATGCACAGCAGTCAAGCGTGTCCGGTCCTGAATCAGTCATGGGGCATGGCGGTGGCAAGGATGAAACAACGAATGGTTTGTCTATTGATGCTGCAAGTCAATTGATTGATTTGGGAAAGCTTGACGAGGCGTCCAGCGTGTTGACCAAGTTGCTGGTGATGCGACCCGACGATGTGCGAGTGTTGTTTTTGAGTGCACGTTTAGCTGCGCAGCAAGGTGACCTGTCCAAGGCCGTTACCTTGCTAGGTGACATTCCAGAAGATCATCCCGAAGCCGGTTTGCCGGCATTGGGGCAGGCTGCGGAGTGGTGTTTCATGCTGGAGCGTTATCATGATGCTGAAGCCAATTATCGAAAGCTTCTCAATGCCTCGCCTGATTTTGTACCAGCCATCCGTCAGCTTGCTTTCCTTTTGAATAGGCAGGGTCGACGGCAGGAGGCAGCTGTGCTCATTCGCAAACTGTGCAAACTTGGTGATGTGTTGCAGGATGAGTTGCATTCTCTGATTGCGTTGCGTGATGCGATTTATCACGATCCAGATGAGGTTGCCCAGCAGGGGGGGGCCAGCACTGAAAGGCATTACTTTCCGATCGGGCCCTACGGGAAAGCGAGGCATGCATTTCAGGAAAATGACTTTGAACGAGTGTTGGAATTGCTCAGGCCATCCATGGAACAGTCAAGAGCCCCGGCTGCAATGGTGGCCTTGTTTGGGCGGGCGGCTTGCGAGCAGCAAAATGATGAGGCAGTCGCGTGGTGGAGAACGTTTGCCACCGAGGGCCAAGATGAATTTGCGGATTACTGGGCGACTTTGGGAACTCTCTCCTTGCAAGGCCTGCATTACGATTCGGCGGTGCGAGCACTTGCTGAAGCCCTGCGACGAGACGGCACAGACATGGAATCCATGAGCCGAATGAGGCAGGCACTTGCTTCGTTGGGGAAAGAGGCAGAAGCTGAGTTGTGGTTTGTGCGCTGGACTGAAAGTCGAGCGGTGCTTGACGCAAATAACCTGGTTGCAGCGACAGCTACCCCGGACTCAACAGCGGTTCAAAAGCTTGCAGAAGGGCTTGAGCAATTGGATCGAAGGCTTGAGGCTTTGATGTGGCGGGCGTTGACTGCCAGTGCCAAATCAACGGGGCTATCGTTGACAGAATTGAATCAGCGGCACCAGCAATTGGTCCAGAACCAACAGGGGTTTCCTGGGCAGGATTCTCTTTGGTGTGGTCTGGATTTTCAAGCGTTTCCTTTGCCACAAGCGTCCCCGGTGAATCAAGTAAATTCTGTAGCCAGTCCGGTTGGCAGCGGTGTTGTGGACAGGCCTTTGATAACGCCTGTTTTCAAAAACATTGCAGATTTGGTGGGCTTGAAACACACTTACCGGGTCGCAGCACAGCCATTAGCTCGGCATTATTCGATTCACCAAACACTGGGCGGTGGGGTCGCCGTACTGGATTATGATCTGGACGGTTGGCCGGACCTTTACTGTGCCCAAGGTGGCAGTGTGGCACCAGGCTTCGTGGGTGCGCTGGCAAACCAAATGTACAGAAATCAGGCAACCACGCTGGTGGATGTGAGTGATGTTTGCGATGCCTCTGTTCGCTCCTATTCGATCGGCGTATCAAAAGGTGATTGGAATCAGGATGGATTCCCGGATTTGGTGATTGCGAACATTGGTACCTGCCTTCTGTTAACCAATAACGGGGATGGGACATTTTCCCAGCGGAGTCTGGAGCGACAGCCCAATTATGAACGGATCCCAGCCTCAACTTGCATTGCAGATGTAACAGGAGATGGGCTGCCTGATATCGTGCAACTGGGATACGTTGATGATCGAAATGTCTTTGCGAAACCACCGCTGGACGAGCAGGGCAATGTTACGATCACGGTAGCACCTGGGAATTTTGGTGGAGCGGTTGACTGTCTGTTTGCCAATCATGGAGATGGTGGGTTTGCCTATCACGGGCTTACTGACTTGTCGGACGCCCGCACAGGTTTGGGCATCGTTGTCGCCGATTTTGATGGTCAGAAGGGCAATGAGTTGTACATTGGAAATGATTCTTTGCCCAATCGTTTGTGGAAGCTCGAAACGAAAAACCAAGGCGGTTTACAGAAACTGGACCTTGCCTCTGTACTTGGTTGCGCTTTCGGATTTAGTGGGGGTGCAACAGGCGCGATGGGTATCGCGGTGGGTGATTTTGATCAGAATTCTGAGATGGATCTTCATGTAACGAACTACGAGAATGAAAACTCAAATCTTTATCTGAAGCATGGCGAGGCGTTTCAAGACCGCAATCGACGATTCGAGTTGGGGAAAAGTTCACGAGACTTGGTGGGTTTCGGTACTCAGTCATTTGACTATGACAATGATCGCGATTTGGATCTGGTTGTTGCCAATGGGCATTTGGACGACGCGACCAGTATTCGTGGTGGATTCCCACAACCAGTACAGCTTCTGTGCAATCAAGGACAACAATTTCATTCACTGAAAGTGTCAGATCCGACGGGTTATTGGGGGCAACCGCACGTTGGAAGGAGTCTGGCAATACTCGATTTCAACCGTGATGGCCTGAATGATGTTGTCATGACCAACGTTGAGGAACCGTCTGCGCTCTTGTTGAACCAGACGGAAGTCGCGAACCATTGGCTACAAGTTGAACTTGTCGGGACTTCAAGTGAGCGTGATGCGGTGGGTGCTGAGGTGGTGTTGATGGGATCGAAAATGACACAGCATGCGTGGCGTGTTGCGGGTGATGGATACTTGTGTAGCAACGAGGGCATTGTGGCGTTTGGATTGGGCGACGATGATGTGATCGAGCGACTGACGGTGTCGTGGCCTGATGGGACCACGCAGGAACTTACTGACGTGGCCGTTGACCAGCGAGTGATTGTTGTCCAAGGGCAGGCAGAGGTTTCAGGGCAGCGTTGAACGCGCCCCAAAGGTAAGTCGATCGCGGGAAGTCGAATGGTCGATCCGATCGCAGGAATCGACTCATTGGGCAATCACTTCGGTTCAAGGTGGCCAAATAGTGATTCTCGTACCTCGGGCTCCCGAATTTTCCATATGACTGCGTCGATGAAGTAGTGATGGATATTGATGCACATCATGGTTGCAGTGCCTAGCAGAACCATGGTGCCGGTTTGGTTTGCAAGATCGATCCCTTCGAGCAGTGTGGTCCATTCAAAAGCGATGTAGCCGACCACAACGAGGGCCCCGTAGTAAATCAGCATGTGCATCGGCAGGTGAGTGCTTCGGTGCTCGTTGATTTCTACTCGAGCGGGGAACATCAGGTACTGCAAGGCATGAAAAATCTGTAGCAGAAAAAATGCTTGGGGATAAACGTCCACCATCACGTACCAACTGTAGGTGGCGATCCAAGGCAGCCACACCGTTGCAGGAATTCGACGTTTGGATTCCTGTGACATTTGAAAAAATCCCCACAGGCCAGCAAAGAATGATGCCAGCACCAGTACGCGGCAGAGTGACATCAGGGCCTTGATCATGAATTCACCGGCTCGCTGGAGCGGAAATAATTGCTCCAGAATCTCCATCGAAGCACATGCCCATGTCAGGTGATAGGCAAATAACGATAGGAAGCCAAATCGAATCAGTTTACGCTGAGTGGGATTCATGCGAAAACCTGCCAGATAGGCAAAGCACGCTGTCGTTCCCCATGATTGTCCAACATAATGCCAACCGAGAAAGATCGGCGCTAGATAAGTCAAGGCAAGCATTACCTTGGGTTGGGAAACAGCAGAGGCTGGATCGCTGGAAGTATTCGATGGGCCCCAGTAACAGACGTAGCCCAGCAGTGAGATTGCCAAAATTGGTAGCACCAACGTGACAAATGGATGTCTGCGAAAGTTCTGACGTTTGGTGTAAAGGATTCGGTAGGAAGCGATGAAGTGTGGGCTGTTGATCAATAAATCTGTAAACAGATAAGCGGTAACGAAACCGAGAGCCCAGCCCACTTTTGATTCACTGAATGATCCCCAAATGATCACAAGAATGGATATGGCGAGTGAAAAACCGCCGCCCAGTAACGCGTCGACTCGACCCGTGATTAAGGGCTGGGACGCAGGGACCGTCTGTTGTTTTGTTTTGTTCACGCTGTGATTGTAACCAGCTCGGTAGTGTGGCAAAGATCACACATACTGTACTGCTCTTGCTGGCTTTGCGCAACAGTTTGGTCGCGCAAACTGCTGAATCCGCAGCAATTGGTCCCCGTGGAAGGTGGAGACGCTGGTGTCGGTGTTGCCCGCTGCCGATGGGGGGCAGCGGTGCCGAGCGATGTGTTTGCGTGGTGCCATCGATCTCGTTGTCAGATACTTCGTGAGCCAGCGATTTAGATGCTTTTTGAAGGGTGGGGCGGTGCGAGTTGTTTGCGTTGCGTTCTAAATTCGTTCACGCTGGGCTGAAGACTTCAGAGACAACGCTACCACCCGTCACGCCCAGTGGATTTTCTTGCAGCCCATGGTGATCAAACAACAGTTGTTCGGCATCGATTCCGAGTGCATGAAGAATCGTGGCGTGCAAATCAAGTGGCTTCACTGGTCGCTCGGTAACCGTGTATCCGATCGGGTCCGTGCGTCCGACGGTTTGTCCACCATGGGTTCCCCCGCCTGCCAGCCAAGTGGCGTACGCCGAAGGAGAATGGTCTCGTCCGCCTGATCGGCCTTCCATGGTGGGCGTGCGGCCAAACTCACCCCCCCAGACAACCAGTGTATTCTGCAGGAGACCGGTTCGCTTCAGGTCCGACAATAACCCCGCAATGGGTATGTCAGTGCGCGCCGCCATCTTTTCATGATTCCCCTTCAGGTTGCCGTGAGCATCCCACCCTCCGACGCGGATCTGAATGTAACGCACACCCCGTTGCACCATTCGTCGCGCCAGCATGCACGCGCGTCCGACTTCGCGAGTTGTTTTTTCATTGCACCCGTATAGGTCATGTGTTTCTGCTGTCTCTTGCGTTGTGGCAAACAGTTCTGGTGCGGAAGTTTGCATCTTGAAGGCTGTTTGGTAGCTGCGGATCCGGGCGTCAAGTTCATTCAGCTTGGTCGTGGAATAGAACTTCTTATTCATGGCTTGAATCGCCTTCAGTTCTTGCTCTCGCTGGGGTGTGCTGACATTGGCAGGAAGACTGGAGTGTAGAATCCCCTTGGATGGATCGACTAGCGTTCCCTGATGTTTGGACGGAAGAAAGCCAGGACTCCAACCCGCAGCTTGTGGAAATTGCATGCCGTCGGTATGCAGATTCATCGTAATGAAAGCTGGTAATTCTTGTGTTTCGCTCCCAAGACCATAAATGGACCACGATCCCAAGCTTGGGCGATCACCAACCGATGTTCCTGTCAATGCAACACACTCACCAGGGCCATGAACTGGATTCCTGTGAGTCATGGAACGGAGGACACATAACTCATCCGCATGCTTTCCGATCGCGGGCAACAGTTCGGACACGGCAAGACCCGCGTCTCCTTGTTGTCTAAATTTCCAAGGTGATGCGAGAAGGTTTGAAAGACCTGCACGCTTGATTCGCGGAACTTTTCTTGCCAATGAAGCCGGGACATCTTGCCCCGCAAGTTTGGTCAACTCTGGTTTGGGATCAAAAGTGTCAACCTGACTTGGTCCACCTGACATGAAAAGAAAAATCACACTGCTGGCAGTGGGCGGATGGTGGGGGGCTAAGGCTTGTGCCGTTTGCTCAACGTCATCGGCAAGCAGTGAATGCAAGGCGATAGAACCTGCACCAAGTCCAGTCGTCGTGGCGAAGGTCCGCCGGTTCATCAGGGTAGGTCGGATACTCATGGAATGTAGAGAAACTCACTGGAGTTCAAAATGGCAAGGCATGCGCTGCTGAGACCGTGTTCTTCTGCCAAGTGCCCCAGCAGTTGCAGTTCGCTTGGGGTGGCCTCTCGGTGCAATGCGGTCTGGATCGCTGTTTCAACGTTGCCTGCACGCTCGGCAAACTTCCGTGCAGCATTCTGCACGAATTTGCTGTTGAGAAGCCAAAGCGGCTGCAGGGGCGTTGTCGAAGTACGGCGGCGAGCGCATGGGATGATGCCGTTTGCGCTGTCAAATAGCAATTGTTGCTCGGGTAAATTGTCTCGTTTCTGGGTCAAGTAAATACTTCTTCGTTGTGAATCATGTGAGTCGCTGGGCCCACCATCGCGATGATCCAGTTGGCCACTGACCTTCAGAATCGAATCGCGTATTGCCTCAGCCTGCAGACGGTGGGGGGTCCATCGCCAGTAAAGACGGTTCTCTGGATCGATTCTTGAGTTCGTTTCAGAATCATGGTTTGCTAATTGATAAGTGGACGATGCAAGGATCAGCTTTTGGATGTGTTGCGTGTCCCAGCCATGTTCGATCAGTTCAGATGCCAGAAAATCAAGTAAGCCAGGGTGTGAGGGAGGTTGCCCTTGTGTGCCAAAGTCATTGCTGGTTTCGACCAGTCCGCGGCCAAAATGCCATTGCCAAATCCGGTTGACCCAGACTCGTGCCGTCAAAGGGTTCTGGGCATCGGTAAGCCAGTTCGCCAAATCCCGACGTGTTTGATCTTTTGCTGGTGGAACACCAAATATTAGTGGCCATCCTGCACTGACCTCGGGGCCGCGTGACCGAAAATCACCTCGGATCAAGATGGCTGCCCGAAGTTTGGCGAGCAGAGCAGGATCGTGCGGTAATTGCCATCGCATTTCGTGTGGAGTAACGGTCAAACGCTGGGATGCGGTCGATGGGGAATAGAAACTCCACGTTTGATCAAGTTTTGAAATCTGATCGTTCAGTCGCTTGAAGGTGCTCTTCTCACCAGAACGCATTTGGGCGATCACGTTCGTGGGTGTCACCAGAATGGGCTCCGGGTAGCCTTGTTTGCGACGTACCGTGAGCAATCGTTGCTCGACCTTTTTGAATAGATCCCAACGTTGCTGTGCAATTCGTTGTGCGGTGTTCTGCTGCGCTGTGTCCTGCTGTGCTGTGTCCTGCTGTGCTGTGTCCTGCTGTGCTGTGTCCTCATTGGCCATCAACAGGTTCTGAGGTTGTCCAGAAACAAAGAAGGCTTGGAATCGATAGTAGTCTCGAATGGAGATGGGATCGAATTTGTGCGAGTGGCACTGCGCGCACTCGAAAGTAAGACCCAAAAAAGCAGAAGCAGTGGTGTTCGTGATGTCGAGCAGGATATCGTTGCGCTGTATCTGCTTATCCAGTTCGTTGCCGCTGTATCGAGCGGCAGCGAGAAATCCCGTGGCAACCAGTTGGGATGGGGTCGAGCCGGGCAGTTCGTCTCCTGCGATCTGTTCACGAAGAAACTGATCGAAGGGCATTCCACTTGAAAAAGCCTTGATCACCCAGTCCCGGTAACGCCATGCATGTTTACGATCCCGGTTGTGCTGGTGTCCATTGCTTTCAGCCCAGCGTGCAATGTCCAGCCAGTGTCTGGCAAAGTGCTGCCCATAGTTCGGAGTGGACAGCAGACGTTGAATATCAATGGCTTCCGTTGGGCTGGAAGGCTCGGGGGGTAGTCCGTGCAAAGTGAGTGAAAATCGACGTTGCAAAGTTGCTGGATCTGCTGGTGGATTTGGAGTCAGGCCAGCTTCAGCTTGTTTGGCTGATAGGAAGGCATCAATCGGATTTAGTACACGTCCAGAAACTTTCGCAAGGGAGCCTCGGGCAGGAGAACGTTTTGCTGGAGTGACTGAGGGGATGGCTGGACGCGTGATTGGTTGGAAGGCCCAATGTTTGCTGACCGGTATCGGGGCAGGTAGCAGGCGAGCGTCCCAGTCGAGACCTTCGTCGATCCAAGCGGCCAGTTTCTGAAGTTCACTCTCGGAGAGTTTCTCTCCCTCGGGCGGCATCTGTTCGGAAGTCACCAACTGAAAAAGACGGCTCTCGGCATGTCTAAGCGGTGAAATGTGTTGAAGAACTTCGTCAATGGTGTCGAGGCGTATTCCGTCTTTGGCTTCTTTTCCGGCATGGCAGTTGAAACAATGTTTGGAAAGGATCGGATGTATGTGCTTGCGAAAACTGATCGTTTTCTTGGCGGGTGGCCTTTCCATATCAGGTGCGTAATTCGGATCACCCACCTCGACTGGCAGATTCATGATTTCCCGCCAAGATTTTGTTGTTTGAATATCCCAGACTTCGATTTGATCTTCGATTTCTGTTTTCCCACCCGTCGAAAAACCAATCCACTTGATGGTCGAGATTGATGTCTGACTTTGGACTGAAATGTCGGGCTTCAGTTCTTCTGTCCCTGATGGATCGATCCATAAACTGAGTTGATCAAATGGTTGCTGGTTTCCGGGAGTGGATTTCCAGATGCGTCCTACCACCGTGTAGTTCCGGTCTCCTTCAACTGGTGCCGCAAACTTCTGGTTTGCAGAGTTGTATCGGATCATGAAACGATTTTGATCGCCTTGGACGTGGATGCCGAGATTGGGAATGTTTGCTGCATGTGGACTCCCGTCGTTGCCCTCGTGTTCATCAAGCCACAGAACGAAGAACTCACCACTTGTCTCGGGTGGTGAATCAAGGCTCTCTGAGTGGTAGCGGAGATTGAATCGAACAAATAGCTCGCTGCCGTCAAAGGGTGACTGGAGTGATTTTCGGAGTGGGTTGTTGCGTCCGCCAGTTCCGTTGATAGTGAAACGCTCACTTACCAGTCCGTTTCGCTTCCACTGTCCCGAAGCGAGTTGCTGAGCCATTCCCTGCTCGGCCAAAATAAACGGGAGGGCGGAAAGCAACAACACGATGCTTGCGAGCGGGTGATGAAGGAAGCGTAAGGTCATTGAACGAGTGGCTGGCGTGGATGTTTGAGCATCACTGCTGTAATCAGTCCTAGGTGGAGCGAGAGACTCCCTGTGCAGAACCGGCGTTTTCAAATTTCTCTGTTTTAAATTATAGTCGACCGGAGCGGGCGGGGCTTAGTCCTGCTGGATAGTCGCGTGCGGTACGCGTTCAGCCGAGGCAGGTTATTCCTGATCAGGGGCACCTTCTTTCCATGTGTGTGTTGTTGTCTTGGGTGCGGGGCATGTTTGCAGGGATTCCGCTGACGGGACATTTGTCATGCTGCATCAGTTTGCTGGTCTGGTGTCTGCCACTCTTCGGGGCTTTCTTGCCGATCAAGCCATTTTGGTATAGTGGAACGCATACGGTGTATTTTGTCTTCAGCTTTTTTTTATTTGGAGTTTTCTATGTTGCTGAAGCCGTTCGCTTTCTTGGTATTTGCGATCTCGTTGGCAAGCTGTGCCCAAGTCAAAGCCAGTGATCGGCCGAATGTGTTGTTCATTGCCGTCGATGATTTGAATGACTGGGTGGGGTGCCTTGGGGGGCATCCACAGGCTGAAACCCCACACATCGATGAGCTTGCTCGCAGAGGCATGTTGTTTGCTAATGCTCATTGTGCAGCACCTGCGTGCACGCCCTCGCGTGCTTCTTTGTTTACAGGTCAAATGCCGCAGAACACTGGCGTCTGGTCGAATGATGGGCCGAAACTGACACGTCTAAGACGTGATCCATTTCTGCTGCCCGACTCCTTTCGTCGCTCTGGATATAGAACGCTGGGTACTGGCAAGTTGGGACCCAATAAAACTTGCTTCCAAGAGTTTTTCAATGTGCACCAACGCTGGAGCCCATTGTCGTCTGAGGTGGTTGAATACACCTCCACTGAGTTGCCTAGCAAGCGGAGCGATAACCCGCGTCATGTGGTACGGTTGCGAGACCAGCAGTATGTCCTTCCGCTAAATCGAATGCCTTCTGACAGAACACCAGATCATCCCAAGGGCGAATCATTTGATTGGGGACCTTTCGATGTTCCAGACGCGGATTTTGGTGACACCCAAATTACCAACTGGGCAATCAAGCAACTGCAGGATGCATCCACTGAACCACTTTTTCTTGCAGTGGGGTATTACCGACCGCATCAGCCTTTGTGGGCCCCAAAACGTTTCTTCGAGCGGTTCGTGAACAATCCCGCAGTCTTGCCCACTGTGTTGCAAGATGATTTGGATGATCTTGAGGCTACTGGACGACGATGGGCAGTCGAACCTGTCACATCTGGCAGTCATCAGACCGTGTTACGCTTTGAGCAGTGGCGTGGTGCGGTCGAGGGCTATCTGGCGTGTGTCAGTTATGTTGATCATGAGATTGGTCGCTTACTGGCTGCGCTTGATGAATCGTTGATGGCACACAATACCTGGATTGTTCTGTGGTCTGATCACGGTTGGCATCTTGGAGAAAAACAGCACTGGGGCAAATGGACTGGGTGGGAACGGTCCACTCGCGTACCGCTGATCATGGTGCCTCCTCGTAATGCGCAAGCGAATCTTGCGGCGGCGGGAACGCGTTGTGATCAACCAGTCAATCTCATTGATCTGTATCCAACCTTGATTGAATTGTGTGAGTTGAAAGTACCACCACATGATCTCGATGGCAATTCTCTTGTGCCATTACTGCGGAAGCCAGACCAGGCCACCAACCGAACTTCCGTGACGATGTTCGGGCCGGGCAATGGCTCATTGAGAACGGACCGTTGGCGATTCATTCGTTACTCGGACGGTTCGGAAGAATTGTATGACCTGTCTGCTGACCCACGTGAATGGAAAAATCTAGCTGGAAAATCGGAATTTCGAAAATTGTTGGTGAATTTGCGTGCACAAATGACTCCCTATATCGTGGATGCTGACCAATGAGAGGCGGAGAATCGATTGGATTTCCAGCATCAAGTAGATGGTCGATTCTGTTCCTGTAAATTCGGTTTCACTTGTGATATACTCAAGGCGCGAAGACGTTTCGCAGTCTCATGCTGTAGAACCTCGAGTTCGATCTGCTCAGCGGATCCTAGCAGAGTAGATTTTACGATTCTGCCGTCGAAGCGTTTCAAGTTGGGGCCGAGTGCTTGAACCCTTTGCACGTCGTAAGCAGAGGCAGCACTTGATTGGATGACTTGTGGGCACAGTAGGTGATGGAATCAACTAACGAGCTGGAAAGTGGTGCAAAGATTGGGCTGTCGGCGATCAATAACGGTTCGCAATGGTCAACTCGTTCAAGCATGATTCTTGAGTTGCAGGCGCCATCAGCGACTCGTTGGAAAAGTTTTGTGCTCGTTTATTCACCGCTGTTGCGATTCTGGATTTCTCGCAAGCAAGTGCCGGTCTCTGCAAGGGAAGATATTCTTCAGGAGTGTTTGAAGTCGATTTTCTTGGGGATTGGTGAGTTTCGACGTCATAAGTTTGAAGCTGGTAGTTTCCGTGGTTGGTTGCGGACCATCGTCAATCGACGTATCGCTGATTATTTCCGAAATTCAGCTGGTGATAAAACAG
>Ga0315321_10000628_pt1 | contig 26580 bp, 19 predicted proteins | sample M180m21515metaG_FD_203464 | JGI IMG/M metagenome (GOLD analysis project Ga0315321, IMG submission 203464) | Ammonia-oxidizing marine archaeal communities from Monterey Bay, California, United States - M1 80m 21515 | ecosystem: Environmental > Aquatic > Marine > Intertidal zone | place: USA...
ACCCGGTGACGGATTTTGTCAGAAATCGAAGCATCGTCGGTGGCATTGACTTCGAATTCGTAGGTATTGGAATCATCGCCAGCTCCGCCCCATCTCTTTATGTCGAAATCCGGAGGGGTTTTGAAGGTAACACGCCCGGTCGTGGGATCGATGCTGAAGTTGGCATCGTCCACCCCATTGCCCGTAAGCCCGAAAATAATCGAATTCCCGTCCAAATCCGAAGCGTTGACGTCAAAGACGATGCCCGTGCCGCTCTCAGTGAAATCGGGCGCTACCTTGTAGGTAACCGAATAATTCCCGTCCCCGTAATCGAAATACGGAGGCTCATCGCCATTAATCACGTTTACCTGAACGGGAAAAGTATATGCGGAATTGCCTTCGTCAGTAACCGTGACGTTAAGATCGAATCGGTTGTCTACTCCTGAATCATGAGGGTTTTCAAAATCCGGGGTCTGCAAAAGTGACAAGGTGACGTAGGAACCGGGATTCGGCTCGATCTTGAATTTGGCTCCATCCGGACCCTGCAGGCTCCAAATGAAATTGGTCGAGGCAGGAACGTCATTCGGGTCGGTGGCATTGAGTTCGATGCCAAAGGTGGAATTGCCCTCTATTATGGCCTTGGACAACAAGCTTGTTATGATCGTCGAGTTGTTGCCCTCCCGGACTTCGGGGGCGTCGGGAACGTCGGCAACCGAAAAGACAACCGGCAAAGTATTCGGGTTCACTCCGTCGGAGGCGCTGAAGTCAACGTAGGTCAGGCCTGAATAGTTAGCCTTCGGAGTGAAAGTGAAGGCACCGCTCAAGGTATTGAGCACAAGGGTTCCATTCGCATCGTTAGAAGCATTTTCATCGACGAAGTTGTCTCCGAAGGTCAGGCCTATTGAATTCCCTGACTCCGGATCGCGGGCATAATCACTCAGATTCCCTGAAATGGCGGTATCCTCGTTGAGATCGAACTGAAGGTAGGTAATCTTGTTGGCGGAGGAGTTGCTCTCGAAGAAATCCGGGGCTTCGTCTTTTTCGTTCACCTCGACCGAAAAATTGGCATCATGGGTGCCTCCCCTGCCATCCGAAACCCGGACTACGATCGAGAAATTGGTTGCGGTCTCGTAGTCGGAATCCTGATTAAACCGCAGGGTTCCGTTTAGATCCAATGCAAAGGTCGTGGTATCTCCTGAGATTTCAACCCAAGACAGGTTGTCCGGACCCGCACCCGACTGATTGTCCTCGTCAGAGGCATACTGGCTAAGATCAAGCATCGCATTCGTGCGCATAGGCTCGTCAATGGTAAGAGGAGTAGCCCCGATCGACGGGGCATCGTTCTCGTCGGTCACCGTGATCACGAACAACTGAGTGGTGGATTTCCCGCCCGAACTGGCATCCGAAACCTTGACCTGAACTACGTAAGTGTTGTTCTTGTCCCCATAGGTGGCGTCGTCCAGAGGTGCCTCGAAATTAGGCGGAACGGTAAAAAGCAAATTCGTGGAACTGCCATTCGTATCGCTAAGCACGAACTTGTTCGAGTCGTAACCGTATACAATCTCCCAAAAGAAAGTGGTGACCCCCTCTGGGTCCTGAGCCGAAAGGGCTGCGGCTTGAGTTTGATTTTCAGGAGCGCTCTGATTGAAGTCTATGGTGGAAAGGAAAGTGGGAGGCTCGTCAATGTTCTGAATGATGAAATCAAGATAGATTAACTGACTCCTGGGTACAGTTTCGTTGTCTTCCATCGAGACGACCAGAGAGTAGTTTCCATCCCCGTCGTAATCAGAGGGGACCTCGAAATTCGGTAGCAGAAGACTGGAAAAACTCAAGTCGGCAAAGGTGGCCCCGGAAGTCCAGGAAGGCGAACCCGCAAACTTAGATTTATCAGGACTTTGATTGAGAATCTGGAAATTCCCAATTGCATCTCCGTCCGGTTCGTTAAACTGGAGTCTGACAGTGGAAGGAAAGTTTTCATCAAGATAAACCGTATAGCGATCCCGGCTTACGGAAATGATCTCGAGCGGAGCCGGTGTAATGCTGGACAGGCGCGGCGGGTCGCCCTGCGCGGTAATGAACACACGGAACGTAATCTCCCTGGAGGCCAATCCGTCGAATACCTCAACAACAAAGGTATCGTCGGGATTATTGGCATTGCCATCCCCCGCATAGTCAAAGTTCGGGGTGTAACTGAATGCGCTTGGGAAACGCCCGGTTCCGCTTATAAGAGCGCTACCAAAAGCGCCATTCGCTCCCGACTTGATTCTCCAGGCAAGCGTGGCTTGATGGCCCGCATCAATATCGGTTGCATTCAAATCCGGCGAGCCGCTCCACGTCCAAACCTGATCCTCGTTAATCAGAATGTCATGCGTATAAACTCCGCCCGTCAGAGTAGGCAATTCGTTCACCGAGGTGACGGTCACGGAAACGGACTGGGAATCAGAAGTGTAGGGTGCGGACTGAGCATCCCTGACTTCAACCGTCAACTCGTAAATATTGTCACCGGGCGATCCGCCCAGATCCGTCGGGCTCTCAAAATCCGGAGGGGATTTGAAAGTCAGCTGTCCGGTCGATGAAATTTGGAAACTCGCGGCATCCGCGCCTGAAAGCGCGTAGTAAATTTCCGCACCCGAGGTGGTGGACGCGTTGTTATCCGAGCGCAGAGCAGGATCCGCATTGGAATCGGGATCGGAAGGGTTGAAATCCAGGACCATCCCGGCCCCTTCTTCCTGAAAGTTGACCGCCACCGGGCTTGGCTCGTTCAAGGATATCGAATCGTCATTCACCGCAGTCACAGTCATGGCAACCGATACTGGGGATGATGAAACATTGCCGACCGCGTCCTTGGCGTAAAGGGTGAGCACCTCGGTTCCGAACGCATTGGCGGTTGGCAAATAATGCAAGGTTACCAACTCCCCCGAATTGTAGGCCGAACTGTCTGCCCCGGGCGAGAGGGAGAAACTCGCTCCGTTGCCTTGCACCAGAGTAACGGCTCCACCCAATACGTTGTTATTGGAAGTGTAGGACCAAGTTACCTTTTTGCTTGGATCCGTAGCCGACTCCGGATCGCTCGCGGCGATTTCAATCGGTTGGAATCCGAACAAGCCGTTCGTATTCTGATCCTCGAGAATAGTCCGGGCTACCGAAGTTTGGGAAATGACGCTTGGCCGCTCCTCAACGTCAGCCAAGGTAATGGTCACTCTCTGCAAAGGCGCTTGGTTGATGATACTGCCATCCGTTGCGTTTCGATCCGTTGCGTTCAAGTCTATGGTAAAAGTCGGGACCCCTCCGAAGGCTTCGTAATTCGGTTGGGTCGAAGGACTGTAAGTGATGCGGAAGGTGTGATAATTCCCGGAAGTGCCCGTGTGATTTGCATCAAACCTGATGGCGTCGGTAAAGTTGACGTCAAGACGCAGGTCGCTGGGCGGTAAAGAATCCGGATCGAAAATGGTCACGGTTCCAACGACGTTTTGGTTCTCGTTAAAGGTAAAGGCGTTACCGGCGATGGTGCCAAGTTGCGGCGGATTATTGACCGCGGTGATCCCGATTCTCAAAGTGTACTGCTCCTCATTTCCAGTCGTCGAATTGACCGCCTTCCAGACAAAAGAATCGGAACCTTCTTCGTAATTGCCAGGAGTGAATACCAAATTCCGTCCAACCGAGGCGTTCAGCAGACCCTTTGACGGAGGGGTGACGATCTCCCAACTCGTAAGTGAATGCGCCCCATTGGCGAGGGAAACGTTTGGCAGCGTCATGCTGAGACTGGTTGTATTCCCGGGGTATCTCTCGCCCACTGTCTCCGGAGCAACGGGGTAGTCGGTCGCGTACAGGGCCACGCTTGCATACGAATATGCAAAAATATAACTCGCTATGAGTAGGATGCGTGACATTTCAGTGCTGAAGTGAAAGATCAATCCGCATTCAAGGAGTGATGGACATGGGCGGTAATACTACGGTTAAGAAACTGCTAATACATGAAAAAAATGTAAGAAGAAAAAGAGGGATTGTTTTTAATTATCGACTGCATGCGGAGTAAGTTTAACTAAAGATTCGTATATTCTTTGGTAAAGAGTGGAAATTGGCAAGCAATTTGAATGCATCCCAAAAACCGAAAAAGGGCACTCGAAAAGCAAATTATGTTCTTGTAGAAAAGGAGTTTTCGTTCAATTCTGCCCCCCTTTTTCATAGCCCAAACCCAAAACCTAATGAGCAGCCCGCAAGATTCCGCAAAAGCATATTGGAGCGCCAACTTGAAACTGGTCGGCTGTCTTCTCATCGTCTGGTTCGTCGTTTCTTTTGGCTGCGGCATCCTTTTCAAGGAAGATTTGGACCAATTTTCGGTTGGCGGAGCCCCTCTCGGATTCTGGATGGCTCAGCAAGGCTCGATCCTTTGCTTCGTTTTGTTACTAATCGCGTATTCCTTTTTTATGAATAAACTGGACAAGGAACACGGCTATGACGAGGAGGGGGAAAGTTGAGCCAAGATAGTTGGAATTTCATTTTCATTGGTCTTTCCTTCGCCATCTACGTGGGCATTGCCATTCGCTCAAGGGCCGGATCAACCAAGGAATATTACGTTGCAGGCGGTGGTGTTTCCCCCTTTGCCAATGGAATGGCGACGGCTGCCGACTGGATGTCAGCCGCTACCTTCATTTCGATGGCCGGTGGAATAGCCGCCGCTGGCTACGACGGTTCACGGTTCCTCATGGGCTGGACGGGCGGGTTCGTTCTCCTCACCACCCTGATGGTTCCTTACCTTCGAAAGTTCGGGAAAGCCACCGTACCCGACTTTGTCGGTGACCGTTTTTATTCGAATGCAGCTCGTACCGTGGCTGTGATTTGCGCCATTTTCATCTGCATGACCTACATCATGGGTCAAATGAGAGGCGTTGGGGTTGTTTTTTCCCAATTATTTGGAATTTCCATCACTTCAGGTGTACTCATCGGAGGTGCCATTGTTTTTTTCTACGCCGGCTTGGGTGGAATGAAGGGCATTACCTACACCCAAGTAGCTCAGTACTGCGTAATGGTTTTTGCCTACACGATACCGGCCATTTACATCTCCATGATCTTAACCGGCAATGTTTTTCCCCAGTTTGGCCTAATCGGTGACCTTAAGGCGACGGAGGAAGACCAGGCCATGGCCTTTCTGCAAAAGTTGAACGAGGTGAACCAAAGCATAGGCTTCGCCGAGTACACTTCCGGCAAGATGTCCACCATGAATCTATTCTTCATCACCGCAGCTCTCATGTTTGGAACCGCTGGCCTTCCTCATGTCATTGTCCGGTTTTTTACCGTCAAAAGCGTAAAGGCGGTTCGCATATCAGCGTGTTGGACGCTTTTCTTCATTGCCATTGTTTATCTTACAGCTCCGACCATCGGAGGTTTCTCCAGGTACAACCTTATAAAGAAAATCAATGGAATCGAGTACAAGATTGCCCCGGATTGGTTCAAAAAGTTCGAAAATACAGGACAAATCGTATGGGTAGACAAAAACAACGATGGCAAAATCTTTTATTCAGGACCTCAAAAAGACGGTGACGAAAAGAATAAGAATAACAACGTCTTTTTAAAAGCAGAAGGCCAATTCAAGGCGAAACCCGTTTACCTCGAAAAAAAGGGGCCGGTTGGTCAGCGACTGATATCCAACGAAATCGACTCCACCAATCCCAACGAACTGCATTACGGAAACGACATCATGGTCATGGCGAATCCTTACATGGCCGGAGAAAAGGGGTTGCCTCAGCCCGTGATTGCCCTCCTGATGGCCGGTTGCATTGCAGCCGCTCTATCCACTGCCGCCGGTCTGCTTTTGGTGCTTTCGACTTCCGTCTCCCACGACTTGATGAAAAAAATCATAAAGCCCGACATTTCAGACAAACAGGAAATGCGTTACGCCCGATTTGCCTCTTTGGGAGCGCTTTTGATCGCCGCTTACTTCGGGATAAACCCACCATCCAGCTTTGTTGCACAAACCGTGGCTTTTGCCTTCGGACTAGCCGCATCTTCCTTCTTCCCTACATTGATCATGGGGATTTTCTCCAAAAGAATGAACAAAGAGGGAGCCATTGCGGGAATGATTACCGGAATCGGGTTCACCTTGAGCTATATCGTTTATTTCCAATTCCTTACGGAAAGCAAAGAGTATTGGTTCGGCATTTCGCCCGAGGGAATAGGCTTTGTCGGGATGCTGATCAATTTCTCCGTCGCCTTTGTCGTGAGCCGCTTTACTCCTCCTCCCCCCCAAGAGGTTCAGGACATGGTCGAGCGCATTCGGATCCCCAAGGGAGCGGGCCAAGCGGCTGAGCACTGATTCCATGAAAACCTGCCCCGCCCTGCTCCTTTCGTTCATCGCCTTCAGCCTTAGCGGGGCCGAGGAGAAAAAAGACGAAGGCTTCGTCTCCCTTTTCGATGGGAAGACCCTCAACGGATGGGAAGGAAAGAAGGAATTCTTCCGTGTGGAAAAGGGTGCAATCGTGGCTGGCTTTCTAAACAAGAAAGTACCCAACAACGAATTTCTCGTGAGCGAAAAGGAATACGGCGACTTTGAATTGCGCTTCGAAGCGAAGTTAGTCGGACCGGGAAACAATGCCGGTGTCCAGTTCAGAAGCCAGCGCATCGCGAACCATCACGAAATGATCGGTTACCAGTGCGACATAGGGAGTTGGAGCAAGGGAACGATTTGGGGGTTCCTGTACGACGAGTCGCGCAGGAGAAAGATGCTCGCTCAGGCGCCACAGGGTAAAGTCAACTCCTGGGTCAACCCGAAGGGGGAATGGAACAGGTTGAGGGTTCTGGCCAAGGGTCCCGTCATAAAAATTTGGCTCAACGGCAAACAAACGGTTGACTTCGCCGAACCGCAAAAGGAAATTCCTTTGAAAGGCAGCCTCGGATTGCAGATTCACAGCGGCCCCCCTTTGGAATGCCACTATCGGAAAATTCAAATCAAAACCCTTTAAACAATCGTAACCCAAAGAACCCTGAAAACGCCTATCATGAATCAAAGCAGAAGATCCTTCATTCGTCAGTCCGCCCTCGCCTCCACCGCATTCGGAGCCTTCACCATCAGCGGGACCAAATCATCAGGCAAGGTAATCGGAGCCAATGAGCGAGTTAACGTCGCGGTTTGCGGGATCAAGGGACGCGGCGCCGCCCATATCGGTGGTCATGGGCGTCAGAAGAACGTTACGATTTCACACTTGGTCGACCCTGACTCCAGCCTCTACGATGGCCGCAAGAAGTTTGTCGCGAGCAAGTTCAAGAATACGCCCGAATGCGTACAGGACGTCCGCAAGGCCCTTGACAACAAGGACGTCGACGTCATTTCCATCGCCACCCCCAACCACTGGCACAGCTTGATGTCGATCTGGGCATGCCAAGCGGGCAAGGACGTGTATGTCGAGAAACCACTTAGTCACAACATTTTCGAAGGTGGCAAATTAGTTGAAGCGGCCAAGAAATATGGTCGTATCGTCCAACATGGCACTCAGAACCGCTCCATCCAAAAATGGGCCGATCAAGCCAAGGAAATTGCCGCCGGCAAACATGGTAAACTTGAGGTTGCGCTCGGGACCTGCCACAAGCGACGTGGTTCGATCGGCTTCAAGAACACCGAAAAGCCTCCCTCCGCTCTCGATTTTGATATCTGGACCGGACCGGCCGAAAAGGAAGACTTCCATAAAAACTTGGTCCACTACAACTGGCATTGGTTTTGGAAATATGGAAACGGGGACATTGGCAACCAGGGTGTCCACCAGATGGACATCGCCCGTTGGATGATCCCGGGCGCCCGTTGGCCAAAGAGCGTGGTGAGCGTGGGGGGTCGGTTCGGATACAAGGATCAGGGTGAAACCGCAAACACCCAATTGACTATCTTTGATTATGGGGATTCCCTTCTTGTATTCGACGTGCGCGGCTTGTCCGGCAAATCGAACATGGGAGTATCCAACAAGACGTATTTCGATAAGAACGCATCACAGAAGACGTCGAAAAGCTATGACATCAAGGGGATAAGGAACCCATTGTCCGACCGCGGCGAGGGCGATATCTTCGAAAACTTCATCCACGCAGTCCGCAGCCGAAAGACCGAAGATCTCAACGCCCACGTTTACGAAGGTCATGTTTCCAGCGGTCTTTGCCACTTAGCGAACGTTTCCTATCAGTTGGGAGAGAAACAAGGCTTCAACAAGAAGACCAACGCATTTGGCAACAACAAGAAGGCCTCCGAATATTTCGGGCGCATGAAGGAACACCTGAAGGAGAACGGGCTCAAGCTCGAGGATACCGACTACGTTGTTGGACGAACCCTCGAGTTCGACTCCAAGACCGAGTCGATCAAGGGTGATGACGAAGCCAACAACTTGCTTACCCGAGACTACCGGGCTCCTTTCGTAGTACCCGAAAAGGTATAGCCCTCCGCGGCATTTTCCCTTTGCAGGCTTTTGCAACTCTCCTTTTCGAGAGTTTGCCGGATGACTTTTCCGAGCTCGATCGCTTGCGTTTTCGACTGAAATGAGCCTATTGTTCAGGTAAGCTCAATTTTTCCCATGCACCGCCCGTTGTTGATTTCCTTGCTGCTCATTTGGCTGACCCCTCTATGGGCAGCCCGTCCTCAGCCCGCTCCTTTCAATCCTTCCAAGGAAAAGGCAGGCATTATGCGCACGAGCGTGCAAAGGATCAACGCGGTCATCGATCAAAAACTCGCTCAGGAAAAATCGCCCTACAATTCGCCTATGAACGATTTCCTGTTCGCCAGACGGGTTTACGTCGACCTGACCGGAACGATCCCGACTTATGAGGAACTCGTCAACTTCGCCAATGACGAAAGACCGCGCAAGCGGACCTACTTGATCAACAGGCTTCTGGCATCCGAAGGTTACGTCAGTCACACCTTCAACTATTTTGCCAATCTCCTGCGCATTCAGTCAAAGAGCTCCGATAAGGATTTGGGTTCCGAATTTTTCATGGGATGGATGAAAGACTCCATCCATCAGGACAAGCCCTACAACAGGATGGTTTACGAAATGGTCTCCTCATCCGGATCGATCATGGAAAACCCAGCCACGGGATATCACCTTCGGGACAAGGACATGAAGCTCGATCACGTCGCTTTCATGACGAAGATCTTTCTGGCCAAGGATATCGCATGCGCTCAATGCCATGATCATCCCTCTGACGATTGGACGCAAAAGCAATACTATGCCTTCGCATCCTATCTCGGGGAACTGGAAATCGGAAAAGGGGATGACTTGAAAAAAGAAAAGGAACGGAAGATGATTTATGCCGCAAAGGAAAAGCTTTTCCATCACCCCCGGTTCAGTACGGCCGTCAAGAGCAAGTATGGAAACAACCAGATGGCGCAAAAAAAGATCAGGTCCTTCCGGCAGGAATTCAAAAAGCTATCCGAAGGTAAGATTCTCGCTGTCTATGACGACAGGTCCTCCGAGCTTCCCCTGCCCGAGGATTATCAATATGACGATGCCAAGCCGGGCGACGTCGTAAAACCCGCATTCATCGTGGGCCGACCACTCGGCGGCCCGAAAGGAGCGAACCTTCGAGAACAATTGGCCTATTGGCTGGCCCATCCGAGCAACGGGTGGTTTTCCCTCGCCATTGCCAACCGGATGTGGGCGAGATATCTCGGTCAAGGCGTGGCCGAACCCTTGCATAACGTTGAAATCAGGAAGGCAAGCAACCCTCTCCTTCTACAAACCCTTTCTGAAGTCATGGTCGCCCTTGACTTCGATCTGAGGGCCTTTTCCTGGGTCGTTCTTCACAGCAAGTCCTACAACCGCCTGGCCTCCCGGGTCGAAACGGAAGAAGGAAAGAAGTTTCACTTCCCCGGACCGGTTTTACGCAGAATGTCGGCCGAGCAGATTTGGGATTCTCTCGTTACGCTTATGGTCAAGGATCCCTTGCGCTATAGACAGCCTGCCCCTCCTAGTCTAATGGACGTCCGAGACGGTTGGTCTGCCCTGGAATTCATCGATAACCGTTCGGATGGGAAGTATCGCCTCGTTGATTCCCTTACCGGTGAAACCATCCTGATTGAAGGAAACGATCAAACCTCTCTCTCCCAGCAAAGAATCAGCGTAAGCTCCGGAACGGGGAAGAAACGCAACAACCTTATCTTGGCCCGGGCGTCCGAACTTCCTCAACCTGCCCCGTCCGGACATTTGCTTAGGAAATTCGGGCAGTCCGAAAGGCTATTCGTCGTCGGAGCATCCAACCAGGTCGGCTCTGTTCCTCAGTTGATGGAATTGATGAACGGGTTCCCTACCGAAGTCCTCACTAGCAAGGACTCTTTGCTTTTTCGGAAAGTACGCTCGGTTTCCGACCCTCGGAAGCAAGCCGAAGTCGCCTTTCTGAGCATTTTGAACCGCTTGCCTACGGAATCCGAAAAGGCCCTCTTGCTCAAGCAAACCGGATCGTCAGAGAGCGATCTTTCCGATTTGATCTGGGCCTTGCTCAACACCCCTGAATTTTTCTTCATCAAGTAACCCACCGACCTACGATACCATGAAAGAACTACTGCAAACTCTCGACGAACCGAGCCGCAGGGCCTTTCTTCTTTATGCTGCCAAAACGACCTTGGGGGTCAGTTTGGCTCCTTGTTTCCTGACCGGAGCCGAGGAAGCGATCACCCCTCAAAAATCCTTGAAAAAAGCGCCCTGCGAACGGGTGATCTTCCTATACATGAAGGGAGGGATGAGCCAGACCGACACGTTTGACCCCAAGGAGTCCAAAGACATCGGAGGCCCAAGCAAGCCCATCGCCACCCAGAGCCCCGATTTAAAGATCTCCGACAAGTTGCCCAAGCTCGCCATGCAAGGAAACGATCTCTCTGTCATTCGCTCAATGACGACCAAGACCGGGGCTCATTCTCAGGCCCGCTACGTCATGCACACGGGCTACCGTCAAAGAACCGGAATGACTCATCCGCAACTTGGGTCGTGGGCGCAGATGTTCCTAGGCAAATCCGATCCGATTCTTCCCTCCAGCGTAGTCATTGCCAGTGGAAATCCGGGCCCCGGTTTCCTTGCCCCCGACTACAGCCCTCTTCCCATTGGAAACGCCTCCCGGGGAATCAAGGACCTGCTCCCCAAGATCGACAAGGCCAAGCTCGAAAAACGCGTCCGGCTGGCCAAAAGTTTTTCCTCCTCCTTCGCTCATTATTTTCCGCATGAGGAAGTCCGGGCTTATTCGGACTTTTATGATCAAACGGTAAAGTTCATGTCCGGTGACATGGCCGAGCCCTTTGACATCATGCGAGAACCGGGAAACCTGCGCAACCGATACGGAAATCATGCATTCGGCCAAGGAGCCCTACTCGCAAGGAGATTGGTCGAGCGGGGCGTACGCTATGTCGAAGTAACCTCAAGCCGAAGTTGGGACTCTATGCACGGAGGCTCGAAAAACCTCGCCAACCTGTCAAACGAGTTGGATGGGACGGTATCCTCCCTGATGACCGACCTTAGGGACCGCGGAATGCTCGATTCGACCATGATCGTGGTGACCAGCGAATTCGGCCGGACCCCCAAGGTCAAAAGCAACGGTGGCAGGGATCACCACCCCAACGGATTCTCAGCGATGCTTGCGGGTGGAGGGATCAAAGGCGGAATCGCCGTTGGGGAAACCGACGAGAACGGACGTGACCCCTTTCCCGAATTCGAACCGAAGAATTTGCATGCCACCATTGCGGAGGCCCTCGGGATGACGGGCACGAAAATCAGGCGTCTGCCCGGACGACCATCCTTTCTTGGTGGCAAACCCAAACCGATCAAAGAAATCCTGGCTTAGTCGTTCCTTACGATGGTCGGTTCTCTATCCCAAAGAAAATAGACCGGAAACTTGATCGTTTCGAGGACGTAGCAGGAAATCCCCTTGTCCGACTCCCACCAGTCATCATCTGAGAAAATCTCATTGACTGCACCCGCCGCCTCCACCTCGATCCCGCTCCCGTCAAAGATTTTCTCAAATGCGTAGCGAGCTCTCCGGGTATGAAACTCATCGGTCACGATAATGATGCGTTTCCAATTTTTCTGCTTTGCGTAGGCCAACACGTCCTCCGCCTCGTCGAATGTCGAGGTCGATCCGCCCGTCAGGCTCGGAATCGTTTGCCAAGTGGCATTGAGTTCCATCTGCCTGGCCACCTCCTGGGCAAACCTCAGGCTTCCCGATTCAAGTTTTGAGAATTCCTTGTTCAGCTTTTTCTCATCCGTCAAGTAGATCGAAGAAGCATACCCTTGGTTCCATAGCCTGAGCGTTTCGGATACGCGGGTGACTTGGCCACCTGAGAGACACACGATCGCATCCGCTCCCTTGGTTGCCGTCTGCACGCTGAAGAGACCGGCATACCCGGTAAGCAAAGGCTTGCGGAAAAACCAAAACAGAGTGCAAAAAAGAACGAGCACCGAGAGCGCCCAAAGAGCTTTTTTGGGCCAGCTCATTCTCCCAGCAGAAGAATCCCCTCGATTTCCACACATGCTCCGGCAGGCAAACCGGAAACCCCGAAAGCGCTGCGCGTCCCCACCCCGCGAGCCTCTCCCCAAACGTCGCGGAACAATTCGCTGCATCCGTTGATTACCTGAGGATGCTGAGTAAATTCAGGCGGGGCATTGACCATTCCCAGAAGCTTGATCACCCGATTCACTTTATCTAGCGAACCAAAGTTTTCGCGCACCGTTGCCAATATGTTCAACCCGACTTGACGAGCCGCCTGAGCTCCTTCTTCCACGCTCAAGTTCTCACCCACCTTGCCCGTGATCATCTCCCCGTCGGGCAAGAGTGGAAGATGTCCGGAAAAGTATGCCAACCCGTCATGGACGAACAAGGGTTTGTACAACCCAGCGGCCTGGGGGGCAGGAGGTAGTTCGATTCCCAGTTTCTCGAGAGTTTCTTCGGCTGTCATACCACAAAACTAAAATTTCCCGCCCCTTGAGCAAGCGTCAAAAGTTCAGAATGGGGGTGATTTCGAGGTTGATTCATAGAGTTAAACGTCTAGCAAGATTCTATGCTCGAATCAAAGTTCACACGTAGAAAACTACTCGGATCAGCTGCCTTGGCCGGTCTTGCCCCGGTTATTGCATCCAAGGCCATGGCCGCTCATCACTCAAAGAACGCAAAAGCCACTTTGAGAAAAGGCGGTGTAATGCTCTTTCAAGGTGATTCCATAACGGATGCCGGCCGTAACAAGAAGGCTCAAAAACCAAACGACCAGCAATCGTTCGGAAAAGGGTATGCCTGGATGGCCGGTTCCCAATTACTTATTTCCAACCCAAACCACAAGCTCACCCTCCACAACCGGGGAATCTCCGGAAACAAAGTACACCAACTTGCCGCTAGATGGGACAAGGATTGCTTGGAAATCAAGCCCGACGTGCTCAGCATTCTGATCGGGGTAAACGATATTTGGCATGGGCTCAACGGGAGGTATGACGGAACGGCAAAAACCTACGAGGACGATTTGCACGCACTTCTCGAGAGAACGAAAAAAGCCCTGCCCAAGATCCAACTGGTCATCTGCGAACCTTTCGTTCTCAAGTGCGGAGCAGTGAATGAAAAGTGGTTCCCCGAGTTTGACAAGTATCGGGCTGCCTCAAAAAAGATAGCCAAAGCGCATCATGCCGTTTTCGTACCCTTCCAGTCGATGTTCGACGAGGCGGTCAAATACGCCCCGCCCAATCACTGGGCCGGAGACGGCGTTCACCCAAGTTCACATGGAGCCTCGCTGATGGCTCATTTTCTTCTCAATTCAATAGAAGTTTCCTAACAAGGGAAGCGACCTCTCACTTCTTCAAAAGACATGAAAGCCCTTCAATTAGCAGCCCCCGAATCCTTTCGCCAGCTTGACGCTCCCGAGCCACCCAAGCCCGGTCCCGGCGAAGCTCTCATCCGCACTTCCAGAATGGGAATTTGCGGGACTGACGTCAGTTGCTATCTTGGGAAATTCCCCTTCTTCGACTACCCGCGGATTCCCGGTCACGAATTGGGGGTGGAAGTGCTCGAGGTCGCAGAAGGAGTGTCCAACGTAAGCCCCGGGGATCGTTGCTCGGTCGAACCCTACCTCAATTGCGGAGAATGTCATGCCTGTTCCAAAGGTCAGGGAAATTGTTGTGAAAACCTGAAGGTCTTCGGAGTCATGATGGATGGCGGACTCTGTGAACGATCTGTCATTCGGGCGGACAAGCTTCATCCGTCCGACAAGTTGGACTTCGAGCAACTCGCCTTGGTGGAAACGCTCGCCATCGGTTGCCATGCATCGGATCGGGGAAATCCTAAAGCAGGAGAACACGCCCTCGTTATCGGAGCGGGACCGATCGGTCTGTCCACGCTCGAATTCAACCGCTTGACCGGAGCAAGCCTTACCGTCATGGACATGTCCGAGGAAAGGCTTGATTTTTGCCGACGGACCTACGGTATCGAGAACCTCGTTCAATTCAAGGGAGACGGTTCGGAATTGGAGAAATGCAGGGAACTCACAAACGGCAACCTTTTTGACGTCGTGACGGACGCAACCGGAAGCCCTCGCTCGATGTCCGGAGCCCTCGAATACGTCGGACACACCGGATCCCTTGTATATGTCGGAATAACGACCGAGGAAGTCTCCTTCGTGCACCCATCCCTTCACCGTAAGGAAATGAACCTGCTTGCCTCGCGCAATGCCCTGCCACGCGATTTCCCAAGAATAATCAGCTTGATCGAAGACGGCGCGATCGACACCGTTCCTTGGATAACCCATCGTTTGGCATTCGATGAAGTCAGCGAGCGATTCGAAGGCTTGATCCAGCCGGACTCCGGGGTTTTGAAGGCCATCATCGAGGTGACCGACTGAAACCCGGACAGGCAAACCCTTCCCCACCACTCATCCTTTCACCTCGCTAGGATGAGGTTTCACCCTATCCTTATGGTTTGAGATGGAACATACGATCACTACCTTCTACCAATTTGCGGATCTTCCGAATTTTCAGGAATGGAAGAGCCGGTTGGAAGAACTTGGGGGAAAGGAAAAGGTTCTGGGGACCGTAATTTTGGGGAAGGAAGGAATCAACGGCACCATCTCCGGTCCTAAGGAAGGGGTTCTCGCATTCATGGATTTCATCCGGGCAGACGAACGCTTTGCCAACATGCCCAGTCGCTCGACTTACACGCAAAGGGAAACCTTCTACCGCTTGCGCGTTGTGATACGGGATGAAATCGTAACCCTCGGGGTTCCCGGAATCGACCCCACGGAAGTAGTGGGACAATACGTAGAGCCCGAGGAATGGAACGTCTTGATTGATGATCCGGACGTTCTCCTCGTGGATACCCGGAATGACTACGAGGTCGAATTGGGCACATTCAAGGGGGCCCTCGATCCGCAAACCCAAAACTTTTCCGAATGGCCGGATTTCGTCAAGGACTCTCTGGGAAATTCTCCCAAGCGGAAAGTGGCGATGTTTTGCACAGGAGGGATACGGTGTGAGAAAGCATCCTCCCATCTTTTGCAAAACGGATTCGACGAAGTTTATCATCTGAAGGGAGGCATCCTCAATTATTTGGAAAAGATTGAGCCTGAGGAAAGCCTATGGGAAGGGGAATGCTTTGTCTTTAATCACCAGGTCTCGGTCACGCATGGTCTCAAGGACGGGCAAGCCGTCCTTTGCTTCGGATGCCGATGGCCCCTCTCGGACGATGACCTATCCTCCCCAGATTACGAGAAAGGCGTATCCTGCCCGAAATGCAATGAGGATTTGAGCGATGCAAAGCGTGAAAGTTTGCGCGAGCGCCAGCGACAAGTCGAACTCGCCCGCCGGCGCCAGGAAACTCACATCGGGCGAAAGATGCCCGACCCCAAACCTTCCGTGAAAACATCCACTGCTCCTTGATTATCGGACAAAGTTAGCTTATTTTCAAAAGAACAAGCTGATGCTCAAGGAACAGGCAGAAAAAAACCTCCACCCGAGAGATACCGATCATCTCCTCCCCTCCGCATGGAAAAGTGGTTCGCTCAAGTATGACGAGCTTAAGGAACTCGCGGAAGGAGGAACGGGCAAGCTCTACACGACCATTGATAAAAACCTTCACCGGACCGTTGCATACAAAACCCTGCATGCAGACCTGCGTGATTCCGAGATAGAGACAAAGCGCTTCCTTCGCGAAGCCCGTGTCACGGCTAACATTCAACACCCCGGCACCCTTCCTGTTTACGAATTGGGGAGGGATCGGGAGGGTCAGTTGTTCTTCACTATGAAGAAAGTGGAAGGGCGGGACCTTCGCCAGATCCTCCTCGATCTGCGTCATGAAATCCCCGACGTCATGGAACAGTTTCCCCTCCCCCGCCTGCTCGACATACTGATTCAGGTTTGCCAGACCATTGCCTATGCCCATGACGTAGGAGTCATTCACCGGGACCTCAAGCCTGCAAACGTAATCATCGGCAAATTCGGCGAAGTTTACGTTCTCGACTGGGGCTTGGCCAAAGTGCTGGGCTCTCCTTCCATCACTTCACCCGAGCTCATTGAGGGCAAGACCGAAACAGACTTCAGCCTCACCCCCACGGGCAGACATTACGGTACTCCGATGTACATGTCGCCAGAGATCGCCCGAGGAGATTCGAACCTCGATCATCGTACGGACGTTTTCTCTCTGGGAATCATGCTATTCGAGATACTGACCCACCAATTCATGATCGAAGGCGAAGACTTTGTGGAGATCAAGAAAAAGCTCATCGAAAAACCATTGCCTCTGCCTCGAGAGGTTGCCCCCGACAAAGAAATCCCGAAAGATCTGCAGGCTATCTGCATGAAAGCCCTCAAGCGGAGGAAAACCGAAAGGTATTATTCAGTTACCGACTTTTTGGGAGACCTGCAGCGCTTCAGGCACAATGAGGAAGTTTCCGTATATTGGTATTCGGGATGGGAAAAGCTTGCCCGTTGGAATCATCGTCATGCATACCTTTTGGTTTCGGTCCTTTCGGCCGCCGCAGGCATTGCCCTGTACGCCTTGTTCCGACAATAAGGCCTAACCGATCAGAGGTCGGGAAAGAGGCTTCCCCCCTTGCCAATCTTGCTGGCCCGGCAATCCTTGCATACGCAATTAGCCCCGTGGTCGCTCAAGTCCGGTTTCTTCTTACCACCGCCTGGAATTTGAGCAGGCAACTGATCCAGCACGTTCTCTGGTTTTTGAGGGCCCTTCGGACGGCCCTTGGCAATTTTCGGGGCATTCGCTCCCCCCCCCGTTCCACGTGGCAAAGACGGTTGAACGACCTCGCCCGGCTGGTTGCCGGAGGGAATTTGGGAAGAAAGACGGACCGCCGGTTTTGGTTTCGGTCTGGGTGCCAGAGGATTAGCCATTTGCGTTCCCACTGAACCCGCTCCCTTTGCATACTTCTCATACTTTGGTTTCACCGCTTCCACAAAATTGGAATTGGCTATATGCATGGCAGCATAAAACTTATTGCCTACCTGTTGGTACACAATCAGGCCATCAGGCGAGGTCGGATGAAATTGCGCCGCCCGCAAATCTCCCCCCACTGGGACCGGAATCTGGGCAAGTTTGTTGGCATCCTGCAAAGTGACCGTCTGCTTGGTCACCTTGACCGGGCAGGGAAAGATGAGCGTGGTATTCTTTTTCGCCCAAGCCAGAATCTCTTCGGATTCCGACTTGCTCGTCTGGACGGGCACCGGGGCGCTCGGTCCGACCGCTGGCTGAGTCGATGGAGTCACGCGCTGAGCCCGGACAAGATCGTCCTTGGCCTCCGACAAATCACGCTTCGTTTCCCTCAACTCGTCGCGCAGCTCCTGAATATCGCTCATCGATCGGGATTCCTTGGAAGCAAGTTCCTCGGTTAAGGTTTCGTTCTTCGAGGCAAGGTCCTTGCGCTCGCTGGACAACTGCTTGTTCTGCACCTCCATCTGCTGCTTCTTGGAAAGGTAGAATTTTTCATTCTCCTTGAGCACCTTTACTTCTTCGGACAGGGAAGCGGCCTCGCGAACCGAGGAATCATCGCTCGCGATGAACATGCCTACCAATCCGAGAGTACTTAGCAAAGCAACCGTACTGGCCGCCACGGCGACCCAATTGCTCTTTGATTTCTGGACTGCGCTGCCCTTGAACGCATTCTGCATATTGGCGACCTTGCCCTGCATTTGCTTGAGCGCTTGATCCTTTTGGGTACCGGCGGAAGCCACCTGTTGCAATTGAGAGAGGGACGTTTGCAATTCCTTGCCCATGACCACAACCTTCTTGTTCCCATCGACCAAACGAACCGAAAGTATACTCGCCACGTTCAGGCAAAGTTGCCCGCCCGCCGTACCGTTGCTCCCGATAAACTCGAGCATGCGCTGATGGTCGATCCGCCAAAGAATGCATTCGCCCAAAGCCTGAACGTCAGCCGAAGCTACGCCCCCTCCGAGAAAAGCCATTTCGCCAAAAGCCGCGCCCGCGCCAAGGCTTGCGATCTGCTGGCTGTTCCCCGCTTCGTTCTTCTTGGAAACGGCGGCATCACCGGCAACCAGGGCATATAGGTATTTTTGCTCATGACCATCGGCCACCAGAATCTCATCCTCGGCCAGGACCCACTCGCCCCCGAACTTCAATTCTCCCATCTGCGCCTCGGCAATGTTGGCGAAAAGCCCCGTATTGGGCAGATCGTAACCAGCTTCAATGACGTCTTCGCGATGCAAAAGTTTCATGCTCCGTCAAGTTTAGTCATCCACCACGAGAAAGGGCAAGGCAAGAAAAACGTCGCTCCCCTCATCAAAGAAAAATCAGTGGCAACACTTGCCGTGCTTCTTTAACCGCCAGTAGTTGTAGGGCCAGGCGGCGAGAAAACCGGTCCCCAAGGTCACGGGCAGAATGGCAAGGGTGATCTTGGGCTCACCCATCATTCCATAGTCCGCGAGGTTCATCGCGGCTTCCATCAGGATCATAGAGATCATGCTCATTCCCACCGCGGTGCGGAACGCTTCCTTGGGACCCATTTGTTTCCAGAGAATGATGGTTTCCAAGATCACGCTGGTCACGATTCCCGAGACCATGGCGGTGATCCAGACTAGGGTCCAAAACTCGCTCGGAATGCCTCCAGGGGAATGATATTGTTGAAAAAGATAGATCGCGCCCAAATCTCCGATGGCGCATCCGAGGAGGCAAAAGAAGGTGTTCTTGGCGGAGCGCAAAAGGGGCATGGCAAACCTCAGGCTTAGGCTGCCCGGCGGGATTGCCCGTCGAGGAACCGGTCGATCGAGGAAACGATTTTGCTGACCACCGGCACCGCTACCGAATTTCCGAATTGCTTGTAGCAGACGTTGCGGCGCGGATGGAGTCGAAAGCCCTCGGGAAAACCCATCAACCTGCGGCACTCCTCGGGGTGCAGGCGCCTGACCCGCCCATCGACCAGATACATCCCGGTCTTCGCTCCGATCCCGCCTCCGAAGGCGGAAAGCGTAATGGCGTGCCCTTTGGGGCTGTAAATGCGCTCCCCTTGCCCTCCCTTGCCCACCGTGCCGATGCGCAGGGGGCGGTTTTCACGATCGACGGGAAATTCGGAGGATAGAAAGAGGTCGTCCCGTTCGATAACCAGTTCGTCGAGCCTGGGGTCATCCGGTAAAAGAAGAACGTCTTCGACCGCGACGTCTTGGTCGGTGGGTTCAGGGAATTGAAATCCCGAAAGACCCAGATCCTTGCGGAAGCAGACGAAGTAGATGCGCTCACGCTTCTGGGCGACCCCGTAGCGCGAGGCATTGAGCACGGAGTAATGAACTTCGTAACCCAAGCGGTCAAGTAATTCGACGGTGGTTTCCAAGGTCCGTCCTTCGGCATGGCCGAGAAAATTCTTCACATTCTCGAGAAAGAGAACAGACGGGCGGTGATGCCGGGCGATGCGCAGGATTTCGTACAGGAGCGTGCCCCGTGCATCCTCGAACCCACCTTGGTTTCCCGAGATGCTGAAGGGTTGACAGGGGAACCCCCCGCAGAGCAGATCGTGGGCGGGAATGTCCCGCTCGGGAATTTGCGTAAGGTCACCCGCCGGTTCCTCCTCAAAATTCTCGGTGTAGGTCAACCGGGCATCGGGATCGAGATCGGAGGAAAAAACGCATGTATGTCCGTTCTCGCCAAGAGCCTGACGAAACCCGCCGATACCGCAAAAGAGATCTATAAACCGCAATTTTTCCATTCCCACTTACACCAAATCAACTCCTATGAGCTGACAAGAAAAAGGGCAACCGAGAAAGATGGGCAAGGCCTAGACGTCGCAGAGTTCGACCGCTTCGGCAAGCCCAAGCTCGGGGTTGCGGGTCGGGATGAATTCCTGGCCCACGAATCCCTTGTACTTGATCTCAAGGAGGGCTTTCATGATGGGTGGATAGTTGATCTCCTGGTCATCGTCGAGTTCTCCCCGACCGGGGTTTCCTGCGGTGTGGACGTGCCCGATCATGTCCCCGCATTCGCGGATGCGACGGATGACGTCCCCGTCCATGATCTGGACGTGATAAACGTCGAAGAGCAATTTGACCCGGGGAGAACCGACGGCATTAAGGATGTCCATGCAGTAGTCTATATGATCGCCCTGGTACCCGGGATGCCCCTTGTTGGGATCGCTGTCGTCCCGACTGTTGAGCATTTCCAAGCAGACGGTGACGCCTTTTTTCTCGGCGTAGCCAGCCACTTTCTTGAAGCCCTCGACACAGTTCTTGGCCCCTTCCTCGAGGGAGAATTTTTCCGCATATCCGGTAAAGGCGATGACGTTCGGGCATCCGAAGTCGGCCGATTCGTCGATGGTCTTCTTGGTCACCTCCAGAAGCATGTCGTGGTACTTCGGATTGTTGAATCCCTTGATGAAGGGCGGGCCCTCGACCGGAAGAGTGGCAATGGCACAGGTCAGATCGTGCTTTTTCAATTCGGGCCAATGCTCGGTCGCGATCAGCTCGACACTCTTGCAGCCTAGTTTTACGGCTTGCTCACAGGTTTCCTTAACGCTCCAGTGATCGGCAAAGCACCAGGAGACCACGGACTGGTTGATCCGGCCTTTGCGGACTCCCCGCTTTTCGCCGGTCTTCGATCCGCTGACGTTTCCGGTGATGGCAAACTTTCCCGTGCAACCGGCCAACCCACTGCCAAGGATGCCTGCGGTTGCGCCCTTGAAGAGGGAACGGCGGGAAAGGGATTCACTGCTTTGAGTGGACGGTTTTGTCTTCTTTTTCATCCCTCCGTTCTCCACACCCGCGAACGCATGGCAAGAGGAAACCCTTTTCCTTGATGAGAAAAGAAGGGGCTTGGCCAGCCTATCTCTTCCAGAAGACCTGACAAAGGATCAGGGCCGTAAAAGCGCCTACGGCATCCGCCGCCGCATCCCAAACGTCAGGGGTACGGGCGTGATCAAGCCAATCCTGCCAACACTCGTCGGCAATGCCAAAGCAGGCGCAAAAGGCAAAGAGGCCCCATGGGAATCCACTTGTCCCCCGGCCAAAAGCGGCCCAGGCCAATACGCCCATGATCGCATACTCGACGAAGTGCAGGACCTTGTCCGAAATCATCTTCGGTCCGTCCGGCATATCGCCTGGGCTCATGCTGGACAAATACAGAACCACCCCACAGTAAGCCACCAATGCAACTCTCCACTTCACCATGGCGATAGAATTGCCCTATACCCTGTTTTTTCGCAACTGAAAACTACTTGCCCGATCTCTCGGTAAAAGCGATTTTGACAGGGCTTGAAGACACGGGAAAGAGAAAGCAAACTCCGAATGAGCTTGAAGGCAGTGGCACGATGACGGTGGGAAGAAAAGAGGAGAATTTTTCAACTTTGATCGTATGGGAATCAAATCGATGAAAGTGTTTTCTCAATTGATATCAGATGGGGGTACCGGGCAAGCCTCCGAGCTTGCGAATTTCAAGAGGAGCATGGGTCGGACCATTCTTGCGGACGGGCGTCCACGATTTCCCTGGAAGGGGCCGTGCCGAAGCGGGTGGAAATGATCCGCCCGGAATACCCTCGAGCTTGGACCGGGGACTTGCGTCAAGCGGATCCCCGGGAAGAGCCGGAGGAGAAAAGAGGGGGAGTCCGGAAGGCTTGAAATCCAACGGACGAGCTTTATGCACGGGCCGAAAGAAGATCTCGGGACGAGTGTCAGCCTCCAACCGATCCTCCGCTTCGGCCGGCAACCCGACACGAAGCTTTTCAGCGAAAAGAGGACCGGCTTGAGGGACGGGAGGGGCGGCTTGACGAAGGATTTCCCCATCCAGGACGTCTTCGAGGTAGGCAATTGTCTTCTCGCGAAAGATCAGCATGGATTCGAACTTCCCGATTGCCCTGAGTTCGGCGTTCACGAGATCAAAGGTTTCCATCGTCTTCTCATCAACCTCGGGATCGAGCGAAGGAAAGGCTTTGCCCTTGATAGCCAACCATTCGGCAAAGGCGAGGTAGCGGGTCCTGACGCGTTGCTTGATTGCGTTCTCGTCAAGGACGGGGACCTCCTTCGCGACCTCATCGGGCAGATTGACGGGCACTTCGATCCTTTCGGATTGGGCAACCGAACCGTTAATCTTAAGGCTTATCGCTTGCTTGAGTTCATCAAGGGTAATCCGGGCCTTGCCCATCTTGTCGAGCTCGGTGTTGACAAAGGATAGCTTGCCTTTGATAAGACCATCCCCTCTGGCCGAGAGGGCCGGATTCATTTCCCGGTTACCGGACTTGTTATAATATTCGGCCATGCTCCGGACGGTCCGGGTAATTCTGGACTCGGCCAATTTACGGGTGGCTTCGGAGGGAACGTACCCTCTACCGGCAGGAGCATAATCCTCGGCTTGAATAGCATCGTTTTGATAATGATGCCGAATCCGGCCAAGAAGTTCGTTGACTCGAACCCTGTTCCTCCCGTTCAGCGCCATGTTTTTGCGCAAACCGTTTTCCCATCGCTCGATATCCGGAATGGATGATGCCCGAATGCTCTTGATCGGCCTTTCAACGTAGTAAACCGAAAGCGGACTTGGCGCGGAGGAAAACGATCCGCTGGAAGGACGAGTCCCGGGAGGGCATGGAACACTGCGGGAGCCAACCCCACCGGAAGCAAAACCTACCCGGGAGGAAACCGAACGGGTAACGGCCGAGGATTGCCTGAATGCAGGAGGAAGGGATGGCGCTCTCTTCGGATAAACCTTGATCGGCTTGGGCAAGGGTATTGAAACGGATCGATTGGCTGAAGGAGGACTGGCCGTTGTGACCCGGTGAACCGGATTGGCCCTGGAATGGGCCGACGTGTTGACACTTCGCGCTGCAGCCGAATCAGGACGGATAACGATCGTACCTACGGGAAGCCCGCAACAATTGACGTTTTTTTGTTGTACCTGCCCCACCAACGGGGTCAGCAGGATGAAAGACAAGGAGACTGAGCAGACGATTTTCGCATTAAAGTTTATTTGCATAGTTAGTATACTTGCACACATATACCACTATAGCAAAAAAAAGTCGGTTTTTCTCAAGGGTTGAGGAAAATTCCAATCAAACTGGGTCAAGCCAATCGATACCCCTCAACCCCTACATAAACCCGTTGGTCAGTATGTAAATCTTTGCTAAAGCTTTATCTACTGTAGTTTCTGGAAATGTCCTTGAGCACTGCAAAAATCTTTCGAACCCTCAATCCCGTTGCGTCGACAAGCATGCTGTCAGGCTTTTCTCCGCGTCCGATGGTGCCATGGCTTTGCTCGTTATTGGACAACGTCTGGTTTGCAATTCGCAATAAAGCTTGAGCAAACGGAAGTCTGGTCTGATAGAATTCACAGTTTGCATCTTCAATCACTTCGCAAACCACCTTGGCAAACCCGAACTCCGACAATAGTTCGGCGGCGCATTTGTCGTAGTGAGAACGGTTTTCATGAAATTCAGGAAACCCCGGATCCATGGAATCATGAGTGAGCTCATAGCAAATATAGCCGTAATTAAACAGGAGACCGATTAAGTAGGCCTCATCCACTGCAATTCCAATATCTGGAGCAAAACTCTTAAGAAAACGGGCCAAGACAACACTTCTTTTCTTGAGGAGGGTGGGCGTCAGACTCGAATTGGGCATCGGCACTTCGAATATCTCCTGATTCATAGAGCGGATGGCCAGGCTTTTCAAAAACCCCAAACCCTTCTTGAACAAAATGTCCTGAGCGAATTCCTGTTCCGAACCGGAAAAACCGGACCGCCTCGTCAACTTGCCCAAAAGCTTTGGATCATGGGAGCACACTTTAAGAATGTCCTCCAATGTCGGCTCCTCCTTATTTATGATTCCCTCGATCCTTGGTAGCAAGGTCATGGTAGGAGACAACGTTTTCAACTTCTCCCGAAGGAGTGGTATATTTCTGCTTAATTCACCCGTGATCATAATTTTATAGCTGAAGATTGATTTGCTTTATAGTACATATATATACCACTATAATATCATCTTTACAGTCGTTTTAGACATTTTTTGTAATTTAATGTCTAGTTACCTTAACCAAAGTGGGATTGTGCAATATAACCAAACCCCTAACTATATATTTTGTCCTTCAATAAGTGTTTTCTCCCAATATTCAGAACATTTATTTATTACTCCAACCGCCTCTACATATAATATATCGGACAAATAATATATCTATATACGCTTTTTTCAACTGTTTTTCGTACTATATTCAATTTTCTGTATCCTTTTAGTAAAAGATGATGTCAGAACGAAATTTCCTTCGAATGGATTTTGTTAATTTTGATTCTTGGGTTGCGCTCTTTCCAAGGTAAATCGGGAAGCAAGAAAACGTCACTCGAGAACAGAACTCGATTGCTTCCCATTCGCCAAAGGGTTCTTCTTATGGTTTCAATGAAATCAGCCATCATACATAAAATGAACTTCTCAATACGTTCGACGTTTCTTCCGACCTTGCTTTCTCTGATCACGCCTCTTTTCTCGCATGGCAAACCCAACGTACTTTGGATCACAGCGGAGGACATGAGCCCGGTTCTCGGATGCTACGGACATCCGGATGCCATTACCCCGAACATTGATGCCTTGGCCAAGCAGAGCGTCCGCTACTCTCATGCATTTGCCTCCGCCCCGGTCTGCTCCCCTTCGCGTTCCTGCCTCATCAACGGATCCTACCCCCCTTCCCTCGGAACCCAGCAGATGCGGTCGGGTTTCCCCCTGCCCTCTTACATGAAGGGTTTTCCAGCCCTCCTGCGCAAGGATGGATACTACGCGACCAATAACGTCAAAACCGATTACAACTCGGGAAATTATCAGGACATAATCAAGAGTTCTTGGGACGAAAGCTCAGCCACTGCCCATTGGCGCAAGCGGACAGATAAGAAAAAGCCCTTCTTTTCGGTCTTCAACCTAATGACCTCGCACCAGAGCCGTTCCATGGTCTGGCCCTACGAGCGCTTTCAAAAGGAAGTTCAGTCCAAGCTATCCCCCGACGAGATCCACGACCCGAAGAAGATAACCCTCCCCCCCTACTACCCGGACACCCCCGTCGTACGCAAGACCCTCGCCCGGTTTCACGACTGCGTGACGGCCATGGACAAAGAGGTCGGGAGCATCCTCAAACAACTCGAGGAGGACGGATTGGCCGAAAACACGATCGTTTTCTTTTACTCCGACCATGGATCGGGCATGCCCAGGCACAAGCGGGCCCTCCTGGACAGCGGGATGCACGTACCCTTGATGATCCGCTTCCCTGACAAATGGAAAAAATACGCCCCGGCCGAAGACGGAAAGACGATCGACCGCTTGGTCGCCTTCGTCGACTTCGGGCCAACCGTGCTCAGCCTGACGGAAACCGCCATACCGAAATACATGCAGGGCAAACCCTTTCTCGGTCCCAAGAACACGAAGGCCCGAAAATACGTTTACGGGCATCGTGACCGGGTGGACGAAGTGCGCGACCTCGCCCGTTCGGTCCGTGACAAGGACTTCCTTTACATACGCAACTATATGCCCCACCTCGGATACAACCAGCCCACGGCTTGGCCCGACTTGGGGGAAATCAGGCATGAGTTCTACCGCCTGACCGACAGCAAGAAGATGACCTCCGTCCAGTGGCATTTCGCCGGCCCCACCCGTCCGCTCGAGGAACTGTACGATTGCCGGAAGGATCCGCAAAACCTCAAAAACCTGGCCCAGTCGGCCGAGCACAAGAAGATTCTGACCCGTCTGCGCAAGGAGCAGGCTAAGCACGCGGGCAAGACCCATGACCTTGGCTACCTCCCGGAATACGAGGCTTGGCAAGCTTTTGCCGGAAGCTCGGGCTGGGAAGTCGGAAAGTCAGGCAAGATCGATCTGAAACCCGTCCGCAAGGCAGCTTCCGGGGTTGGCTCCGCGAGTGAGAAAATCCTGCTCGCCAATCTTCAATCGGAAAACGAGCTCGTGCGCTACTGGGGAGCGATCGGGTTCGGCGCCCGCGAAGGAAAACTGAACGAGAAGGTAGACCTTGCTCTCCGCAAAGCCCTAAAGGATTCCTCGCCTTCCGTCCGGATCGAAGCGGCCAATGCCTTGGCTCTCAAAGGCGAGATTACTCCCGCATTGCCCATATTGATCAAGGAACTCGAACACAAGAACCTGATTGTGGTCACCCATGCCGCGCGGACCATCGAGCTCTTGGGCGAAA
>Ga0315321_10000631_pt1 | contig 26532 bp, 24 predicted proteins | sample M180m21515metaG_FD_203464 | JGI IMG/M metagenome (GOLD analysis project Ga0315321, IMG submission 203464) | Ammonia-oxidizing marine archaeal communities from Monterey Bay, California, United States - M1 80m 21515 | ecosystem: Environmental > Aquatic > Marine > Intertidal zone | place: USA...
ACACCCCCCGAATCCTCGGCGATTTCACGACCCTTTGAATATACTTCTTCGGTCGTTTCCTGCGACATGACCTTCCATCCGTCAGGAATGTTCATCGCCCACCCGACTCTGTCGTTACGATAGACATTCTCCGATAGGTTCCCTGCATCGTCTTGCTCTACTTCCACGCGTTGGTTCTCGCCGCAGGACATTGCCATAAGGCAAATCATTGCAGAGACTAAAACAAATTTTATTTTCTTCATGAATGACAACCCAAGCGCACGCGACCCGTGCAGTCAAGAGATAGAATGAGACAGCACGCCCTTGACCCAACCCGATGTGAGTGGTTTGGTATTGTGACGGCCTAGCCCAAGAATACGGAAGGCGAAATTGATCAGATGAAATTCAAAACCGACAGTGAACGCGAACCACCGGGAAACAAGAGCGGTGACAAGGTGGGTTGTTTATTGCGGCGAATATTATCGCGGCTTTGAGCGGGACATTGCTTGTCGGTCTTTTCTTTTTGTGGGCCATAAGCAGCCCAGTGACTGGCGGAACCGGACATAAGCCACTTTGGGAAATTGCTTTCATTGGAGCGATGGCAACGATGGGTCTCATTTTCGGCTTCGTGGGCGTCGTGAAGGCAAGAAACTGCTTCCTGATCGGGCTTGCAGTGATTGGTTTTTTACTTAACGGGTTCGTATTTGGCGTCGTGGGTGTGACGGGGTTAATCATAATCGACCAGAGCAGACCGGCGGCAGTAAAAAGAGACTACCACCCCGACAACCCCAACCCTTGACTCGGCCCTGCGGGAAGCGGTTTTGCGAGCAGGGTGAAAACTGCCTTGCTCGCTCTGTTCGGCACCTGCCGATGATTGGGATTGGGTCGCTGCCGAAACCTCCGATTGAAAACGACTTGAGTGACAGGGAAACGCGGAAACAGACAAGGTCGACTTAAAGAAACAAGAAGACAGGGGGATTGGGCAAGACTTGACACCTCTGCCATCGAAGGGCAAGGTTTGGTTGTTTCTTCCTGTTACGGGGGGAGATTTCCCCTCAACCAAGCCAAAGGACAAAGATGAAAAACTTACCGCTTATTCTACTAGCCATCTTCCTAACGGGAGCGGGATGCACGGATGACAAACGCGGATGGTTGACCATGCGCTGGGTGGAAAAACCGGTCTATACCGCAGACATGCAGGACGTTCCCGAGGAAAAACGCCTGCATTTCGATAAAGTGGGAGGATATACCGACGGGGACGAAGGGTTTGCCGAAGTGAAGGAATCCTTGAGAGAAGGCGATGTCATCGCGTTCCGCATGACGGGAAAAGAAGCAAGGAAAGATCTTTCGCGAGGCCGTTTGGGTGCCGCGGGTTACGAGATTTTGGATTACGGGCACCTTGCCATCCTGACCCATGTCGAGGGAAACGAAACTTTAAAATTATTGACGACCCAACCATTCAATGGCCCGAATACGAAGGAAGACGTCGATAGCATGAGCGGGCGCAGTTTCGATGTATATCGGCTGAACCGCTGGGACAAGGTAGACTTGGACCGTTTTCACGAGTTCGTAGAAAAAGCCGAAGACAAAGCGGGAAACTGGATAGGATACGACTTCACCGGCATGTTCGGGGTTTGGAATTCGAATTTGCGACCCGACGAAGCGAAGGCCATTGGGCATGACTATATTTGCTCCACCTTGGTTGCCGCAGCCCTCTACTATGCGGGTGCAGACATGATGGTATCTTCCCGGGCAGGTTGGTTGGACTTGGTCAGTCCGCGACAAGTGGTGACGAGCCACGGGCGACTTCAGGACGTCAAGGCTCCGACACCGAAAAAATAATCGCTGCCAGTTGGGTACTGCTCCGACCAAGCCGAACCCGGACAGTCAAGAAGCAGGATTGAAAAAGAATCGGCATCCCCTCATTGAAACTTGGGGGGACTTGATCAGGAACCTGAGCATGACGATCAATCAGGTTGACGGCTAAAAATCCGTCTAGATGCAAGGGGGAGGCGAAAAGTCATCGGGCAGGTCATTCACTGAAGCGGTTTGATCTTTTGATCTTTGCAACGATAAGCCGGACAGGGATTGGCTTGATTGGTCTGCCAGACGAACTTTTTCCTGAGTAGCCCTCTTCAACTTCTTAACTCCCCATTCGTCGAGAATGGTTGCGAACGAACAAAGGACGAGTATCAGACTCGAGGACAAAACGAAAGTCCGGTAGTCCCATCCGTCCAGCCAATCAACGAGGCAACCGGATATCAAAAACGGAATGCAGAGGACGGGCAGGAACTTGTAACGCAAGCAAAGGCAAACTCCCACTAGAAAGAACAAGGGAACCGATTTGGTCAAAAGGAGCGAGAAATAACTTATAATGGCACAGAGCACTTTGAATTCCGTAATCCGACCCGTGTCAAAGTAGTAGATCTCCACCAGCAGAGATGAAAGCAAAACCCAAACAGCCGACAAAATGCAAAAAAAGGCCCACAACGCGGTGACCAAGTTAACCTTGAAGTTGGCTTTACACAGGAGACATGCCGCAGCACCCGAGAACAAAAAGAAAAACCAGGTGGTATCATCTTCCCATGCAAAATCATGAAAGAAAGCAAACTCCCCGTATAGAGCCACCCCAGTCGAGAGAAGAGCGAGCAAAGGCAAAAGGTACCTCACCACAAGTTATCGTGAACTTTCCATAATCCAACCGAATCAATTATTTTGCGACGGGTCAAGAAGGAGAACCCGTTGTGAACGCTTGACTGGAAGCACAAAGGAGAATCTTCTTCTTACATGAAAACCATAGACTTCAAAAGCTTCCTCATCGGATTACTCTTCGCCTCAACCGTTCTTCTTGCCATTGGTGCCACCAATGGAACCCAGGACGTGCGCATTGTCGGGATCGACAAGAAATTCGGGGACTGGGACGCGATCCTCGTGGAAACCAAATAGGCCCGGGCGCGGTCTTGACCAAGCGAAGGGAAGGTGCTTGGGTGCGGGAATGAAAAGACTGACCCTCGTTCCACTCGCCGCGTTGCTGACCATTCCATCGCTCTGTCTCTCCGGAAAGGAGGATACGCTCCCCAACGAAGTCCGTTGGGTACGGGAATCGGGTGAGTACGCAAACCTTTGCAGGCAAACTTTCCGATTGGCCCAAGGTGCGGTACGGGAGCAAATCAGGAATTCTTCCGGGCAAAAGATTGCCGTAGTCATGGACTTGGACGAGACCGTTCTCGACAACAGTTTGTACCAGGTGGAGCGCCACCTTCAGGGTTTGGGCTTCACTCAGGATTCTTGGTCAACCTGGGTCAAGAGGGAAGAGGCGGGATTGGTTCCCGGGGTCAAGTCGTTCCTTTCCTTTCTGCGCAAACAGCCCGTACGGATTATCTTCCTGAGTAATCGGATGGACGAAAACCTAACTCCCACGAAAAGTAACTTGAGAAAACTTGGCGTACTTAGGACCGACGATCTCTTCCTTCTGCGTATTGACAAGCAGGATACCAAGATCAAAAGAAGAGCGGAAATTATCAAGGGAGAAGGAAGAATGAAAAAGACGGGGTCATTCTTCGTTGTCGCTTACTTTGGAGATTCGTTGGGCGATTTCCCTGCCTCACCGGAAGATGCTTTCGGGAAGAGCCATTTCATGCTCCCCAACCCGATGTACGGAAAATGGTGAGTCGGGTGCCGGGCATGGAATGCCCTTCCCCACCCCAAGCTTTGGCTTTGCCCCCTTACCGATCGTTCGGTAAGAATTGGGCATGGATTATTTCGAAAATGTTTCGATAACAAAAAAGGCAAACGTATACTTCGACGGTCAGGTCACCAGCAGAACGGTTTCCTTCCAGGACGGATCGAAGAAAACTTTGGGCATCATGTTGCCCGGAGAATATGAATTCAATACGGACGCCAAGGAATTAATGGAAATCACCAGCGGTCGGATGGAGGTTCTTTTGCCCGGCGGGCAATGGCAGATCATCAAAGGAGGCGAGAGCTTCGAGGTGCCGGGCAATTCGAACTTCCAGCTCAAGGTATCTGAAATTTCGGATTATTGCTGTAGTTTCTTGGATTGATTAAGAAGCTCCGGGCTTAAACAAGCTTTGGGCCTCTCTTCATTTAACCTTACGACGAAAGCCTCCATCCAAATCAATGATGTAATCACGAATCCTTTTTGATTTAAGTTTTTTAGAACCGAGAAGAATCACCAACTCCTCAGCTCCTGAAGACAACCCATCATCCAACATAAAACGAAAATCACTAATATCACGACCACCCCCTGTATTTCTACTCCCGGGTTGGATTGAACTGATACTCAACTCTCGCGTCGCTTTATCCGGACTGGTCTCGACTTCGAAGATAAAGTCACATTCATAAAAAATATTAGTCGACTTGCCCTTGTCGTTGATACCCGTCGAATACTTCATGGTAAACCTACCTTCTCCTTGAGGATAAACATACAGCTTTAGCTCACCTATCATCTTATTGCTAGAGCGATAATATGACGAAGATCCGGTTTCATTGAGTAGAACTTTGTAAACACCTTCGAGTGTTTCAGAACCAAGCGAATTTAATTTGTTCACTTGGTCGACGGTAGGTCGTCCGTCAACTCCTTTTTTCAAAGCAACTGAAGGAAGAAATTCAACTATGTTATCCCAATCACTGAATTTATCTTTCAGCATGTCATGAGTGTTGCCATAAACTTTTTCAATTTCAGACCACTCGGGATGAGCGTAGTATTGAACATGTACCAAATAATTAGGACTAGGAAACTTCGCATTAAACGAACTCGAATCCCCACCCAAGGAAAACCATACGCGTCTTTGAAACTCATATTGATTTTTTAAAAGTTGGTTATACAGCTTTATTCTTTGTCCTTCTTCAAAGCTTTCCTTTTCCTTTCGAGCTTCCTCTTCAACATTTACTGGGTTGATTATATGCAATTTTTTGTAAATCTCGTGCTCTTGCAAAAGAAATGACAACCCAATCTTTTTCAATACCTTGAATTGGTCGTCATGCAGTCTTTCGACAACTTCAAACCCATTTGTTATTTCGTCGATCTTAACATTGCGGGTAAATCCCCAATTGCCTCCTCTCAAAACAATATTTTGCCTTGAATGATCGATTTCAATTACAAACGCAGGATAATTTTTCCCGCCTAATTTGAATTCACCAATCAAACTTGTTATTTCCGATAAACTACCTGGAGATATGTTTGCGAAAGGCAAAGCAAATCTCTTCGTAACAACTTGATTTGGGGTGGGTGCAATTTTTCTCTCTACAACCAAGGTTTTGGAATCAGTCAAACCACAGCTTAACAAATCAATTTTCGCTCCATTACGATGACTGATTTCTTCAGGAAAACCAATTACCGAAAGTTGCTTAACATCTATCTTTTCCTGATTTCCATTTTCATCAAAATATACAATATAATCATCTAAAATATTATTGTAGGAAGTATAGTAAGCGGTGATTCTTTTATCCTGATATTGATGTTCTTTGCGTGGGAACTGTCCAGAATTCTGAATGCACCTCGTGCAACTTCTAGGGCTATGCCCGAGTGGTTCGTTTCCGATCAACCGCCAATCCTGACCGAGGCAAAACCATGAAGGAAAGCAAAAACAAAAAATGAAGATTTTTTTTAAAACAAAAAAGCTGCTTTTATGAGAAACATACATGCCAGAGTTATTCAAAACACGTAAGCACAAACCAATTCAAGCGTTTATTTTCACTTTTAGCTTGGATTAGCTCTACCGATCAGAATGAATAGCTTTTTTTACGTTTGGGTCTTTTTACTTTTTTTTTATCTAGGAGACTAGTCGGTAATTCGGAAGCTCTGATGTCCACTGCCTTGATTTGCCGTTGAAGTTCCTTCTCCAGGTGCTCGAGAGCCGTCTTGTTCTCCGGATCCCCGGCAACGTTGAGTGATTGACTGGGATCAAGTTGGCGGTCAAAAAGTTCGGGTGGATGCCCGGCAAGCTTAAGATAGGTGTAGCGACCAGTCCGGATGCCATAGTGGTTGGGAGCCCCCCAATAGGAATAAAATTGGGACTGTCGCCAATCGGTCGGTTTTTTCCCCTCGAGCAAGGGCACGAGGCTATGTCCCTGCATGGCAGCGGGGGGGGGCACCCCGGCGAGTTCGAGGAGGGTCGGAGCGACGTCGACGTTTATGCACAGGTCGGAGTTAATCGAACCAGGCTTGATCAACCGGGGGTAACGGATGAGAAAGGGCATGCGAACCGACGTCTCGAGGATGAGCCGCTTGTCGTAGAATCCGTGTTGGCCCAGCCAGTAGCCTTGATCCGAAGTGTAGATCACGACGGTGTCCTCGGCCAGCTTCTCTTGATCCAGATAATCGAGAACCCTTTTCAAGTTGTCGTCATTACCGGTCAGGCAACGGACATACTTGTGGATCATGTGCTGATAGGCAACGCGTATCCGGTCCTTTTCACTCTTCGGATCGTGCTTCCACATCTCGTTGGGGGCTTCGTCCCGGAGGTGACGGTTGTAGTAGGCATTGCCCTCGGCTTGCTGGTTCGGGTTGCCCCCGGAATGGAGCATATGGAACTTGGTCCGCCTGAGAAATTCCTTCTTCAGGTTCGAGTTGCCGGCACGAACATCCTCGAAGAGGGAAGGCGGTTCGGGAGCCGTGACATCGGAAAGCAGGTCATCGTAGCGGGCGGCATGGCCGTAATCGTGGTGCGGAGCCTTGAACTGGAGACAAAGAAGAAAGGGTTTCTTTACATCCCGTTTCTTCAGCCAATCCATCGCGACATCGGTGTAAACATCGGTGGAGTATCCTTCTCTTCTCCAAGTGCCTTCGCTCCCGCTGAAGACCGGGTCAAAATACTTGCCCTGCCCTTTCACCACCATGTGCTTGTCGTATCCCTTGGGTTGGCTCTTGAGGTGCCACTTCCCCACCAACCAAGTTTGGTAACCCGCCTTGCTCAGTTCGACCGGATATTGGGCGGAGTCGTCATTGATGCTACCGTTAAGCCCAGTAACTCCGTTCTTGTGACTGTACTGACCTGTTAGGATGGACGCCCGACTGGGCGAGCAGATTGAATTGGCACAGGTAAAACCATCGAAGCGCATTCCCTCCCGGGCAAGCCGGTCGATAGCAGGGGTTTTGGCAAAGGCCTTTAGGTAGGTCCCGTACGCCGAGATTGCCTCGTAGGCATGGTCGTCGACCAGCACCACCACGAAATTTGGTTTGGGGTTTGCGGACAAGGAGACTGTAAAAAGCGAAAGGGCGGCAAAACAAGCTTTCATAAGTTTTAAGTTTAAAAAGAAAGGATTAAGGTTGTGATCGAAGGAAGTATGTATTTTTCCGGAAAAACTACTTTTGGCCAAGGTAGGTTCGGGCAATAAGTTCGCCCAGGGCAAGGATGCCATCGGCTCGGATGACCAATCTCTTTTCCTGAGGAGGCAAGTCCAACGCTTTGATGTGAATGATAGCCGAATCCGACGCAGCCAACTTGGCGACGTCCCCCATGGCGTCGAGACTGTTGAGACGTTCGACATCGGTGGGGGGTTGTTGGCTGATGAACCAACGAAGCTTGGGCAAACCGAGGTCCTTGCGACTTTGTTCGACAATGCTCTTGATGCGACCGGCCGCATCTTTGCGATAGGGATGAAAGGACATGTCGTTTTCCCCCACGTGATAAAAGATCCCCGCCAACTCAACCTGATTGCCCTTGGTCTCGAGCTCGACAATTGATTTCATTACGAAAGAAAGGAAATCAGGATAAAGGTGCCGGTCCTTGGCCATGCTCCCCTCCGGCGTCCAGTCAATGATTTGCGAACCGCTGTGGGTATACTTGGCAATGGCAAAACTTTCTTCCAGTTTTGCCTGAAGAGAATGAGCAAGACTGAGCTCGGGTCCAAAGGTATCGTAGTAGTCCACGACCCCGAAGGGTTCCCAGCCATCCGAATTCTTGTATCCACCCCCGAGGGAATATTTGTAAGCAATGGAATGATTGTCCTTCAGGAGGTCTCCCCTACCCTTGATTTGGTTCAGATCCTGAACAAAGGCCCGTTCGCCTTCCATGTTCCGATGCCCGGCAAGGACGAACAGTTTGACCTTCTTGCCCTTCGAATAGGGCCACTTCTTGAGTTTGCGGACAGGGGTCTTGAGCTTGCCAATCGTCCGAAGATAAGCATCGGCATAGTTTTCCCCGTGCTGCAATTGCCCGAGGGTTCCGTAATGGTAGTGCAAACCGACCGGGTTCCCGATTTCAACACCGACATGGGAAGTAGGAAGGTATTCGACCAATGGGTCGGCCAGGGCAACTTCCTTTTGGCCTTGGCTAATGGCATACATTCTCGGACGCAGGTCCATCCCCCAAATAGTCTTTGTGCAAAGTTCGCCCAGATAAAACTTGAGCTTGGGAGACTCGAGATCGGCCCGCCACTTGGCGATGAAGTTCTTAAGGTTCTTTCCGTAGTTAGGCATGTACTCCTTGTTAAACATATCGTTCTCCCCCTGGTGCCACATGAAACCCTCGATCCGATACTTTTTGTTTTGATTGTCCAACTCGGCAAGGGAATCCCGCACAAGCTCGAGAGCAAGCGGATACATCTTGAACCCGATTGGGTCATTGGGATTCCAGTCCCCACCTAGATGAGTCCCACCCGCAGCGCACTTGACAATGGCAATGGGAGCTTTGGTTACCCTTCTCACCTTTTGCCCAAAACTAAGCTCAGGACCGATGACGTTGTTTACGGGCTGCAGATCGGTCCAACCTTCGGAACGCATCTTGTTCTCCCGCCCGATGCAATAGGAAAATCGAATTCCCGATTGCGGCTTTTCCAAATCAAGGTAGCGCGGAAAACGCTGAACATCCCGGGCCTTGGAATCGGAGCCGACCATATTGGATTGTCCGGCAAAAATGAATACGCGGACCACGGATTCCCGTTCCGGGGATTCCGCGAGGATGGAAAGGGTGAAAAGAAAAACGAATGACGGGATCAAAAGGATATGTTTGACCAAACTAAGGAAACGAGAATTCATTCAATCACGAAACCACCACCACCCCATTCAGTCAAGCAACGGGATTGACCGACGGAGCGGAACTCTATTTGAGGGAATCAATCCATCTCTGGATATTTTTGGTTTCAGTATATTCCGGACCAAGCTTGGCAATGAAAGAAGCGAATGGGATAGGCCGCATTTCGTCAACAAGCCATCTCCGTCGCGTTCAGTCAAGCGAGAGGATTACTTGAGGTTTTGCTTTGCCTGCCTGGCTTGATCACCTACTCTAAGCAATCAACAGCGTAATTCTTCATCCCATGAAAAGCACCGTCTTTATTCTCAGCTCGATCATTCTTTTTCCCTTTGTTCACGACATCCGAGGAGAGCACAAGCATAGTTTGCAATGCAGGCACTGGAGCCAGTACACTACAACTGGCGACAACTCGATTCAACGGTATGCCCCCGAGCGTACCGTCGATTTGCTCGACCTTTCCCTGGACGTAACCCCCGACTTCAAAAACCGCAGGGTCTCGGGGACAGCAACCCTAACCTTTCAAACCATGCTCCGACCAGTGGAGACTCTGCGACTTGATGCCTATGATTTGGAAATCAGCAAAGTCTCATCCGGGCCAAAAATCGCTTCCTGGGAAAATACCGACAGGGCCTTGCTCATTCATTTCGAAAAACCAATCCCCCCAATGAGAAAGGGAAAAATCTCCATTACCTATGAAGCCGAACCCGTCAAGGGCCTGTATTTCAGGACACCCGAGCTTGGCTATAAAAAATCCGACATGCATATTTGGACGCAGGGGGAAACAATTGAGGCTAGGCATTGGTTCCCTTGTTTTGATGCACCCAACGAATTTTTCACTTCCTCCGTCACTTGTAGGGTCCCCAAGGATATGACGGTTCTCTCCAACGGAAGAAAGACGAAGGATTCCATTGATCCGGAAAGCGGATTGAAAATCGTTACGTGGAAACAGGAAAAGCCTCATGTCAACTACCTCATTTCTCTGGTCGCAGGCCACTTCAGGAAGATTACGGAAAAGCACGGGGATCTTTCCATGTCCTTTTGGACTCCTCCTTCGGAGTTTGCCCAGGCGGCCAATTCCTTCCGCGAGACCAAACAATGCATGGAGTATTTCGAAAAGGAGATAGGGGTTCCCTACCCATGGGCCAAGTACGACCAGGTATGCGTACAGGATTTCAATTGGGGGGGGATGGAAAACACCAGCCTCTCAACCCTCAACGCCTCCACCCTCTTCAGTTTGGAAACCGAAAACCTTCGCAGTAGCCAAGGGCTAGTCGCACATGAACTGGCCCATCAATGGTTCGGAGACCTCGTCACCTGCAAAGACTGGAGCCACATCTGGCTTAACGAAGGATTCGCCACCTACTACACTCATCTTTTCGCCGGACACAAAGACGGACGGGACCATATACTCTACGGCCTCTACCGCGACATGAAAAGCATCACCGGGCGTTCCAACGACATCGTGCCCATGGTCAACCGGAAGTATGACCGGCCTTCCGACATGTTCCGCAAATACGGATACATGTCTTATTCGAAAGGAAGTTGGGTTTTGCACATGATCCGGTCACGGATCGGTCCAGAGCTTTTCCGCAAGGCGGTCAAGACCTACCTGAACAGACACCGCCATGGGAGCGTGGTGACTGAAAACCTGAGAGTCGCTTTGGAGGAAACTTCGGGCAAAAACTTCGACCGCCTGTTCGACCAGTACGTGTACCACGCCCACCACCCCGAACTCAAAATCAGTTACTCCTGGGACTCCAAGGCCAAGCTTGCCAAGCTCAACATAAAACAGGAACAAAAGGTCGAGGGTGACATCATGCTCTTCGAACTCGAGCTTCCCATCCGGTTCAAAGTCGGCGACCGGACGATCAACCGGACAATTCCTCTCGGTAAAGCATCCGAGGACTTTTACTTTGCACTCCCCGCCAATCCGCAAATCATTCGCATCGACCCGGACTTGACTATCCTCGCCAAGACCGATTTTTCACCGCCCGTCGCGATGCTTCATGCCCAACTGGCTGATCCGGACGACGTCGTAGGCCGACTCCTTGCCGTGGAGGCCCTTTCCAAGCGCAAGGACAAGACTTCGGTTGATAAACTCAAGGAAGCGCTCGCCAAAGATCCCTTTTACGGAGTAAGATTGGCTGCATCCAAGGCCCTCAGGGGCTTGGATACCGAACATGCCTTCGATGCCCTTGTGTCATCCATGAGGCAGCCTGACGCCAGGGTGCGGCGCCAAGTCGTGAGCGATCTGGGCAGCTTTTACAAACCGGCCGCTTTGACCGCTCTCAAGAAATCTCTCCAAGGAGAGAAAAACCCGGCCATCCGGGGCTCGGCCATCCGGGCGCTCACCGGTTTCGGGGATCCGGGTGCCGCCGGATTGATCCGAAAGGCTTTGGGGTCGACCTCGTACCGTCACCAACTGGCGGATGCCGCCGTATCGGCTCTACGCACCCAGGACGACCCTAGGGAAATCAATGCCCTGCTCGAAGCCCTCCACAAAGATGCGGGCAAATTCACCTCGCGTGGATACGGTCAGGCTCTACGGGCCCTCGCCTACCTTTCAAGAAACGAGGAGAACAAATCGACCGTTCGTAAGTTCCTCACCGAACGCTGTTCTCATCCAACCCCGAGGGTCAAGCAAGCCGCCTTGGAAGCCCTCGGCGATCTGGGAGATCCGAAAGCGATCGCCGTCTTGGAAAAATTCGCCCGAGGCAGAGAGGGTTCGTCCGAGAAATCCAATGCGGAGAAAGCCATCGAAAAGTTACGGGCGGGGCGCAAACCGATCGACGATTTCAAGAACCTACGCAAGGAAGTGGGGGAGCTAAAGAAAGCTAAAGACGCTCTTGAGAAGAAGCTGAATGATCTGATCAAACGCTACGAAAGCTCCCAACCCGAAACGATTTCGGAAGGCAACAAAGAGAACTGAACTCAATCGTTTGCCGATGAAACGGCAATCAATTGACTCCGTGTGCGGAAGAACAATTCGCCTTCCGAGATTGCGGGAGTGGACAGACATATTTCGCCGAGAGGATTCTTTGCCAGAATCTTGAGTTCAGGCACACCTGCCTTGATCACGACCACATCCCCGACTTCGCTCACGTAATAGATTTTTCCGCCCGATGCCACGGGGGATCCGGTAAACCCACCGAACCCCGAACCGAGGCGTGCTTGAAAAACCAGTTCCCCTGTCTTGGCATCGAAACAGGCAAGCACACCGTTGTCCCGGCAATTATAGAAGTAATCACCATAAAGAATGGGAGTCTGCATATAGGCCCCTCCACGATTTACGCTCCATGGAACCTGAGCGCTCGAGGTCTTTCCCCGTTCCAGCGAGACGTCTCCGCGCGAATCCAGCTTGATTGCATAGATGGGGGCCAGTTTCCCGTGAGCATTGGTGATGAAGACAAGACCGTGCCCGGTTACCGGGGTGGGTACTGGGATATCTCCACCTCCGCGGAAGCGCCACCGTTCGTCCCCAGTAAGGAAATCATATCCGCCAATGTGTCGGTATCCGTTAACCAACACTTGAGTCACCGAGCTTCCAGCGTGAACGGTCGGACTGCTCCAGGCAGGCAGGTCGTTGCGGGCTTTCTTCCAGAGTGTTTTCCCTGTCTCCAAGTCAAGGGCGGCAAGAAATGAATTCTTCAGCACGTCACATTGAATAAGAACGACGCCTTCGTGAATGATTGGAGAACTTGCAAAACCCCATTGGGCTCTCGGCACCCGGAAGAAGGCGGCGTCAAGGATACCAAAATCCTTCTTCCAAAGAAGCGTCCCGTTGAAATCGTGACAATACAAGCCTTCCGAGCCAAAGAACGAAACAACGCGTTTGCCATCCGTGGCAGGTGTACAATTGGCATGGGAGGACTTGGTATGGCGCTTATCCTTGGGAACGCCCTTGTGGCAAACTCTCTCCCAGATCACCTTGCCCGTCTTCTTGTCGATGCAATAAAGAATCCAGGTGTGCGTCCCGTCGTTTTCCACAGGGGCAATCTCATGATAAATTCCGATCTTCAGGCTATCTTTCTCCTTGTCGCTCACCGCAGTGGTCAGAAAAATACGATCCTCCCAGACGATCGGACCGGAATGACCGAGACCGGGGATCGATGTCTGCCACTTCAAGTTTTCTGACTTCGGAACATTCCAAGTGGTTGGTGTATCCAACCCTTCGGCAATGCCCGAAGCACCAGGCCCGCGAAACTGTGGCCAGTCAACGGTCTTTCCAGTTGCCAATACCACATAGGCGAACTGAAAGAAAAAACCGAACCTTCCGATGTTTTTCGTGATCGAAAACAAAAAGGTCACCACGGGAACAAGGGTTCCAGAATAAGGTAACCAACCCCCAAAGCCAGTTGGATAAGGGCGAAAGGAAGGGCGACTTTCACAAAGCCGGCAAAAGACAGTTTTAGCCCATACTTGTGAATAATGGTCACGGAAACGAGGGTCGAGGCAGAGCCGATCGGGGTAATGTTTCCTCCCAAGTTGGAACCGAAGATTACGGCCCACCAGTAAGGACTGTCCGGGTCTCCCGTCATTTCCGGCATGGCCCCTAGAATCTTGGCCAACATGGCGGCGAGAGGGATATTGTCGGTAACTGAACTCGCGGCGGCAGAGGCTACGAGGAGGCTAGCGGGGCCGGCCTTGTCGCCTAGGGCAAGGATCGGCTTGATCCACTCGCCTATCAGCGTAAGGACTTGGGCGTGCTCCATGACGTTGATTACGGCGAAGAGACAAACGAAGAAAAAGAGCAGATCCCAGTCGATGGCCTTGTAAAAGCGATCGGCAACGGCTTTGTAACGCAAGAGCATAATCCCCGCAAAGGACAGGGCGACGAACCCAAGTCCCAAATCCTTGACCACGGGTAATTGGGAAGTCATAGCAACCGTACCAATGAAAACGAAAGTCATGATAGCCCCGAAGCGAAAGAAACCCGGTGATTCGATCCCTTCGTTCTCATCGAAAGCGGCAACCAATGCCTTGGCGGAGGACCGTTCCTCATCGGTCTTGAGGGCCCTGATTTTGAAGAGTTTAGATCCGAGCCAAATTGTGATCACGGTGGCAATCACGACATAGGGAGCGGCTTTGATGAAGAAGTCGACGAATTCGATACCCGCGGTTTTGCCAACGATGATATTGGGAACGGAAGAGATCAGCGTGAGCAAACCCCCGATATTGGTCAGAAGGCCCTCGATCAGAAGGAATCCTAGCAATTTCTCCGAGCGATCCAGTTTCTTGAGGGATACGCCCGTAAGGGAACCCACGATGATCATCGCGGTAACGTTGTTGAGGACGGCGGAAAAGACCACCGTCATGACCCCGTACAAAATAAGGAGGCGGAGTGGATCGCCTTTGGACAACTTGGTCAACTTGACTGCAACCCAGGTGAAGAGTCCCGACTTGCTCGTGACGTCGACGAATAGTGAGGATCCGAGAATGATGGCAATGACTTCCCAGTCCACACCGGGAATGTAAACGGGCATGGATATTTTGTGCCCGCCGATTTCGAGTTGACCCACGTCCTCGAATGCCTTGTCGAGCAGGTCAAACGAGGCTCCGAGAAAAAGAGCCAAGATGGAAAAGATCCCAACGATTACCGATTTCTTGGCATGAATCTTTTCCTCGAGAGCGAGGCAGAGAATCATGCACGCGAGCAACCCGAGAAACAGGTAGGTCACGTTAGGTTCAACGGCATGCTCGGCCGTCGATGCAAGAATTGGAGAAAAAACGCTCATAGCAACAAGAGCGGAACGGAACGTAACTCGACGGCTAGAGGGTGAGCCATCCCGTGCATCGCCATTTGATCGTCTTCTTTGGCATGCATGACGAGCAAATCGACATGATCTTTCTCGATTAATTTCCTGTAATCCTCAAGCCTGCGTCCGACCTTGGCATGGCATTCGACTGTGACACCAAGATCCTTTTCCTCCAAGGCGTCGCGGGCCGACTCGGAGAAATCCTTGGCGTCCTTGAGCAAACGAGAAAGAATGGTTTCCCGTGCGACCTCGGAATCAATCTCGGGAATCTTCTCAATCGCAGTCAGGTACCGATCGAGAGTCGCTTCGTCTTCCACGTGACTGAGGATGAGTTTGCCTCCGCTTGGGGTAAAGGCGGCCGAATACCCCACTAACTTCCCTTCCCCGCAGAGGTGCCCCGATACCGCCATGACCGTTTCGGGTGTACGGGCAAGAAAACCAGTTGAGTCTTCACGATCAGGGTGAGGAAGGACAAGAACCGGAGTGGAGGTTACCTGAGTCAAGACATCCAGATACTCACCAAGACTGTAGGGCCAACGCCAAGCATCGCTTCGAAGATTCCGGTATGTAACGACCAAATCAGGACGGTGTTCCTCGACCTGGTCCAATAGATCCTTTATGTTTTCAAAGTCATTTTGCGAAACCAAAACCCAATCGGACTCGGATTCGGGTAGAATGTTCTCCAAAAATGTTTTGACCGTCTGCAGGTATAGTGTGGCCTCGGCACTGTCCATGTCGGTAACCAAAAGCACTTTGCCGAGAGGGTGCTTCTCGTGAACATAATGGGTCTTGGCGGCCGCCTTGAAGACGCTCTCGAATTGATCAACGGTGCTCATGTAATGGGTAACCAAGCCTATCAATGAAAATCTTGGTAAGTTGCAACCCTAAAGACTCGAGGATCATTCGCAGTCCGTATATTTTTCTGCGACCGACTGGCTGAAGAATCAAGTACGGAATGACGAAAGCAATTATTGAACGGGAAGCTGCAAATTCATCTCCTTGCGACCCCGGAGGATTTGAGCAGGCAGTTTCTTCCCCGGTGAATGCTTTTGCAGGATGAGCCCAATCAATTGACTTTCCGAAAGTCTGGAGCGAAGCCCTTCCAGCCCGACGAGGATGTCCCCTTTCTTCCAACCCGCCCTCTTCGCCGCAGCGTGCTTGTTATACTGGCCGACGTGCTCGGCCTTGAGGGCAAGCTTATCCCCGGTCAGACCAAGGGTTCGTCTTTCGGAATCGGAAAGATCGACAAACTTTATTCCCCCAAAGGCCATCGCCCGCATCGACCAGGTTCCCACGCGCTTGGAGACATCGCTCTTCAGGCGCCAACCGCCAGGAAGATCAACCTGCACCACGGCGGTCCGACTCCCCCTGCGGGCAAAGAGCTCGAGCTTCCCCCCCGCATCCGGAAAATGATGAAGAATCCAGCTTAGGTCGGCTGAACTGATGACGGACTGGCCTGCGGCCCCCAGGAGAAGATCTCCCTTCCGGAGGCCTGCCAGGTGAACGGGCGAGTCGCTCGCCAATCTTTTTAAACGGAGGGGGTAGCTTGGTTCCAATTCCATTCCGATGCTCTCTGCTGCGGGGTATGGATAGACGATACTGAGGGGAAGGGTCCTGCCCCGGTCTCTTTGCTCGAGACGAAGGGAATCCCCTATTTGATGGCAATGCACGCAGCTCTTTACCACTTCTCCACTCCAGTTCAATTCGTCACGGAATTTCCCCTTAAGCCCGGGCATGTCGATCGGGGTTCTGTATTTCACGGGCTTTCCTTGCTTGCCTGCCAGCAAAGTACGGTTCTTCGGATACCCCCGGTGGACTTCGAGGGCACCTCGCAAGGAGTTTTCGAAACTGGCGGTTGTCTTGTCCTGCGGGTTGCGCTGGTGTTCCCATGAACCGAACCGCCCGTAGAGCGTGCCGTCCCCGTTGAAGAAAAGAACGGAGAAGGACAGGTCGTAGTCGAACTGGAACTTTTGCAAGTCAAGCGAGTTGGCGTTGATCAGGCGAACCCGGACGAATTGGTCCAGGAGCGGGGAAAGCTTGGGATTCTCCAGCAAGACGCTCGTATCCATACCCATGCAGGCTAGACAGGGAACGCATCGCAGAACGACCATCAGAGGCTTGCCAGTTTTCTTGGCTTCCGAGAAACCGCTTTTCACGTCGTTGTAGACCCAGCGGTCACTTTTTCCCATCTTCGCTTTGTCCGACCGGACGGCACCTTCCCGGTCCTTCACCGTTTCCCCCGAACAAGGCAAAAAGGGCCGACTCACGATGAAGAGCAAAGCAAGCCAAACAAACCTTAGGGACGGGATTGGCAAAACAAATGGCAACCTCATTCCCCGGATGGAGGCTTGGGCTTGGGTTCCGCCTCCCCCTCCCTCCCTTGTGTCGATTCACCTGCAAGGGGAACGCCTTCAGAGGGAGATGGCTTCGGATCGATGGAGGTCTTCTCCTTCGATTGCATCCCAAAAAATATTCCCAAGCCAACAAGTCCAAGCAAAACAAGTCCAAAAAGATAACCTCTCGCACCAGAGGACTCCTCGGGCGTTTCTTCCTCAACCCGCTTCCTCTCGAATTCCTCGGCAAAAATCTGCTTATTCAGTTCCTTCGCTTGGTGCGAGAACGGTGTTCTTGTCGCGCCTACGATTTCTCCCGTATCGGGATCCTTGAGAATTCGCTTCTTTTTCATTCTGCTTTCCTATGCCAAAAAAGTAATTCATAAACTCTCATACTCCAAGGACAAATGCAAAACGATCGGTTTCCCCGTTGAACCGTTTTTTACCCCGAACTTAGCAAAAGGACAAAAAAGACCGATCAAAGAACCATATGGAATTGCCTCTTGCGATTGTTTTTTTTGGTATGGTCTTTCCTTTTGAACAAACTTGACGAAAACATGAAAACTTCAGCATACGCCGCCCCAAAAGCCAAAGAAACCGTTCGGCCTTTCGAGATTGAAAGACGTCAGGTCGGCGAGAGAGACATAGGAATTGAAATCGAATACTGCGGGGTCTGTCACACGGACCTTCACTTCGTGAACAATGATTGGGACATGAGTGAGTTTCCGGTTGTCCCGGGTCACGAAATAGTTGGGCGGGTATCGGAGGTAGGCAAAGAGGTTTCGAAGTTCGTCGTCGGCGACCGGGCGGCAATCGGAGTGATGGTGGAGTCCTGTGGCGAATGCTCCTTCTGCATCGACGGTCTCGAGCAATATTGTGCCCAAGGCTTCACCGCTACCTACAACAGCCCGAGCGAAGACCCGGGAGGTTTTACTTATGGTGGATATTCGCAAAGAATCGTGGCCCATGAGAATTTTGTTCTGAGAATGCCAGATTCCCTGGATGTTTCGGCCACCGCGCCTCTTCTGTGCGCAGGAATCACCACCTATTCCCCTCTTCGCCACTGGGGCGTTGGAGAGGGGATGAAGGTCGGAATCGTTGGCCTGGGAGGACTGGGGCACATGGGAGTAAAGTTCGCCCATGCCCTGGGAGCTCATACCGTGATGATCACAACCTCACCGGGCAAAGGAGAGGACGCATCGAAACTCGGGGCGGACGAAGTCTTGGTCTCGACCGACCCGGATGCCATGGCCAAGGAGGCAGGTGAATTCGATTTCATCCTCAACACCATTCCGGTAAATCACAGCGTCGATCCCTATCTCGAATTGCTCAAGGTGGACGCTACGATGTGTGTCGTGGGAGCGGTCGAACCGCTTAGTCAGGTAAATGCCGCCCAGCTCATGTTCGGGAGAAGAAGATTGGCTGGTTCGATTATCGGTGGGATTGAGGAAACTCAGCAAATGCTGAATTTTTGCGGAGAGAAGAACATCGTATCGGAAGTCGAACTCATCAGAATGGACGAAATCAACGAGGCATTCGGACGAATGCTCAAGAGCGAGGTCAAATATCGCTTCGTCATCGACATGAGCAGTCTCGCCTGATCCCGCCTCGGACGGAACTCCTGAATCGCCTTACTTCTGTCTGCCCTCCTCGAAAGGATCGTCTGCATTGGACTTGCGGGACTCCGGAGCATACAGCCTGATCGCGGTAACCCGTCCAGTATCGTCAAAACTGCCGAAACCTACCCTTCCCCATTCGAAGGTCTTGTCCTTTGCCCGCATAATCGGCTTGTCGAAATCATTAACGTACACCTCGATTTTACCGGAAGCGTGCTCTCTGACCAGACGAACATCGTGCCATTCCCTGCTGCTCCATTTGTGCCCTTGGGTCGTTTCATGCGAGATTTTGGTTCTTGGCTTCCCGTTCACCACGAAACAATTGTGAGCATGATTGTCGGTAACGCTGGCAACGTGAGTATAGTAAAAATGGGAACGGTCCTGGAAACTGTAAAATATGCACATGTCACGATGCCCGTATTCCCTTCCCGTTTGCCGAAGCTTGGCATCAAGAATGAAATCCTTGACCTCGATTCCGTTGACCAAAGCAATATTGTAAGGAGAACGAACCTTGTACCTGTACTTACTCTTGCCAAAATGTTCGATGAACCCGACTCCCTTCTCTTTCCCCCATTTCCAAACCCGCTTGTCAGTTGCGACGAACTCGCCTAGCGACTCATCCGATTCAAAATCCTGCTTGTAAACCAGTTTGTAATTCTCGGGAACGAAAGAAGCGGTCTTGCCGTTATCGGAATAAAGGGCACAGGATCCAGCAAGAAACAAAAGAGCAATACAAAGATTCATGGTGATTGAAAAGGTTGAGATTATGGAGTCTGGTTTAGGCGCAAATTACACAGGTTTGAACTTCGGGGAAGGCATCCAGTCGATCAAAAGCAATCTCCTTGCCACAAAACGAGCACTTTCCGTACGCACCCTCTTCAATTCTACTCAATGCATTGGCAACCTCGAGTTTTTGCCTCTTCTTCCTTCTTCGCAATTCAAGAACCATTTGCTGGTCTTGCATTGCCTCCATTCTTGAGAGACGCCCCAACCCTTTGTCCGGCTCAACTGCCGCGGCCGAGTCTTCGCTTTTGGCAAGGTAATCGGTGATCTCCTCTTCCAATGCCAAGAGCTTTTTGTGAAAACGTTCCAATTCTTCTGTATTCATGAGCCAGCGAAATCAGCCCCTACCCCATCACGTTTGCGAGTCCTCGGTCAACCATCTTCAGGGAACCCTTCTTCAGACTTTTTTCCCGACAAAGGCTTGAAAGGCTTGAAAAATTACAAATTTGAGGGCATTGTTATTACTATGAAATCAATTCTTACATTTATCCTTGGTTTTTTCCTCATTCAATTTTCCTACGCTGCAGACGATGAAACCTGTGCCATAATGGCAGGTGATGAGATCGATCCGGAGGAATATTCCGAGGTTGGAGGCAAAAAGATATTCTTTTGCTGCGGTTCCTGCGTAAAAGCCTTCGACGCCAACACTGCTTATTACATCAAAGCGCTTCCTGCTCTTGCAAAGAAGTTCTCCGATGCCGAAAAGAAGAAGCTCGGAGTCGACAAGGTGAAATTGATGGAACAACGCTTCTGCCCGATCTACCCCGAACGCGTGGTGAACCCGAACTCCAAGTTCGAGGTCTACAAGGGCAAGAAAGTTTACTTTTGGTCTTCCAGTGCCATACGCAAGTGGAAACGCGACCCGGACAAATATCACGCCGAGGCAGTAAAGCGTGGACATTTGAAGGGATAACAAAATCAGTCGTACCTGAATTTAAAAAAAGGCTCCGCTTCTGCGGGGCCTTTTTTTTGCTTCGTTTCAATTCGAGTGTCTCTGGCAAACCTTGGCGAAAACACCAAGCAAGAGTCATTTTTGCAGAATAACGAAGAGGTTCCCGCTTTCACAGGATACGGTAACCAAATCAGAAACAGCCTCGTTGCTTTGGCTTATCTTCCGTCCAATGCCCAAATCATCTCCCTGCAGGTCCCATTTCAGCCCACTTGTTGCAACTCCAACGCATGGCGTCAACGGTAGCAGGCTCAAGGAAACGCCGTTTCGTCCCACGAGGCGGAGCGGGGTGTCGAAAGTCACGCGACGAATCCATTCTTCGTTCCCGTCGAAAGTAACGTCGACCGACTGATCGAATTCACAGGAGATCATAAGGTTGGAGAGAAAATGATCACTTCGCTTTCCGAGCCCTCCGAGAATCACTATTTCCGACGTCTCGGTCTCAGAGGAAACCCAATTCAAAGCTTTTTGGAAATCGGTCGTATCCTGATCGGATGAATGGATGACACGGAACGCCCTCCCCTCTTTCAGGGTTTCGTCACGTCCACAGGAGTCCATATCTCCGATCAAAAGTTCTGGCTCAAGTCCGGCATGCCGAAAGGCCAAAATGCCTGAGTCTACGGCAACCGCATGATCGGCTTCCTCGAATCTCCAGGCAAGCAACTCATCAGATGGAGGAGAGCCCCCCAATACCAGCAAGGTCTTGTCCCCTTTCATTCCTGGGAGAACAAGAGGAAACTAGCCGAAGAAGCCTCGTTGTTTTTCACTTACGTTCATTTCCATTTTCTCCATGACCAACAACATGTCATCCCACACCTTGCGCTTGCTTGCCTTGCTTGGGTTATGCAACAGGTACGAGGGGTGGTAGGTCACCATGAGCGGAATTCCTTCGAATTCACCCCATTTCCCGCGACAATCGCCCAGTCGTCTCTTCGGATCATGACCGAGGAGTCCGTCGGTCGCCGTTTTGCCCAAAGCCACCACCACCTTGGGGGAAATGATTTCGATCTGAGCCTTAAGGTACGGGAGGCAGAAATTCATCTCCTGCTCCGTGGGGGGTCTGTTTCCATAGGCTTGGCCATGCCTCGGTCTCCAATTCATTATGTTTCCGAGGTATACCGAATCCCGCGACAAGCCCATGGCCTCGAGAATCTTCGTCAACAACTCACCTGCCGGACCGACGAAAGGCAGACCCTGTTGCTCCTCCTCCGCTCCCGGAGCCTCTCCGCAAAGGAAAAGATCGGAATCCAGGTTGCCGCAGCCAAAGACAACCTTCCCATTGGGATTAAGTTCGGACAAGCAGGTGGGACAGGACTCCACTTTTTCGCGGAGCCAGCCCCAGCGTTCCTCTTTGGAACCATCGGGTAAATCGAATTCGAGAGGATCGGGTATCTCGGAAAGTTCGTTTTCAGGAAAAGCCCGAATAACGGCAGTCGGTGATTCGACCACCTCTTCTTTTTCGGCTTCGGGACCTCGATCCGGATCCGAGACGCGAGGGGAAGAGGGCTTGGGAGCCTTTGCTTCCGGCTTCCTTGACTCAGGACGACCGAACTTTTCTTGCAAAACCCGTTCTAGCGAGAGCAAGGAGTCTTCTTCGACATAGACGTCGCGAATGCCTTCACTTCGCAGGCGCTGAAGTTCCAAGAGCAAGGAGTAAGCCGCCTCAGCCTGGTTCATGTGCCCCTGTTCTCCAAGGATGACATAGTCAATTTCTCCACATACTTCGCAAGCAAATCAAACTCGATGTTCAAAAGGTCACCGGGTTTGCGTCCGGTCAAGTTGGTCTTGACCAAGGTATGAGGGATGAGCCAGATGGCGAAAGAATCTCCTTTGACGTCGCAAACCGTCAGCGAACAACCGTCCACGGCAATGCATCCTTTGTCCACGAGATACCGAACGCAATCGGACGGGACTTTAATCTGGAGGTAAAGATTTTTTCCACGTTCCTCGAAAACCTCGATTTCCCCAAGAGCATCGACATGTCCGGTCACAAAATGTCCGCCGACACGCCCGTTCGCCGGCAAGGATCGTTCCAAGTTGACCAAGCTACCTTCCGTCAAACCGCTCAGGTTGGTGCGGTCCATGGTTTCTTCCAGAAGATCGAAGGAGGCTTCCTTGCCGTCACTGTTTTCCCTCAAAGTCAGGCAACAACCGTTCACTGACAAACTGGAACCGGCTTCAAGCCCGTCGTTGTCGGCAAAGGACAGCGCAAGCCTTAGCAACCACGCTTCGGGGCGTTCTTCCAAGGAAAGAACCTTTCCCGCATCCTCTACGATACCGGCAAACATAAGAAAGAGTAAGTTTCTTGAAACAAACGGTTTGATTCAAAGATAATTTGACCCATTGTGATCCAAATGTAGGTTGGTTTCATGCCGATGACAATTTCGATTTACCTAAGATGCTTGAATTTTTGCTTTAGCCTTCCTCTGCTTTGCTTGATTCCTGCAATCTTAACCGCCGCAAATCCCAGTGCCGACCATGTGTCTGCCGATTCCTTTCTCGTCCTGTCCGTCAAGGCGGAAGCCCTGATCGAAAAATCGAAGATTCTCGAAAGCAGCACCTGGGCTCCTCTTTTGGAAAAACTCGCTCTTTCGCAACCGACTCTCCATGAGATCCTGCTTGATCGCAACTCGAGCGGTCTGAATCTTCAAAGCCCCATACGGTTTTTCGCCCGGGTCGAGGGCAAGGATTCCTCTCTTCCCTCTTTTGGTCTGATCGCCATGGTCAAGGACCCCAAAAAAGCGGACCGGACCTTGGCTGAAATTGCGGAATCACTCGGCATAAGAAAAAAAAAGGGAAAAGGAACAAGGTACGGCAAAGCAGGTTTCCCACTGGAAATCGGTCGAAAAGGTCGACTGTGCTTCCTCCTTGGGGTTGCCCCGAGCACCAAGGAAAATGAATCGATTGAGGAACGTCTGAACGGTTTCCAAAACACATTCCTGACTCCGGGAAACGCCAAGAAATTTCCCTCGAGCCTGAAAGCCCATCTCAACCAAAGTTCCGATCTTGCGCTTTACCTCGATGGGACGGGACTGGCAAAGATCATCGAGGATTTTTGGCCGGAGGATCAGTGGAAAAAACTGCTTCCGACCTTGGATGTGCTATTCAACAGGCAAATAGGATTTCATTTCCAATCAAACCAAGGCGTCATAAAGATGACTGCCACCGAATACTCTGGGCAAACGAGAAAAGAGCAAGACGAGGCTGCCCCAATCCCCATGTTGAAACAAATCCCTGGCGACGTGCCCTTGGTCGTTCGCATGAGCCTCCAGGGAGATTCGTTTCGTTCGTCCGCAATCCAATCCATTGACCATGCGCTCAAATTCATGAGCAATGGAAAGATCGACAAGGACTCGAATCTGCCCGGCTTCGACGCATCCGCGTCCGAGTTACTGTCTTTTCCCAGCGGTGACTTCGTCCTTGCCGGAGGAACCTTCCGATCAAGGATTGTCCCCTCAAGCTCAAACCAAGCCACGACGAAACTGGAACCGTCCTTTCTCCTTGGCATTGGTGTTTCGAACCCGATCACGTTCAAGCGATTCATGGCTGGGCTGAACACGGCAAAATCACTTGACACTCTTTTGGATGTCCAAAATCTTCACCTGACCGAAGGCAAAAACAAGATTTGGCTTTCGACCTTCGACTTTCTCAGGGAAGTTCAAATGGAGAAGCCCTTGTTCACTCTCTCAAAATCCCGGGCAAATCTTCTTGGCGATCATTTTTTCGCACTCGACTTGGATATCCAAAAAGCAAACGAGGAGTTAAGAAAACTCGACTCACTGAGCTATGATCAGTTGAAGGGACTGAGTTGGGCACAAGATTTTGCGAGGCTAACCCTCCGATCATCCGGATCCGATCAATTGACCGGCTTGCTCAAGACAAGGGACAAAGGCGTGCAGGGTTGGGAAATCGTCGCCCATCACCTCGGTCAGGAAATCATCGATTCGATCAACGAAAATCTTTTCCGGGCCATTGTTGCGAACGATTTCGATGCCTTGATCCAAGCAGTCCAAAAGGGCTCCTTGATCAACGCCAACGACAGGTTCGGTCACACACCCCTTCATTTCACTGCCTACAAGGGCAACGCGCGATTCCTCCAATATCTCCTGCGAAACGGGGGTAATCCGAACGCAAGAGGCCGGCATGACTCGACCCCCCTCCACAGTGCGGCATGGGGAAGAAACGTCGCGGCTCTGGAAGTCCTTTTGGAGGAAGGCTCGGACGTTGATGCCCGAACCGACGAAGGGGAAACTCCGGGCATGACCGCCTCCCTGCGTGGGGAAAAGGAGATTCTTGAAATTCTTTTCGCACTCTCCGCCGACCCCCATGCCAAGGACGTTCATGGCACGAACCTGATCGACTTGGCCGGTGCCGGCGGACACGAGGCAATCGTCAACATGCTTCGCCGGATTGGAGTCAAGAATGAGAATCCGCTTCACATCGCCGCCGGATTGGGGGAGGAGGAGAAAGTAAGAAAGCTTCTCCAAAACGGGCGAAAAATAAACGAACGGGATTCCTTCGGGGCAACACCTCTTCTCATCGCCATGGTCGCGGGTCAGGAAAAAATGGTCGATTTCCTGCTTTCTCGAAAGGCGGATCCGAAGATATCGGCCAAGGAAGGATACACCCTGATGCACGGAGCTGCCTTTTCAGGCAAGAAAACCTTGATTAGGAAAGCTCTTTCGCTAGGTCTTGAGGTAAACCCCCGCTATGGTTCGAATGGGATCACTCCGACCGACGTCGCCGAAGACGAAGGTGATGCCCTTCCCTACCTGCGGGCTTTGGGTGGACGAACGGCATGGGAACTAGGACGAAAGCCTGACCCGACGGACAAGTAAGCCCGCCTTGTTGTTAAGATTCCAAGGGTGAGCCTTGGCGCCATCCTTCGACGAGGGCTCAGGTGTTTCGAGCCAGTCCCATAACGGTCCTGCTCAAATTCCTTAGTTTGAGGTCCAACTTTTGGGCACCGGGGACCAAGCTTTCCAAGAAATCCCAAAATGCAGCCGAATGGTTCATGTGCTTCAAATGGGCAAGTTCATGACAAAGAATATAGCTACCCAATTCATAAGGAAGAAGAATCAATCTCCAGTTCAAGGAAATCGTACCGTTATTCGAGCAGGAACCCCATCGGCTTTTTTGGTTGCCGACTCGATATTTCTTCCAATCCAACCCATGGTCGGCGGAAAGTTTTGCCAACCTGACGGGGAGACTCTTCTTCGCGAGCGTTGTGCAGGACTTCATCAGCTCTGCCTCCAAGTCCCTTTTGGGTGATAAACCAAGGACGATGACTTCTTGTCCGATGGAAGTCGAATTTCTGAGACAAACTTCGGACTGGCTCCAGACAAGGGTTCTTGGATTCTCGTCCAACCAAACCTTTCCGCCTTTTTGGAAATACTCGTCCAAGCGGGTAACGGAAGGAAAACCAAGGGTTTTCTTCCTCAACCATTCGCGCTGACTGGCAAGAAAGGAAACCCCCTCCGACCAGGATGACCGGTTGGGCAATGTAAGGATCGCCATTTCCCGGGAGGTAACGCGTAGATTCATCCGGCGGGCCCGGGCAGATCTTCGAAGAACGCAGTCGACGGATCTCAATCCTTGCTCGCCATCGAGCAGGACTCTTTCAATTTTTTCAGCCATCCCTGCTTTCTTTCGGAACCACAGGCTCCAGCAGGGCAACTTGGCGAGATGCAAACCGGCGCAGGGCTGCCTCGGGATCAATACCCGATCTTCTGCATGCACCGACCAATTGAAACAAAATCCGACCGGCCGAGTCTTCATCGAGACCGTCGGAGAATTCCTTCGCATTCCCGTCATCCCACTCGCCATCCGATTCGAGCTCAGCCTTAATGGCGCGTTTGTAGACATCATGAGCAAAAAGCAGGGCGGGCAGGCGGGGCGGCAATTCCTTGAACAATTTCGGCGGTCGATCGCCTGATGATTTGTTCTTTTTTTCCTCTGCCTTTATTTGCTCCCAACGATCCAAAACCTCAGAGGATGAATCGACTTTTTGAGCATCGTCTCCAAAGACATGCGGGTGACGGCGGACAAGCTTTTCATTGATCCCACGGGCAACGTCCTCCAAATCGAAACGCCCGACTTCCTCGGCTAGGCATGCATGCA
>Ga0315321_10000632_pt1 | contig 26515 bp, 21 predicted proteins | sample M180m21515metaG_FD_203464 | JGI IMG/M metagenome (GOLD analysis project Ga0315321, IMG submission 203464) | Ammonia-oxidizing marine archaeal communities from Monterey Bay, California, United States - M1 80m 21515 | ecosystem: Environmental > Aquatic > Marine > Intertidal zone | place: USA...
CTGGGAGCCGCGATGCTGTGGGTGGGCTGGTTCGGCTTCAATGCAGGAAGCGAACTGTTGTCCGATGGCTTAACCAGCAGCGCCTTCGCAACGACACACTTTGCGGCTGCAGCCGGCGCTGTGACTTGGGCGCTGGCCGAATGGCTCATTCTTGGCAAACCAACCGTACTGGGTGCCAGCAGTGGTGCAGTCGCCGGCCTCGTCTGCATCACACCGGCCGCTGGGTTTGTCAACCTTATGCCGGCTCTGCTAATGGGAGCTACCGCAGGCTTAGTCTGCTACTTTGCTTGCTCGTGGTTAAAGCACAGGCTTGGTTACGACGATGCCCTCGATGCCTTTGGTGTTCACGGAATCGGTGGTGGCCTTGGTGCAGTTCTGACGGGAGTTTTTGCCAGCCGCGTCTGTTGGGATGTAAGCAGCGGTGTACCAATCGGCTTGATCGAATCCGGCGGTAACACAAAACTTGTGATTGGCCAGATCGCTGCTGTCGTGATCACCATCGCCTTCGCAGGGATCGGAAGTTTTGTGCTGCTGAAATTACTCGATGTGACAATCGGGCTGCGTGTACCGGCCGAAGAAGAACAGCGAGGACTCGATATCACCGCTCACGGCGAAGAGGGTTACATGCTGGCGTAGGTTCAGCAAAATTTTGGCCGGACACCACCGGCCCCTGTCGTCCCGGTTCACTCTTGCAACCACCCAACGCGGCCGCCACGTTCAACGTGGTGGCCGCTGTCAATAGCGATAGGAACAAGCGAATGACTTAGCGACCAACACAGGCTCGACTCCTGCAAAACGAGCAAGCACGCTCGTTTCGCAGGCATCAGCCATCAATCACCAACTAGGTCAGTGCAGAATGTAACCACGTTCTTCGTGCTCAGTCAGGTCAAGACCGCGAGTTTCTGTGGTGGCATCGACTCGAAGGCCAACAAGCAACTGAGTCAGTTTCAGGATTACGATTGTCGCAATGATCGTGTAGATCGCCGCCGATGATGCACCAACAAATTGCGTCCAAACACTTCCCAAAATGCTGTAACTTTCTAAACCATTCTGATTCCCACCAAACATTTCCGCAGCAAAAACGCCACAAAGGATTGTCCCGAGAAACCCACCGACACCATGAACGCCAAACACGTCGAGCGAATCGTCGTACCCCAGGCGTTGCTTGAGTTTGGTTGCAAAGACATAGCACAAAACAGCTGACGCGGCCCCGATTGCCAACGCTCCTATCGGACCAACATAACCTGATGCTGGCGTGATCGCGGCAAGGCCTGCGATCGATCCGGTGGCAGCGCCAAGCACACTTGGTTTTCCCAGTTGCACCCATTCAATGGCAAGCCACACCAAGGTTGCAGTGGCAGCAGACAGATGTGTGACGAACAGGGCCATCGCCGCGTCACCATTGGCCCCCAAAGCACTACCCGCGTTGAAGCCGAACCAACCAACCCACAGCATTCCCGTTCCGGTAACGGTCATCGTCATGTTGTGGGGTGGCTCCAATTCGCGGGGGTAACCCGAACGTGGCCCCACGATGATGCAAGCTACCAAAGCTCCCAAACCAGCCGTCACATGAACGACGATTCCTCCGGCAAAGTCCATGACACCCATGTCAGAGTAAGCGCCTCCGCCCCATGTCATGTGACAAATGGGGACGTACACCACCAGAAGCCAAACGCTAGAGAAAAACAGGACCGCCGAGAACTTCATGCGTTCAACGAAAGCACCGACCATCAGTGCCGGGGTGATGATCGCAAAGGTCATTTGGAACGCTGCAAACAGAACCGTGGGAATCCCGCTTGCCGGTTCACCATCAGCACTGGTGACGTAGACCGAATCGCTGTCGATGCCATTCATCATCACGGCATCCCAATCACCAATGTAGCGATTCAAAGCCTCGCTTTCCGGTGTTCCGAACGCAAGCGTGTATCCGCAGACCACCCAAATGATCGACATCAAGGCAGTCAAAACCAGACACTGCATCAAAACCGACAAGACATTTTTTTTACGAACCAGCCCGGCATAAAAGAGTGCCAGCGCGGGTATCGTCATGAACAGGACAAGGGCAGTTGAGGCAAGCACCCATGCTGTGTCACCCGTGTTAACGACTGCCTCCGTTTCGGCAGCGGCAGCTTGCGTGCAAGACAAACCTCCGAGCAAAAATAATGAGACGAGAGTAAATACAAACCGAGGAGAAAATTTCTTCAACATAAGTAGATCGATCCTTTAAGGTCACTTGTTATCCGCCAAGTTCAAGTGCAGAACCGCAAAATCCTATTACACCACGCAAGAATTGTGTATCAGGGGTGGGAAATCTGGTGCCGGTGAAATCGCTTAGAACTGATATTTCTACTGTTTTCACGAAGCAGGCTAAGGACGGACCAGAGGGCCAGAGGCCTCGAATCCCCTGATTTACGAAGAATCAGGGCTTTCAAACCCAACAAATGCAGGGCACTCATTTTTTTGTGCCTACAAACCGATCAATGCTGGATCCGATTTTCTCCAAGACCAGGAAATTCGGTAATCGCACGCAACATCAGCCCGTGCCCGTGCCCCCCCAAATGTCAGCTCAGAAAATCATCACCAAGATGGCCACTCACGTGCACTGTATCTCACTCGGGCAGATCGGACTGTTGATCAACTGGAAACAAGAAACTGCATCCTGCTGTCACAACAAGGGTCGCAGCCGCGATCCACTGAGTCCACGCCAAGCCGAGCTGACTTGCGACCTGTCCCCAGATCAACGATCCCAATGCCATCGCTAACGCCATGGTCGTCATGTAGGCTCCCATCCCACGAGCACGGATATGGTTTGCCAACGTCATCTGAGCCGTTGCATTGAGGGTGGTTAAACAGATCATCCACGCTGCTCCCATCACAAAGCAAGCGAATAGTGCCACACCATCGTGCCACCATGTGTCTCCTTCTGAGTGGCCGAGGATGTACAGTCCGACTGCAAAGCCGAGCATACTGGCAGCTAGAGTCCGGTCCATTAGAAGTCGGCGATGCAGGGCATGGAGAACTCTTGCTGCAACAACAGCCCCCACACCGATGCTGGTCACCAACAATCCATACCCCTCTGCTCCCCAAGCCAATTGTTGACGTGCCACCAGAGGCAACAGTGACCAGAGTGCCGTTGCCGGCAGCAGGAACAACATCACCCCCACCAACACATTGCGCATGGTGCGTTCCTGAACCACATACACAAATCCTTCCTTCAATGCTGCACGGTAGGAAAGACCACGAGATGATTCAGTCTTTTCACGTTTCCACAGCAGCAACACAAAAAGCACGCCTGCAAAGGACAAAGCGTTAACAGCAAAAGCCACCCAAACTCCTGCTGTCGCAATCAGTACACCCCCCAGAGCAGGCCCTGCTGCTCGCGCCAGGTTAAAGCTGATACTTCCCAACGCGATCGCTCGGGCAATCTGCTGTGGAGGCACCAATACAGGGATGGTTGCTTGCCATGTCAAAACGTGCATCACTAACCCCAGCCCAATCGCAAACGTCAGCCCCAATAATGACCATGAGGTGATGACCTGCTGCCAAGTCAACAAGGCCAACAACGAAGCAAACGAAAACATCATCAACTGGGTCAGGATCAACAACTGCCGTCGATCGACGCGATCTGCAATGACACCAGCAGGAATTGCCAAGAAGATCATGGGACCGGACATCGCAATACGAACCGCCGAAACCATTTGCGGATCAGGATCAAGACTAGTCATCAACCAACCTGCCCCTACTTCGTGGATCCAGGTACCCAGATTGGATATCAGGGATGCGATCCAGAACGCTCTAAAAATGGGCACTCTTAGCGGTGCCCAAGCAGCTCCATCATCTCCTGTCTCATCCACCGGGCTGCCGGATACCGGCGGCAGTTCCCCACCACCCGACATTGGCACCTCCCCACCGATCAGGTCCCGATCGGGATCCTCCGTGTGCTTCCGTGGATGCTCAGAGTCCGGCATGTTGTGCTTCTGAAGTGGAAATGCCGCGAATCGAGAAATCAGACTCACGGAACGACGCCAATTCCCGTGAATTGCGGGGGTGGCATCCTCGTGCACTTTAGGTTGGACGTAAACCCGGGTTTCCCCTGCCTGAGGGCGGAATGTGAGCTACATTTGACCGTGGTGTAACTCTGCGGAAATTTTGGATGCAGGACTTTGCAAATGATTGAAGTCGAAGGTCTTCGGAAACTGTATGACAGCTATTTGGCGGTCGATGGTATCAGTTTCTCAATTGGCGCGGGCCAAATCTGCGGTCTAATCGGTCCCAACGGGGCGGGAAAGACCACCACCATGCGTTGTCTTTCAGGTCTGATCTCGGCGACCTCCGGATCACTAAAAGTCGCTGGCTGCTGCGTTCAGACCAATCTGAAGACGCTAAAAACCCGTCTTGCCTATGTCACTGATGATCCACCTCTGTTTGATGACTTGAGTGTCGGCGAGCATCTGGAATTCATCGGACGCCTTTATCGCGTTCCTGATCACCATGAAAAGCAATTGAATTGCTTCGGCAATTCGAACTTCTGGACCAATACAAAGCTGGCGCCACCACCCTGTCACGCGGAATGCGTCAAAAGCTAGCCGTCTGTTGTGCCTATCTCTATTCGCCTTCGGTCATCCTGCTGGACGAGCCCTTGACCGGCCTGGACCCGCCAGCCATTCGTACCTTACTAGACTCAGTCAGCGTACGAGCAGCAGGTGCAACAATTATCATTAGCAGCCATCTGCTGGCGATGATTGCTCCTGTTTGCAGCCACCTGCTCGTGATGCAAAACGGTAGCGGCCAATACTTTGGTGACACCAAGACCTTGCGTGACCAGTTCCCTCATGCAAAGACACTCGAGGACGCTTACTTTGCAGCCACGCATCCCACTGCCCCCACTCATGCTCCAACAGGGTCACCCCTCATCCATACAACGGTCCTCCCGCAACTCGAAAAGGAAGATAGCAGTCCAGCCACCTCCCACGGTGTGACCGAGGCTGTTTCGTGAATTCACTCACCAGATGGGTTCATCGTCTTGTTGATCGTCCGACCGATCCAGATACAAGTGGCTTCATGGTGACAGTGCGGAATCGCAGCCCTCGCTGGAGCCCATGTGGGACTCGCTGTACATCCACCGCCAATTGGCATGGTTGGCTGCCAGAAGGATCAGTTTTCGTGCGGAGCGTTTTCTGCAGCGTTTTCTGCAGCGTCTTCGCTCGCCTCGCCGCCTCATCGCAACTTCACTGGTGCTGCTGTTCTTTTCATTTTACATCATGAACGGGATCTTTATCCTCTCTGCACGTGCCGCCACCGATCCAATGCATTTGCGATTCTGGCTTTCCGGTGGCATGGTGCTTTACATGATGTACCACTTAGTCAAATGTGCTTGGTCCAACACACGAGTGGATCTGGAACTGTCCCATGCTGAAACTCTTTGGCTTGGCAACTCCCCTCTTTGCCGCTCATCACTTGCGATATACCACGCTGGGAATCTGATACTGCCAGCAGCATTGAAAACAATGATGTTATCTATCCTGCTGGCAAGGGATGTAAAGTATCCGCTCTTGTTGGTCATTGGAACCTTCACCTCTCTCATGCTTTTGGAAATGATTCGCCTGACGTTCGGTCGTTTGGTGAGTGGCATGAGTGCCAAACAGCGTGGCTGGTTTCGCTTGATCACAACGTCGACGGCCGTGGCACTTCTGATTCAGCTGCTCGCCTGCGTGCACTCGTTGACCCCTCTAGGTTCTCCCATGTGGTTTTACGTCATCAACAGCCTACGAGGGCTGGGAGAAATCGCATCGACACCGATGATTCAATTCCTATCAACACCATGGATTGCGTCAGCTTACGTGACCGTTTCGGCAAGCTTACAGCGGTAAATCGCTCTGCAACTGCTTGCCGCTCTGGGCATTTTCCCCCTTTCACTCCTTCTGTTGGTCAAAGCAGATCGCTGGAGCCTTCGACAGGAACAAAAGCGAGAAGCAACGCGACTGTCAGAAGGCCGATACGAAACACGGGAATCACAATCACTAAGCTACATCGGATTACGCGGCAACCGGCTGCAGAGTGCGATTGAATGCTGCACTCCATGGATTGCTCGCGATGCAGTGAATCTGGTTTACAGGCAGGCGATCAGCGTTCGGCACTACCGCTACAAGATTGCAATCAGTCTGCTGCTGCCGACAGTTCTTTGCTTATCTCCTCTGTTCATGGGCAGGATCACCGAGCAGTGGTTTTACGTGGTGGGTGGGATTGCCTTATGCACAATCCTGCTGGCTCCACCCGCATTACGCATCGACTTTCGACGCGATTTGAAACGCAGGTACTACTACGGTCGTTACCGGTCAAACCATTTTCGCTGATCGTGGGCCAACTGGCCCTGCCAATTCTGATCACTTGGACATTTCAGCTGACAACAATAACAATCGCAGCGTTGGTGATCCATCCGGGCTGGGACCAATTCATTTTGTGGACAAGCATGCTGCTTGCGCTCGCCATTTTGACTTTCGCGGCTGAAAACGCATTGTTCCTCGCTTACCCCCACCACCAGCACAATGAAGGCATCGCAATGATGCTGCGTACGAAACTTACTTTTCTGGGGAAGGGAACCGTCCTCGTGATGCCCCTCTTCCTGTTGGTGCTATGGGCAACACTCTGCCGAAATCTTATTCCCGAACCTTACGCATCAGCCCGCTACATCTCAGGCTCGATCACCGCATCGTGGATGGCAGCATTTTTGGGATTAGCTGCGGCAACCCTGTGCTGGCGTCGTTTTGATATAGCAATTGATACGCCCCCCGAATAACTTCGCTTCGGGAGGCGTACGACACCAAGTTCGTGTCCTCAGACCGTCATCACGCCCCAAAAAGGCACAGGACAACAGCCAAAGATCGAAATGGACAACCTTACTTTTGAGTCGCGTTGCCTGCACCGCCAGCAGCGGCTTTTTGCTTGATTTCATCCAACATGACCATCAGGCGTTTCTTTTGCCGTTCGTCATCCGTTGCATCGATCGCTGCCTGCTGTGCATCGATCGCTTTCTTGAGATCACCTGATTCACTGGCCAGCATTGCCAAGGTATTAAACATCAAGGGTTTCATTTGTGGATCTGCATCCTTGGCAACCTCCTCCATGGCGGCCATCAGATCCGCAAGCAGTGGCTTGATGTCGACTCCCTGCTGTGCCTGACCGTAGAGCGAGTAACCGAATCTTGCCATGGCGAGGGGATCACTTTTGAGGACTTTGATTCTGTTGCGGAAGAAAGCGAGCGAATCATCATCCAACAAGCCAGCTGAAAGTTTCAAGCTGTACTTGATTTCCATCCACCGCTGCTTGCTGGCATCGGTCGTCGCTTCCTTTCCTTGCGACTCAGCCAAGGCAATTGCTTCGGCGAACTTTCCTGTAGATGCCAACATCGAAAGTCGCTGCATGCTCTCCTGCATTTTCTGCTGCGCAACCATCTCTGATGCAAATGCTTCCCGATCCCATTTCCCATCAACGACGGCAGCAAGCGGTCCATCCATGTCCATAGGGTGGCCAATCCATTCCACAAGCCCAGTCTTCCCTACGACAAATGCTGTTGGAATTCCCTGTTGTTTCGCGGCAGTCATGTAGTCTTCGTAGACCGAACGATCAGGATCCGTTGTCAGGGAGTAAGCGGCAGTCACTTCAGCGAAGGTTTTCCCAACATCCTCGTTCTTCTTCCCAAGCAGATCCTTGACCTCATCAAGGGACTCATCGGACACACTGATAATCTGAACTCCATTGCCTCGATACTTATTTTGCAAGTCGGCCAGATGAGGCATGCTTTGAATACAAGGTCCGCACCAAGTCGCCCAGAACTCAACCACATACACCTTATCTTTTTCAAATTCTGTAACCGGTTTAAAAAAGCCGTTCCCGTCCTGCACCCAATGCTCAATATTCAAGGCAGGAGCCTTGGAACCGATACCCAAATCTTTGGCAGATGCCGCCTGCGGGAGCAAAGCCGACGCTCCAACAGCGCAACACATCAAAGCGGTCAACATCAAGCGAGATTTCAGGTGTGTTGTTTTCATTTTCAATGAACTTGTTCAAGAGTGAATACGGATAGTCTTCCAGTATTGCCATGCTTTGAATACGACCGCGTCTCCAGTACGGACCGCTGCAGCATTGCCAGCAGCACTGATGTGATCGCTTCCCCGCACGTGGTGCCTCTTCCAGCAACCGCGTCAGTTGCGGTTATGCCAGCAGGTCGATTCACCGAAGTCCACTTTCCATGGTGGTCTTTGCCGAAAAGCTACTTTGGCATGACATGACAAAACGCTACGTCTCTGCCATCGCTACATGCTACGCAGCAACTACTCCGTTCGCCCAGTCACCTGACGAAGCAAGTCCTCGGTTTCCATGAAAAAAGAGGACAAACGCTCACCCCATGAAGCGAAAACGTGCACGAGACGACACTTTTCCCCATGCTGCAAGCGAGTTGACCGAGACCCTCTTTCTGACAGAAACAGACACCTTTCAGTCGACACATGGACTTGGATGCCACACGGATTTAGCCGGCAGCAAGCTTCCGTCCACCGATGGATACAGTCACTCGCCACAATTATTCCTGATCACCCGTCTTAGCGTCGTCGGCTCTCTGTTTTCCGCGATTGGACCGACCGTTTGCCGGCGTGCTGCCAGCGGCACCGGTTTGCACGCGGTCCGTCGTGACTGAGATTGTCTTGGCGACCACCTTGGTGTCATCCGGCAGACGGTAGGTACCCTCGATCGTTACCGCATCCCCTTGCTGTACGAGGTTGAGTTGATTCAAGCGTAGATTCATCGTTGCTTTTTCAGCGAGTTGGACCCGCAATGGCCGCCTACCAGCTTGAACAGCAACCAGCCCAGTGGCATCCCATCCCATCAATTTCCCGACGACCTTGTAATTTGAAACGCCATCTGGAAGATTGGATTTTTTATCACCAGGATAAACACCAGGCACGAACTCATCTGATTTTTTCTTGGCCAGTTTTTCAGTCAGGGGCAAAAACGCAGTAAGCTCGTCGATAGGGTCGGTGGGAACACCGGCCTTGTTGAAATTACCGTTGAAGCGGACCATCATTCCGCGTTGCAGAAAGCTGACGTCGATCGGTGCTTGAAAATCGAAACCCAAAGCATCCTCAGGTGGCTTTACAGTAACCTCAACACCATCTTGGCGAGTGACCAGCAACATGCCCTGCTTGAATCCGGCAAGTTTGCCTTCAAGCTCAATGTTCAGATTCTGATTCGCACCCTTGAAGACAAACCCCGGTGGATCATCTGCCATGACCTGACGACCAACCGGAACAAGCCACAGGGCGAAGACCAACCCGAGGATTGCAGCCACCGCTCCGGCAGGAAAGTTCCCTTGGCAATGGAAAAATCGGGCTTGATTCAACATTTACTTGCTCACAATTCAGTTCGTCGGCGGGCAGGCGGGTAGACGCCCGTTAGTGTAGGGTTAGGTTGTTCCATTGTAGCTGCAGACCAGTAAACCCCAAAACGGCAAATCGTCGTCCGCATCAAGATCGCCGGATCATCCCATGGCCGCATCGACTTCCGAAAACCCGCCCTCACGTATCACAACGCGTAGTTTGCAAAAAATCCGCAAAGACGGCGGCAACATCTCCATGTTGACAGCCTATGACTATCCCACTGCCGAGGTGCTGGATGAAGCGGGAATCGACATTCTGCTGGTGGGCGATTCGTTGGCGATGGTGGTCCAAGGGCACGACACAACACTGCCAGTCACCATGGATGACATGATCTATCATGCCAAGATGGTGGGCCGTGCCGCCAAACGGTCCATGGTGGTCGTGGATTTACCTTTTCCTGAAGGTCAACTTGAGATCATGCGGAGCGTCGAAGCTGGGGCCCGCGTGCTGAAAGAGTCCACCTGCCACGCGGTCAAACTTGAAGGCGGCGCCGAGCAAGCCAAGCGAATCGAAACCATTGTCACTGCCGGAATCCCCGTCATGGCCCATGTCGGACTGCGTCCCCAAAACATCCATGTTGAGGGCGGGTACAGGGTCCAACGGAACATGCCGACACTGATCGAAGATGCGAAGGCTGCCGAGCAAGCCGGCGCCTTTGCCGTACTGGTCGAATGTGTCCCCAGTGATGTTGGACAAGCGATCACGGAAGCCGTCAAAGTTCCAACCATCGGAATCGGAGCTGGCCCCCACATGACGGGACAAGTCCTTGTTACCCATGACATGATTGGTTTTAACTCTGGCTACCTACCAAGTTTCGTTCGCCAATTCTCTGATGTCAGAACAACAATACGCGATGCCGCGGTCGCCTATCGAAAATCAATTGAAGCGGGTGATTTCCCGACGGATCAGGAATCATTCCGTTAATTCTCCTACTCGCTACTCGAACCAAGATGTGAAATGGAAATCTTTGACGAACTAAGCCAGCTGCATGAAGCAACCACTCAGGCTTTTTGCGATCTTGCCAACACAAGCATCGAGTCGAACGGGATATTCCGCGTCGCACTTTCCGGTGGTTCGACGCCGAAACGGATCTACGAGCTGATTGCCGAACGCAAACTTGACTGGACCAAAATCCACTGGTTCTGGGGTGACGAACGTAATGTTCCGTTGGACCACTCAGACAGTAACGCCCGCATGGTTCATGAGGCGTTACTGGACCGAGTCGACATCCCACGCTCCAACATTCATGAAGTGCCAGTCGACGTCGAAGCTCCGGTAGAAGCTGCCAAACAATACGAACAGATTCTGCGTCAGCATTTTGTTGAAGCCAACTTTCCGATCTGGGATTTGGCTTTACAAGGCTTGGGAGATGATGCACACACAGCATCGCTGTTTCCCGAAACAAAAGCTCTACAGGAACGCGAGCGTTGGTTTGTCGAGAACTGGGTCAAAAAGCTCAACTGCTACCGTTACACGCTCACCGCGCCAGCGATCAATTCAGCTCGACAAATCTGGTTCATGGTGGCCGGTGAAGGCAAACAGAACGCGCTCAAAACCGTTCTCTCCGGACCCAATTCTCCTGAACTCTATCCTGCCCAACTGATCAACGCCAATCGTTGGCTGGTCACGCAGGACGCAGCAGGAAACTAACCAACACGGGACACATTGCAGCGCGGAAAATCAGACATGGAGCCGACCAACGGGCAGAAAGCTGCCTTGGCATTGACATGCCCCTGTGTTCCAGCATCACAACCCGACCGTGCAGCAACAGATCCACAAAAAACCCCAGCAACCGCGTGATCAGCGGCAACTGGGGTTTAAACAAGTCAGACGGACCGTAGCAACAATCAGTTTGCCTTGGCCAAATTCTCCTTGCGGAGACCGTCGATGTAATCTGCAACAATGTTCATTACTTCACTGTTGTAGTAATTCTCTCGGAAAATCACAGCGTCTTCGATCTGCTGCTCCAGCTCGTCCTCTTCCTCTTTTTGGGAATCAAGCTCTTTGCGTCTTGCCAGGAAGGACTCCTCTTCAAGAGAGATCGTTTCCTGATCTTTTTGATCCACATAGATTTCGACACGTCTCAGCAGATCAGCAAAGTCCTCGTCCTCTTCGACACGCTTAGCTGATTTTTTACGCAACTTGTTAACCAAGTCAGCTGGAACCATGCTGTAAAGGTTGTGTCGAGCAACAGGAACAGTGTCGTGCTCCAGAGCATATTTCAGATCACCCTCACCGACATCCATTTTGGCTGTAAGACTTGGCAGGATGACATCTGACAAAACACCTTTGAGCTGAGTGCTCTGGCCATCTGGCAGATAGAACTGTTGCAAAGTGACCTTCAAGGCACCGTAGTTCTGTCGATTGTTACCGAACAATCGCTGCCCCAGATTCATCAGTGTCTGGACAGTACCTTTTCCATGAGTCGCAGGATCACCGATGACGAGACCTCGCTTGTAGTCCTGAATGGCACCGGCGAAAATTTCGCTGGCACTTGCACTGAACTTGCTGGTCAAAACAGCTAGAGGTCCATTCCATGCAGTACCGCTATCTTCATCTGCATAAGCCTGCACAGAGCCATCTGAATTCTTCACCTGAACGACGGGACCACTGTCGATGAACAGACCAGTCAAATTGATGGCTTCGGTGAGACTGCCGCCTCCATTCTTACTGAGATCGAGCACAATCCCATCAACGCCTTTGCCCTTGAAGTCATCGAGGATGCGTCTTACGTCTCGGGTGCTGCTACGGAAGTTTTTCTCATCCCTTCGTGCTGCATCCATGTCCAAGTAGAAACTGGGAAGATTGATATACCCAATTTTCAGTTCTTTGCCACCATCAGGATTCTTATGGTTGATGATCTCACCACGAGCAGCCGACTCTTCGAGAGCGATGGTTGCACGGACGATTTTGTACTCTTCCACATTCCCAACGCCCCCCGGCTTCACACCAAGGCGTACCGTGCTGCCCGCTTTACCGCGGATCAGATCAACAACATCGGAAAGTGGCATTTCAACGATATCAACCGATTCACCCGATTTGCCCTGACCGACGGTCACGATCACATCATCTGACTTGAGCTTGCCGTGCTTGGCAGCAGCACCACCGGGAATGACTCGCGACACCACAGTGTTGCCATCTTTCTCGCGAAGCTGTGCCCCGATTCCATCAAGGTTCAGACTCATTTGAATCTGGAAGTCCTCGAGTGTCGACGGCGACATGTAGGTTGAGTGCGGATCATATCCATTGGTGACCGAAGTCAGAAACATCTCAAGCAGATCATCGCTATCGGTTTTCTTCCAGCGTCTTGCGTAGCGCCCATAGCGGCGACGAAGTGTATCGACAGCCTCTTCACCAACTTTGCCCTCATCTTTTAAATCGAGCAAAGCATACTTGATTTGGCGACGCCAGCGATCTTTCGCAGCGGCTGGTGTCTTGGCGTACATGGCCACATCCGGGTCGATAATGATGGCTTCGTCTTTTGTGAAATCAAAATCGCCATTAAGCAACTCTTGAGCAACAGCTACTCGCTCATCAACACGCTGAATGAATCGCCCGAAGATTTTGTAAGCGAGCGAAAGGTCACCCTGCTGAACCATGTCATCAATTCGGCTGGCATCTCGATTAAATTCATCGACATCACTTTGATAGAAGTACAGCTTGAGTGGATCAAGAGACTTCGTGAACAGCGCCAAGGCACGCTTACTGATGGTGTCATCCAAACCTTGGGCAGAGATGTGATTTTTTGGCATCAACTGGGCAATCAAACGAGCAACGATGCGATCGTTCCCCGCCGGCTTGATCAGTTGCACCGGGGCTTGCTCGGCCGCCTGAGCCAAAGCAGGCACGGGAGAGACCACCATCACCATTACTGCCATATAGCCAAGCAGTGCGTCACGAAAGAGGCCCGCGTAACGGCTTTTGCCGCAAATCACCGGTTGACCCCCGGTATCTCTGGATTCTGAAAACTGATGCGAACGCCTGACCATGATGAAATCCCAGTAGGTTTGTTTCGATGAAGCTTGAATAATGGGCGAAAACGGGGAGAGCCATAGCACCTCACCTACTCCTGCACCTAGTGGGATAGTAGGAGAGCGGCAAAAATGGAGCAACGGCGTTTTCACAATAGTCTACCAAGCCGGCAGACCGGTGAGTGGCGGACAAATACCATCGCGTCAAAGCCAGCAAAAGTCCGCAACGGAAGGGAGAAGTGCCGCCGAGCACCAAACCGCTAGCTTTGGCTACGCCTGACCGTGCCAACGGAGACGGCATGGAGGTAAAAACCGCAGTGATTTTCCAGCGTTGGTGTTTCACAGGGCAGTGAAGCACTTGCCTGAAATGGCCAGGGATGCGCCGCAAATCAGCCTCTTCATAAATTCGATGCAAAAACCGCGGCTGCCAGCGGGCCTAGAACATGAAACTTTCGGCATCTTCTTTGGGTGCAGGCTGGTAGCTGAGTGGTTCCATGCTGCCAGCAGCCCGCCCCTGACTCAAACTGCGAACAGCGCCGGAATACCCAAATAGTTCCTTGAGTGGGGCATGCGCAATGATGACCGTCATGGTTCCGCGGGTTTCGGTCGCGGCGATGATTGCCCGACGCTGCTGCAGGTCCCCAACCAGCTCGCCCATGTAATCACCGGGGGTCGTGACCTCGACCTTCATGACCGGCTCCAGCAGAACCAGCCCCGCTTTTTCCATGCCTCGATCAAACGCGTCTCCCGCGGCGATTCGAAACGCAACTTCATCGCTTCCCTCCTCCTGCATTTCCGCATCGGTCACATCGATACGAACTCCCGACAGTGGAAACCCAGCCAGTAACCCACCTCCGGCAGCCCGCTCGCGAATTTCGTCCATGGCCGCCTGCCTGATCGCATTGGGCAACCCCACCTCAGGCGGCAAACGATCGAATACCAACACAGGTGCCGAAACATCCTCGAGCGGTGAGACGCTGACGTTGAGCCGGGCGAACATTTGCGTTGACCCAATTTGCCGATTGCACTGCCCAATTACATCTGCTTTTTCGGCGACGGTTTCGCGGTAGTTCACGCGAGGCTTGTAGAACTTGACATTGAGACCGAAGTCTCTGGTCAAGCGATGCTGAATCACTTCAAGGTGCAACTCACCCATCCCACTGATCAAGGTTTGACCAGTCTCTTCATTCTCAACCGCACGAAACGTAGGATCCTGACGCCGCAGCATGTCCAAAGTTTCCTCGAGCTTTTTCTTGTCACTCGTGCTTTCCGACTCGATTGCCATCGAAATCACTGTATCAGCGAAGTTGATGCTGGGCAGCTCAATCATTTCGCGCGTGTCACAAACAGTGTCACCAGTGATGGCAAAGCGAGGACCAATCACACAACAAATATCTCCTGCCTCGACCGAATCAATCTGGCCATCACGATCTTTTTTAGTGGCATGAATTTGCCACAACTGCGCGATATTTTCCTTCTTACTTCGATTGGGGCACTGCACTCTGGAGTTCTGTTTCAGCTGGCCGCTGTAAACACGAATCCAGTAATTGTCTCCCGTCTTGGCTGGCAGAATCTTGAATACGAGTCCGCAAAAGGGATCTTTCGACTTGGGATTCCGGATTAGAACCTTGTCAGTATTTTTTGGGTCGACCCCTTCCACAGGTGGACGATCCAGTGGACTTGGCAAAAAGTTTCCAACAGCGGTCATCAGAGGCTGCACACCAATGCCATGTAACGCGGAACCACAAAGAACTGGCTGAATCACCCGATCGATGCAACCCTGCCGCAATGCGTCGATGATCAGATCGCGAGGCACTTCTTTCTCTTCCATCGCCAGGTTGGCGGCCTCTTCACTGAGATCGTAAACCTTTTCCAGCATCTGCTCGCGCCAAAACAGCGCTTCATCCATCTGGTCTTCAGGAATCTCAGTTTCCTTGACCTCTTTGCCTTCGGTCTCAGGGTCAAACTCAAGCATCTTCATATCAACCAGATCAATCACGCCACGAAAGGGATCCGCGACGTGTGCAGGTCCTTGCCCCACCGGCAATTCGACGGCGAGAGGACACCCCCCCAAACGCGGCTCAATGTCGTTGAACACCGTTTCAAAATCGGCGCCTTCCCGATCCATCTTGTTAATGAAGACGATTCTAGGAACCTTGTACCTGTCAGCCTGCCGCCAAACGGTTTCACTTTGCGCCTCGACACCCTCACGGGCTGAAAACACGACCACCGCTCCATCTAGCACGCGCAAACAACGCTCAACCTCGGCCGTAAAATCAACGTGCCCCGGAGTATCGAGCAGGTTGATGTTATAGTCCTTCCACCCGTATTTCACGCATGCACTGAAAATGGTGATCCCGCGTTCCTGTTCCTCCGGATCATCGTCAGTATCCGTCGTGCCGTGATCCACACGCCCCACACGGTGCTTGGCACCGCTGAGAAAGAGCATCCGCTCGGTCACGGTCGTTTTCCCAGCATCGATGTGCGCGATGATGCCAATATTGCGAAGCTTGGAGATGTCAAAAGTCATGAAAACGATTCAGGGATTGAGCGATTCGGGAGCCGGACAGATGGGTTCATTCGCCCGACAGCTACAGCACTCGGGCAATGGCTGAAAACTCATTGAAAATGCACCAGACAAACAGTTGCCCGGAACCACCCCCCGCGTTGGTCGGGCGGCAAGGCAGGATAGTATTGCAAAACAGCCACCGAGGCTATCGAAAATACATGCAACGGAGGTAACACGTAATCCGACGCTCACCCGCAATCACAACACCACCGTCTCCAGCGGATTGGCCAACGGCGAATCACTCTCAAGGCGGCCTCATGGACTCTAGCGTAACACCGGCCACTAGCGTAACACCGACCACTAGCGTAACGCTGCGCAAAAAAAACCGCGACACGGCCAATAGCCGTATCGCGGTGATTTGTGTTTGATTTTGACTCGACTTACCAAGCGAAGTGAGCAAACGCCTTGTTGGCATCAGCCATGCGATGCGTGTTCTCACGCTTGGTGTATGCAACGCCTTCCTTCTTGCAAGCTGCCAACAACTCATCGGCAAGCTTCAGATGCATGGGACGACCCTTCTTATCTCGAACGGCACCGAGCAACCACCGCAGAGCCAAGCTTTGCTGACGTGCGCGATTCACCTGCATTGGCACCTGGTAGCTGGCACCACCAACACGCTTGCTTCGGACTTCGATATATGGCTTCACATTCTCGACTGCCATCTCGAATACTTCGATCGGCGTCTGATCAGCGATCTCGTTGCGACGACCAATCTCCTCAAGAGCATCATAAAAGACGCGTTGAGCAGTGGTCTTCTTGCCATCAAGCATCAAACAGTTGATGAACTTTCCGGCGAGTAACGAGTTGTGCCGCGGATCACCCTTGAGTTGGGTGCGGCTGGCTGTGATTCGTCCCATTCTTAAACTTCGACTGTAATGGCTGGATTGCTGTTATTCGGGAATACTGTTCTCGTTGCGACGAGATTACTTCTTCGCACCGTAGCGACTGCGTGATTGCTTTCGGCCTTCTACCCCGAGGGCGTCACGCGAGCCACGGACAACCTGGTATCGAACACCAGGCAAGTCACGGACACGACCGCCCCGAACAAGCACGATCGAGTGCTCCTGAAGGTTGTGGCCTTCACCGGGAATGTAGACCGTAACTTCCTTGCCGTTGCTAAGACGAACACGCGAGATCTTTCGCAGAGCAGAGTTCGGCTTCTTGGGGGTCATCGTCCTAACTTGCAAACAGACACCCTGCTTTTGAGGGCATTTTTCAAGCACAGGAGACTTGCTCTGGCTCTTTTTCAGTTTGCGTCGCTTGCGGACGAGTTGATTGATTGTTGGCATGGAAATCGTGTGTTGCGGGTTAAACCCACACAAATAAGGGAAAACTGGACCTCGTGCAGACAGGCCGAGGTATGCCCGACATCTCTTCGGTAGCCAAGCCCGGCAACGCCGAACACAACCACAACCCGAAAATACTGCTAAACCTCATTCCGGAGGCGGGCAAGCGGGAAAGTATCCCAGTCCTTGATTTTCTGTCAAGAGCTCCCATCTCGCGGTTTTCAATGTCTTTTACAGAAGCTTGCCTCCCTGAACGGTGATCTTACCCAATCCCCCCATTTCTTCGGCCTGCCATCGCTCAGATTTCACCATGACGTTTCTCACCGATCGGATATGACAACCTCCACTCCCCCCCTCCACAGAGGCGGAACCCGAAACGCGGCAGTGTTCACAAGAACACTACTGCATGATTGCAACTGGCTGATGACCTTGCCTCGTGTCGTCGCTGCAAGCTATGAATCAAATTCAAGCAGATGTTTCCCCCTTCGAAGCCAAATCACAAACGGATGCGTGGCAGGATGCCCAAGTTCATTCACACACAATTGACCGTCGCCAAATTCGCTTGGTGCACAGCATTGCTTTTCCTCTTGGCATTGCCCGTTGGCTGCAACCTGCTGCCCGGCAAGGGAGAAAAGGACAGCAAAACAAAGCTTCAGGAACTGATGAAGGTACCTGCACTGCCAGATTTGATCCGTGAAGCGACCATGGTTCAGGGATTACAGCCCATTCAGGTCATCGGCGTTGGAGTGGTCAACGGACTTCCCAGCACAGGTGGACCAGCAAACCCGTCTCAGTTCCGCGACGAACTTTTGGAAGAGATGAAACGGCGTGACATCAAAGACCCCAACCACTTCCTAGAGCTCGATAACACTGCGTTGGTGAGAATTCAGGCGACGATTCCACCAGGCGCACGGCGTAACGACCCAGTTGATTTGATTGTGCAAGCCCCCAACGAGAGTGTGGTCTCTGATTTAAACGACGGCTGGTTGCTGGACACCCGGCTCCGCCAACAACGATATCTGCAAAACAAGATTCGCAAGAGCGAAGTGATGGCGCTCGGCACGGGGCCGGTCCTGACACGTAGCAGCTATACGCCCGGTGAGGACGGCACACTCAAGATCGAAGGCACAATTCTATCGGGCGGTCGCATTCAGATCACTCGCAAGCTGGGGCTTGTACTGCGTCCGGAGTACCAGCATGCCAAAACATCCAGCGCATTGGCCGCAGCGATCAATCGCCGATTTTTTTTCTTTGATGGAACCACGCGACGTGGAATCGCAAAAGCCAAAGAAGATGATTTTCTTGAGATGGAGACGCACCCGCGTTACCGCAACAACATTCCACGCATGATGGCCGTCATTCAGGCAATCAGCACCGCTCCGGAATCATCCGCAACACAAACAAGACTGGCTAACCTAGCCGACCAACTTAGCGATCCGGCGACCGCCGCTGACGCCGCTTTGCAACTGGAAGCCATGGGTGAAAGCGCTGTTCCGATCCTGATCAACGCTCTGTCATCAACCAACCCCGAACTACGTTTTTATGCTGCCGAGTCACTTGCCTATCTCGACCGCACGGAAGCCATCGGAGCATTGGAAACAGCGATTCGAGATACAGCTGCATTTCGCCATCCCTCGCTATTAGCTATGCAAGGCATGGACCATCAACTTGCCATCGATGCACTCAAGCGACTGATGAACGAAGTGAGTATCGAAACGCGATACGGATCATTTTGTGCCATCCGTCGGCAAGGAGTCGAAGGCAAGAGCCTATTGGGGGGGCGAGCACTGCAATCTTTTTATCTGTATCAGATCCCATCAAACGCAGAACCTGCCATCGTTGTTTCGCTTCGTGAGTCACCTGAGATTGTGCTGTTCGGTGATACCGGCAATCTGAACATCCGCCAATTTCTGCGAGGCCCAAATGGTCTGATCCTGAAACCGGATCTCGAACAACCCGGCAAACTGAAAATCAGCCGTTTTCAGGTCAACACCGATGATAAACGGGCAACGGTTTCTGACTCGTTGCCTTCCGTCATCAGCGGGATCGTGTCAGTCGGGGGTGGTTACGGCGATGTCATCTCGATCCTGCGTTTGGCAAAAGCCAAAGGATACCTGACCAAACAATTGGCAGTGGATCCGTTGCCAGCAGCAATCCGTGTCTACCACCGTAACGAAGAAACGGAATCGGCTACGTCCGATCTATCGAGCGACAACTCGAACGCAACGGACCAGGACGACTCATCCGAAACCTCGGCAAAGCCTGCTTCGGAATCGACCGACAACGAGTGATTTGGGGTGCATGCCCGTTGTCAGGTCATGATGCCCATGGCCCAAATCCCTGATGACTTATATCCCTGCGTACTTTTCCCCGCTTACTTTGCCATCATGTCATGGTGCTGATGCAACCGCGGCAAACACGCCGCCGGGGCAACCCCGAATTCGATCGGGAACGCAGGAATCCAAAAAACGCGGGGCATTCCAGTGAACTCAATGCCCCAAGACCTTCCCAGCCTGCGTGCAATCAGGCAAAGAGTGAAGAAATCGCCTGGAATTTGAATCGCCAAGTTGACATTACTTGGTTGTCGACGCAGGCTGAGAGTCGTCATGCGTCACCTTCTTCATCTAACGTCTGCCGTTGCCATTCTCGTCGTGGTGGGTTGCCCAATGAGCAGCACTACGAGTGTTCGGTATCCCGAGCCAAGCGAGCAGTTAGCCGAACCGACCGCGGATCCGATTGAGCCGCTCGGTCAGCAAACTGCTGGCACTGGTTCAGTAGCTTCCTCGGACAATCGCAACACAGCAGCAGAACCCCTAGCTGAATTGGTTTCACGAACACTCAAACAAAACCTGAGCCAACGAGACCTCTCCTCATCGACCCACGGTGCGTGGCAGGTGTTGCACGGCATCCTCGCCTATGGCTCCGACTTCGAACTTCAAACGCCGACTGGCCCTCAACCAGCCTTGGCGTATTTGCTTTCTGGTCAAGCCGTTGGTGGTTTTGAAGCGGAACCGGGGGACAAATTTGGAACAAAGAAACGTCCTGGCCTACGAATGGCCATGCAGCCATCCACCAAAATTGGCCAAGGTCACCGTGATCAATGGTTGGCAGTGATCGCCCAATCAGGTTTACCGCTGGACACCCCGATCAAAGGCAAAACACACACATTCACTTTGGAAGACTGGATGCGTCAGGCTGAGTTTGACGTACCCAGAAATTTGGAACGTGAGTTCAGTTGGTCGCTGATCGCTTTGACCTCCTATCGCAAAACAAACCATCGCTGGATGGGTAGGGATGGATCCCAATATTCCACTGAATCACTACTGGGATCAGAGCTGGAACAAAGCTTGCCTGACAGTGTTTGCGGTGGCACCCATCGCTTGATCGGCATGGCCATGGCATTGAATCAACGCCGAGAAGAGGGACAACCCATCACCGGTGTTTGGGCAGATGCAGACCTCTTGATCACAGGAGCGATTCAGCTAGCCAAACAAAACCAGAATCCTGACGGCTCTTACTCGGTCGCTTACCTTCATCGACCAGGGTGGACTCGCGACATGGGTGAAACACTGGGCAGTACTGGGCACGTGCTTGAGTTTCTTGCGATCGCGGCACCAACACAAACACTCTCTGAACCTTGGGTAGAACGCAGTGTTCGTCGTCTATGCGACGTCTTGGATCAATGTTCCGATGTAGATCTTGAATGCGGGGTTCTCTACCACGCTCTTCACGGCTTGAGCGAGTACCAGAAACGCCTGTTCCCACCGTCCTGAATGGCACCTGACACTGAGATCCCACTGAGATCCCACTGAGATCACAAGGTGAGACCTTGGCAAACGCAGGTAGAGTTTCAAAAACGAGAACCGCCTCTGTGGTGGCAGATTCACGCGGTCTCTGTCCAATGATCGAGTCAACCGCCCCACGCGTAGCCAACCGCTGAAAGCGTAGCAAACAGCTCACAGCGGGGGGAATTACTTCATGAGCAGCGTTGACGGTGGGTTTTCCAGGGGCACGCCACTTCAAACTCAGGCATGATTTCCCAGCATTGGAACGCAGAAAACCGTAAAACGAGATCTCTTCGCAGAACCTCCCCGCTACAATGGAGGTATCCGTGAGATGAACGCCGTTTCCACAGCCCGAGAACGCTTGATGTCTTCCCAAGTCCCATTTGGTAAAGCAGACACGACAACCGAAAATCCCGGCCTGCAGCTCAAAGCAGACGACTGGCACGATGAGCCACTCACGTTCCGTGAGCAATTGGTCGGAATGATGCCACCCACCATTTCATTGCTGTTCCATACGGCAATTCTATTGTTCCTGGCAGTCATCACTTACGAGGAGATCGAACAAGAGGAAGCTCGATTTGTTGTGGTGCCCCCTCCTGATCAAGTGGAGGACCCTCCCGTTGAGGTTGAGCTGGATCCGGAAATCGACGTAGTGCTCGACAACGTGGCTCTCTTCAACTCCGCGCCTGCGCCGGTGAGCGCTGCGTCAGCTGCTGCCAACCTGCCCACGCTTGATCAGTCATTGATGGCCAAAGCCAATACCTCCCAACTGAGCATCGCCGCCCCCACCATTGGCATCCCTGATTCGGTTGCCTTGATTGAGGCAGTTCCCGATGGTGAGGTGAAGGGAGAAGCCCGAGATATCGTCGACAGCTACCAGAATGCTCTGGATCGTTTATCTCAGGAACTGGTCTGGATGCTGGATGAAAGTCCCGTACTGGTAGTCTGGTGTTTCGATCAGTCCAAAAGCATGAAGGACGACCAACAGGAAATCCGAGACCGAATTGAAACAGTTTATGAACAACTAGGAATTGTCGGTCGCACCGAGAACAAGGCGAAGCAGACCGCGTTGATGACTGCCGTGACAAGCTACGGTGAGATGTTCATCGATCACACGCTTCATCAACCAACGGCTGACCGCGACGAGATTCGGAAAGCGATCGACGAGATTCCAGTGGATACCACTGGAAAAGAATTGATGAGTTCTGCTGTTGGACGTGCGATTAATATTTATCGCGACCTGGCACGGCGAGGCCGCAAGATGGCACTCGTGCTGGTTAGCGACGAGAGTGGTGACCGACAAAACAACGACGGATTTATCGAACAGGCAATCAACGTGGCCAAAGCCGCCAATTGCAAAGTGTATGTATTGGGCCGTGAATCAGTCTTCGGTTCGCCTTACGCGTTTCTTCACTGGCGACACCCACAGACCAATCGGCATCATTATTTGCAAATGGACCGTGGACCTGAAACCGCTTTTCCCGAGCAGTTGCAGACCAATGGCTTTCACCGCCGTCGTGATGCATTCGGCAGTGGCTTTGGCCCCTACGAACAATCGCGTCTGGCACGGGAAACCAATGGTATTTTCTTCATGCTGCCGAGTGCCGAGTCTGAATTGGTAGGCCGCTACAAAGAGAAGTACGACATGGAAGCCTTGCGTCCATACCGACCAGACTTGCGTGCCAAGATTGAAGTGCTGACAGACCGCAGTGAATTCCCCTTGCGTTCCCTGATCTGGAAAGTCATCCAAGATCTAAATCCCTATGCAGAAGCGAATAAAAAAGCGATCGAAATGCGTCTTACATTTTCGCTCAAACCACAGGACTTCATCAAACAAGCCAGGCGTGAACAGGAAAAGGCAAAGATGCACCTGAGATACATGGCAGAAGCCGAGCAGGCACTGCTTGCCGGCCAGCATCTTCGGGAGCAGGAACCTGATCCACGATGGCAAGCCAATTATGACTTGATTCTCGCCCAACTGATCGCCTACCAAGCCCGAATCTATGAATATGGTGTTGCCTTGGATGCCTTCATCGCAAGCCCCAAACAGGCTGTCCCCATGAAAGGCAACAAGCGACTGGTTCATTGGGATCTTCGAACCGTCAAGAAAATCCGCACCGAAGATGCCAAACCGTACGTCGATCGGGCAAACGATCAGTTTACTGCTGTCGTCGAGAATCACCCAGGTTCACCTTGGGCAGCACGTGCCAAGTGGGAGATGCGGCGTGGCTATGGGGCTGATCTGTTCGCAGACTACCATCTGCCGTACAAGACGTTGCCTGCTTCAGTCAAACCAATCCCACCACCCAAGATTTAACACCGTAGCGCTCGGGATCCCGAAGCACAAGGCGTGCCTCGGACCAGCCAAATGGGAATGAACGGGCCACAAAAAGAATGAGCAGACCAACGTGCCAGCCTTTCGCAAGCCCAGATGCAAGCGAACGAAGCATCCGCCAATGCTTACTGCGTTCAGACAATGCTGCGGTAATACTCAACGCTTTGGCGAAGCCCCTCGGCGATCGTCGTTGCTGGCTCGAAATCCAGTCGGTTACGGGCTTCGGAAATATCGGCAAGTGAATCCCGCACATCACCGGCTCGAGGTGGTTCATGAATGGGTTCAATGTGCTCGCCAAGAATATCTCGCAGGTTGGTAAGCAACTGCAGCAGGGTGGTTCGTTCACCGCGTGCAATATTGAATATTCCGCCGGGAGCATCAGCCGCTATCGCCGCAAGCAGGTTTGCCTGCACCACATCTTTGACGAAGACAAAATCGCGTGACTGCTGTCCATCACCGTAAATGACCGGACGTTCGCCCGAAAGAATCATCGAGACAAATTTTGGAATCACCGCGCTGTATTCGCTTTGCGGGTCCTGGCGGGGACCAAACACATTGAAATAGCGAAGCACGACGGTCTCAATGTCAAAGCCACGCTGAAACGCCTGGCAATAAGCTTCAGCAGCCAACTTAGCCGCTGCGTAAGGCGACAGGGGCGCCGAGGGATCAGTCTCGCGTTTGGACACAAAAGTGGAATCCCCATAGGCTGCACTCGTCGAAGCTAGCACCAAACGACGAACACCAGCGACCGCTGCCGCCTGCAGCAAATTCACCGTACTGGTGGTGCACCACGCATGACACAAATCCGGTTCCCGCATGCTACGCGGCACGCTTGCCATCGCCGCAGCATGAAATACCAAATCGACGTCGGCCACGGCCTGCTTGGCAACTTCGATGTCAGATGCATCGCCCTCAACGATCTCGATCTGCCCCGCCTCAAGATGCTCAAGATTACGGCGAAAGCCCGTGCTGAAGCTGTCCAACACCCTGACAGTGCCACCTGCGGCCAACAAGCCGTCGACCAGATGAGAACCGATGAACCCGGCACCCCCAGTGACCAAACAACGTGAACCCTCAATCGAGCGTGTTACATCAGATGACATCAGAATCCAGGCAGAAGAAAAGACGAGAGAAGAAGTGTGCGCGGTACCCGTTGGAACCACCAATCAATGACTCGTTCAACATTGGCTGAAAACCTGTCAGATGCAAGCGTTGATCCCGACACAATTGGTCAATCTAGCTGGAAAATGCTACACAACCTCCCAGCAACAAGCCAAAATCGCGATGGGCAAACTTGCCGCACGATCCAAATGAGCCGAAGCCTGTCACGAATGCCACGAATCCGAGATTCAGAACGAAAGTTAACGGCACACAGCCCAATCCTGTCGCCAGCTACGCGTTCAGAAACGATGTCTGTATCAGCAGCAGGGACACCAGCAGATCCGTTTCCTATCCAGGAGAAGCCAACCACGCACGGCCAACACAAGAACCCACCGATGCCACGAAACCTCAGATTGATTGCCCCACGCCTCGCGTCGATCGATCCCGCTCGACTCAAAGAACGAACTCCAGATCTGAAATCGCAACTTAGCTGAGACGGACCATCGCAGCGACGCATCCTGAGAAGGTGGGATGTCCACACGCAAGTCGCGACCACTGAACAAAAGCAAAGCGTATCTGCGTTAATTCATAGCTGGGCGTCTGGACCGATTCAAGGACAAACGGGCTGCTGCCGGAACCGCAACCCTCACTCTACTGGCCGATAGCCGCCAAGGGCAAGTTTCTAGCTCTGGGCTTTCGCCTTGGTGCGAGCTTCACGAAGTCCGCGACTGAGGATATCCCGCAGCATTGGCGAAAAGTCCTCATACTTGGACTGGTCAGGCGCACCATTGCTGAACTGATAAATCGCGTCACGCGGTTTGACCCCGAGAGCGATGAGCGTGCTACTGACCGTGCCATAGTCGCCGTTTCTGACCACCATGCTAGGACGTCCGGGCCCGACAGGAGCTCTGGCGAAAACTTTACTGGCCACCGCAAGGAACTTGACGGGAGAATCAAGCGTTTGTAGCGTCAGCAGTCGTCTCGCCATCTGGACACGCTGGTCGTCAGGGTCATTCAGGTTGCGGGCGCCGATGATATTAAGACCGTCTTGAAGCTCAACGACCTCCTGACGCTCGTCCGCATGAATGGCGTATCCATTCTTGGCATCGGCGATCAAAATGTTGCAGCCGTCATAGCGAGTCTTCGCAAATTCTGTCTCAGCCTTCTCCAAGGCACGGCTAGCCGACGTGCAACGAAGCAAGTCCAAAGCTAGCAAACCCCGTGAGCGTTGCCCGAACAGCGGCGTTGCGGTTGCCCTGTTGCAGAGACCGACAAACAGGCCGTTTTGATTAACGCCCAACCAAGAACCACCCGCTTTTTGATCAATCCCGCAAAGTACGCGGGGTTTGCCGGATTGAATCGATGGAGGCAGACTCGGCCGATCGACGTACTCCTCGCGGTTTGCTGCGACAAGGATGGGACTTTCGGGGACCAAGCGGTACTGAACAGCCAGTAGGCACATCTCGCAGCTTTCTATTTCAAAAGAACAGTGATTATCAAAATGCGTTGCCGAAGTGTGTGTGAAAAATAAACCCGCACTTCAGGCAGGGCACAATGTATCCCCGCGACTGGCCTCCCCATACCCTCTAGTGGGGGGTTTGCTGTGGAAATGCTTGCCTTTGCGGGGTTTTTGGTACCGATTAGAGGAGTCTGGGCAAGCTTTAAGCATCCTCGGGCCGATAATAGTGGTTAGTGGCCACTCTAAATGCCCTAAGTTGCCAGAACCGCTAAGAAAAGTAAGACGCCCTTATGAGTGTCAATACGAACACCAACTACACTCGCGCCGTCCTTTCGATCAAGACGCCCGTCTGCGTGACGCTGGCTCGCAAGAGTGTATCGCTGGAAAACATCGTGAACTTGGTCCCGGGGGCGATGCTCACGTTTGACGTGCATTGCGACCAACCATTGACGCTGGAGGCTGGTGGATCACCGATCGCGACGGGTGAAACGGTAAAGATCGGTGACAAATTTGGCATCCGAATTCGCGAAGTCTTCACCCCTTCATCCAACAGTATTTCTGGATCGGCCAGCGTTCCT
>Ga0315321_10000633_pt1 | contig 26499 bp, 23 predicted proteins | sample M180m21515metaG_FD_203464 | JGI IMG/M metagenome (GOLD analysis project Ga0315321, IMG submission 203464) | Ammonia-oxidizing marine archaeal communities from Monterey Bay, California, United States - M1 80m 21515 | ecosystem: Environmental > Aquatic > Marine > Intertidal zone | place: USA...
AAAAATAGTAATTTTTATAATCATTTACTCTCTGAATACAACCAAGGAAACCCTCCAACCCCATAGATCCTCATTAGGATTGTAAAAGATGTGTTTTGGGAATCGAACCCAACGAACATCAAATCTTGAAGAGGTTTGGAGGAAAACTTAAGCTGACAGACATGCGGTATTTTCTCTCAACACTATTGGTGGCGATAGGCCAGTCCGTCTTTGCGGCAGAAAAGATTCCTTCGGATACTCAGAGCCTCAAGGAAAGAAAGCCGTTCACCCTCGTGGTATTGCCTGACACCCAATTCTACTGTGACACCCGACTGAAGCTTTCTAAAAAGTGGGGTAACGGAGACTTGCGTCGATACTTTTTCGAGCAAACCCGCTGGGTTCGTGACAACCAGAAGCGACTCAATATCGCTTTTCTCGTCCACGAAGGAGATATTGTGCAGGCGGATGCTCCTGAGGAATGGGCAATCGCAAAGGAAGCCATGTCCATTTTGGATGGAAAAGTGCCCTATTGTATGTGTCTTGGAAACCATGACATGGGCTTTGAGAAGGCAGACAATAAATATGGTGGCAATATCGGGGTCAACCGGACCACCCATTTTAACACATACTTTCCTCGCGAGAAATTTGCCAAAAGGCAGGAGTTTGGAGGAACCTACCCCCCGGATCGTCATGACAATTCCTGGTACCATTTCGAGGCTGCGGGAATGAAATTTCTAATTATCTCGCTTGAATGCAAACCGCGAGACGAAGTTTTGGCTTGGGCGAACAAAGTGATCGCAAAGAACTCTGAGCATCGTGTTATTGTGCTGACGCACGCCTATATGAACAAGGGCAAGTCGAGAAACACCGGGGGGATGTCAGCCAAAGGCAACACCGGCGAACAGACTTGGCAAAAGTTCGTAAAGAAGCACAAGAACATCTTCATGGTTCTCTGCGGGCACCACGCTGGAGAGGCCGTTCGCACAGACGCCGGAGATCACGGTAATCTGGTTCATCAAGTTCTGAGTGATTATCAACACTTAAACAATGGCGGAGAATCTTGGCTCCGCTACATGGTCTTTGAACCAAACGAGAACAAGATAAAGGTCTACACTTACAATCCTGTACTAAACAAATTTCGGAATTTACCGTCCAGTCGTTTCGATTTGAGATACCCAATGAAAAGAGCAGAGTAATCCGGAACCTTATTTTCCAACCTGAAAATCTGAATGCCACTTTCTTTTTACACACCGATGTATAAATCATATGTCGCCGCACAGCTTCCGCGGTTACTCCTCTGAATCTCTCTTATTGGTATAGCGTGGTGGAATTTACTTGGCCACAGGAAGCTGATCCCCCTTAGTGACCTCTGACGTCTCTTTTATGGAAAATTAGTCTCTACTCAAATGATTCCATTCACCAAAGAAAACTCCCAATTGCTGACGCGATTAGCCGCAATTATTGCAGTTTTAACTATTCTTGGGGCTGCCTGGCCGGTGTTGTTTAACGAAGGTAGTGCTGCGGGCAAGTTTTTGGTGAGAACGCATCAGATCGAGGCGGCTGATGACGGTGGCTTCGAGGCGGCGATGGAGGCTCATCTTTATGGGGAGACCATGGAAGCTGCAACAACCAGGACTGAAAGCGACCTGGCCTCCACAGCTGCACATGTTTCGAGAATTCGACAACTCGACCGTGCGGTGTCTGTGCTGTGTTTATTGCTGGCTTTAGCATTACCCTTCGCTTGCCAAAAGTGGCCTAAACTCTCTTGGCTCTACATATTGCCAGCGATATGGCTTCTGGTGAATGCGCATGCAATCGCGATTAACGGCGGCAAGGCTTTCTCAGAATTAGCCGTACCGGCTCATGCAACACGATGGGGAATGTTTCTGGCGCTCGCATTGTTGAGTCTACGTAATGCTCAAAGCGATCGTATTGCAAACTGGATATTGCGTATTGGGTGTGCTTTGACTTTTACCATCCACGGTTGGGAGGCATTCCAACTAAATCCGGCATTTCAGGATCTACTCTATGTTACGTGCGGCCATATCGATATTACTCTAACTGAGTCGGTTTGCCATGGACTCCTTCGCATCATAGGGGTCATGGACGTAGTTCTTGCCATAAGTATTGTCGCAGTTCACTCTCGCCCCCTGTTGCTATGGATGGCCTGCTGGGGATTGATCACCGCAGCGAGTCGGCCCATTGCCCTAGGCCTCGATGCCTGGCCAGAGTTTGCCATGCGCCTGCCGAATAGCGCCGCTCCTCTGTTGGTCCTATTTATTGGACTACCGGCAGCCTTTTCACTTTTTTCACCAAACAATACCAATCAACCGGAATCCACTACCTAATGAACAACTATCGAGTAGGCTTGTTAAGCGCGAGCCTGATCCTCTCAACTATTCTCGCAGTTTCTGCTAGCGAAATCGATCTATCGAAACTAGACGTCAAAACTCTGGTGACAAAGATGACGCCGCTCAAGGGGACTACACCGGCTCAATGGCGAGTGGTATGGACGGGTGACGCCAGTCGCGAAGCAACCATCTCCTGGACCACCGCTGAACCCGGTAAAAAGCACGTCGTTTACTACGGCGCCGAGTCCGGCGGAAAGGGCGGTGAACTCGCCCTGAGTCAGCAGTGCCAGGCTAATGGCGTTTACTCCATCAAGCAGCCCGAGCCGCCGGAGAAAATCGCACCGGCGTATTATCATCACGCCCGGATCAAAAACTTGAAGCCGAATACGCGCTATTATTTCGTCATGGAAAGCGACGGTGAAAGGTCCCGAGAATTCTACTTCCGCACAGCTCCTATTGACGGGACTGACTTTACCCTGATTCATGGCGGCGATTCGCGTAGTGGCCACGCTAATCGTTGCAGGATGAATTTGCGCATTGCCGAGCAGGCAACGTCGAATCCAAAGGTCCTCGCATTCGCCCATGGAGGAGACTACATCGTCTCCGGCTCCAAGTGGGAGCAGTGGCGTTTGTGGCTGAGCCAGCATGAGTTGATGACCTTAGAGGATGGGCGGATATTGCCGATCATCCCCACGAAAGGCAACCATGATGGGGGTAACATATACTTCGAAGTGTTCGATCTGGAGATGGAGACCGAGCGTTGGCATACAACTATGCTTGGTAAGGACGTGGCGCTGGTAACTCTAGATACCAACTCGCCGGGAGGTGGCCCGCAAGCGGAATGGTTGGAGGCCGAATTGATACGTCTGCGACCTGCGGTTCGTTGGTTGCTCGTGCAATATCACCGCCCCATGTATCCCGCTGTGAAGGGGCCAGCGAAGCATGCCCCCATTTTTTGTCCGCTATTCGACAAGTATAATATTGATATTGCTTTGGAGTCCGACGGTCACTGCATGAAGCGGACGGTACCGATTCGCGATGGCAAAAAGGATCCTACCGGAATCGTCTACGTGGGTGAAGGAGGCCTCGGAGTCGGCCAGCGAAAACCCGATGGCAATCGTTGGTATATTAAAGATGGCGGAAAGACGGGTAGCGCCCACCACGTTATGCGCCTCGACTTCACCCCCGACAACCTGCGTGTCCGGTTTGTTCTCATGGACGGATCCGCTTGGGACGATCACAGAATCAAGGCCCGAAAATTCTGAAAAAAGCGAATAACCCGCGAGGCTCCACCCAAGAACCAATTTGCCTAATTCAATTGGCAGGCACACGATAACAATAGATTGGGGTTTGGTGAATATCGTCGAGTATGATGACTTCTTCGGGTTCCCATCCGGCTAATCGAAATGTGTTCGAAACGATAAGGGTATCAGGTTCCAGTTCTTCTTTGAATTTGGATTTCAAAGATTCCATGCGATCCGGGAACAGATAGCACGCGATTACTTTAGCGCCAGCGAGTGAGGTTGTCTGGAAATTGTCTCGCTGAATATCCAGATTGGAATGCCCCGAGAGCGCTGCTCTGATTCGACTGTAAGCCCATGGAATTAGGGAGAGTTCAATACCGCGAATGGTGGCTGAAGGAAAGGATTGAGCCAGTGGAAAAACGATACTTCCCCAACCGGAGCCAAGGTCAATAATAAGGCCCTGAGTGTGATCTGGGATGGCAGAAATGATCGCCTTTTGTGCTTTTCGGGAACTTGGCATCGGAGAGATGCCCACTCGCAAACTGGTCCAGACGATCGATACTAATGCGCCGAGAGCAAGGCCGAGTGCAATGGCGTCAAAAGGCAACATGGGACTACAGCGACCCAGCGGCTACTCCGCAGAATCCGTATCGTTCTGGTTTTCTATCAGGCCAAACATAGCACCAGCAAAGGCGTCTCCCAACCGGACAAAAAACTTGCCACTCCCCAAGTAATGATAAGGCCGGTCGCTCCCGATAATGCACCATTGGGCAAAATGCTTGGCCCAGCCGCTATCGTAAACCTTGCGTGCTTCCAAATCATAAACCTTGTAGCTCTCCACTGAAACAACGTTGCCTTTGAATTCGGCGACGGCGGCCGCATTGCGTTGAGCCACGGACACCGCATTCTTGCCAACGCCCTCCTGAGTCATGTTGGTTCCCAGCACTCCAATGACAAATGGCATGTTGGGCGTCTTATATTCTTTGCGGATGTCTTTCACAAAATGAACCATGTTGTCCCGGTAGTTATTGCGAAACTCATCAGAGAACTGATCATTGAAGCCCTGAAACCAAACAAAGCCTGCCATGGCATAGCCAACCTTAGCATCATATTTTGGGTGATGTTTTTTGAGGTCCTTCAACACATTGCGGACCGACTCATTCATCAATCTCCAGTTGAGGCTCGCATTCTTACTGATATCTGCCGCGTTCTTTGCGGCCTTTTCCTTCTCATTCAGCGTATACAGCCCTGCCGAGGGTGGGCGGAAATTATAATTCAAGGACTTGCCTCCCCAAGAAGTTTTGATGATCAAGATAGGGGCATCCAATTTTTGCGCCATCGAAAAGCCAAAGCTTAATTCCGGACCAATCTTGTCACGGCTCCCCCCATAGCCAATCGTCAGGGGACCTGCACCTTTGTTCCCGTCTGCAATTGAAGCGATGTACACTTGATCAGAAACGACATACGACGAAAGAATCTTCTTTTTGAAAGCCTCATACTCCTCCTTAAGTTTTTTCACCTCCGCTTCCTGGGCTTTTTTCTCAGGCCCTTCATGCATCGCCTTGATCTTCTCATTTGAAATACCGCCGGTGAGTTGATCAATTTTTTTGGCTCGCGCCCAATGTTCGTTCAGTGCTGCTTTGGTCAGACCGTTCCCATTCTTGAAAACCATTCGAAGAAGCCTTTTGTCGTTTGCTTCCTCCGATTGGTACAGGGTAGCAATGGTATGGGGGTTCGCATGACCCACCATGTTGGACTGGCCGGCTAAAATGAAGATTTGCAGTTTCTTCTTAGCTTGCTCCGCAGATTGCCCAGGCAATGTCATTAGAACAAACAGAAGAACAACGACCGCTCTGGCATAATTTAAATTTTTCACTATTAGATCCTTTTAGGTTCATCACCAAACATTATCAGCAAAACATAACAACGTTATGGTTCGTTAAGCAAATGTTGCCTTGAGCAACCATCTCGTTCAAGTGTGAGTTGCAATACGACCTCTGACCATCTTTGCATCAGAATAGCCGGAACATTCGATTCGTACACGAACATCAATTCAATCGATAGCTTCCTCTCTTTTTTAGATTATCCCGTGCTGGCTCTAATTGGGGTATTCTTTAAGCATCATGAATTAGCCAATCCAAAAATACTCTGAGCATTCTTGTTGTGTATTCTTATCTTCACGTCCGGGTACCGGTTGATGCGTTGAAACATCCGAACGTGCTCACTCCATTCATCTTGCTCGATCTTCCGTTTTCCGCAGCGTTGGACACAGTGAATTTACCCTCTGATCCCGCTAATGCTAAGCGAACGAATAGAGGCTCGTCCAAGTCGACGGTACCGTTAACCAAGGAATAATCGGCGAAGAGAATGTAGTTATTTTAGACAAATGAAAAAGGCTTGCATATAGATTATACGCTATGAGAGATTTCAGCTTCACGCAATGCAAACAGAACAGTTAACAGCTTTTGAAGCAGCGGATAATCCGTGTCGTGCCCTGTACGATCGGATTGGCCTAGTTGCTTCCTCTCTGTGCGCGGTTCACTGCATTCTAATGCCATGGCTCCTCATGCTCGTACCAATCTTGGTTGGTACAATTTTCACAGATGCTAGATTTGAGAATGTTTTTGTAGCAATTTCCATTTTATTGGCCTCTTTTTGCGGATATATGGGGTGCCTGAAGCATGGCAAATGGGGTGTGATGATACCTATTACCATAGGTGCTCTGGTGTTGTTTACTGTACGTCTATCAGCCCCGCCAATTTGCTGTCTAGATGATGTAAGTTGGCCACACGCAATCGGTTCAGCCTTTGGCGGAAGCTTTCTTGCGGCATCGCATTTTCTGAACCTAAAATTCTCCCACCAAGTTGAGCCTAAAGAGGATTCACCCTGCTGCCCCTCCACGGACTGTTCTGCTCATGAATAAATAGAAGTGTTTTTAAAGAGTTATGGCACACTCCCATCAGCATAACCTGATTGATCTTCGTGCCAAGTTACGTGGCAAAGACCATAGAATTACCAAGCCCCGGGAAGAAATGCTTGAACTGCTCGGGAAAGAAGAGCATCCAGTCACGGCCAAAACTATCCATGAAAAACTAGGTGGATCTTGTGATTTGGTGACCGTTTATCGATCACTCAAGATGCTTGAAGCTATGAATCTAGTGAAGCGTTTTGATTTTGGTGATAACACTGCAAGGTTTGAATTGATTTGTCCCGATGATAATGGACATCACCACCACTTGATTTGCAAAGAATGCCGAACCGTGGTGGAGATTGATGAATGCTTTGACTCTGACTTGGAATCCAGAATTGCAAAGAAACACGGCTTTTCAGAAGTGACTCACCAACTCGAGTTTTTTGGGCTTTGCTCAAGCTGTCAAACGACTTGAATGCGATGCTGGTTTGAAATTGGCAACTGCCATAATATCTAGGCAGTGGTCAATCGCCATCGTGAATTTGTGCATCTATGGATTAAGGGACCCAAGGACGTCAGTCCCAAACCTTCCATGATTACACCTGATTAGACGATCGATCCTATGAACCAGCATGGTGGAGCAGGATATTCTCAGCAATAAAATCATACTAGATGACTGGCGCCGGTTTCAAATTTAATAACACCTACCTTCAACTGCCGGAGATTTTTTATACAAAAATTCTTCCGGCGCCCGTGCCGAAGCCGGAACTAGTCATCTTAAACACGCCGCTCGCGACTGAGCTGGGCTTGGATTTTTCCGACACAAGTTTGGACAAACAAGCAGAACTGTTTTCCGGAAACCAAACGCCGGAAACGGCCGAGCCGTTTGCTCAAGCTTATGCCGGCCATCAATTTGGCCATTTTACGATGCTGGGTGATGGGCGAGCAATTGCCTGGGGCGAGCATATCACACCGACTGATCAGCGCTTTGACCTACAGTTCAAGGGGGCGGGTCCCACGCCGTACTCGCGAGGTGGAGATGGGCGCGCGGCGTTAGGGCCGATGCTACGTGAATATATCATCAGCGAAGCAATGCAGGCGCTCAATATCCCTACTACCCGCAGCCTTGCAGTAGTTACCCACGGAGAGCAGGTATATCGTGAAACCTCCCTGCCTGGAGCAATCCTGACCCGAGTTGCCCGGTCGCATATACGTGTCGGTACGTTTCAATTCGCCGCATTGAAAGAAGATCAGGAAACAATCCAAGCTCTACTCGATTACACGATCAAAAGGCATTATCCGGAGATTAAGGAGGAGCAAAATAAGGCCCTTTTTCTGCTTAAAGCAGTGATTGAAAAACAGGCCGAGCTGATCACTCACTGGATGCGTGTAGGATTCATTCACGGAGTCATGAACACGGACAATGTGACCCTATCAGGTGAGACGATTGATTATGGCCCATGCGCCTTTATGGACACTTACGATCCAGGGGCGGTATTTAGCTCCATAGACCATAATGGGCGCTACGCTTATGCCAACCAACCGGCCATCACACAATGGAATCTTGCGCGCCTTGCCGAGACCCTGTTGCCTCTAATAAATGAAAATGCCGAAAAGGCAAAAGACTTAGCCGAGGAAGCCATCCATAGTTTCGGTGCAGTTTATAAAGAGAAATCTCTCTCCATGTTGCGCGCCAAAGTTGGCCTATTTGACGAGCAACCAGAAGATGAAAAACTTATTACTGATCTACTCGACTGGATGCAGCAAACAGACTCGGACTACACCAATACCTTTGAGGATTTAACGAATGAAGTGCCTCCAAGTGGGGAACGTTATGACAGCGATACTTTCAAAGAATGGTATGCCCGCTGGCAGACTCGCGTCGCGATAAACACGCAACCTCTGGAAGCCTCATTGGATTTGATGCGTGCCAATAACCCTGTCGTAATCCCGAGAAATCATAAAGTGGAGCAGGCTTTGAAAGCCGCAAATACCGGTGATCTGCAACCCGTAGAAGATCTCCTAGCGGCACTTCAGAAACCCTATAAAAACGCCTCAGACCTGAAGCCCTACCAATGTCCACCCAAGCCCGAGGAAAAAGTTTGTCATACATTTTGCGGAACATAGCCAGTCATTGAAGGGGCAAGGTGAAACTAGAGCGGGTGATGGGAGCCCAACCCAATGTTTCCTGGTGAAATACAGCTATCACACTCGGTTGCTAGAAGCCTCTGAGAGCCCCCATTCTCTCTCAAAATAGTAGGCATTAGATTCGGAGGCGATCATTGATTTAATCGATAGCTTTCTCTTTATTTTCGATTAATAAATTGGCTCCAAACGAGGTACAAACTCGAGAAATGAAAGTGCTAATTTCAATTTTTATAGGTTTGCTGGTTCCGGGTTGTACGACAGTTCCTGTAAAAGAACTAACCACGGAAGAGAAGAAAGTAATTGGAGAATATCAATCCAAATTTAATGGGCATACACTCAAATATGTCTTTATGAAAAATGGCGCAGGTGCGTGGTTTCTAGATGGCAAGAAAGAACAAGCGTATTCGTGGGCAGTAGTAAATGGAGAGATACAGTATGAAGATGATGATGATATATATGTTTACAGTATCAATGACGATTTGAGCATCACTTATATCGCAATCATTAGAGATGGAAAACGAGATGACTCGATAAAATTTGCGGATATCACTTTCAAGAAAACCAAATAAACACTCAGCATCTGAGGCAAATTAACCACTCTCACGAATTGCTGGAAACTGTTTTTAGACCATCATGCCAAATATGAAATTACTGCTGAGCCTCATCGTTGATGAATGAAGATAAACTTAATACCCCGCATGATCGTCCTCCTGTACTGCCGGCTGTAGCAAATAAAAACCCGGCCGATACAAGTAGTAGCATAGTCCCATCAAGACTCGGCATCTGCTCACTTGGCGTGAGTATTACATGCCCAATTATAATCCTAATTATATTCTTTTCGTTGATCGATTTTAAAGATGTAGGGTCGAGTATAAGTTACAGTTTTTTCGGCATAGTGATCTATCCCATTATTTCGATAATTTTGAGCGTATGCGCGCTTGTCTCTGGAGAGAAAAAGCTGCCGGCTATTCTGGGAATGATATTTTCAATTATAGGAGGCGTGGGGCTCATTCTTTTTTGTTTGTTTATGTATGGGTTATCCGGGATGTGGTAGTGTCTGGATTATAATTTAGCCGCCACTTCTTCTCCCTCCTCAGTCACCCAATCGTTTCAGATCTCAGCACCTGTTAGTGAATAGACTAGGTAAATAAAAAAGCCGCCCTTGAGATAAACCGGAGTTTACCGCAGGGCGGCTACCAATCCTTTTTCGCCTGCAGGCCTGACGGGCCACAAGGTCGAAAGGTCAATGCCCTTGGTCGGGCACCTGCCAGTGACCTCAGTCTGACGTAACCTAGAGGCCTGTCATCCTGATTCCGGATTGGACTCCCCCGAAAGGTTGTCTGCTCCGAGTGGCCAGCTGGCTGACCGAGCTGCTCCGGAGAGCCGCTCAACGAAGTGAAACTAGCACGAAAAAACCCGATCTAAAGCAACAGTTATTATTTCGTATTCCCCAAAAACTCACCGACTGTTCACCGGTTGTTCGCAAGTCACATGCCTCCACTGAAAATGAGCGGGCGGCAACCGGTTTTGTCTTTGCTGCCTATACATTTGTACCAATAATCAAGCATGCGCTTCCTGCTATTGTTTCTAACTCTTACACTCAACGCTTCTGAACAACCTCCCAACATTGTTTTACTACTGGCCGATGACCTCGGGTACGGTGAGCTGGGTTGTCAGGGGAACGCCGAGATCCCCACGCCGCACATTGATTCGATTGCCAAGAATGGCGTGCGCTTTACGCAGGGGTACGTGACGGCCGCGTTCTGCAGTGCCTCGCGGGCGGGCATGATGACCGGGCGCTATCAGACGCGGTTTGGGTACGAGTTTAACCCAATCGGCGATCACAACGAGGATCCCATGGCCGGCCTGCCACGCAGCGAGCGCACCTTGGCACGACATTTGCATGATGTCGGCTACACTACCGGGTTGGTCGGTAAATGGCATTTGGGTGGGCACGCGAAGTTTCATCCGATTCGGCACGGGTTCGATGAGTTTTTTGGATTCACACACGAGGGTCATTACTTTCTTCCGCCGCTGTACAAGGGCATGACCACCTGGCTCCGCCGCAAGGCACTGCCCGGCAACGCGCGCGGTCGCTTCACCAGTGCCGATGGCAAGCTGATCTACTCCACCCACATGGGTCACGATGAACCGGCGTATGATGCCAACAATCCCATCGTGCGTGGCGGTCAACCGGTTGAGGAAAAGGCACACCTTACCGACGCCTTCACCCGCGAGGCCCGCGACTTCATTGGGCGCCATCACGACAAACCGTTTTTTCTCTACCTCGCCTACAACGCTGTGCACAGCCCATTACAGGGTACCGATGCCTACATGAAAAAATTCGCGCACATCGAGGATATCCAACGCCGCATCTTCGCCGCCATGCTAGCGCATCTGGACGACAGCGTGGGCGCCGTGCTGGCCGAGTTGCGCAAACGTGGGCTGGAAAAAAACACGCTCGTCATTTTCCTGAGCGACAACGGCGGCCCCACACGCGAACTCACCTCCAGTAACGCCCCTTTGCGCGACGGCAAAGGCAGTGTGTATGAGGGCGGCCTGCGTGTGCCGTTCATGATGCAATGGCCGGGCACCCTACCCGCCGGCGAAGTCTATCGGCAGCCGGTCATTTCGCTAGACCTCTTCGCCACCGCCGCCGCCATTGCCCAAGCCCCACTCAAGCGCAAGATCGATGGCGTGAATCTTGTGCCGTATCTAACCGGCAAACAAACCGGCGCCCCTCACACGAGCCTGTACTGGCGCATCGCCAACAAAGCAGCCTACCGCAAGGGCGATTGGAAACTCCTGCGTAACCCACGCCGCGACCAATCCGATGCGTGGGAACTATACAACCTCGCCGAGGACCTCGCCGAAACCAAGAACCTCGCTGCCACGCACACCGAAAAACTCGAGGAACTCCGTGCCGAATGGGACCAGCTCAACACCCAAATGATCGAGCCCATCTGGACACGACCACGCCGCTAGACATTTTGATGTCGCACAAAAATCCCTGTGCTCCCGGTGCCTCAATGGTTAGGTTGCCCGCGCACACATGAGCCTTCCCAAAATAGCCGTAACGATGGGGGATCCCGCGGGGGTGGGGCCGGAGGTGTGCTTGCATTTGCTGCAGAACGCCGACCTAGCCGGGCGGTGTGTGCCGATTGTGTTCGGGGACCGGGCAGTGCTGGAGCAGGCGGCCGAGCAGTGTGGCTTGACGAAGCCAACGGCGTACATTAACGGCTTGGCCGAGGCGAAGGGGCCGTGCGTGTTGGATCTGAGCGCCATCGCGCTGAGTGATTTTGAAACGGGCACGATCAATGCCGCCACAGGACGCGCGGGGTACACGTATGTGGAGGACGCCATCAATGCCGCACTCAGCGGGCAGGTGGCGGCGGTGACCACGGCGCCGCTCAACAAGGAAGCCCTACGCGCGGCGGGCGTTCCCTTCCCTGGTCATACGGAGATTTTTGCCGCGCTTACCCACGCCCAACGCGCGTGCATGCTGCAGTATTCCAGCGAGGTGCGTTGTGTGTTTGTCACCACGCACGTGCCCTACGCGGAGGTGCCGCGATTGCTCACGAAGGAACGCATTCTCGACACGCTCGAACTCGGCGCGCAGGCGATGCGGCGCATTGGCTGCATCGATGGCAACGAACCGAAGATCGGCGTGCTGGGGCTCAATCCGCATGCCGGCGAGCACGGATTGTTTGGCAACGAAGAGGAAACGATCATTGGTCCGGCCATCGAAACAGCGCGCGAACACGGCTTCGATGTCGAAGGTCCGATCCCGCCCGACACGGCCTTTCTGCCCGCCAAACGCCGCGCCACAGATTTCTTTGTTTGCATGTATCACGACCAAGGCCATATCCCGCTGAAGGCGCTGTGCTTCGATGAAGCGGTCAATACAACGCTTGGCCTACCCATTATTCGAACTTCCGTTGATCACGGCACCGCGCTCGACATTGCCGGAAAAGGAAAAGCCAACCCAAATAGCCTCTTCGAAGCAGTGAAACTAGCTAAACAATTATTGAGGGACTGATTTTGAAATTTAGAAAAAAGTGCGATACTAAATTTGGTAACTATTCTCCGTAAAATAACGTAATACCACATGATGAAGGTTAATTTAACTATTCTGCTGTTTTCTGCCATAATAACGCAAAATTCTATTTTAGCGGAACAAACAGATTGGAACCAATGGCGGGGTTTTAATCGGGATGCAGTGGTGACTGGTAAAACCTGGCCAAACGACCTCAAAGCTTCTCACTTTGCATTAAAATGGAACTTCAAAATGGGTTCCAGCTACTCCGGGCCGATCATGGACGGAAAAACGATTTATGTTACTGAATCCTCCGGAGATAACGAAGCGGTCCGGGCCTTAGACCGCACCACTGGAAAAGAAAAATGGCGTCACACCTGGGGCGGTAAAATGCGAGTCCCTTTTTTTGCTGCAAAGAACGGTAGTTGGATACGGAGCACGCCGGCATTGGCCAACGACAAACTCTTTGTTGCCGGCATGCGCGATCACCTACTTTGTATCGATACAAAGACGGGCAAAAGACTATGGGAAATCGATTTCCCGAAGGAGTTCAAAACCCCCGTCCCTTCTTTTGGTTGCGTGTGCTCACCAATGGTTGACGAAAAATACGTCTACATGCAGGCCGGTGCTGCCTTCTGTAAAATTGAACAGGATACAGGCAAAATGGTTTGGAAATCCATGAAGGATAAGGGGGGGATGTACGACAGTGCATTCTCCTCACCTGTTTTCGCTACTCTAAGAGACAAAGAACAAATCCTGGTTCAATCCAGAACAGAATTAGCCGGCGTGGACATTGATTCAGGCGGAGTTTTGTGGCGGCAACCCATCAAAGCTTTCCGCGGAATGAATATTTTGACCCCGCTACCATACAACAACGGAGTTTATACCAGTGCCTATGGAGGACGGTCGCATTTCTTCGGTATTAAACGGGATCAGCAGTCATGGAAATCCGCCGAGCAATGGGAAAATAAAGGTCAGGCTTATATGGGCAGCCCAATCCTGTTTGAAGACCACGTTTACCTGCATCTTCGCAACCAACGTTTTGCCTGTTATAATCTTAAAACCGGCAAGGAGGCGTGGGTCAGTGACGAGAGATTCGGCAAGTATATGAGTCTAGTTCGACAGGGGAATAAAATCCTGGGATTAGACCAAAATGGGATGCTCTATCTGATCAATGCTACACCAGAAAGATTGGTAATCATGGATTCCAAGAAAATTTCAAACCAAGAAACCTGGGCACACCTCGCTGTTTCAGACGGCCAAGTTGCCATTCGGGAACTGAACGCAATTGCTCTCTATGATTGGAAGGCAAGTGTCATAGTCCCTTGATGGGGCTTGACCTAAGCCAAAGCTTTCCCGACCGTCGCCGTTTTTCGCAGGGGAATTGGAACAATCATTGTCAGTGCGGTTATGAAATTGAATATCAAGCCAGCCGTACACACTTTCGACACGGACTTCCAACCGAAAGATGCCCCCAAGTCAGACGAAGAACTGGATAGTTCCCGCTGCTTTTCGCTGATTTTTTTGCATGCAGGCTGTTTTGGGGTGATCTGGGTCGGTTGGAGTTGGTTTGCCCTAGGGGTGGCGGTTTTTTTATATTTTACACGGATGTTCGCTATAACGGCTTTTCTTCACCGGTACTTCTCTCATCGATCGTTTAAGACAAGTCGCCCCATGCAATTCTTGTTCGCCGTGGCCGCCGGTACGGCAGCTCAAAGGGGTGCACTGTGGTGGGCTGCCCACCACAGAAAACACCATAAGGAATCAGATAACGAAACTGATGTACACTCACCACATACCCACAGTTTCCTATGGTCTCACATGGGGTGGATTACTAGCCCCCGAAATTTTGCCACCGACTATGATGTTATTAAGGACTTTGCGAAATTCCCGGAACTGGTTTACCTGAATCGCTTCAATAAGGTCGTCCCCTTATTATTGGGCGTGAGTCTTTATTTTATGGGAGACTGGACGGCCAGCCGATGGCCTAGCTTGGAAACCAGCGGCTGGCAAATTGTGGTTTGGGGATTCTTCATCAGCACCTCAGTACTTTTTCATGGCACACAAACCATCAATTCTCTGGCTCATATATATGGCCGACGACGGTTTGATACAACCGATCACAGCAAGAACAACCTCTGGCTTTCCCTGATTACTTTAGGTGAAGGTTGGCATAATAACCACCACCACTATATGCACTCCACTCGCCAAGGATTTTACTGGTGGGAAATTGATCCGACCTATTATGGACTAAAAATCATGTCTTGGCTTGGCCTTGTAAGCGATCTCAAACCTGTACCGGAACGGATACTTGAAGAGGGTAGAATACGGGATTTGGAAAAATGAAACCAAAACTCGCAATTATCGGCACCGGTATTTCCGGGATGGCTTGTGGACATTTCCTTCAAAAAGAATATGACGTCCACCTGTACGAACAGAACAAGCATATTGGCGGTCACTCCTTAACAGCCGAAGCCGAGGAGTCTGGGAAGCAGATCCCAATCGATATGGGCTTTATGGTCTTTAACAAAAAGACTTATCCCAATCTGACTCGACTGTTTGATGAACTAAAAGTTCCCTACAAACGATCCAACATGTCCTTCAGTGTGCAACACCTGCCCAAGGGATTGGAATATTGTGGGTCCGGCCTAAATCATCTGTTTGGGCAGCGCAAAAATATTTTTAGCTTACGCCATTGGCGGATGCTTTTTCAAATCAACCGGTTCAATAAAGAGGCTGTAGAAGCACTGGAATCAGGTCAATACGATTCACACAGTTTGGAGGAATACGTGGAATCGCGGGGATATGGAGAAGATTTTTTCCAATTATACATTATCCCCATGAGTTCAGCCATTTGGTCCAGCCCACCAGGACTAATGCTAAAATTTCCCGCCACAACACTGCTGCGCTTCTTCCACAATCATGGATTCTTGGGTCTTAAAACCCAACACCAATGGCTAACTCCCGACGGGGGATCTCGTGAGTACGTCAAGCGATTGACCGAAACTTTCAAGGACCGAATCCGCACCCAAAGCACGGTTCAAAAAGTGCAGCGAAAAGAAAATCAAGTGGTTGTCTGCACCCAAGACGGGCAATCAGATAAGTACGACAAAGTGATTTTGGCGAGTCATGCTGATCAATCGTTAGAAATGCTCAATTGCCCTGAGGACGAAGAAAAGGCCGTTTTGTCGAATTTCAAATATCAGCACAATGTCGGCACATTACATACGGACGCCTCATCGATGCCCAAGAATAGACTTTGCTGGGCATCGTGGAATTATCGTATCAAGCAGGATGAAGAAGGCCAACTTACTCCACGCACACTTTACTGGATGAATAATCTTCAGAACGTCTCTGACAAAGTTAACTACTTTGTAAGTATTAACGGAGAGGACGAAGTAAAGCCTGACTCGATTATCAAACAGGTACCATTCGAACACCCTCTCTTCGATAAGGCTGCGGTGGATGCTCAACCTAAGCTCCACAAACTCAACCGAAGATCAGAAACCCAAAAAATCTATTTCTGTGGAAGTTACTTTAAATATGGTTTCCATGAAGATGCCCTAAATTCAGCTATCACACTTTGCGAGACAATCCTGAAACGACCGTTGTGGAACTAGCATCGTGTATATATGAGTGCCAGGTGATGCACCACCGCAAGCATCCGAAGAATCATCGCTTTGTTTATCAGCTGTTTCTTCTCGGGATTGAGCTAAATGACGTGCAAAAAGTAACCAACCAGTTAGCGCCATTGAGTTATAATCGGTTCAATTTATTCTCGTTCTACGATCGAGATCACATGCAACCAGATAATCGCACTGCCCGAAAAAAAGTTCTCTCCTATTGTGAGGAGCATGGAGTCAATTGCCCGGAAGACGCCCGAGTATTCCTGATCACTATGCCGAGAGTAGCGGGATATATTTTTAATCCCGTCTCTTTTTATTTTATATCGAATAGCAAATCCGAGCCGATCTGTGCTGTAGCTGAAGTTAGTAATACTTTCCGGGAGATGAAACCTTACATCTTGGCTGAGCACACTAATGGCCGTTTTCGTTTGCGAGTTCCCAAGCACTTTTATGTCTCCCCATTTTCCAGTCTGGAACTGGAGTTCGAATTTGACCTTGGCATTCCAGGCAGCAAGCTCGACATCCGAATTGACGAATACGATGGTGATGATCAAGTTTTGGCGAGCTCATTAACCGGCGAATCACAACCTCTTACTACGAAAAAACTCCTTTGGTTTGCCATTAAATACCCTCTCCTAACCATAAAAGTAATGACCCTAATCCATTGGCACGCACTGAAGTTAAAAATGAAGGGCCTTGAACACCATCGGAAAGCCGAACATCCAAATCTGCAAAATGGCCTAGTTCGGGGAGAGAAACGATGAAGCAGAGAATCTAGTCATGACAAGCATATCCAATAGCACCCACCAACCCACGTTTTGGCAGAAGCACTGCCGTAAACTCATCGACCGTTATTTTAAGGAAATGAGTAAAGGGCGGTTGATCATGCACTGGCCGAATGGCGACCAGATCCAGTATGGGCAGGATGAAAATTATGATCCCGCGATTATCCGAATTCAGTCGGAGGAGTTTTTCGTAAAATGCGTACTTTATGGCGATATAGGGTTGGGCGAATCCTACGTCGATGGCGATTGGGAAACAGAGGACATCTCAGCCGTCGTTGCTTGGTTCATCTTAAATATACGTAAATCGCCTTCAATGTCGGGATCAGCGGCCCGGTCCTTCTTAATTAACTGCCTTGGATATTTGAATCGATCCGGTCATCGCCGCCGCGCCAACACACTGGAAAATAGCAAAAAAAATATCCACGAACATTACGACTTGGGAAACAAGTTTTATAAATTATTTTTGGATGAAACTATGACCTATTCCTGTGCGTATTTTCAGGGAAAAGACGAGAGCCTAGAGGAAGCGCAAACTGCAAAATACGACAGGTTGTGTAAAAAACTGAAACTAGGGGAGAATGATCATGTTTTGGAAATAGGATGTGGCTGGGGTGGGTTTGCCGAGCATGCGGCCTCCCGCTATGGCTGCAAAATCACCGGAATTACAATTTCAGAGGAACAATTAAAGTTTGCGAAAGACCGGATCAAAAAAGCCGGTTTAGACGAAAAAGTGACTTTGCAATTCAAGGACTACCGCCACCTCGAGGGCCAATTTGATAAAATTGTCTCCATCGAAATGCTCGAAGCCGTAGGAGACGCTTTCCTTGAGGATTATTTCGAACAATGCAATCGCCTGCTAAAGCCCGAAGGACTTTTGGGTCTGCAAATAATTACCTGTCCAGATTCACGCTATGAACAGTTAAAACGCGGAACTGATTGGTCTCAAAAACATATTTTCCCCGGCTCATTACTGTTGGCTCAACATCGGGTAGCCGAAGCCATGGAACAGGTGGGGAGTTTGTTCCTGCACTCCTGGGAAGAGTTTAGCCACAACTACGCCCGCACGCTAAAATCTTGGCACGAACGATTTAATGCATCGCTGCCGGAAGTTCGTGCTCAAGGTTTTGATGAAGCCTTTATTCGTAAATGGAATTACTATCTGGAGTACTGTCACGCCGGATTTAATATGAGGAATGTCGGCGTAGCTCAGGCCATATACACTCGCCCCAATAATTTGAGTCTGAGGGAGCCGCGATGATCCGTAATATTCTCTTTGCCTTCTTCGGCTTGATGCTCATTTCGATGCTAACCCTTTGCTTTTATGCAGGTAGCAAACAAAACATGCTCAGTTATTTTGGTGAGGAATTTTCAAATCCCTGGTTTGTGGCAACCTTAATGGATTGTTATTGGGGTTTATTTATTTTCTATGGCTGGTTGGTCTATCAGGAAAAGAGCTGGTTAAGCAGAATTCCTTGGCTGATTGCAATATGTTCATTGGGAATGATTGCCGTTTCCTGTTATGGGCTAATGCGAACTTATCGGCTTGAAAAAGACGCATGCTTTGAGGATTTCCTCATTAGAGAACGGATTGATTAAAATTGTATGGATTCAATTGTACCTCAGCTTCTCTTGTGTTGGGTGGTAATATTTACTGTCATAAATCTGACCTTTGGGTTGAGCCAAAAAATACGGAATGCCGGGATCGTCGATGTTTTGTGGGGTTTTAGTTTTTGTGCCGTCACTATTTTTTTTACCTTAACAGGTGATGGCGATGAAACCCGCAGAATATTTTTGGCTGTGGCGACAAGCTTATGGTCTGGCCGTTTGGGAATCTACCTATTGATGAGATGGAAGGCACTTCACCCAATTGAAGATAAACGCTATGCTGAGCTTCGGCAAAAATGGGGGACTAACGCAAACCTTTACATGTTTGGGATGTTTCATTGGCAGGGGGCTTTAATCATGATTTTTTCGCCGATTTTCGCCGTGCCGACATGGAATTCTAACACAGGCATGAGTTTGGTTGAATGGATTGGTTTAGCCATTGTTGCGATTGCAATAGTTGGCGAATCGATAGCCGACTGGCAGTTAGCAAGATTTAAGAGACAAAGCTCCAATGAGGTATGCCAGTCAGGATTTTGGAAGTACTCCCGCCATCCAAATTACTTTTTCCAATGGATTGCCTGGATGGGTTTCTTCCTGTTCGCTGTAGGCTCCGGAGGATGGTGGACTTTTTACTGCCCGCTGTTGATGCTATTTCTGTTGGTAAAGGTCTTTGGCATACCTGCCAACGAAAAGCACAACCTTGAATCTAAAGGTGAAGCATACAAAAGGTACCAGCAAACCACCTCCAGTTTTATACCCTGGCCCCGCAGCACAAAAACAACATGATCGATACACTGTTAGAGAAGAATTTGATCCCTGATTTCCTGATCCGTAGTCAGATCAGAAGGCTTAATCGAAGGAGATTACAATCGGAGGCGCAAAAGCACGCAAACGAATATAAAGCTGAATTGGTTAAAGAGCTGAAATCTTCACCCATCGCCATCGAGACGACTGCTGCCAATGATCAGCATTATGAAGTACCTCCCGAGTTTTTCGAGAGATGTTTGGGTAAACATCTCAAATACAGTTGCTGCTACTGGCCAAAAGGAATCAAAAATCTTGATCAAGCTGAATCGAGCATGCTCGAGTTAACCTGTGAAAGGGCAGAATTAAAAGACGGACAGACCATCCTTGAACTGGGTTGTGGCTGGGGAGCCATCAGCCTCTGGATGGCCGAGCACTACCCAAATTCAAAGATTCTTTCCGTATCAAATTCAAATGACCAAAGAGAATTCATCGAAACAACCGCTGCCCAGCGAGGGCTGCAAAATCTGCAGGTTCAGACCTGCGACATGAACAGGTTCGAAACAGACAGAACTTTTGATCGGGTTGTCTCAGTTGAAATGTTTGAACACATGAAGAATTATGATGAACTTCTTCGTCGAATCAATAAATGGCTAAACTCAGAAGGGAAATTATTCGTCCATATATTTTCTCACCATAAATTCGCTTATCATTTTGAAACCGAAGGAGAAGCTAATTGGATGGGACGCCACTTTTTCACCGGAGGAATTATGCCCAGTGACGATCTTTTAAGTCATTTCAGTGAGGACCTAACAATAGAAAAACAATGGCAGGTAAACGGTAGCCACTATCACAAAACAGCCGAAGCTTGGCTGGCAAACATGGATTTACATGAAACTGAAATCCGAGAAATTTTCAAAAAAACTTATGGTGCAAACCAATCCACTAAATGGTTTGCCTACTGGCGGATTTTTTTTATGGCCTGTGCTGAATTATGGAAAACCGATAGTGGCAAGGAATGGATTGTGAGCCATTACCTCTTTAAAAAGGCATCAACATGAAACCGAAACTGAAAATACTCGGTCTGCTGGCAATCAGTCTCATGTTTTTATGGGTTGCCTGTACTAACCTCATCGAATGGCGTGGAGCAGGAATACCAAAAATAGTACTAAAAAAGTCCGGACCGAATTTAGATGAATTGCGTCAGGAAAGAGAATTAGACCAGCGAAACACCTCGGTCAAAACAAGCAACCTCAATGATGAGAACGGAACCTCCGCCAACTGGAACTATTTTCGAGGGCCAAATAGTGACGGGATCTACTCAAGCAAAGCGGTTTTAACCGATTGGCCGGAAAAAGGCCCTCCGCTTCTCTGGAGGAAATTGGTGGGCGGCGGGCACTCCTCATTTGCGATCGCCCAAGGCCTTGCATTCAGCATTGAACAACAAGATGAGAATGAGGTCATTGTCGCATTTTCAACCGAGTCAGGACGAGTCAACTGGACTCATGAGTACCAAGCTAAATTTGAGGAGTATTTTGGTGGAATAGGTCCACGCAGCACTCCAATCTGGGATGAAAACTTATTGTATTCAATTGGCGCTAAAGGGGACCTCAACTGCCTGAAAGCAAACACCGGAGAAATTGTTTGGAAAAAAAATCTCCTGACCGAAAATCAGGTGGAGGTTCCCTATTGGGGGGTCTCTGCTTCCCCTTTAATTTATGAAAATTCAGTAATCCTGACTCCGGGCGGCGAAAATAATAATGCTGTAGTTGCCTTGGATAAAAAATCTGGAGAAAAATTATGGAGTAACCTCAACGGCACACAAACCTATACAACTCCCGTGTTATTAAAACTCCTTGGCCAAGAGCATTTGATTATTACGCTCAAAGACAAAGTAGCTGCTCTAGATCCGAGTGATGGCAAACTCATGTGGTCGCATCCATGGAAAATATTCATGAACAACTATAACATTGCCCAACCTACCCGATTAGCCGATGACATCGTACTCATCTCTGCTGGTTATGGCACGGGAGCCGAAGCATTTAGAATTATTCCAAAAAACAATGCCATACGAACCGAGTCTTTGTGGAAGAGTAAATCCTTAAAAACGAAGTTCTCCAGTCCGATTTTTTGGGAAGGCCATTTATACGGTCTCAATGAAAATCGACTTGTCTGTTTAAACGCCAAGGATGGTTCCTTGAAATGGCGCGGAGACAAATTCGGTTATGGTCAAATCATCGCCGCATCCGGTCACTTAATTATTCTTGGGGACGCCGGTGACTTGGCCTTAGTGGAAATGAACCCAAACGAGTTCGTGCTCAAGGCCAAATTTAAAGCCCTTGAAGGCGGCCGCACATGGAACTATCCGGCCCTTTATCAGGGGCTTCTATTTGTTCGCAACAGCTATGAAATGGCGTGTTACGATCTCAGGATAAAATAACCTCAATTCTTCTTAGGCTTTAATTGATACATGATTCTTGTCATTACCGATGACCTTTCAGGGGCTGCGGAATTGGCAGGTATCGCCTTTGCGCATGGTTTGACTGCAGAGGTGCAAACAGAATTTCAGCCACGGACCGAGGCGCAGGTGATCTGTCTAGATACAGATACCCGGAGCCTGAAACCGAATGGCGCCGTGGCTGTGCTACAAAAATTGGCCCGCCGAATTAAGGCGGCTTCGCCGGAATTCATTTTCAAAAAAACCGACTCAGCATTGCGGGGGAACATCGGGGCGGAGCTGGGCGTGTTGCTCGAGATCACAGCGCGGGTGCGGGCGGTGTTTGTGCCCGCCAATCCGTCCCGCGGCCGGACCATTCGTGGGGGTGAATATTGGATCGGCGACACGCCGCTGCACGAAACGGATTTCGCCCGGGACCCGCAGCATCCGTCGACCACGGCGAATGTGGCGGCGCGATTAGGGAACGATCCGGCTATCACGATTCCCGATGCCACCACCGAAGCCGATGTGCTGACGGCGGCCGCCACGTGTGATGACCTCGTGTTGCCGGCGGGCGCGGGCGATTTTTTTGCAGCCCTGCTTGAGACACGCGGGCACGCCGCCATGCCGGCGGAGATCACGGCGGCGGCCGGGCCGGCGTTGTTTATCTGCGGCAGCCTGACCGCATGGGGACGCGGCCGATCCAGCCAATGCGAAACGCGCGGTGTTCCGGTGTGTACCATGCCGGCCGAATTATTCGGGCAAAGCGAACATCCGGCGGCGCTGCATGCGTGGGTGCGATCGGCCTGCGCGGCGATGGGCGAACACGGCACGGTAATGCTGGCCATCGGGCGAGTGAAGGCGGTGGAACGCGCGCCGCTTCTTGAATCCCGATTGGCGCAGGCGATGGCGATGGTGCTCGCACAAATGGACGTGGCGCGGCTGCTACTCGAGGGCGGTGCCACGGCCTCGGCGGCGTTGCGGCGGCTGAAGTGGTCGCGCCTTGCGGCGGTGGATTTGGCCGCGGCGGATCTGCCTGGCCTGCGGATGGCAGAAGACGGTCCGAGGGTGTTCATCAAGCCGGGCAGTTATGACTGGCCCGATTCGGTTTGGCCCGAGGAAGAAAATTGATTAGCGTGGTGCGCGTTCACCCCAAATCATGAAAACATTGCTCCCGGCCTTTGCCGTCCTCCTCCTCAGCTTATCCAATCTATCCGCCGCCAAACTGCCCAACATCATGGTGTTTCTGATTGATGACATGGGCGTAATGGATACGTCCGTGCCGTTCCTCACCGATGAGAATGGCAAGCCCAAGCGGTATCCGCTGAACGACTATTACCGCACGCCAGGGATGGAGCGACTGGCGAAGCAGGGTATCCGGTTCAATCAGTTTTATGCCATGAGTGTGTGCTCCCCCACGCGGATCTCGATCATGACCGGCCAAAACGCCGCGCGTCATCGCGCCACCAACTGGATCAACCCGCGCGGCAACAACCGCGGGACCAATGGCCCGAATGGCTGGAATTGGCCTGGCCTGAAGAAGGGCGACGTGACATTGCCCGGCGTGCTACGCACTCAGGGCTATAAGACCATCCACGTGGGCAAGGCGCACTTTGGACCAAATGATCACGAGGGCTCTGAACCCTTAAACCTCGGGTTCGACATCAACGTGGGCGGCGCTTCCTTTGGTGCGCCCGGTAGTTATTACGCGGAAAAAAAATACGGCAAAGGCACGCGGCGCGGGCATCACGCCGTCCCGCATCTCGACAAGTACCATGACTCGGACACGTTCCTTTCCGAGGCCCTCACTATTGAAGCCAAAAAAAACATCACCGAGATCGTCCAAAGCGATCAGCCGTTCTTCCTGCACTTCTCGCATTACGCCGTACATTCGCCGTTCGAATCCGACCCACGCTTTGCTGCCCATTATGCGGATTCAGGTAAGCCCAAGAGCGCCCAGGCCTTTGCCACATTGATTGCCGGCATGGACAAATCGCTCAATGACATGCTCGATCATTTTGAAAAACTCGGTGTGGCGGAGGACACGCTGGTGATCTTCCTCGGTGACAACGGCTCGGACGCCCCGCTCGGGCACCAACATGATGTCGCCTGCTCGGCACCATTGCGCGGCAAGAAAGGAGCGCATTACGAAGGCGGCATGCGCGTACCCTTCATCGCGGCTTGGGCCAAGCCCAATGCGAAGAACGCCCATCAACAACGACTGAGCATTCCAGCCAACCGACTCCTGCCACAGGTTGCCAATGTCACCGACCTGTTCCCCACCCTGCTCCAGTTGGCCGGTGCCAAGTCGCCCAAAGGCCACACGGTCGACGGCCAATCACTTCTCCTGCCGATCACCGGCAGCCGCGATCAGCTCGCGCGCCAGCAGTTTCTCATGCATTATCCGCACGGCCCGCATCGCAGCAACTATTTCACTGTCTGGCGCGACGGCGATTGGAAAGTGATCTACCACAACTTCCCCAAGAACCCGCCCCTCGGCGGCAAACCCCAATCTGGTGGCGACCGCTACGAGCTGTTCAATTTGGTGAAGGATCCGTTTGAATCCACTAACGTCGCCAAAGACAACCCCGAGGCGCTCCGGAAAATGATGGAGGGTCTTGCAGCTAAGTTGAAACAACACAATGCCGTGTACCCACAGGATCAGGCCGGCAACCCGCTGAAACCCATCGTGCCTTAAGACGAATTCAAAATGAAAATTAGACTTCTATTCGTTACCCTACTCGCGCTGCCGTTGATGGCGGCGGCGGAGTTTGCCGTGAAACCCCTGACCGAGGCGCAGGCGCGCGAGTACAAGCTGGACACCGGCTTTTACAAAAAGGCGACGGAGGTTCAGGGCATCCTGATCGTTACCTCCGGGCGCGTGGCCGATGTGGCACATCACGAGACGGCCTATCAGTTCGACATGCTGATGCGCAGCCTGAAGCCCGAGATTGCCGAGCGCATTCGGAAGAAGCGCGTGCTCTGTCTCCTGATCGGCCACAACGAACTGACCTCCCAACTACCGCAGTTTGCCACGGACAAAATCGGCAAAGAACTGGACTTCTACAACTGGCGCCGGCGCGGTTTTCTCACGCGCATCGGCACGCGTTCGACCGTGGTGTTCGCCGAGGAAGACGTGATGGAATACGAGGGCGGCATGCGGTTGGAGAGCATCCTAGTGCATGAATTCGGTCATGTAGTGCACGGCGCGGGTTTTGATGACGCCTTGCAAAAACGCCTGACCGCCACCTTCGAGAACGTCGCCAAGACTGGCATCTGGAACGACGGCCGCGCCGCCCAACGCTTTCGCCGTGTGACCAGCAAGAAGCCGGTAAGTTTGCTGGCTGAATTAAAACAGTGGTTCCCGAAGGAATCGCCCGAGCTGCTCAAGCGCGCCCTGAACGAAGGCGATATTTTGGTGAACGGCAAGAAAGCCAACGCGCAAGTGAAGGTGACGCGCACGGACAAGGTGTTGATCGCCTTTGGCGGCCCCAAACGCTGCTACGCCTCGCGCAATCGTGCCGAGTATTGGGCAGAGATTTATCAGTGCTGGTTCAACACTAACCGCACGATGGACCACGACCACAACCACATCCACACCCGCGCGCAACTCATCAAATATGATCCCATGGGAGCCAAGCTCTGCGAAGATGTACTGGGCAAGCCGGACTGGCGCTTTGTCTCCCCTCGCGAACGTGCCGGGCAAGCGCACTTAAAAAACTACGATCCCGCCAAGGCTCCAAAAGTGGAGGATCTACCGCACATCAAGGTGGCTGCAAACGATTACTACGACGAGTACTGGAAAGTGTTTTGGCAACGACTCTACGACAAGCACGGGGTGCCCTCCCCTCATACCCGCAGCCTATTCAACGGCAAGGACCTGACAGGTTGGAAAGTGGACGTTCCCCATCTCGACAATAACCCTGATGACAAAGTGCCCTTCGTGGCCCGCGACGGCATGTTGGTAAGCCTCGGTTCCCCTGGCGGTCATCTGGTGCATGACGAGGTGAACCAGAACTACCGCCTAGAGGTGGAATACCGATTTGCGGCCAAACCGGGCAACTGCGGGGTTTTGGTGCACGCCTCCACGCCCCGGGCCCTTTACAAGATGTTCCCGAAGTCCATCGAGGTGCAAATGTACCACAAGAACGCGGGCGACTTCTGGTGTATCGTAGAGGACATTACAGTGCCCAACATGGTGAAGCGCCGTGGGCCCGAAAAAAATTGGGGAATCACTGAGGGCAAAGCCCGCCGCATCCTCAACCTAACCGATGGTTCGGAGAAAGAACCCGGCGATTGGAACCGCATGGTGATCGAGTGCCTCAACGACCAGATCAAGGTGTGGGTCAACGGCGATTTCGTAAACCACGGCTCCAAATGCACCGCGAGGAAAGGCAAGATCGCCATTCAGGCGGAGGGTTCAGAGGTGGAGTTCCGCAAACTCGCCCTCACACCCATAAACGCCCTAACCGAGTAAGACGCCAGACGCTTCCACTTCTCGAGGGATAACCCATCCGACAACCCAGTCGGCCTGGACTACAAACTAATCTTCGAACAATTCCTCAAGTCGGGCGCGCATCACGTTGCCGTCGACGGTTTCGCCGGTCCAATACTCGATGCCGGTAATGCCCTG
>Ga0315321_10000636_pt1 | contig 26380 bp, 28 predicted proteins | sample M180m21515metaG_FD_203464 | JGI IMG/M metagenome (GOLD analysis project Ga0315321, IMG submission 203464) | Ammonia-oxidizing marine archaeal communities from Monterey Bay, California, United States - M1 80m 21515 | ecosystem: Environmental > Aquatic > Marine > Intertidal zone | place: USA...
GGGAAGCTCTGAAGAGACGACCAATGCAATTGAGAAATGGTTAACAATTCAGTTTCCTCAAGTTGAAGTTGAAATTCATCAAGGAGGGCAACCTCTCTACCCTTACTACCTGGGAATTGAATAACTATGGGGCAGCGTTGATTCCAACAACTGCCCTAGTAAAAATACTTTCGCGCTATAGAGCAATACTTCCCTATGAAACAAGAAATAAAAATGACTGATGATGTCTTACCGCTTACCTTAGAGAACCTTTCAAAGCTTCCTCTTACTAGGTTGCGGGGGGTTGGGCCTACAAAAGAAAAAGCACTTTTATCGATAGATGTAGTGTCAGTCCTTGACATCCTGACCCATTACCCCCGCAGGTACATAGATCGAACGAACGAAGCAAAAATAGAATCTCTTCAAGTAGGTGAGGAGGGGATGGTCTTAGTAGAAGTCCTCGATGTTCAGAAAAGAAGAACACGCAATAAGAGACAAATGGTTTCAGCGACTGTTTCGGATGGCACAGGAAACTTAGCATTGACCTTTTTCAACCAACCATGGAGGGAACGTCAACTTGGGATAGGTACTGAAGTAATTATCTTTGGAAAGCTAGAACGATTTCGGGGACAAAACAGTATGGTCAATCCAGTTGTTGACTTAGTAGGGGATAAAACTGGAAGGTTCGTCCCTGTGTATCCGCAGTCAGGTAAAGCTGGTTTAACAACATGGGAGTTTTCTACTTGGGTTAATGATGCCTTAGAAAAATCTAATGTTCGAGGGTTCGCAGAACCTCTACCCCAATCGGTGATAGATAAGTATGGTCTTGTCAGCAGAGATGCCGCTTTTCAAAAGATCCATAATCCAAATGGAATAACAGATGTTATGCAAGCTAGACGCCGACTTGTTTTTGACGAACTCTTTCGCATCCAACTGTTACTCGTTGCAAGAAAACTGCAATTAGAATCCTCGCAAGAGGGGATAACTCATAAATTCTCAGGAAATTATGTAGCGAAACTTTTTGACTCTCTACCTTTTGAACCAACAAGTGCTCAGCGGAGAGTGATTGATGAAATCCTAGTGGACCTTCGTTCCAGCTACCCAATGCACAGACTTTTGCAAGGCGACGTCGGCTCAGGAAAGACACTGGTTGCCGTAGCTGGACTGCTCTCAGTTGTTGAGGGAAGGAAACAGGGAGCGATCATGGCTCCTACCGAAGTACTAGCTGAACAACATTATTTAGGAATTTCAAAAATGCTCGCCGAATTCATGGTTGAAGATCCTGGTAATCTGTTGGGTGAACGAAATATAAAGGTTGCTCTATTAACTAGTCAAACAAAAGCTCAAGATGGGAAAGCTATCCGAGAAGGACTTGCTTCAGGAAGTATTGACATAATCGTGGGAACTCATTCTCTAATTCAGGAATCAATAAATTTCTGTGATCTCGGCTTATCTGTGATAGATGAACAGCACAGATTTGGAGTAGACCAAAGAGCAGCCTTACGAGCAAAAGGAAAGAATATGGCAGTCCCGGATGTTTTGGTGATGACGGCAACGCCGATCCCAAGAACAGCCGCGATGACTGTTTACGGAGATCTAGACGTATCCGTACTTGACGAGCTTCCTTTAGGGAGGTCACCCATTGGAACGGAAAGAGTCACAGATAACCCAACGTTGTGGGCTGAATTGCGACAACAAATTTCACTCGGGCATCAGGCCTTTATCGTTTGTCCACTCATTGAAGAAAATGAAAAAATGCAAACTGTCTCAGTGGAGAAAACCTATGAACGCCTTAAAGAGGGAGATCTCCAAGATCTTCGACTTGGGTTGTTGCACGGGCGGCTATCTACAATCGAAAAACAACAGGTGATGGAACTTTTCCGTAAAGGGGACATTGATGTTTTGGTCTCAACCACAGTTATTGAGGTGGGGGTTGATGTCCCGAACGCAACAGTCATGGTGATCTTAGGTGCTGAAAGATTTGGCATAGCCCAATTACACCAGCTCCGAGGTCGAGTGGGTCGTGGAACAGCAGAATCGAAATGCTATTTAGTCAGCGATGTAGAATCTGAGGAAACAACAGAGAGATTGCAAGCGCTCGTTGATACAACAGATGGATTTGAGCTAGCGGAAATAGATCTTGAAATTAGGGGAGAAGGCACAATTATGGGAGTCTCTCAAAAAGGAAAAAACGATTTGAAAATAGCGTCACTTCGAAGGGATAAAGAATGGGTTCAACATGCTCGAGATGCAGCGTTTAGTTTATTGACTTCAGAAAAAAATCTTTCCGATATTTCTCTCCTTGCTGAAGAGATTAAGCTTTTTTTCAAAGATGAAGAAGTGGAGTATCTCTTTAGATCATGAAAGATGAGGGACTAGCAAAATGCATAAATTAGATGAGGTCTCAAGAATTCTCGGGTCAGCATTCGCAGGTGACCCTTTCATGCAATGGCTTTTCCCTGGGGAAGAACACCAAAATAATGTTGAGAGATGGTGGGAATACATTGCCCATGCCAGTTTAAAAAATGACAATTCGCAATTCGACATTGATGAAGGGAGAACAACTGCCTCTATCTGGGAAAAACCAAAATTTGAAACAGCGAAAAACAGCGATGATGAGGGCCTAAATACATTCGTGAATTTCATCGAACCTTTAGTAGGTAATCGTCTTCCAACTGTCCTTCAAGCTTTGCACGAGGTGAGTTTAGAACACCCAGATGAACCCCATTGGTATCTTCAGGCTGTTGGGACTCTCCCAAGCATGCAAGGGAAAGGGAAGGGAGCTGCTCTGCTCGTTCCGGTGCTGGATACCTGTGACGCAACAGGTCTAGGAGCGTACCTTGAATCTAGCAACCCAAGAAATGTGTCCTTTTATTACCGTCTGGGTTTTGAGATACGTAAAGAATTGATTCTGGCAGATGGGCAAGCACAACTTACATGCATGTGGCGCAGGCCTAGGCCAATAGAGTGTTAAATGCCATCTGCGCCAAGAACAATGTCCCACCTATCCCAACAATCCTTACACCGATAGAAGACCACCATGCCTTCTTCCCACCCCGACTCTGGTTTCGCACTTCCTAAATAACATCGACCACCACAATCAACGCAAATAATTTCATCTGGTAGATCCATTGCCACTAAGCCAGTCTGACGGTAATGTAGCGCATCATGCGAATCGTAGCTGGTACAGCCCGTGGGCGAAAGCTCACCGTCCCGTCAAATAGTAAAATTCGACCGACAAAGGATCGAGTCAGAGAAGCGATTTTTAATTCGTTGCATAGTTATGGATTAGTTGAAGATCTTCGCTACCTTGACCTTTTCGCCGGAACAGGATCTTTAGGTTTAGAAGCTCTATCAAGAGGGGCTAATTCAGTAGTTTTTGTTGACAATAATGAACTGTCTGTAAATACGATTACACATAATCTGGAAATGCTGGAGTTCAATAATAAGGCAGAAGTAAGGTACCAGGATGCAATAATGTATTTAAAGGAAAAGAAAGATTTCGATGTCGCAATCTTGGATCCTCCCTACGAATTTGGGCTTTGGAATGAATTGTTATCCCAAATTAAGTCAAAAGTAGTAGTAATTGAAACATCGCAAAAAATTGCAGTAAATAAGTCCTGGGACATTATTAAGGAACAAAATTATGGTCAGTCAAATGTGCTAATCGCTAGGAAATCAGGCTCGTTTCCCCTTTAGATGCATAGTATCTCGTTAATTGTTGGGTGCAGGCGTTGAATTTCCTACAATGGTAAAGAGAAAGCAAAAACCTGAAACATCTGGTAGGCCACTCAAACAGAAATAGGTTAGCGAAATGACAAAAGCAATGTATCCGGGATCATTCGATCCGCTACATCTTGGGCACCTCAATATTGTCGAAATTGCTTCAAGCATTTTTGATGAAGTTGTAGTCGTGACAATGCAAAACCCTGAGAAAAAAAGCTTTCTCTCTCTTGAGGCAAGAGAAGATCTGCTCAAATCAAGTTTCTCCCACTTATCTAATGTTTCTACGGCGAATTCATCAGGTCTGGTCGTTAACGCTGCAGTTGATCTTGAAGCAACAGTGATTGTTAAGGGATTGCGGTCCACTGGTGATTTTGAGATAGAAATGCAGATGGCTCAAACAAACAAAACTGTGGCTGGGGTTGAGACAATTTTTATACCATCTGAACCAGCGCATTCACATATCTCAAGTAGGTTCATTCGAGAAATCGCAACTCTGGGAGGCGACGTATCAGCGCTAGTTCCTGAAAGCGTTGCTAGTTTACTGATCGGGAGGCTAAACGATGAGTGAACACGATGAGACAGAACATTCCTTTGAGTCAGTGGAACCATATGAAGCACCAGAAGTAGAGAGATTAATCCAAGGACTTATTAACGTAGTTGACGCAGCGCGCCCAGTTCCTCTTTCTTCATCTTCAATGATAAATAAAGACGAAGTGGTTTCTGTTTTGAATGATATCTCACTCCGTTTGCCTGATGAGATTCGGGCAGCGAGATGGTTGCTCAAACAACGTGAGGATTTCCTCGCAAGAACGCAAAGAGAGGGCGACGAGTTGATTGACCTTGCACGCGCTCGCGCAGGCCAGATGGTGCAAAAGTCTGAAGTGGTGAAAGCTGCAGAGGTTCGGGCTCGACGAATTGTTGAGGATGCTCAATCAGAAGCTCGACGTCTCCAATTGGAAACTGAAGATTTCTGTGACCAGCGACTTGCGAGTTTTGAAGCTGTCTTGAAGAAAACGCAAAAAATCGTCGCTGATGGTCGGTCTAAATTGCAAGGAGACCCACTGTCAGAACTTAAAGAGGCTCATAGTCAAGATCAAGAGGAGACCCAAAGCACTCCTGAGCTCTACGATCAGGACGAATTTGAATAAAGCCAACTCAGCCTCAACGGATCTGGTAATTGATCTCCCCAGCCTCTTTCGAAATACAGGATCCTCCGAACAGGTTGAATGTCAATGGAACCCTTCGGAAATAGTAACGAGTTACTCATCAGCTGAAGAGCTTGTCGGGGTACTCAACGTTGAAGCTTTAACTGAAAAGATTGCTGTAAGTGGAAGCATAGATATTCATTGGGTAGGACCGTGTAGAAGGTGTTTAGAGGAAGCTAAAGGAATAACTCAGATGCTCATTCAAGAAATCTTTGAACACAATGCTGCTGAAGGAGAGACTTTTGAATTCCCTTCTGGAGAAAAGTTGGACCTAAAACCGATGCTTACAGAGCAAACGCTTTTAAGTTTACCTTTAGCCCCACTATGTTCAGAAATATGCGAAGGACCTACAGGCACCGAATTTCCTATTGATATTTCGCAGAATCAAACAAGCGATAGTAAGCATATTGATAAGAAAGATCCCAGATGGGCAGCTTTGGATGTATTGAAGTTTGATGATGATCAGAATCACACCGCCTGAGAGGGTGCAAGATCCTCTCTCCTTCGGTAGGATCAACCCTGCGCAGGTTCCAACTTGCTAACTAACTAATTATTTGGATTGAAGATGGCAGTACCAAAGAAGAAAACATCAAAAGCGAAAAGCAGAAGTCGCCGTAACTCTGCATGGAAACTTCACGCAACAAGCACCAATTCTTGTCCACGATGCAATGCAGCTCGGCGGCCACATCATGTTTGTGGTAATTGTGGCTGGTATAACGGTCGTGCCGTTATAGAGGTTGACTGAGAACTAAGGAAAAATGCCTACAAAACATCTGCCAATAGCCATTGACGCTATGGGGGGAGATAATGCACCTGGAGAAATTATAAAAGGTGCTCAACTAGCCCATGATTTAGGAATACCAGTCTTGCTTGTAGGAACTCCACAAGCCCTTGAAGGGATTGAAGGTATCCCTACCGTAGAAGCTAGCGAAGTTATTGAAATGGATGATGATCCTGGGCAAAGCGTTAGAAGAAAAAAAGACTCATCATTGGTTCGTGCAGCGGAGACAGTAAGAGATGGGGAAGCTTCTGCAATGATAAGCGCAGGGAACACAGGGGCGACAATGGCTTCTGCGCTACTTCGAATGGGGAGACTGAAAGGAGTCTCTAGGCCGGCAATAGCTACTCCGATCCCTGTTCTTGATGATGGCCACCCAGTTGTCCTTCTCGACTCAGGTGCTAATTCAGAATGTCAACCAGAATGGCTGCTTCAATTCGCGGAAATGGGTGCCGTCTACGCACGTGATAGGTTCCACATAGATAAGCCAAAAGTTGGCATTCTGTCAATAGGCGAGGAAGCCGGTAAGGGCAATCCTTTAGTGAAAGAGACATTTGCCTTACTTGATAAGCAAGACTGGCAGGAACGAAGCTCAGCGCAATTTATCGGGAACGTTGAAGGTCGTGACCTAATGAGTGGTGTGGCTGATGTAGTTGTTACAGATGGGTTTACGGGTAACGTAGCGTTAAAGACACTTGAAGGTACAGCAAAGGCAATAGTTACAGCATTGCTAGGTGCCTTTTCCGCTTCACCCGAAGCTGAAAGAGGGGCCGAACTTCTAGCTCCAGCATTATTGCCATTATATGAAAAACTTGATCCAGATTCAGTGGGTGGAGCAGTTCTGCTTGGTGTTAAAGGTATAGCAATGGTTAGTCATGGATCTTCTTCAGCGAAAGCAATCCTCAACGCGGTACAAACGGCACATGAATTAGTTATTGACGACCATGTAAAGAACTTGCAGTCCATTTTTTCTGCCAAGTGACCTTTTCGAATTCCCTCCAAGCACAAACAGCTAGAATCGCTTAAACTCAATTCCTGCGATAGAAAGACAGGTATCATGCCAGCAGAAACTCATATGGAACAAGAACCGCTTGGAAGAGAAGAGCTACTTCGACTCGTGAAAGACCGATTAGCTGAAATATTAGAAATAGAACCTAACTCAATAAATGAAGGGGACTCTTTCGCAGATGATCTTGATGCCGACTCACTTGCTCTGATTGAACTTGTCGAAGCAATTGAAGAAGAATTATCTGAGCGCTCTATTGATTTTAGAATTGATGATGAAGATCTAGAGGACCTGAAAAGTGTTCGAGACGCTGTGGATTATGTTCACACAAGATTGGATTGAAAGCTTCCTTGGAAAAAGAAAAGCTACGAGAACTCCAGAAAAAAATTAACTACAAATTTGCAAATCCTGTCTTACTTGAAATTGCGCTTACTCATAAATCTTGGACTGCAGAAAATGAAGGATTTCAGCCAAACGAAAAGCTAGAATTTTTGGGTGACTCTGTCTTAGGGCTTATTGTCACTGAACATATATATAAAACCTATACAGATTTAACCGAAGGCCAATTGTCCCTTTTGCGATCGGTTTTAGTGGAAAAAAAATCTCTTGCCGAAGTCGCAGAAAAACTGAGTATCGGTTCTTACCTTAAGCTTGGAAACAAACTTGAATACACATCAGTGTCACCAGCATTACTTGAGAATGCTGTTGAAGCAGTAATAGGAGCTATCTATTTAGATGGGGGGTGGTCTGAAGCACAAAAATTTGTACTGCACGTACTTGAGACAAAAATTGAGGAATACTCAACGAGAAACAATGAAGATTTTAAGAGTCGATTAAAGGTCATCTTTGAACAAAAGTTCTCATCATCACCAAATTACAGAATCACCACAGAAGGGCCCGCTCATGAAAAACGGTTTTACGCGCAAGTTCTGATTAATGATGAAATTGCAGGTGAAGGCCAGGGTAGAAGCAAAAAGGAAGCGGAACAATCGGCCGCTGGGGAAGCCTTGAAAAGGTTCGCTAATGAATGAGATGCAAAAGAAACCTGTAAAATGCGAACCACGTCAACGCCTATAAGGAAAGAATGATTGAACTCCCCGAAATTGAAACTATTCGAAGAGATCTGGAACGAGATTGCGTCGGAAAAAAAGTTAAATCAGTTGAAGTCCTCAAGACAAAGACTGTCGGTGGCACGAAGTCAAAAGCCTTAATTGAGAAAGAGCTAGACCAAACAAAAATTGAAAGTGTCGGACGCATCGGAAAGTTACTTCAATTTGATTTCTCAAACGGGAGAAGTCTTCTCGTAGGGCTAGGTCATGGTGGCCAGTTACTTCGGGTTCCGAACAAAACGGAAAGGCACTCCAAAACCCATTTCGTTATAACTTTCACCCAGACAGGACAGCTGCGACTTTTGGATCACGATGCTGAAGTAACTGTTTCCATGCATGAAACTGAAGCTATCTTAGAAGACCGGCCCGATCTGTATGATTATGGAATTGACCCAATTGAGCACTCTCAACAAATTACATGGGGTGATTTCGCCCACTACCTTCATGCGAGAAAAGCCAAGCTCAAGACACTGCTTATAGATGAATCGTTTGTTCTTGGTATCGGCCCTATGTATGCAGATGAGATATTATTTGAAGCTGGATTGAAATACGACCGCATATCGGACTCATTGACCACGAACGAAGTACGGAGGCTTTGGCAGGCAATAGTCCAGACCGTATATGACGCTGTGAAATATAGAGGATCAACGATTTCCGGCAGTCCATATGTTGATGCCAATGGAGAACCAGGGGCTTACCAAGACCACCATTCGGTCTATCAGAAACACGGAGAGCTAAGCCCGCGATCTCGAAAACCAATCGCAAGATCAAAATTTGGTGGCATTTGGACCTACTACTGCGAACAGAGCCAGGTCTAAAAACCAAAAAATTAAACTACAAACGTGTAATTTCTCTCCAGAGCGACTAGTTTTTCGCTGTGTTCTTGAAATCAATGACCCTTAAAGGATTCAAGTCTTTCGCTGAATCTACCACACTAGAATTTGAACCCGGAGTCACAGTTGTCGTGGGTCCGAACGGGAGCGGAAAATCAAATGTCGTTGATGCCATAGCGTGGGTACTCGGAGCCCAAGCACCAGGAGCCGTCCGTTCTCAAAAGATGGATGACGTTATCTTCGCTGGAACTACAAAGAGGTCAGCGTTAGGTCGTGCCGAAGTCTCCCTAACTATTGACAACTCAGCTAAAGTCATACCACTTGACTTTAACGAGATCACCATAAGCCGGACTCTGTTTCGAGATGGTGATAGCGAATATGCTATGAATAACGTCCCATGCCGACTTCTTGACATCCAAGAATTGCTTAGCGACTCAGGGGTTGGCCGCCATCAGCATGTAATCGTCTCCCAAGGGCAAATCGATGCCGTTCTGAATGCCAAACCAGAAGATAGAAGATCAATTATTGAAGAGGCAGCTGGAGTTCTGAAATATAGAAAACGAAGAGAGAAATCTGAACGTCGACTAAAAGCAACAGAAGAGAACCTCACTAGACTTCAAGACCTCCTTAGGGAAGTGAGGCGGCAACTCAAACCTCTGGAACGACAAGCAGATGCTGCAAGGAGACACGGATCTTTATTTGATGAACTAACTGCTCTTCGCCGTCATCTCGTTGGAAAAGAAATCACATCTTTACGCGAAGGGCTTAAAGCGGTTCAAGGAGGGAAGACACAACTCCATAGGACGGAACGTGAACTGAGATCTATGCTAACTAGTTTAGATAGCCAAATTGAGCAATCTGAAGAACAACTGGCCACTACAGGAATTGACGATGCTGCCGATCAACTTGCATCTACTGAAGGGCTACGTGAACGCGCCAAAGGATTAAAGGCACTTCTTGCAGAACGAATAGCGAGTATTCATAGACAAATAGATATGCAAGTCGATCAAGGCGTCGTAGAGACACTGGAAGCTGAAACTGCCAGACTGCGTAAAGAACTCGAAGAATCAGCCGCATCTAAAGTGGAACTTGAACCAGTAACTAAAGAAGTAGTCCAAGCTGAGAAAGAACTGGCGATTCAACGTTCGGACTTTCAGGGCGAATTTGCCCCCGAAGCCCAAAAGCACGGAACAGCAGCAGCTGAGTCACGCGGGCAATTAGCTGTTATAAACACAACGTTAGAGAATCTTCAACGGACAATCATAGAGCTAAGCGCCCATCTGCAAGAACAGAAAGAAGCAGAGAAAAATGGCCGCGCTCTCAACAGAGGTCTTGATCTACAGCTTGCAGAAACTAGCGATTCTAAAAATAAAGCAGAGACTACTCACAGGGAACTAGGTGAAAGGGTAGAAGAACTACTTGGAATATGTAACACTGCTCAATCAAAACTTGCAGAAGCACAACTTGAAAGTAAATCCTGGGTAGCTCGAGCAGATGCGTTATCACTTGCTTTAGATGAAGCTCGAAAATTAAGTGGCATAGATGAAGTTTCCGAGATAGATGGTGTCTACGGTTCTCTTCTTGAATTAATACACATTGATGATGGTTGGGAGGCAGCTTTTGAAGCAGCTATCGGAAATGTGGCGACTTCGGTTGTAGTGAATGATATTGAAACCGCTAGAAAAACTCTAGAAAAAATTCAAGATTCAGGGAACGCCGGTGGGGTTATTGTTGCCCCCTCAAGCCCATCACCGAATAATTCAAAAAATCCTTTGAGAGAACATGTCCACTCTGAGATCCCCGAGATTGAAGCGCTTCTTGATAAATTCCTCAGTGGGATTCAAGTCGTATCGGATTGGTCAATGGGGGTAGAAAAATCGTTACTCTCTCCCGCGAATACCTTTGTTACTATGGGAGGAGACCATTTCAGTCCACTCGGATGGAGGGTAGGTATTTCTGGTTCTGGAGCAACTGGAAGTGCTTTAGAGGAAGCTTTAGAACGATCCCAAAATGCGTTTGAAACTGTTCGGCGTTGTGAAGAGGAACTTGGAAGGTGCCAACGTAATCTTGAGCAGTGCAAAAAAGATCGCGCAGTCGCTGAAACAGCAATGCTTCAAGCTCAACGAGACTTTGATGAAATTAGGGAGGCTAAATCTAGATCTGAAAGCGACATCCGCGCTATAAGCGTAGAGATAGACGGGTTAGAGAAACAAGAAATCGCCCTTCAGGGAAACATTGAAGATCAAATTTCCGCTCAAACTCGCCTTGTAGACGACCTGCCAGAATTAGAAACACATGAGAAGGAAGCCTTGGAAAGGACACAAACAGCTGAAAAGCGCAGGCATGAAATAGATAAACTAGCGGAACAAATAGGCGCAAAGAGAACTGCAATAGATGTGCGCCTAGCTTCAATCCACGAGAGGGAAAAGTTCCTTAAAGGAAGGTTGCTAGAAATTGAAAATCGCCTTCGTGGATACAACGATCAGCGTGAAGAGGCTGAATCACGGAGGCTAACCTTGGAGAAAAGATTGCGTTTGGCAGAATTCTTAAGAAGAATTGTTGAAGAGAAATCTGCAATTGTGGAATCTGATCTTAAAGAACTTCGGCGACTGCGCCAAGAACAGTCAAACTCAGCACAAAAAGCTGTCAGCGAACTTGAGACATACAGGACACAGAGAAACAAAAATGAAGACAAATTATCTCAACTGCGTGAAGAGCTACACCGCTCCGATCTTAAAGAATCAGAATTTACGCTTAAATTAGAGGCGCTAACCGATTCAGTAAGACGAGAACTGGACTGTGAACCAGGAACCGCTGTTTCAACAGTTTGCCCTCCTTTGGAAGGCGTAACTGCAAAAGGCCGCGTGCGAGAATTAGAGAGAGAACTTAAAATCATGGGCCCAATCAACCCTCTTGCACTTGAAGAGTACGAAGAGCTCAACACTCGCTTTGAGTTTCTGCAAACCCAGTTGCAAGATGTTCGAGATTCTCGACGTGACCTCAACAAAGTAATAAAGGCAATTGATCAAGAAATTGTCGCAATATTCTCAGCAGCCTTTGCTGACATAAGTACGAACTTTGAAAACCTATTCTCCTCGCTTTTCCCTGGCGGTGAAGGTTCTCTAAAGCTAACAGAACCGAATAACCTCCTTGAGACAGGAATAGAAATAGAGGCTAAGCCTTCTGGGAAAAACATCAAGAAACTCTCATTACTTTCAGGGGGAGAGCGGTCTCTTACTTCTTTAGCTTTCCTCTTTTCAATTTTCCGAAGCAGGCCCTCACCTTTCTATGTTATGGATGAAGTTGAGGCTGCCCTAGACGACGTGAACCTCCAAAGGTTTCTCCAACTAGTTAAAGAATTCAGAGATGAAGCCCAATTAATTGTTGTAAGCCATCAGAAACGAACGATGGAAACAGCTGACTGTTTGTATGGAGTAACCATGAAGCCAGGGGGTTCCTCAAAAATTGTGAGCGAAAAATCTAACTCGGATGAAACACGCACAAATCCTTTATTTGAGATGGCAGATGTTCAAACAAACCACGTGTAGCCGATTATTCGCATCATAAACTCCAACATGCCGAAAGCCTAACTTTCGCTACAGCGACTCTTAATCGCTTTCAAGCTAGAATAATTAACGGCAAATCATGAATGAAGCTTGAGAGTCAGCAATGGATCAATGGAAACAGTCGGGAAGGAATAATTCCCTAATAGGAAGAAGCGAAACGTCATACCCATTTTGGCCATCAGATCAGGTTATTCCAGAACCTGATAGACCAGTGAAAGGCGGTTGGGGAAATAAGAGAAGGACAACCTTTGCTCTGCTTTTGATGGTTTGTTTTATACTGCTTGGGGTCGGACTTCTCGTCGGTATCAATATCAAAAGCGAAACGACTGAGCCGGAAATCAGTAACTCTTTGGAGATAGAAGCATCTTCTTTGACGGTTCAATCACCTACTGAAGCGATTGCTGAAGTAGATGAGCCTGTCGCTGCAGTAGCTGAAGCTGTGGCTCCTTCTGTAGTACGAATTGATACTGCAACGGGGACAGGAAGTGGCATCATTTACGATGAGGGCGGAATGGTCGTAACAAATGCACATGTTGTGCGGGGAGTAGGGTCGGTTGAAATTCAGCTAGCTGACGGGACACGTTCAACAGGAGTAGTCCTCGGCTCTGACCCAAATGTTGATATCGCTATTGTTCAGGTGCAAGGAAATTTCGTTTTTAAACAGGCGACTTTTGCTTCACTGGAATCCGTTAGGGTAGGTCAACTAGCCGTTGCAATTGGGAGCCCTTTTGGCCTAGAGCAAAGTGTTACTGCTGGGATTGTTTCAGCTATTAACCGTGCAGTACCGAGTTTCAATATTGAGGATGGTTCCAGAACAATCGTAGAAATGATACAAACTGATGCTCCTATAAATCCCGGTAATTCTGGAGGCGCCCTAGTTGACAGGCAAGGACGCGTTGTAGGGATGAATACGTTGATCAGAACAGATGGAACAGTAGAGGGAAATCTTGGAGTTGGTTTCGCAATTCCGACTGACACGATATTTCTTGTCACTGAAAGAATAGCTAACGGTGAATCTCTTGAAAATGGGTTTCTTGGAATCAGTGGTCAAAACCCAACAATTGGAAGGGCTGGTGCACTGATTATTGATGTTGTACCAGAAAGCCCTGCTTATGAAAGCGGTCTAGAAGCAGGTGACTTGATTATTGGTATTGACAGTTCGCCTATTCTTGGAATGTCTGAACTGGCTGCTCGGATTAGATTAAGTTCTCCTGGAACAACTGTAGAGATAAGAGTTGTCAGAAACGGTGAACAGTTAACTTTTGTTGTGACTCTAGGAACGGCATGATTCTAGGAACATTGAGGGATTCTATTTAATGAGCATAGAGACCTTAAGCGGGATCACGTGATGTCGCGTATCTCAAAAGAGATTTCAAAAACTAGAAATAGATTTTCGTTGTTCTCAAAACTGCAAAAAAATAGAGACTTGGGTCCTGATTTTTGGAAAGAAGCAGAAGAGATTCTTATCCAAGCTGATGTCGGAGTGAAAACATCAACATCGCTAATTGCTGAACTGAAAGACCAATCCAAAAAACAAAAATTAACATCATCTCAAGAGCTCGTAACAAGCTTGAAAGAGAATTTAAAGAAGGTCTTATCTGCTTCGGAGAGGGACTTAAATGCTAAGGGCAATCCAGCTGTATGGATCTTTGTTGGCGTAAATGGAGTTGGTAAAACGACTTCCATTGGGAAACTAGCTTTTTGGCAAAAATCATTGGGCACACAAGTTGTTATGGCTGCCGGGGATACGTTCCGTGCTGCAGCAGCAGAGCAATTAGAGAAATGGGCCGAAGAATGCAACTCCATTTTGATACGAGGTGGAGAAGGGGCTGACCCTAGTTCAGTCATTTTCGATGCAATCCAACATGCTCATTCAGCGTCAATTCCACTTGTCTTAGCAGATACTGCAGGAAGGCTACATACGAAAACAAACTTGATGGAGGAGCTATCCAAAATTGAACGAGTAGCCAGTAAAGGCTCAGGAACAGTTACCGAAATCTTACTAACCCTAGATGCGACTACTGGACAAAATGGGTTAGAACAAGCGAAGAAATTTGCCGCCGCTGTTGACGTTACAGGAATTATCTTAACGAAACTTGATGGGTCATCGCGAGGTGGAATAATTTTCGCTATTCAAGAAGAAATAGGAATACCAGTAAAATTCGTAGGGATAGGTGAGAGCTCACAGGATCTCATCCAATTTGATCCAGATGATTTCGTGGAAGCTCTATTTGATTTTCAACTAGAGAACTAACTTCGTAGTATTAGAACACAGCCAAACCGTCCCGATTAGAGAGAATCATGTTTGACACCCTAACTGACCGACTAGGAGATATCTTCGGACGACTCAAAAGCAAAGGGCGGTTATCTGAATCTCAAATAAATGATGTTCTAGATGAAGTCCGAATAGCGTTGTTAGAAGCAGATGTAAATCTAGAAGTCGCAAAAGACTTCCAAGAAAACGTCTTATCTAGATGTTTAGAAGCAGAAATCCATAAAGCTTTGAACCCAGCTCAGCAAGTAATTAAGTCGGTTAACGAAGAACTTATCAGTATTCTAGGAGGAGAATCTCTAACAATTTCATTTGCGGAAAAGCCCCCGACGATTGTTCTGCTAGCAGGTTTGCAAGGGGTTGGGAAAACCACCAATGCCGTCAAACTAGCAAAGTGGTTTAAATCTCAAGGCAGAAACCCTTTGCTTGTTGGGGCTGACCTTCAAAGACCAGCAGCAGTTGAACAGCTGCGAACATTAGCTGAGACTATAAATGTTCCAGTATTTTCTCAAAATGATGATCCGGTAGCGGTGGCATCCCAAGGAATTGAACAGGCGCGACAAACAGGTCGGGATGTCGTTATCTGCGACACAGCGGGGCGTTTAACTATTGATGAGAAAATGATGCAAGAAATCAGAGAAATCTCTGATGCAATAGAACCGCATTACACATTCTTAGTAGTGGACGCAATGACTGGGCAAGATGCAGTCAACATTGCAGAATCTTTCCACAATCAACTCTCGCTAGATGCAATGATCTTAACCAAACTAGATGGAGATGCCCGCGGGGGCGCAGCGCTATCAGCGAAATCTGTTGTCGGTAAACCAATAGCATTTGCCTCCGTAGGGGAGAACATAGATGACTTCGAACAGTTTCATCCGGATCGACTAGCAAGTCGCATTCTTGGAATGGGGGATGTGTTAACCCTAATAGAGAAAGCTGAAGATGCATTTGATGAAGAAGAAACGAAGCGAGCAACTCAGAAACTTATCAGTGGGCAATTCACGCTTGAAGATTTTCTTGATCAAATGCAACAACTTAAGAAAATGGGTCCATTGGAAAATATCGTCGGGATGATGCCTGATCTCCCACCAGGCGCAGACCCTTCTGACGTGGATGAAAGCCGGTTAGTCCGGATGGAAGCAATCATTACATCAATGACTTCTGAAGAGAGGAACTCTCCGGCAATTATTGATGGCTCACGCCGAAGTAGAATAGCTAAAGGGTCTGGAACTAGCGTTCAAGAAGTTAGTTTATTATTGAAGCAATTTAAAGAGATAAAACGAATGATGAAAGGGTCAGTTAAACCCCGTAAAAAGAATAAGAGAAAAGGGTCAAACAAAAGAAAGAAAAGTAAACCCAGTTCAAGAGTAAAACAGAAAAGTCAGCTAGGCGACTTAGATTCTGGGACTACCGGAGAGTTTGACTTAAGTGAATTCGGAACATTCTCAAACTGAAGAAAAAAATCAATTTAAAGAAATATCTCAAAGATCATTGAACCGACGGTTTTTCTCGGCACACTGTGTGACGACCGAAAAGTAAAAATTTAATAGGTGTGTATCCGTGTAAAAACCAAATAGGATACGAACTTATCCAAGAAGTGATAGCCCTATGGGCCGAATCTCAGAAAGAAGAAAACGTGGCAGTTAAACTCCGCCTTGTACGAATGGGGAAACGTAAACAACCTACATACCGAGTTGTGGCAGCTGATAGCCGGTCACCTCGAAATGGACGATTTATAGAAATACTAGGAACCTATGAACCTAGACAAGAACCCTCTGTAATTAATATTGATAATGAAAGAGCTTTGCACTGGTTGAGAAATGGAGCGAAACCTACAGAGCGAGTAGAGAAATTGCTTCGTATCACCGGAGCATGGGAAGAATTTACAGGAAAACCCCTTGAGCCAATTGTTTATGCTTTGAAAGAAACTAAAGATCAGACTCCAGAGGTAGATGTGGAAAAAGAGGAAACATCTGAACCAGTAGAAGCAAAAGAAATCACTAATGAAGAAGAAGATTCTGAAGAAGAGGCATCATCTGTAGTGCCTGATTCTCCTGAAGTTAGTGAAGAAGAAGATTCTGAAGAAGAGGCATCATCTGTAGTGCCTGATTCTCCTGAAGTTAGTGAAGAAGAAGATTCTGAAGAAGAGGCATCATCTGTAGAGCCTGATTCTCCTGAAGTTAGTGAAGAAGAAGATTCTGAAGAAGAGGAAGAAAACTCGTGAGTATAGAAAATAGTGAGACCAGTCACGCGTATAACGTTCTTGAACATATTGTAAAATCAGTGGTTGAGAAACCAGATGAAGTTGAAATACAAGTTGAGAACAATGAGAAAGAGACAACACTCGCTGTGAAAGTAGGCGAGGGTGATATGGGGCGTGTTATAGGACGGCGTGGCAGAATCGCAAATGCGATCAGGACAGTGACAAGAGCAGCCGCAGTTCGTGATGGCCTTTCCATTTCTGTTGAATTCATTGACTAATTGATTAAGTCAGAATCAAAGAACTCTAACTAAGAACCCTTCTCCGAAGCTACATAGAATGTATTATTCGATTTGAAGAATCTATTCTAAAGATCCAAATTGAAATGAAACCCGTGCAACTGCTTGAAATAGGAAGAATCGGAAAACCCCATGGCCTACGCGGAGAAGTAAGTATCCTTTTAACAACAGACCGTAAAGAAAGAATTTCTGTTGGATCAATTCTCTTTTTGGACTCGAAACAAGAGTTAATTGTCCAGAACTCTCGAAGTCATAAGAAGCGATTCCTGGTTTTGTTCAAAGGCGTGGACACTCGGGAGTCTGCTGAGAAAGTTTCTGGTGAAAAATTATTTGCAGAACCATTAAAGGACGAAACAACAATTTGGGTGCACGAATTGATTGGAAAAATTGTCGTTGATTCCCATGGGTGTAAACGTGGAGAAGTTGTAGAAATCCACGCTAACCCTGCTAGTGACCTGCTGGTCTTAGATGATGGAACCTTGGTTCCAATTACTTTTCTGACTGATATGAAAGAGAAAACCATAACAGTACACGTGCCTAAAGGAATTTTCCTAGATTGATCAAGATGAGAATTGACGTATTTTCCATATTCCCAAATTTAATAGAGGCCTTCTCAGGTGAATCCATTTTGGGTCGGACCATAGATAGAGGTTTATTAGAACTTAACTGTCATGACATTCGCCTTGGTGCAAAGGACAGCCATCAGAGCGTAGATGATTCCCCATTTGGGGGCGGAGCAGGAATGGTACTGAAACCAGAACCTATTTTTGAAACTGTGGAGCAAGTCAAACCTCAAAGACCCATATTCCTTCTTAGCCCAACTGGCCCGGTTTTCGATCAAGCGAAGGCTATTGAGCTTTCAGAACTCGGAGGCTTCTCTTTACTTTGTGGAAGATATGAAGGTGTTGATCAACGGGTTAAAGATCATCTGATAGATGAGGAGCTTTCAGTTGGCAATTTTGTACTTTCTGGTGGAGAAATCGCTGCTTTACTAGTTATTGAAAGTGTGACTCGTCTTTTGCCAGGAGCGATGGGTAATTCAGAATCTTCAGAAGAAGAATCATTTTCGAATGGATTACTTGAATACCCTCACTACACAAGACCATGGAACTTTCGGGAATACACCCCTCCAGAAATCCTTAGAAGCGGCGATCATGAACAAATAAGGCAATGGCGTAAAGCGATGTCTCTGAAGGCGACTTTAGAAAAGAGGCCAGATTTAATCACCGCTAGAGGGGGATTGACTGAAGAAGAAAAAAATTTGATTGAAAAAACATGGGACTAACCTAATTTCCTTTGAAATTAACGTAAACATGATTGGTGTCCGACGAAATTGTCCGTATCCTTACATGGTTCGCATGGGTTGATGAAACCCACTTTAAACAAGGGCTATCTATGAAACTCACAGATCATATCGACAAGGAAAGCTTAAAAGATGATGTACCCGAATTCTCTCCTGGAGATACTGTAAGAGTTCATGTACGGGTTGTTGAAGGAAATCGAGAGCGCGTACAGATCTTCGAAGGGGCAGTTATCGCGCGACAAGGCGGCGGGATAAGTGAAACATTTACTGTGCGAAAAGTATCTTTTGGGGTAGGAGTAGAGAGGACTTTCCCTATCCATTCGCCAATCATTGAAAAAATTGAGCCAGTCACACGAGGCGATGTCCGCCGAGCAAAACTCTATTATCAACGTGACCGCATCGGTAAACGGGCAAAGATTAAAGAAAAAAGGGATTAATTTCAAGCCTTAATTTAACCGTCTGCAACTGGTGGACGCTTCTCCCGACTCTTCCAGCAGCCTTTATGCCAATGTCGACGTAGGTCGGGCGCACCAATAGGCACAGCGACTATGTGTCCGAGCCCAACTTTAATATCTCGTCCACACCCCGGGCATATATATGACTTCTTAGCTTGATATGGTTGGACTGCTCTTACGTCAACGTCTTCTTCGGACCAACGCATCTCAACCAACCATTGCCCAAAGAACAAGCCCTAACAAGACAAAAAGTCCTATGGCTACGAACCAGTAGTCAAATTTTGATTTACGATGTCGCCTAGCCGGATTAAATCCCATGTGTTCTAGTATCGTTGTTGTATGGATGAAATACAGGTAAATCAAACTGAAAATATTGCAACTGTCACTATTAACCGGCCAGAAGTCAAAAACGCAGTTACTGCACCCATGTGGGATGAACTTCGGGATGTGTTTGTTCGGTTAGGTTACGACGACACTGTGAGAGCAGTGATCGTAACAGGTGCAGGTTCAGACTTCTGTTCGGGTGCTGATGTAAGCGCGATGGGAAGTGGGACTGGCGAAAGGGTTCATCAACTTGAATCAATGAGGAAAGTAGGGGATTGTTGCCTCGCCTTATTCAATATGCCTAAGATAACGATTGCACGAATTCCCGGTGTAGCTGTAGGCGCAGGCATGAACATGGCACTTGCTTGTGACATCGTTATCGCATCGGATCAAGCACGATTTAGCGAAATTTTTGCTAAGAGAGGGTTATCAGTTGACTTTGGAGGTTCTTTCCTACTGCCGAGAATAGTTGGATTGCAGAAAGCGAAAGAACTCGTTCTTTTGGCTGATGTGATTTCAGCTGAAGAAGCTAATCGAATGGGTCTCGTCAACTATGTAGTTGCTCCAGGCGATCTAGATGACAAAGTTAACGAAGTAGCTTCTAAGGCAGTTTCTGGACCACCTCGAGCAATAGCAATGAGCAAAGCAATGCTCAACCGGTCTTTCGCTAACTCTTTGGTTGATGCACTTGACCAAGAAGGAACCTCACAAACATTTAATTTCACGACAAAAGATATTTCTGAAGCAATGAAAGCCTTTCAAGAAAAGAGATCACCTGAATTTAAAGGGTGGTGATGCAACGTTTCTTAAAGAAGAAGCGAAACAAGGTTTTAAGTTTCTTTTTTCTGTTCCTTCTCACATCCTGCGGCAATAATGTCATCCCAGAAGTCCCTGCAGGCCCAGATGGCGCTGCCGAAGGAGCGCTACTCGAAGGAAGAGAAATATGGGGAACTCATTGCGCCTCTTGTCATGGTCCCTCAGGGCAAGGAGGACGAGGAGCAAAATTAAATGATGGCGAGATATTTAAGAGTTACTCAGACCCTGAAGCGATGATAACTGTGATCAATAATGGTAAAGGGCAGGGAATGCCTGCTTTCAATTCAAAATTAACTCTTTCAGAAACTGAAGCAGTTATAAGGTATATCCGAGAAATATTAAACTAAAGGACTCTCTGGTCCGGTATGACACCCAGCGAACTCGGTAATGGATACCCTATAGCTATGCCTTGGCAGATTGACGCATATCTTGAAGCGCTCACATCCGTTTCGGAATCTACACTTACAGTTTATAAGCGGGATACAGATGCTTTCATCAGTTGGTGTGCTGATAATGGTCTTAGCAAGCCAAAAAATGTAACGAGAAGACATCTTCGCCTATACCTAGCATGGCTTCAGGAAAGAAATTATGCTCGCAAAACAATCGCGCGCAAGGCTTCTTCTTTAAGAAGGTATTTCAAATGGGCACAGCACCAAAAACTAATTGAAGTAGATCCGACTATTGAACTACAAACACGTCTTGGTAAAGGGAGGTTGCCAAGAGTGCTAAAGAATGAAGAACTTAGAGTATTGCTTGACGAACCTCGCCCTTTTATTGCTGATGATGATGGTCCGAGAAAGATGCGAGATGATGCTGTATTGGAGCTTCTGTATGGTAGCGGACTTCGAGTTAGTGAGTTATGCGATCTGCAATTTGGTGCTTTTGATTTTGATAAAAAATTAGTCCGCGTTATTGGTAAAGGAAGTAAAGAACGACTCATTCCCTTATCTGAGAAATCAATCAACGCTATCGAGTCATGGATTTCAAGAGGAAGGCAAGAAATGCTTAAGGATGTTAGAGACACTGGGTTTGTTTTTCTCAACATGCGAGGAAAGCCAATAACATCAAGGGACGTTCGGCGTTTACTTGATAGGAGATCCCCAGTCCCTGTGAACCCCCATGCATTGCGACACACTTTTGCCACCCATTTACTTGATGGGGGAGCAGACTTAAGAGAAGTGCAAGAGATGTTGGGACACGCTGATCTGAGTTCAACTCAGATTTACACTCATGTCAGTAAAGAACGGCTCCGGACAGTGCACAAAAATACTCACCCTCGCGGATAGAAAGATTTGAACCTCCAGAGTGTAAGAACTACTGCTTGTCGTTAGAATCACAGTTGCTTGAAATTCAAGCAAAAATTCACCTGAAGTCATCCACGGTCGCCTAGGCGCCGACTACAGGATTCGTTAAACCGTGGTAGGAGAGAAATGTCACCTGTTGTTACGATGAGCCAATTGCTCAAAGCCGGAGTTCACTTCGGACATCAGACAAGACGATGGAATCCCAAAATGCAGCGTTTCATACATGGGGAACGCAACGGGATTTATCTAATTGATCTAAATCAAACTTTAGAAAGGATTTCTGAAGCCTATACCTTTGTTCGAGACACAGTTGCGAGTGGAGGAATGGTTCTTTTCGTAGGAACTAAGAAGCAAACACAAGACGCTGTTCAGTCTTTTGCCCAACAATGTGGACAGCCATATGTAAACCAAAGATGGCTCGGAGGGATGCTCACAAATTTTGAGACAATGGCAAAACGGGTTGGGAAGATGAAGGAATACCAACGAATGAGGGATTCCGGTGAGTTTGAAGAAATGCCCAAAAAAGAAGCTTTGATGTTGACAAGGGAACTAACCAAGCTTGAACGAAACTTAAGTGGAATCAGCATGTTACGGGAAAGGCCTCAAGTTGTTTTTGTTCTTGACACAAAGAAAGAACATATTGCAGTTACTGAGGCAAATAAACTAGGCATCCCAGTTATAGCTGTCGTAGATACTAATTGTGACCCAGATGTAATCGATTACGTTATACCTGGAAATGATGACGCAATTCGCTCAGGTGAACTCATGTGTCGAGTTATTAATGAAGCTGTTCAAGAAGGGCAACTCATGCGTTCAAAGAAGGGAGACTCAGCTCAGACTCCTGAAGTCACCGCTCCTGAAAAAGAAGCTGAACAGGAAGAAGCTAAAAAAGCTGCTGCTGCTGCTTTCCAAGAAAGAGAACGAAAAATAGCTTCTGAGATTACTGCTACACCTGAAACTCAAACACAATCTGAAGAGAAAAAGGAAGAAGAGTAGCTATGGCGGAATTTACAGCAAAAGATGTACAAAAACTTCGCCAAGCATCCGGAGCCGGAATGATGGACGCGAAGAAAGCTTTAGACGAGACTTCAGGGGATTTTGATGCGGCTCTTCAGGCTTTACGAGAAAAAGGTTTGGCTAAGGCTGACAGCAGAAGTGATCGGGAAAGCTCAAATGGTGCAATAGCAATTGCTCGAAATGATGACGCTGTTGCGTTAGTAGAACTTAAATCTGAAACAGATTTTTCTGCGAAAGCACAGGATTTTTTGACACTCACCCAAGACATCGTAGAACTTGTCTTAGAGAGCGGAGAAGATTCAGTTTCGGAGAAGGAAGAAGCGATAGATGATCTTCGGATTGCGAAAAAAGAGAATATCCAACTAGGAGTTACTAGGCGCATCGTTATTGAAGAAGGATCAATAGTAGATGCGTATCTACATACCGACCAAGAAGGCAGGGGAATCAACGGCGTTGTAGTTCAAGGAAAGGACATATCACCCGAAATTCTGCATGAAATTGCTCTACACATAGCCTTTGCTAAACCATCAGCCTTGAACCGTGAAGAAGTGTCAAGTGAAGAGATAGAAAAAGAACGAGAGAGCGCACTTGGTGTAACAAAGGCCGAAGGAAAACCCGAAGCAGCCTGGGACAAGATCGTGGAAGGTAGAGTCTCGAAATGGTTAAGTGAACGGGTCTTATTAGAACAGGGAATGTTCGGAGAAAAAGAGACTGTTGCACAAAAGCTTGGAAACGGTTCAATAATTAACTTTGTGCAAGCGTACATTGGCGATTAGGTTGAAAATAGTTACTCAACCAACCGGAATCTTTACAATGACACGCGAACCCGTTCTACACGAGGCATTATAAAGAAGTGGATGATTCTCGGGAAAACCTTTCAAATGGCAAGTGGGACCGAGTTGTCCTAAAAGTTTCCGGTGAAGCCTTCGCCGGAGATGCTGGCTATGGGATAGATGGGCATGTCGTCCAAGAAATTGCCCGTCAAATCGTTAAAGTAAAATCGGAATTTGAAATAGAGTTAGCAATTGTTGTCGGGGGCGGTAACATTTGGCGGGGAATGGTAGGTTCTGGATCAGGTATGGATCGAGCCCAAGCTGATTACATGGGGATGTTAGCAACCGTGATTAACGGCCTTGCTCTTCAAGACACCCTTGAGCAGTTAGGTCAACCAACGCGAGTGCAGACAGCAATCCATATGAGCCAGGTCGCCGAGCCTTACATTCGTCGGCGAGCGCTCCGTCATCTAGAGAAAGGACGAGTGGTCATTTTTGCTGGAGGAACCGGGAACCCCTTCTTCACTACCGATACTACAGCTGCCCTTCGGGCTGTTGAGATTGAAGCGGGAGCTATCCTCAAAGGAACCCACTCGGGAATTCAGGGGGTATACGATGCTGATCCAAGGACTAACCAAGATGCAAATCTCTTGGACGAGATTAGCTATATAGATGTACTCAGCAAAGGGCTGAAGGTGATGGATTCAACTGCAATTTCACTTTGTATGGACAATGCTCTCCCTATCGTTGTCTTTGACCTAATGGGGGACGGAAACGTTGGTAAAATCCTTGCGGGCGAAACAGTAGGGACTCTTGTTAGTTAGGTGACTTATGAGCGATGAACTTGTAGATTTAGTTCTTTCTGAAACAGATGAGAAAATGGGAAAAGCTGTAACCAGAACACGTCATGAGTTCTCAGCTATTCGTACAGGACGACCAAGTCCGTCGCTAGTAGAAAGAATCCTTGTAGATTACTTTGGTAGCGAAGTCCCCCTTCAACAACTTGCTAGTTTCTCAGTTCCAGAAGCACAGTTGCTAGTGATTTCACCATTTGACAAAGGAGCTATAGAAGCTATAGAGAAAGCTATTCTTTTGGCTGATTTGGGAGTAAGCCCATCAAATGACGGTTCTGTTCTAAGACTAAATTTTCCTCCTTTGACTGAAGAGCGGAGAAAGCAATTAGTCAAAGTCGTGAAGACTTTAGCTGAAGAAGGAAGAGTAGCGATTCGCGGGGTTAGACGCTCTGCTCGTCAAGATCTTGATGCGTTAGAAAAAGATGGTGATGTTTCCTCAGATGAAAGCAAAAGAGCTTCTGAGAAAGTTGATACGTTAACTCGAAAAAATGAAGAGGAAATAAATGCAGCACTAGGGCAGAAAGAAACCGAGCTGCTAGAGGTCTGAGCTAAACTAGCAAAGAGTTCCTGGAGGGCACATGAATACACCAGAAGATCGAGATGAAGAGCAAGAAGAAATGACAGAAAGTCATGGACTGCCTCACTGGACAGAGCCAGGTACCGGGCAAACACCGGCTATAGCCAGAGACCAATCTGAGAGTTCAGAAACATGGACGACCCTCAGCGACGGCCCACAGTGGGCTGATGTTCCCGATACAACTGGAGACAATCCAATCACTAAAGCTCCCCCTCGGGTTGACGTTACTATTGGCGAATCTTCAAAATCAGAAGATTTCTTTTCTTACGAGAAAACTCCAGACCTAGCCGAAACGACTGAAACAATTATTTCCGAAGGTAAAAAGTCGCGTCGTTCAGGAATAGGATCAAAAGAAACCCTTACAAGAGTCTTTACCGGAGTTGTACTTGCTGGGATAGTTATTCTTTGCCTTGCAATAAGCAAGTTAGTTACCGTAATACTTATTTCTGTAATGCTTGGAGTAGCAGCAACAGAGTTGTTCCAGAGTCTTTTCAAAGTTGGATGGCAACCTCCGACGCTTGTGGGCCTTATAGCTGCAGTTGGAATGCCATTAGCAACGTATTGGCGTGGTGAAGGTGCTATTGGATTAGTTCTTTTCCTTGCAATGCTAACTGGGGCACTTTGGTATCTTCTTGGAATAGGAGGAACGCGACCCGTTCCAAATTTAGCAGCGATGATGCTTGGGGTAGTTTATGTTGGTGTGCTTGGCTCTCATGCTGTGCTTCTACTCGATGATCCCAAAGGGAAAGGCCTTTTCCTTGCAGCTATATTCTTGGCAGCTGGCTATGACATAGGTGGCTACTTTATAGGGCAAGCTTTAGGGAGATCCCCCTTAACAGAAGTCAGTCCAAACAAAACCATTGAAGGACTTCTCGGAGGAACTGTTGCCACTGTTGGTGTTGGTGTTTTGCTGTCAATATTTAACGTCGGACCATTTGATGGGGAACCATTCGGTTTCTCCAACGCCTTATTACTAGGAATAGTCGTTGCGATTATCGCTCCTATAGGTGATTTAGCAGAGTCTCTAATTAAGAGAGATTTAAAAATAAAAGATATGGGAACCGTGCTTCCTGGCCATGGAGGAGTCTTAGATAGATGCGATACCTTGTTATTTGTGCTTCCAACAGTGTTCTATATGGTCAAAATAATGGGTTAAATTTGTTCACCTGTTTCTCGCAAGAACAAATATTCTGTTTAAAACTCGGATATGACCCTAAACTTTGAAAGATGACTAGTGTCGCAGTACTGGGATCAACCGGTTCAATAGGAACGCAAACTCTAGATGTTATTAGAAGCAACCCAGAAGATTTTTCAGTTGAAGTTTTAGCAGCTGGAACTTCAACTGATTTAGTCATGAAGCAAATCGAAGAATTTAAACCGTCTTTAGTTGTCATGGCTAATGTTGAAGCCTGTGAAAGAATAAAGTCTGAATTTGATTCACTTCAGGTGCATCACGGTAAGAAACCCCTAGAAAAAGCTGCAACGCAAAGTGATGTAATCGTTAATGCAATTGTAGGTTTTGCCGGCCTTCCGGTAACTCTTTCTGCCTTACATGCAGGTAAGCGCCTCGCTTTAGCTAATAAGGAATCGTTAATTGCGGGTGGGCCAATCGTCCGGAAAGTTAGAGAGTCCACTAATGCTGAAATCATTCCTGTTGACAGCGAACATTGTGCACTGCACCAATGTTTACGAGGCAATGCGGTCAATCTAAACGAACCTAGTGAATCTGTAAAGAAACTCTTATTGACAGCTAGCGGAGGTCCATTTAGGGGATGGACCAAAGACCAATTAAGGAAAGTTACCGTTGAAGATTCCTTAAAACACCCAACCTGGAATATGGGCCCAAAGATAACTGTCGATTCATCAACACTCATGAACAAAGGCCTGGAAATTATTGAAGCGCATGAACTATTCGGAATTGAATATGAACAAATTGATGTGGTCGTACACCCACAATCTATTGTCCATTCAATGGTCGAGT
>Ga0315321_10000637_pt1 | contig 26379 bp, 30 predicted proteins | sample M180m21515metaG_FD_203464 | JGI IMG/M metagenome (GOLD analysis project Ga0315321, IMG submission 203464) | Ammonia-oxidizing marine archaeal communities from Monterey Bay, California, United States - M1 80m 21515 | ecosystem: Environmental > Aquatic > Marine > Intertidal zone | place: USA...
ATGTGAGTTTCAACGCCATTAAAGGACAAGCCCTTATTGTCATGGGAGGTAGTGGCTGTGGCAAGAGCACCTTACTGAAGTCCATGGTCGGTCTTCTCGAGCCCGTTTCCGGGGCGATTCGTTATAGTAATCAGGATTTCTGGGCAAGCGACCATCAAAAACGTGATGAAATCTCTAGGCGCTTCGGAATCCTTTATCAAGGTGGAGCTTTATGGAGTTCGATGAGCCTTTTGGAAAATGTTTGTTTTCCGCTCGAGATGCACACTGAACTGTCGCCCAGGGAAGTGAGAGAGATTGCCGAGTACAAACTATCTCTAGTGGGACTTTCGGGCTTCGGCGACTTTCGCCCTTCTCAGCTCAGTGGTGGCATGCGCAAGCGTGGTGGATTGGCTCGCGCTATGTCCCTTGATCCTGAAATTCTCTTTTTTGACGAACCTTCCGCTGGACTTGATCCACTGAGTTCGAGACGATTGGACGACCTTATACTTGAGCTTAAGGAGACTCTGGGCATAACTTTTATCGTCGTGACTCACGAACTTCCGAGCATTTTTACCATTGCCGATGACTCCATATTCCTAGATGCCGAGTCCAAGACTCTTCTAGCCTGGGGACCTCCTGCAACTCTCAGGGACGAATGTCCGGAGGATAAGGTTCGACGTTTCTTACTCCGGCAATCTAACTTCTCTTAACTCTAGCGTTGCGACTCATGCTTTCATGCTATTTAATCTACTACTAGAGTGAAGAGAAAGAGACATGCTACTCTTGTTGGCGCTTTTGTCGTTGGGGCTTTTGCAGTCTTAGCTGGCTTCGTCGTCTTTACGGGAGGTTTGACCAGCTTGCGCGGTAAAAACGAACGATTTGTCCTCGTCTTTCGCGAAAACATATATGGCCTAAAGGAAGGTGGTAAGGTTACTCTGAACGGAGTTCTCATTGGCCGGGTAGAACGCTTCTTTCTAGGGACCGCCGAGCAGGACGCCCCTGTTCCCATCCTCGTGGAAATCGATCGAAGGCTAGTTTTGCGACACATGGATGAGACTGGTAACGAACTGTTTGATTCCGATGGTCAATTCCGGAACGATGTTCTTCCACGTATTCAAGGACAACTTGTTCAAGAAAGCTTTGTCACAGGCATACAGTACGTCAATCTTGAGTACCATTCATCGCAAGCCGATGCGAATATGACTACCCGGCATGGATATCCACAGATTGCTACCCAAGCATCAACTATGGAACAGCTAAGCGAAAGCTTAGACCCGGAGTATATAGGAAAGCAGCTTACCAGTTTGCTGAAAACGGCAAACCAAAGGTTGGAGGAACTGAATGTGATTGCCATTAAGGAATCCTTCACTTCGTCGTCTCGTCAGTTTGATGTTTTCATTGATGAATTTAGTAAGAATTTCGTTCCGCTCGGCCCGAAGTTAGGATTAGCATCTGATGAAGCCACTCAGACAATGTCCGAATTAAAAAAACTCTCTCTATCGCTGAACGAAATGTTGGATCCTTCTTCCGACTTCCGTTTCGACTTCGGCGAGACGTTGCACGAGATATCCGACACCATGAAAGCCATCAAAAATCTCGCCGAACTTCTCGAGCGTAATCCTCAATCGATAATCAGAGGAAAAGGCGAAGAGCAAAAATGAAGTTCAAGACTGTCAGTGTTATTATTTCGATTCTTCTAATGCTGCTAGATGGTTGCGTCAGTTTAGTGCCCAAGTCAACCCATGTCGAACCTACGAATTATTTACTAATTCCCTTGGACTCGAATCGATCCAACTCCGATTCAGACTTTCTGAACGGTACTTCGTTTTATGTCCGTCAGGTAGAGCTAGCTTCCTATCTTGAAGGCAGTGGCTTGGTTTCGCGTACCGAATCGAGCAAGGTCCAGTTCTCCAACTTGCATCGCTGGGGAGAACCCCTCGACGAAGGCGTCGCCCGCGTTGTCGCTAAAAACCTATCAATCGTGCTTGGTACTCTTAACTACTCTGCATATCCTAACCGAAAAAAACCCCTTTGCGACTTGGAGATCGGATTATATCTAGAACGCTTTGAAAAAGTTTCAGTCGCAACGGTGAAGCTAGTCGGAACGTGGCAACTATTTCGAAATAACCGACAAATTCATATCGAGGCCTTGTCCGAAATAATCAAAATTTCATCATCTGAATCCGGTCAGGATGAAACTTCTCAAGTCACTGCTCTCAGTCAAGCGCTGAGTAAAGTCTCCGAGCTGATTGCCTCCAGCTTAGTTCGGCGCTTGGAGACCGAATAATGGTGCAATAGAGAATTGTAGCCTCATCGCTCGAAATAATTCTCAATGGCTGCATTCTTTTCTGTGGTTGTCATCCTTCTCGGAGTCTGCGCCACGACGTTTATTTATCTACGGACTCGTTCCAAAGACGTTCAACGCTTAGAGGCTGAAATGGATGAAGACTTCTCTGAGGAATTTGAACTTGATGAATATGGTCAACCTTCGGAGAAAGGCATGGAGGAAATGGTCGACTGGTTGGAGGATGATCTTCGGGAAACCCGCCTTCGGCAATCGACGGAAATCGAAAGTTTCCAAGAACTCACACAAAAACAAAGCGATAAAATCTGATGATTTTATTTCGCTACAATTTCGTACTCAGCAACGAGTTCTTCACTGTCAATTTTACATTGCTTATGTAGCCTTCGGTTTGACAATAGAGATGTCTTCACCCTTTTTTCTGGAATCTCGCCCGCTCTAGGTCTAAATTGTTTTTCTATATAAAATCTATGAAATATTATACGAAGTTTTTAAACTGCTTGCTCTTAACCATCTTCAGTTTCTCCGCCCAAGCAGAAAATTGGGCCAATTGGCGCGGACCCCATCACAATGGTTCCTCCTCCTCGTCAAAACCCGTGCCCGGTAATTTTGATGCCAAGAACCGCGTGAAGTGGAAAGTTTCCCTCCCCGGATCCTCATCAGCTACGCCGATAGTTTGGGAGGGTCGCGTCTTTATATCTTCAATCAGAATCTCAGATGCGAAAACTGGTACAGGGCAGCTGCTTGCCATGTGCGTAGATCGGTCGACTGGAAAAATTCTCTGGGAACAAAACGCTGGAAGTGGTTATCGTCCTGGCAAAAGAGACGGCTTTGATTATCAACTTGATTCCAAGGCAAACTATGCGAACGCTTCTCCCGTAACCGATGGCAACTTGGTGATCTTTTCGTATGGCAATGGAGACTTGGTCGCCTACGACATGGGAGGCAAGGAACTTTGGCGTCGCAACATTCAACAAGATTTTGGCGACTTCTGTTTCCAGTGGACTTTTTCGGCGTCAGCGACTCTTCACGGAGGCAAGCTCTATCTACCGGTCCTTCAAAGAAACGAGCCCGTTCATGGAAGAGGCAAACCCGACTCCCCATCCTTTCTTCTCTGCATGAACCCTCAAACAGGGAAGACGATTTGGAAACATCGGCGACATTCGGATGCCAATAAGGAATCCCTTGAGTCTTTCGGCACGATTATTCCTCACAAAGGGCAGCTTCTTGTTGCTGGTGGAGATGTTCTCACCGGGCATGATCCCGAGACCGGTAATGAAATTTGGCGTTGGGGCACATGGAACCCGGGGCACAAGGAACAGTGGTGGCGCCTGGTGCCTTCTCCAGTTGCAGGTGCGGGCTTAGTCCTTGCATGCGCGCCAAAGAAGGCTCCCGTATATGCGGTCAAACTAGGTTTTACTAGTTCCAGATCAGGCAAGGACGATTTAGCTTGGGAAAGTTCAGCTAATCCTCAAGTCACTTCCGATGTGCCCACCCCACTCTTTTATGGTGGTAAGTTCTATGTTCTTAGCGATCTTAAGAAAACATTATCTTGCATCCAACCAAACAGCGGCAAGGTCATGTGGTCTACTGTTATGCCAGGCAAGTACAAGTGGCGAGCTTCTCCGACTGCAGGAACTGGAAAAATCTATACGATGAATCACAACGGCGAGGTAGTTGTAATAGATGCCAAAGACGGTTCCATCATTCATTCCGCGAAGATGGGCAAGAGCTACGACGACAATACCCGAGCCTCGGTTGCTATTGCGGACGGGCAACTCTTTATCCGCACCAATGAAAATTTGTATTGCATTCATTAGCATAAATTTAGATATTTAACTCCCTTTTTTATTTCCCATCCACCACACCCGCGCCGGGCGGTACCCGCCAACACCGCCGCCCGGCGCTTTTTTTTGCCTAGATTGCCACCTCGTATTTTGTCATATTACTAAGTATGTCTCACTTGTGTGCCTTATTCCCGCGTGATGGTTGGCTCGCGTTATTTGTTTTCGTTTCTGCCTCGGTATTCTCTTCCGCTCAAGGTAACGATAGCATTATTGATTACAGCTCTCTGGAAAACCGGGCTCAATCATTATCCCAAAGGCTTAGTGCTCACGAAGCCTTGTTAGCCGAAATTATCTCGAGGCCGGATCCAATAACCTCAAGTCCAAAACCTGCTCGACCAATTCTTTCGCAACCCTTTACGCCTGCTCCCCAAACTACGGAACCGCTTCCTCAATCCGAAACTATGCCCGGCGGTCGTCTTCCAACTCCTAGATACGACCGGTCGCATGCTTCGCAACCCAACCCCGATATCCCGGACTCAAGTCCATCCTCTCAATGGGAAAGTCCCGAGGTGCCATTGCGAAACGATGGTTACTATCTGGGAATCACAGTAGGCAATGTACTGCCACTGGATGGCGCCGTTCAATGGAAAACGCGTAGTGGAGGAATGGCTAGCGCCCCCATGCAGTTCGATAAAGGGTATCTTGCCGGCGTGTTGTTGGGGCGCGACTTCGGGTTTATTAGAGTAGAGGGTGAGCATAATGTGATCCATTACGACCAAAAGAATGACTCGGGTTCAGCTTCAGTTCACCCTGTTCTTTTTCGATGTATCTTTGAAAAAGAGATAGGTAATCGAATCGACCTGCGTGCAGGCATTGGTGCAGGAGTCTCACTTGCTCAGTTGAATTATGATGGAAAAGTATTTGGAGGCGTCAGCTTTTGCTATGACTTCCTTCTGGGCACGGGCATTCGCTTGAAAGAAGCTTTGGCATTGAATTTTGACTACCGCTACTTTCTTACAGCCGCTAGCGAAGACTTTAAGCGAATCCAAAGCAACCAGCTAACCGCAAGCCTGCAGTTCGACTTGTAAGGAACTCTCAGGCGTAGGTCCTTTCGGTACGCCGAAATTTTTAGATGTTTTTAATACAGATCAGGCATCGGTCATTTAAAAAAATATCGAAAAGGCTTTTCGAAACATACGCTAGGCGCGATAGTATTTTTTTCGATGAGAAGAATTGATTGTCACGTACACCTAGTTGGTGATGGTTCCTCTGGTAGCGGTTGTAGGTTTCGTGCACCCAATTTGATACGCTCTCTCGCAGCCCGTTATTTGCTTCGCACGACTGGCTTGCCTTCCTCGGTTCTCGGCGGTGGGCTGGATGAAGCTTACGCGACGAAACTGCTCTCACTTGTCAAATCGTCCTCGATCGATGCCGCGGTCCTGCTAGCGATGGATATGCCTCGCTCTGACGATGGACAAGTTCTGGAGGAAAAAGCGAACTTTTACGTGCCCAATGAACGCGTATTGGAACTTGCCGCTGAACACGAGGAGTTCATTCCCGCCTGTTCCATTCATCCTGCTCGACCTGACGCGATGGAGGAATTGGAAAAGTGTATCGAGGGAGGCGCCAAGGTGATGAAACTCCTGCCGAACTGTCACAACGTGAATTGCTCCGATTCTGATTTTCGACCATTTTGGGAGCGGATGGCAAAGGTTGGCATGCTGTTTCTCGCTCATACGGGAGGAGAGTATACCATACCCGTCATCAATACAAAATATGCTGACCCCAGAGTATTGCGTCTTCCCGCCGAGTGCGGAGTGATTTGCATTGCGGCTCACGCTGCAGGACGAAGCGGTTTAGTCGATCCCGACTACACCGGCGAACTGATCAAGATGTTTGCTGATCACACTAATGTTTTTGCAGACAACAGTGCCCTCGCAACACTAAATCGTTGGAGAACGATTAAGAAAGTGCTCCCTCCCGCGGTTTGTTCTAGAGTTCTCCACGGGAGTGACTTCCCCGTGCCAACGAGTGGCTTTGGTCCTTGGCTTGGTCGTCAGTTGAACTGGAGAGATTTCAGATCAATCTCTTGTGAATCAAATAGCATTGAAAGGGATGCCTTGCTAAAGAAGGCAATCGGCTTCCCTGAAGAAACCTTTACGACACTCGATGGATTGTTGCCGAGTTAGCTTTACTTCTCTCAGGGCAAAGTGAGGTCGTCGATACTATGAGCAGCAATCGCTTGCTCCACAGCACTCGTCTCCACTCATCGGGTGGCCGTGTTCGAGTTCCTGCTGTGTAGCCTCGCGTACGTCGCGTACGGTAGCTTCAAAGGAAATCGTTTTTCCTGCCATTGGGTGATTCCGGTCTAAAGTCACGTGAGTGTCCGTGACATCCTGCACAAATATGGTTTCGGGATGACCATCCGGACCAGGTATCTCGAATTGGCTTCCTCGGGCGAAGCTCATATCCTTGGAGAACTTTGATCGCTCAATGGTTTCGACAAGCTCCTCGCTTCGTTCTCCAAAAGCCTCGTCGGGAGACAATTTGAGTTTTACCAAAGCGCCGACCTCTTTGCCTGCCAAAGCTGATTCGATGGCAGGCATCAATTGCCCATGGCCAAAGAGAAAACCGGTCGGACTTGTTTCTCGAGAATCCTCTAGTGTTTCATCTTCTCCGTTTTTCATCAAGTAGTTGACGAAAACGATCTTGTCTTTCTCAATTTTCATTCCTTTAGCCTAATTATTAGTCTGGGGTAAGCAATTGAGAAAATTGCAAAATACTATGAAAGGAGTTTTCCCAGAACGCGAGGAAGGGGGGACTCGGTGTAAAACTTAACGTAGTTTCCTAGATGCTTAAAATTAAGTTCGATGGATGTTGCGTGGAGGCAAAGGCGCTCGACTCGGGACGCTCGCGCAATCTTTCGGTTCAAGGCAAAGTCGCCATAGATTCGGTCGCCTATGATCGGAAAACCTCTTGTGGATGCTTGAACCCGCAATTGGTGTGTGCGGCCGGTGACGGGTTCCATTCGAACAAGTGACAAGCCGAGGCGACCAACTCGCCTCCGTTCGAAGGTTACATTGGCGAGGGCTTCGTGACCCCGACCTGCCTTTACTCTGAGCTTGCCGCCTTCTCGAATCTCTTCCAGACGGTCCTTCCAATTGCCGTTTCTCGCTTTTCCTTTTTCTCGAACTATTGCGTAGTACGTCTTGTGTGTCTCGCGTTCAGCGAAGCTTTTCCTCAAAGAGGACGCGAGCTCGGCTGAAAAAGTTGCAAGCAAGACTCCCGAGGTCGGAGAGTCGAGACGATGAACGAGATGGAGGGATCGATTGTCGCCCTTGTCGTCGACCCAGACGTAGCTTTCCTCGGCGAAATCGTAGTCCGCCCGAATGAGTGTTCTGGCCTTCTTCTCGTCTTTGCGATTCGGATGCGTTAGAACGCCAACCGGTTTATCTATGGCAATAAGCCCGGACGGGTGGTGGTCTAGGACTTTTGCTTCTCGATCAAGAGGGAGTTCTTCGATTTCGGGCAAGGGGTTCGTCATCTGTAGAGAAAATTAATTGTCACCTCATCAGAGGTTCCAAAGTCCTCTATCATTTTTGGGCTCCATTTACCAAATGGTTCTCTCGACAATATGGCTTGCCGGCAAATTTCAACGGGTACGGAATCACCGCTCTCGTGGAGTTGGTGCAGTTTGTTTATTCGGCCATCTGCATCTAGAGTGAAACGCAAAGTGATCTTCGTCGGTAGTCTGTCACGTCTAAGGAATTGGCGAGAACCGCGTGCCAACTGTGACCACTGGTCCTCGATCGCCTGAAGCATTTCTTGCACATAGGCGCCATAAGGATGGAGGCGGCACTCGATGGCTATCTTGCCTATTCGAGGTGCATTGGACACCGTGCTCATGATCGGTCCTCGAATCAAGTCTGCCGAGATTCGTGGTCTGGGGCGCGGAGTAGGTTTGGGATTAGGGCGGAGACTTGGATCGACTGCGGTGATCGAAGATTTATCCGGAATGTCCGTGAGCACAAGTTGTCGACGACTCTCAGCGTCATTCTCTTTGGCTTCCACTTTTTTGACTGTCGTTCCTTCGTCGTCATCCACTTTTTCTAGTTCCGATGAAGCATCAACTGGATTGGCTGTGTCCTCATCCTTGCCAACTGGAGACCCTCTTTCAAAATCTCTTATTGTGTCGGAATCGACTGCAACCAAGGGGAGAGGCTCGGAAGGCGCGACGGGGTCACCGTCAGGCACTATTTTCTGGGAGTTCGGTTTTTCTCCTTCGATCTTTGGCGTTTCAGAAGCACTTTCAGGGGCGAAGTCCTCGGCTTGGGCCGCTTGTTGATCACGGAAGGAAAAATTATCGGTTTCGTCCGGAGGGTTTTCGGGTGCATCGGGGTTGGCTTCGACGAAACGAGGTTTGAGGGAGCGTGGAAAGGATTCTGGTTCCCATTTTACCTCCATCTCTCTGACCGTCTCATATTCAGCATGCACCCATCGAGTCTCGTTCGGCAACAACCGGGCCAGCAACTCCGGGGCCACTAGGCAAGTAACCAAGGCCGCCGTCAGGCCGGCGGAGAAGGCTAGGGGGTCGCCCGAGCGTGGAGCGACACGCAACTTGTTTTTATTCACGATAAACACAAATACTTCGTAAAGCCAATCGAAGCAACGCCTTTGTACTTTGCTGCAGACCTTCCCTAATTCTGATTAGAAAAACTTGAGAACACAGTTTTGGAATTCTTTCGTACAACCTATAGAATCCATTATGATCTACCTAGGTTTTTTTTATTCTATCTCATCGCTTCTCTTCGTTGGACAGTTGGGTTTTTAGTAGATTTACACTGTTGATCCCACACTCGCCTTCATTGGTAACTTTACCAGCGGGGAAATCATCCTTACATTCTTGCCAGTACTCCTGTTGGCAATATTGGTTTCAAGATTGAGGGGAGGAATTCGAGGTTCGCAAATCATCCGGGGAGGACTGAATAAATTCGTCGTGGCCGAGTTTTCGGATGACGGGGAGGGGCCTTCCGGTAATCTATTCAGGGTCGAGGGACGCAAATTGGGAATCTTTGCCAAGTTGCCGGAGATGATGAACCTGCAAGATCCTACGTTTGCCTTCGAGATAGATAAGGACTTCATTGGCATCAGTCGCGGAAGGAAATCCTACGATCTGTATCCTACGAAAGAAATCCACTCTGTAACCGTGAGTTATAACAAGGAAAAGATGTGGTTGGTGCTAGCCTTGTTGTTCTTCGGTATTTTTTTCCTTGTTTTCCTACAGGCTCTGTTCGCAGGTGCAAGCATTGGGATTGGCTTGTCCTTGTTCTTCTCGGGTGCTCTTTTTGGTGGTTTGTGTATGCTGAAATACAAGCTATCTGAAGCTCTTGAACTTGCCGTGAATTGTGTTTGCGAGGACCGCGTCAGAATGAAGCAGGGAGTGCGCTTGCAGTCTTCTCTAACCGGCACCACCGTGACCAAGGAGCAGTTTGATACAGCCCATTCCTACATGAGGTATATTTGCCAACTTCGCAGTCGATTTTACGACTGACAAAGGCAATCGAAGCAACGCCTTTAGACGTCGCAGACTTCGGCTGCGTGACGCAAGGCGAGTGACTTGTCTTTCCAAGTGGGAATGAACTCCTGAGCGACATAGCCGTCGTAACCCGTTTCAACGATGGCGCGCATCACGGCAGGATAGTTGATCTCTTGTGTGTCGTCCAGTTCGGCTCTGCCGGGATTGCCTGCGGTGTGGTAATGGCCGATGACGTCCTTGTATTGGCGAATGCGCCGAATGACGTCACCATTCATGATCTGCACATGATAGACGTCGAAGAGTAACTTGAAACTAGGTGAGCCTACCTTTTCGATCATCTTGGCGCAATGGTCGACGTCGTCGCCGAAATAGCCGGGGTGTCCCTTCATTGGGTGTGTGTCGTCTCGGGAATTCAGATGCTCCAGGCAGAGTGTGATCTTGTTCTTTTCTGCCAGTGGGATGACTTTTTTCCATAAGTCTATGCAATTTTTTTCAGCTTCCGCGTCGTCAATGCCCTCTGCTTTCATGCCGGTGAAGGTAATGACACGCTTGTATCCTGCTTCGGCGCACAACTCGATTGCCTCGGTGAGTTTGTCTATGCATTCCTCGTGATTTCCGGGATCTACGGGGCCCTTCTTGAAACTGTGGCTACCTACCAGGGAAACATCCATTCCGAGATTCTTAACAAGCGGGTAATGTTTACGGGATATACCCTCCATCGCAACCAACCCGACATCCTTGCAAAGCTTCGCCAGTTCTGGGGTAGGCATCGGATTGAAGGTCCATCCCATAATGGACTGCTTGATCCTTCCATTTTTTATACGATAGTTGGGATTAGCTTTCTTCTTGGCCATTTGCGCCGGAGAAGTGGCGGGAGCGATGCTAATTCCCGCAGCAGTCACGGCGGCAGTCTTCAGGGCGGAACGGCGAGTAAGTTTCATTTGAACAATTTGTCGTAGGTTTGATAAGCTCCGACCAGTAAGAAACCGGCGAAGGAAAGCCACAGAAAGAAATCCCAAGTTTTACTTGGCTCCAGACGTTTATCACAACGTTTATAACGAAAATAGAGAACTGCAAATCCGATCATCGGCAGCATGATGGCCTGCATTGTTCCGGAAATGAGCACCAGAACTACGGGTTTAGGGAAAAAGACGTAGCAAAGTACGCTCAGGATAGGCAGAACGACCCCCATCCATTTTAATCCTCGTTGCCGAGCGGATTCAGCCAGATCTAGAACTCCCGACACTTTTGTCACGTCCACGGCCAGACGACCTTGGGCGGCGATCGCGACGTAAAAGGTGGAGAAGAGCACGGAGAAGGCTCCAAACAGAAACAAGTTCTGGGCGACATCACCGAAAACTGGCTGGTACATTGCAGAGAGGGTTTGAATCATTTCCGAACCCTCGGGAATAAGGTTGGAGCGGCCAAGTACGGCCGCTCCCAGCAAATAAAAAGCGATTGTACAAAAAGTGTAGACGATCATGGCGCCCCAAGAGTCCCAGTGCATGACTTTCATCCAACCCTTTGCCCGTTTGGCCCAAGCATCGGAGTCCTCTCGTTTACCGACGTACTTGCCATAGCCTTTCTCCAAGCACCAGTAGGGGTAGGCCAGCAGCTCGGCCGCGCCTACTCCGATTATGCCGAAGGTGGCGAGGGCGGTAACTAAGGGATTGGCTCCATCTTTGCCGACGTCGGGAAATCCGAAGGAGAGACCACGCCGAAACTCTTCTGCAGTCACCGCCCATTTGTCATAGCTCTGAAGAGCGAATAGGTTAGCGATCGTGATTAGAGTGAAACTGGCCACTAAAAATACTGAGAATCTTTCAATGAAGCTAAACTTACCCCAAACGAGAAGGAAAATGGCTGCCAGGGTAAGGATTAAAGACCAGTAAACATCGTCGTTAGCTTTGGGAACTTCACCTGCTGACTCCATTTCGTTTGCGACAACCGCAATCTCGGATTGTAGCTTCTCGCGTTCCTCCGATGAGCCAGAAAGCGAAAGATTTCTCAGTTCCGCTTTTTTTACGTCGAGTTGAATCCTCTTGGCGACGTGTTCGTTGTACGTTTGGCCTTCCTCGGTCAAGGGGACACTGATAGCCATGGCTTGGCCAACTCCTCCCACGATGCCGCCTTGTTGGCCCAGAATAGCCAACATCATGACAAACCAATAGAGCAATATCCAGTTGGCATTAAGTTGACGATTGCCCAAGGCAAACTTCAAGCGGGGACCCGGCACCTCGTTCAGCGCCGCCAAGGTGGTTTTCCCATTTGTTATGGCGTAACGACCCAGTTCGATCTGGGCGAACACCTTGATGATGCAACCGATTATTATCAGCCAAAGAAAGTCGAAATGTGCCTCGGCTCCCGTTCTCGTGGTGGCGATCAGTTCACCCGATCCCACGATGGAACCCGCGAGAATCAAACCCGGGCCAACGTTGCGAAGGATGCCGGTCGTTGTTGTCGGTGCATCCCGAACTTCGAATTCCCCAGCCGCTTGAGTATCGTTCATCATTTGCCTTTCGTTCCGAGTGCGTGAATGCGTCAACGATCGATCATCGCCAATCGTCGGCCCATTTAGAGGTCTTGTAATGGCTGCGGATACGCCATTCTCTCAGGTTGTTCAACAAGGTTTCCTTGGTATCCGAATGATTGGGATCATCCCATAGATTGACGTACTCTCCGGGATCATTAACCAGATCGAAAAGTTGCCCGAACGGTTCATCCATAAAGTGAACGAGCTTCCAGTCTTTGCTCCGAATCATGGTCATGAATTCGGAGTCGGTGAATATCAGGTCCTTGGCTTGCTCGGCGTATAGGTAATCACGACCTTTCCAGGTTGGATCTCCTTCAAGAGCCGGTAGAATGTTCCGGGCCTCGATGGTTTCCGGCAACGTCGCGCCTGCTAGTTCGAGAATAGCCGGCCCGAGATCCATAAGCTGTACGAGATCCTCGACTTTGCGACCGCCCTTGAAACGCCCGGGTGAATGAACAATCAGGGGGACACGAGTGATTTGCTCGTACATCGTCCATTTCTGGCTGTGTCCGTGATCCGTTAGGTTGTCGCCATGATCACTGGCGAAAACGATCACGGTATTGTCCAGTTCCCCTTTTTCCTCCAACGCCTTCATTATCGCGCCCACCTTTTCATCGATCATGGTCACATTTGCCAAGTAGTGAGCTCGTTGCCTGCGACGCTGGTCCTCGGTCGGGTTAAGCATGTGGACGACGGAGTCGTGATCAATCTCCGCGTTGTGTACGCGCATGGCCTTGAAAGGAGGCGGTTGACCATCAAGATCTTCTTGGGTTACTGGAGCGAGAGGAATGTCCGCCTCCTCGTAGAGATCAAGAAAGCGGGGAACAGGGTCGTACGGGGGGTGTGGCCCCGGAAAACCGACCTCGAGAAAGAAGGGCTTTTCACCTTCGTATTCGTCCAGCCATTGCATGGCGCGGTCGGCCACGAAGAAATCCGAATGAGTTTCCTCGGGAAGTTCCCAAAGAAAGGCGCCAAGGCTCTCCCGATAGTCTTCTCTTGCTCGGTAGGTGATTCGTTTTTGTTTATCAAAGCCACGTTCCTCGACGTACTTTTCCCATTCGTCCTTGAATTCCGCCCCCTCTAAAAAACGATCCTTGTTTTCCACTACGATTCTCTCATGAAAACCGCAAGGAGTCGTAAAGGGCCACGTGTGCATCTTTCCCACATTGGTGCAGTGATAGCCGGCATCCGCCAAGTTCTCCACCCAACTGCGGGTCCAGTTGTCGGCATTTTTCAGTATTCCCGTGACGTGAGGATATTGACCCGTGAACAAGCTGGCGCGAGAAGGGGCGCAGGAGGCCGCCGTCACGTGGCATTGGGTAAAGGCAACACCCTCGTTGACTAGACGGTCCAGATTCGGAGAAATTACATGCGGGTGACCCAAGGCGGCAATAGTGTCGTGCCGTTGTTGGTCGGTGAATAAGAAAACAATGTTGGGTCGCTGGGACATGAAAGGTCGGATTTTAGAAAACGCTGGTTTAGATCTATCCGAAATATTTCCTGTAAGAGTCGATTGTTTGCTTGGCTGCTGCTTCAGGGCTGGGCCAAGCGAAAGCTTCGGCGGAAATGCAACCCTCGTAGTCGAGGCTTTTCAGGGTTTCCGCAATAGGGCTCATATCGGTGTGACCGCACCCGACGGGACGGCGGTTGCTGTCGGCGAAATGAACATGTCCGATATGTCTAGCCCCTTCTCGTAGAGTAGCTGAAATGTCGGCTTCTTCTATGTTCATGTGGAAAAGGTCGGCCAAGAGAGTAACTCCCTTCGTGGAAAGACCATCAAGAAATTCGGCTGCCTCTGTAAAGCGATTGAAGAGGTTCGTTTCATAGCGGTTTAGAGGTTCGTAAATTAACTTTACGCCGGCTGCCGTCGAGGTGCTTCCCAAGTGCTCAAGTGCATCCGCAAGCCAACTGAGAGCCTCTGAGCGAGAAACGTCGTCACCATGAGAACCCTGCATTGATCCTATGATTGCAGGAGCTCCGAATCTAGCCCCGAAAGTTATCATTTCACCTATGAAAGCCCGAGCTTGATCCCGGATTTCTTTACTTGGATCGGTGAGGGAGAGTCCACGCAATACCTTTCCGGCGCCGGTGCCCACTGCGCCGATGGTCAAGTTGGTTTCTTCTAGAAGCGACTCAAGTTCTCCCGGGTTCCCCGCTTCGGGTCCCTCAGTGAATAGCTCCACGGAATCGAATCCAAGCACTGCGGCGCTTCGAATGCTTTTACTCAAATCGTCCCAAAGAATCCACGGGCCGCCCCGCAACTCCGAGACTAAGGAAATAGTTACGCAAGATTTCATAAAGGAAATCAAATACTATTGGCGCAAGCTGCACCTGCCTACGAGAAAAATACGTGGGGAAGGTCAGAGCTAAGATCTATGATACCGGAAACTATCCGGTGTCACGCCAATCCGGGTCCTGCTCCGATTCCTTGGGTGGGACTGGCGGCTCCGGGTGCAGGGGCGGGCGTGGGCGCAGGCCGTTGTAATTCTTGAATTTGACGTTCTTGCTCGAGGCGTTGCTGCTGTCGGTCGAGAAATTGCCTGCGAAGACGATCTTGGTCCGCAGGAGCAATATTTGGCGCCAAGGGATTGATCTTTTTGCCGGTCGGACCGGCGGGTTCGTTTGCGAAGGGATCATTAGGGTCAGTTGCGGGTGCTGGTAATGGTTGGGGAGCCAAGGGGTTTTGAGGAGCAGGTTGCTGCCCCGGGATTTGGGGAGTCACCTGAGGTACTAATCCGGGAGCCACTTGGCCGGGCGCGCCTATGCCTGGAGCAAATGGGGAATTGTCAAGCCCGGGAGGGAGTAACAGTGGACCACCCGGAACAGCATTGGGATTGGGCGCTCCAGGGTTGATGCCGGCTCCCGGAATGGGAGTATACTTTGGGATCAAGGGATTGGCGACACCTGCGAATGGATCTCTAAAAGAAGGTTGCCTCATCGTCGTGCCGACAGGCAAAAGATCGCCGGAGGCACCTGTGACCAAGGGAGCCATGTAGTAAAAATTTCGGTGTGGTTTATACCTCTTGTCATTGAGGTTCGGGACGAAAACGCTTGGGTTGGTTGGTGATGGAACATAGCCTTGCGCCAGCAACTTTTCGATGGTGCCTCCTCGGGGAAGTACGGCCCGACCATTTATTTGAATGGCGGTGGGCAAGCGACTTACGTCGACATAGCCTGTTTGTCCTCCTCCGATTGCAGGAGGCAATCGGGGTGTTTGCTTGCTCGAGCGGTTGGCGGCGAGCAATGTCGCGCAGGAAACTGCGTACAGAGCGAATGCAAAGAGGGACTTCATGTAAATAAACTAAGAACACTTTCGGTCATTCGTCAAACAATACGTTAGTTTTTTTGGAATATCTTCCTAACCGCAAAGAAAGCAAATTTGCATTTAGCTCTTGTTTTAAGGGTGTTTTACCGCAAAAAAGAGTATTCAAAATAATTTCATTAAAATCCCCTCTAAACTAAGACATCCATGAAATTCACCAGCTACTCCTTGATTCCGGTATTAGCCTTTTTCTTCAATTTGCATGCAGCTCCCTCGAAGGAGGATGCAGCCGATCCCTCTAAGGTAGACGCAGACTACTCCATTCAAGGTGAATATTCTGGCGTCGTCAAAGGGGAGAAGGGCGAGAAAAGACTTGGCTGCCAAGTAGTTGCACTTGGCGATGGGCAGTTTACTTCCCGAGGGTTCGTCGGCGGTTTGCCGGGTGATGGTTGGAACCTCAACAAGGAGGAAATGGTGAAAGGCTCCAAAGCGTCGGATGGTTCGGTTACTTTCGCCAACGACAAGCACCGAGGCATCATACGGAACGGAGTCATGTTTGTGGAAACCCTAGACGGTGACAAGATCGGCTCTCTTGAACGCCTCGTCCGCAAGAGTCCCACGCTAGGGGCAAAGCCACCCAAGGGCGCCGTCGTCCTCTTCGACGGCAAGAAGCATGGGGCCGACCTGTGGAAGGGTGGGCGTCAAACCGAGGACGGTCTTCTCATGCAGGGCTGCACAAGCAAGCAGACCTTCAGCGATTTCAAGATTCACATCGAGTTTCGCACGCCTTACAAGCCCAAGGCTCGTGGCCAAGGTCGGGGGAACAGCGGTTTCTATGCCCACGGGCGCTACGAGGTGCAGGTGCTCGATTCCTTTGCCCTCGACGGCAATCACAACGAGTGCGGCGGCATATACTCGACCAAGCCTCCGCTCCTCAACATGTGCTACCCGCCGCTTACGTGGCAGACCTACGACGTCGATTTCACTGCCGCCAAGTTCAAGGACGGCAAGAAGACGGCAAATGCACTCATGACCGTACGCCACAACGGCGTGCTCATCCACGACAAGACCGTTTGCGACCACGCCACCACCGCTTCCCCGATGAGAGAAGGTCCTGAACCAGGGCCAGTATACTTTCAGAACCATGGCAACCCTGTCCGTTATCGTAACGTCTGGGTGGTGAAAAAGTGACTTTTTCAACACGAACGAACTCTTGCTTTTGCGCGCTGGCCTTTATTCTTTCCCTAAGCTGCGGAAAGAAAGAAGCAGAAGAAGCTATAACGGCTTCCGGCGATAATTCGTCCGCGCGGAGTCCCATGGACGAACCACCTCCTGCCGCAACCGGCAAGATGCCGGCCCCGCCCGCTCCACCCGATTTCACTCCGCCTCCGCCTCCTTCAAGCGCTCCTCCCGGCTTTAGTGGAACTTCGAGTCCCAAGGTGGCTAATGTACAAGCTATTCTTCAAAAAGCTAATCCAGCTTACCAAGGGCAAGGCAAGTTTCATGAGGAAAACGGAGAAATCGTAGCCGCCGAGCTTCCGAACTGCAACTTGAGCGACCTTTCGCCCCTGAAAGGCTTGAGCCTGTTCGGCATGGATATCAGCGGAAACCCCGTTCGAGAAATACGTCACCTCAAGGGGATGCCCCTCCGAAACTTGTTCATGGAAAACACTTTGGTGACCGACCTTTCACCACTGAAAGGTGCGCCCATCGTAGAGTTACGCTTGAACGGAAGCCCTCTTCAGTCGCTAAAAGGCCTCGAGGGCATGCCTGTCGAAAATCTTTACATGCTCGGAACGAAGGTGACCGACGTCTCCGCCCTGGCGGGTTCCAAGTTAAGGCAACTTTGGCTCAATGAAACCCCTGTGTCCAACCTGGAGCCTCTGGCGGGCGCGCCGATAGTAAGCCTAACCCTTCATCGCACTAAGGTTTCCGATCTCTCCTTTGTTCGAAACTTGCCCGTCATTCAACGTCTGCATATTGCCGAGACACCTGTGACTGATCTAACGCCACTAAAGGGCGTGCCCTTGACGCGTCTGGTCTTTACACCGGCCAAGATAGAGAAGGGTCTTGAAGTGGCACGACAACTATTCGGACTGCGCGAGATCGGTACACGTTTCGACGACCAATCTCGCGACCTGATGCCGCCCGATCAGTTCTGGAGCCGTTTCGACAAGGGCGAGTTTCGCTAAAGCTTATTTCCTTATCCCTGACCCCGTAACCCTCAAGGGGCCAATCCGAAAACTCTCAGGATTCCTTAACCCCGAACATTTGGGCTAGTTCACTCACGAATGCTTTGTCACCGGCGAGCTTACAGGCTCTTCTCCAATCCGCCAGATAGGTCGAGAAACTGCGAGAAGCCTTTGTCTTGTGGATATTCAGGAAAGCTACGGCGCCCCAGTTTTCCGGGCGTCGCTCGAAGAGGGGTAGCAGTTTCGTGGCAATGGTGGTATTCTTTACTCGGTCGGTCGGGTTCTTCTTCAGTTTCTCATTGTTGCTATCATACCACTCGGCCACGGTGAGCGTATCCGGCCAAGTATGCGAATCAAGTCGTTCCTGGGCATATTTTTCCAGAGCGGGGGCATAGCTCTTCCAGTTGGGGTAGGGGGGCTTCTCTTCCCATTCCTTCCGCATTCGTCTCATGGCAAACAAGGATGCCGTTTCACACAAGCTCTCCTCGAACCACTGGTTGCTTTGATCCCCGGCCTTGTATCCGCACATGATGTGGCAAAATTCGTGGGAAAACTGAAAGGCGTATTGGCTCCAAAAAGTCCTGTGGGTATCTAGCCTCACGATGTACTGTCCCTCGTTTCCCCTCCGAAACAACACGATGGGTCCCGTGCGTGAGCGATCCACGATGATGGGCTTCAGTTGTTCCTGCGAAGCATGGGGCCATAGTTGCCTTGCGGAGGAATTGAGTACTTTCACGATGTCGCGCAGAGAAGCTCCGCCCCAATCCGCCTTGATTACGCGTATCTCAGGTAGTGGGCCCTTCGCGGCTTCGTTGCCCCAGGAATACCCGATGGCAAGGCAGAATGCCAAGGAAGTAAGTAGCTGCCATGGGGTCATGGAATCTTGATCGTTGGTTTTCCCTGCAACCAACCCAATGATACGAAAAACTTGTCCATTTCCAGGACTGTTTTTTCGTAATAATTCCCCTTTTTTCCCTTGTTGAAAAATCCGTGCGGTTGTCCGGCATAGACGTGGAGATCCGATCGACTACCCGCTTTTTCCATCAGGATCTTGTATCTTTCCGCCGTGGAAACGGGAATCAGCTTGTCTTGGTCACCTAGGAAGACGATGGCCGGTGGCGTACCCTTGCGGATGTTGTGGATGGGGGAAATCTCTTTGTAGCGTTCAGCCACTCGAGAGTGACCATAGCCCTTGGGACCGTTGTCGTACACGGGATTAAAAAGAGCCAAGGCATTCGGTTGGGACGATACCGACAAGTCTTCGCCTTCCTCCTCAAGTCCCGGCACCGTGCCGGTGGCCGCGGCCACGTGCCCGCCGGCGGAACCTCCGCCCGCCGCCAACCGTTCCGGGTCGATTCCAAGTTTCTTCGCGTTTTGGCGAATCCAGCGAACGGCCGACTTCCCGTCCTTCACGCATTCGAAGGGTGGGGTGCCTTGCCGAGATCTCACTCGATAGTCGGCGCTCATGGCGACCATTCCTCGGGATGAGAGGTATTCGCAATGCGGCTCGAATTGAGCGGGATTGCCGCCACTCCATCCTCCTCCGAAGAAAAATACGATTGCGGGACGCTTGTCCTTCTTCGGGTCATGCCCCTCGGGATAAAAGACGTTCAAGATCAGGTTCGATCCGCTCGCCTCCTTATAGGCAAGGTGTTCGGCTCCCTCGATCGGAGAGGCGACTTTGCCTTGAGTGGCCGAAACTGAGAATAGAAACAGACTGAATGTCAAAATGTTATGGGAAAACGGTCTTTTCATGATTTTAATTTGAAAACCTCTCGTCGGAAGGGCGAGAGAAAAGGGAAGGTAAAACCATTTTTACATGAACGAGCGAGAGAATGTCTCCACATTTGGAGCCAAGGTCGCCGACTCGGGAATCCTTGGACATCTTCTTTCCTCAATGTGTTTGATCATCTTATTCCTACCTCTTGGATATGCGGCGAAAGATTTACGGCCTGCTTGTTGCAAGCAAAAAGGCTCCCCTTCCAGGAAGCCTTTTAAAAGAGAATGTATTGAGAACGAGCCTCGTTATGCGGCGAAGCGTTCGTCGGTGATTGAGCTTTGCTTTCGCTTAACCTTGTGGAGTCGAGATCGACGTCGTAATCCTCTGTCAAGTTTGTTGACCAGATCGTCGATCGAATTGTAAAGATCGTCGCTGGCTGTGGAAATAGTTATGGTAGTTCCCTTGAGCTCCAGATGCCCCTTGGCCACGAATTCGTTGCTTCTCGTAGAGGAACAAGAGGCATGCTCGAGTTCAACTCGGACACGTATTATGGTGTCGTCGTGCTTGAACAGCCTTTCTGTCTTTTCATGAACGATATTTTTCAAGGCATCGGTGAGTTCCAGATGTAGTCCGGATAGGATGACGTTATGATTCATACGCAATCTAGTATTCTTTCTGTTTGTGGTTGATCTCGCCCTGCGTCCTGAAACGCGAAGAACTCGATGTAAGGAAGCCGGAGGCTTTGGGGATACTCCTAAAGAGACATACATTGAAAATCCGTGAAGATTTTAACTTGGAGAACATAAATCGTGATTCGATATTTCCTAATAAAACACACTTTCGATAAAGTTTCCAATTTTTGTAGGAAATTTATGTTTTTATTCATTAATGGTTCGCTGTTTTCCGATTTAGTCGGCGACGAGATCACCAACGACCCGAAGGTCGAGCCCGTTTCTCTCGATCACCGATACGATCAGACCTAGTTGTTTCACCGTGCAGTTCCTAACTGTCGGTGTCGGTCTTGGATTTATTGTCATTGACCTTTATTTGTGTTTTTTGGACTTGATCGGTTCCGTTTTCTAGCTTGTCCTCATTAGTGACATATGCCTGATGAACGATTTGAGAATCGACGTCGGACTGAAGAAGTCCGTAGCCCCTTTCGGCTTTCTCTCCGATCCTTTCTAGTTCGGTCACTCCGGTCTGCTGGGGGGAGAGGGTGAATGGAAACTAACAAACGGAAACCTTTTGCAAAAGGATCTTGGATGATTGCGGAAAAAAACGGAACTTCTTGTTTTGGGATTTCGATCACCAGACTATTGGTGATGCTTAGCCTTGTCGGCCTCGTCGGTTGCATGGACGGCAGGCTGGCATCTCGCAGGACGAACGAGGCGAAGGCGGCCATTCACTCCCACGAAGGCCCCGCCCGCAACCAAACCGTCCGAAACGCTCGTCTGGCCGAAATCGACCAAGACCTGAAGTCGGGTCTCCTCACCAACGAGGAGTACGAAAGGCGAAAGGCCAATCTCCTAAACGAATACTGGCAAAGGGAGAACACTCGACGGCATCGGTCCGCTACGACCATCCATGGTTCGAGTCGGGATCGTCTTGAGTAGTTTTTGCAAACGGATCTATTGAAAATTAAAACTACGAACTAGGTAGAATCATGACAAAATACAAGGTCTACTGGTACAGTGATCTGGGTGGTCACAAATTTCTCGAAAAAGAAACTCCCTAAGAAGCATACGAAAGCTTCCTTCAAGATAGCCCAAGTGTCAAAAACGAGTCAGTGTGCGTATCGAGCGACGAAGAGTTTTTTTTCATTCGACGACCATATGAAAAAACTTAAGTCGACCTCATTGGAATCCGCCAAGTCTACCAAGAAATCTTATGCGCCCCTAACTCCCGGCAAGGGTTATTCGGCTTCATCGACTGGATGGCGTGATTTAACCATTGAGGGACACAAGTACGCTCTCAGGCAGAATACGGCTTATTCGGGTCTCCGCAATTACCTAAGTATCACTGCTTGGTTGACCGCTATCGGATTCGCCATATTGGGACTTGTTCTCTTGAGCGAAAACAACAAGGGAATAGGCGTATCTCTTCTGATTGCAGGACCGCTCTTGGCCGCCTTGCAGTATTTCATCGCTTCGGTCTATTTCGACATTGCGGACGCAGGGTTGAACACCTCGATGAGAATCCAAGATCTTCACCGCATGGAAAGTTCCAAGGATCCGAAGACCGAACGGAGTTGAACCGAACGAAGGGAACCTTTCACAAGCGGATCTTTTGAAAATTAAACTGAGAAGGAGGTATGGATATGAAGGATTACGAAGAATGGAAGAAGGATTATCTAGCGGGAAGCGACACAAGGAAATACTTGGTCGAAAAACAGCTTCGAGAGGAATTTGAAAAACAATTCGGAACTGAGGCAAGTTTGGGTACGGGCTCCAATGTTTCGCACTCCGCCAGCAAGAGTTCTCTGGACGAGCCAAAGCATTCGCTCAGTGAGAAGGCGGCAGGGATGAAGAAAGTTCAGAGGTTCCTTTCGGCGGCGATTATAATTGGGTTCTTCCTTCCTTGGATCGAGTTCACCGGTGACATGGATCAAATGAAGGAAGGCCTCAATCAAATGATGGAAATGCTGGGGGAGTTAGCTGAAGAGACCCCTCAATATCAAGAGGCAAAGGAACAAATGGAGCTTTTGGAGAAAATGGACGGAGCTAGTGGGTTTGATTTATCGACCACGAAGTTTGGAAGAGTTGGTGATAGTCCTAGTCTGTTTATGGTTCCCGTAATTGCACTTTTCGCGGGGATATATAACAAGAAAAAGGTATTTATTATTTATCCTGTATTGTGTGGTTTTTGCCTACTTATAAATACAATATCTGGGCCTATTTCAATGGGCTTGGGTCTAGTTATAACATATGCCTCTCTACTAATCGCATTTTTTTGTGCATTTGGGATTCCCAAAGATACGGACATCGCCACAGCAAAAGGGATGGAGTCAAGCGCTTCCGACTGAGCTGGAAACCCTTGGGCGAGGAGATGGCGGAGGATTTCTGAGGAGACTGATGCCTTTTGAATTAAAACTTAGAAGAAGGTAGAGGCTATCGGGGAGGTCTGGGAAGACTTATGAAGTATCGTGGGACGGATGGGACGGCAGTTTTGAACTTCTTCTACGAATACTACCAATTCCCTTTCTTACTATCTTTACCAAAAAATAGAAATTACCCGTCCCACCCGTCCCATTTCGGGGTCAAGCCCATGGGGGCAGTTCAACCTATGGCATCATGGGTAAGGCGTGGGGTGCTTGACGGCGAGGGGTGGCTGGGTAGAGTGAGTTGGGTGGAAAGAGGTTTGAAGATTCTACGCTGGATTCTGCTTGTCGTAAACTATGGATGGCTGGGATCCCTTGGTTTGTGGGGTTTAGTCAGCATCTTGCTCTACCCCTATCACCTTGCGTTTCCTGTTCAGGGTTTCTTTTTCTTGATCGCGTCCTACCTCCTCCACCTGCTAATCAACTGGATCTTCTTGTCGTCCAAGGAAAGCGGAATAAATAGTAGCTTGGAAACTCTGCGGAGGTTACTGTTGGCGGCGGCTCTGGGAGGTGCAGGATTTTTCGGTTCCTTATTGATTGTCGGAGGTATTGGAGTAATTCTTGGTCTACTCGATGAGCGCAAGATACTGGGCCATCCGCTATTAATGGTTTGCATAGGGTTTGCGGCATTTGGAAGCGGTTACGGTCTCCATAAGCTCATCAATAGGATTCTTTTACCGCTCATGTCATGCGATAGCGGATTGAAGAACAAGCCGCCCGATAGCGAGGAACTAGTGGAAGAGATGGAGTCCCTGCTGGTTCAGCCAAGGACGGGCGGGAACTTTTCAGAAGTGAGTGAAGTTCCCAGTTCCATCCCCCCCACACCCAACCATCAGCAGGGCGACGAACATAGCGGCAAGTAACTTCTTCATCCCTCCATCCAATACCAGCCGTAGTTCAGGTCAAGCGAGGGTTTTGGAAGTATCGGGACGCCTTCGGGCTGCTTTAGTCTTCGACTCGTTCGCCGTCCTTGTAGGTTATGCGATCCACTTGCGTCGAACCCAAAACATACCAAAGTTTCACCCCATTCCCGTTCTTCACACTGGTCACGGGACACTTCTCGCCATTGGGTTTCCAGACAAAGGCAGAGACGATCTTGCCGTTACTGTAGGTACTTTTCTCTTTTAAAAGAGAGTTATTATACCAAGCATTCACAACCCCGTCCTGCTTACCATCCTTGTAGGTTGTTTCCACCCGTTTGCTCCCATTATCGTACCAAGCAGTCCAAAGCCCGTCCTGCTTACCGTCCTTGTAGCTTCCTTCCGACTTCTTCTGCCCGTTCTTATGCCAATCCGTTGCAGGTCCGTCTTTGTAGGGGATTTCTGACTTTTTCGATCCGTCCTCGTGTTAGTGAATCTCCGTGCCATGCGGCTTGCCGTCCTTGTAGGTGGTTTCTGAACTCTTCGAACCGTCCTTGTGGTATCCAATGCCCGTACCATGCGGCTTACCCTCTACGTAGGTGATTTCAGATTTCTTCGAACCGTTCTCGTGGTACCCAATCTCTGTACCATGCTTCTTGCCCTTCACGTAGGGGCATTCCCCCCGCTTCGTTGTCCCGTCCAAATAGTAAAGGAATCGTTTACGGGAAACCTCTACGGCGTTTTCCCAGACGACCTCCGAAACCTTGGATCCATTCAAGTTATACTCTACTTGAGTGCCATGCAGCTTGCCATTTACAAAGGGTTTCTCCCTGCACTTCACACCTTTTCTCCAGTATTTAACCCACATACCTTCCAGTACACCATTTACATAGGTTTTTTCCGACCGCTTTGATCCGTCACCTTCGTACCAAGTCTCAGTACCATGGGGTTCGCCGTCCACATAGGGGGTTTCCTTGCGCTTCGCTCCGTCCGCCCGGTACTCGATGCTTTTATACTGCTTGCCGTGTTCGTAGAAGAGTTCCAACTTCTTCCATCCCTCCTTGTCGTACAAAATCTCCGTGCCATGCTCCCGGAACAATACATAGGGTGTTTCAATTCTGTCTCCCCATAGGTATTTGATCTCAGTTCTCCATAGATTCGTCTGGGTTTTCAGGATGACCGCCACGACTGCTACAACGATGATAAGGATGATTCTGGACTTCTTCATCCCCTCACCCTAACCCGACGAGGGCGGCAGTCAATCCTCGGGGCGGGGCAACCGCTTCATGGCGGCGGGGCAGCTTTAGTCCAAGACTAGTTCGCCGTCTTTGAAGGTCTGGCGGAAAGCTTCCGTCCCGTCATCATTATACACAACCACAACGCCATTTCCGTCCACAATGTTGGTCACGGGACATTTCTCGCCATTGGGTTTCCAAGTAACGGCAGACCATCTCTTGCCGTCCTTGTATTGGGCTAACCAACTTATCTGCCCATTGTTGTACATCGTCTTCCCCCAGCCCGTATAAGACGGTTGTGGCAACTCCGCCAACATGGAAATCAATCTAGCCCGCTGCTCCTTACGAGCTTTCAATTGGGGTTCAATAACTGCTGCAATTGCTGGATTCGCTACCAAGGTCGTCTGAAGATTGCCGATACTCTCGTCCAGTTCGCTAATCTTGGCTTCTAGCGCTGGTAAAGCAACGAAATCAGGTTGATCTTGCTGAAGCGTAGTGTAATCAATCGCCCCAGCGATGTTCTTGCCAAACTGTTGATAAAACTCCTCGGCCTTTTTTCTCGCCAGTTCCTCCTGCCTTTTTCTTTCCTTCTCAGCCCGAATCTCAGCAAGCCTCCGCTCCTCCTCCTGCCTTTTTCTTTCCTTCTCAGCCCGAATCTCAGCAAGCTTCCGCTCCTCCTCCTGCCGTTTACGCCTCTCCTCGGCTCCTATCCTAGCCAACTCCTGTGCCTTCTTATAGGCGACAACCGAGTCTGGAGTCGGATGACCGCATTGACGGCATTCCGTTGTTTTCTTGGACACCTTTTCGCCGCAAGCAACACAGGGAATTGCCAGCGGCACACTCGGATCATCCTTGGCCTCTTCCTGTACCGCCTTCTTCTGCGCCTCCTCCCCACACCCAACCATCAGCAGGGCGACGAACATAGCGGCAAGTAACTTCTTCATCCCTCCATCCAATACCAGCGGGTTTTCAGGTCAAGCGAGGGTTTCGGAAGTATCGGGACGCCTTCGGGCTGCTTTAGGGAAAACTTACAATAGTACGGCTATGGGAGTCTATTCTGGGGGCGGCGGTTCGTGGATTATGTAATCCATTAAGATAAGTCCCCATCTCTTGTGCATATCTCAATCTACCGAATTGATCAAAGTCCACGGTGAGATTATAACTATCAGTCAGCCAATCCGGGTGGCCAACTGGGCGTCCCCATGTATAATGGACCACCATTCCCTTATTTCCGCTTTCGGATGCATTAGCAGATATTCCATGAATTGCTTTTTCCTGACTTGTGAAAGTAGGTAATTTACGCCAATCGCCGAGCAGACTATTCACCTCCTTCTCGGTCATGCCTTTCTTCAAAGAATGTGCATTCAGTTGAAATGACGGAGGTATTTGCAACCCTGCGGGCAATTGCCTTCGTCCTCCACACCCAACCATCAGCAGGGCGACGAACATAGCGACAAGTAATTTCTTCATTCTTTTATCCAACACCAGCGGCAGTTCAGGTCAAGCGGGGTTTCGGAAGTATCGGGACGCCTTTGGGCAGCTTTAGTCCCAGACAGGGTTGCCGTTTTTCCATACACCCCCAATCAGGTCGTTTAGCTCGCCGTCATCGGACCAAGTAGCGGAACGCCCATGCCTCTTTCCGTCCTTGTATTGATTCAAAGAGCGCAGTCGACCATTTTTATGAAACCGCTTCACCCATCCCGTATAAAAAGTTTGCGTGTTGGGCGCGCAGTAAAGTTCAAAGCCCGACATCCCCCGCATATCAACGCCGTGGGCAACACCACTGCGGGCAATTTCCTTGAACACTTCTTCGGGCCTCAAACTGGTGCCGAGCTTCACCACGTCCTCGATTGCTTCAGCGATTATGCGGTTGAGG
>Ga0315321_10000639_pt1 | contig 26357 bp, 20 predicted proteins | sample M180m21515metaG_FD_203464 | JGI IMG/M metagenome (GOLD analysis project Ga0315321, IMG submission 203464) | Ammonia-oxidizing marine archaeal communities from Monterey Bay, California, United States - M1 80m 21515 | ecosystem: Environmental > Aquatic > Marine > Intertidal zone | place: USA...
TATTACTTTTGTTACGTTGTAAACAACTTCTTCTGGTATATCTGCCCGGGTCACCAGCACATTGGGTGAGCCGACCGTGCGGATATGTTCTGTCTGGTTAGGATAGGTACCCGGAGGGAAATCATACCAATCCCATAAAGGGTATTTGGCGTTTACCTTATCAAGGGCTTCCTGGGACCAGTTGAGAATAGTCATGCGGTCGCCAAGCAGGGCATAGGCCTGGGTAATAGAACTTACCGGTGCGCCAGCAGGGATATTCATGCCGACTATATTGCCGTCCTGAATAGCGCTGGTGGTCGGACCATAGCCCATGTAGGCGAGATTGAACTTGGCTTCGTAATCGACACCCAGTGTTTCAAGTATGAAGCGGCCGGTTTGTTCTGCGCCGGAATTTCTTGCGCCCAATACATAGCGTTCGCCGTCCAGATTATTGAGGTCGGTGATGTCGCCATTGATAGCGAGTTCGCTGAGCAGGACAAAGTGCTCGACGTTTTGCCACATGGCACTAACACTGCGGATATGTGTTTGTGGTTGGCTAACGGGACCTTCGCCACTCCATGACCAGGCTCCAAACGGACCCTGTAGCAATGCAAATTGTGCCTGGTTATCCCTGAGAAGCTTGACGTTTTCTAATGAGCCGGCAGAGCTTATGGCGGTGAGAGAGATGCCGTGAGTTTCAGAGAGTTGTGCGTGGGCGATTGTTGCCAGGGCTACTCCCACAGGATAATAGGTTCCACCGGTTGTTGCGGTGGTGAGCACATAAGGGCGTGCGCGGCTGAGTTCGTCACTGCAGGATATCAGGCTGAATGAAAGGAGCAGTCCCAGTATGAGGTTTTTCATGAGTATATTTACCGACTGCAACAGCCTTGCTGTTCAGTTTGTCCTTTCTTGTTCTGAGTTCTTGTTATTGCGCTAAGTTGTTGAAATATATTTACAAATTATCGTCAGGCGGCGCCGAAAAGTGACCATTGATGAAACCATATTTTGTGAGTAATCACAATGACAGGAATAGCGAGGGAGCAGATTATTGCGCAGGGAATCAGTTGTTCGGTTGCTGAGATCTGAGGGAGCCTGTGTAGAAACTGCCATCCCGCCCAGTGCCGATGAATATCGCTGGTTGGTTTCCATTTGGACCTGCCGACAGGGAGCTACCGCTGATTTCAAAAGTCATTGCCTGACCTCCCTGAGTTTCCCAATATTCACTAAGAGCATCGAGCTCCTGTTGATTCAGAGAGTAGGAAAGTGTTTCCAGCTGATTTCCCCGGCTATTGAGTTCAACGATTTGGCGGCCCATGGCAGCCGGGTCAATGCCTCCCTTTTGCTGCTGTAAACTTTTTACGAAGTCACGTGTGGTTTGTTCCTGATCGGCGATCATATTGCCCAATGCATCGACCACCACTGTCATCCTTTCATCGCTAATTTCTAATGACTGGAGGTAGTTTCCAAATTGCATTTGCAAGGACATCAACTGTCCCAAGTCCTCAGGGTTCAGTTCGCCAAATTGTCGAAGCAGCGAAACTCGCGGATCGGATGAACTATCCTGGCTTCGAATCTGCCGGGTTATTTGTTGAGTTAGTCGTTGCCGCATATTTGTTTCGATCTGCTGGAAGTCGGGATCGATTTACTGGTTCGACTTTCTCTTTGACTTTCCGGTCTGGGCCGAGGGTGTTACTAACATGGCCGGACAAGGGCTTCTCTTCTTCCAAGCTGTGTATCAGCACCATAGCGCCGACAAATATCGATGCGACGGCGGTAAAGCTGAAAATCATCACGATCCGATAGAACATTATTATTTCAATGCCAGCGTAATAGTCTATTCCTTCGGCGAAGGCATTAACGAGAACCACCGCAACTGCTAATGTAATCCACACAGCTTTTTGCATCGTCTTCCCCTTGTTCTGTTTTTATCGTTTTGCAGGAGGCCTGATTGTTGTCCTGAACTGAGGTCTCAAAGATCATTCGAGAGTAGCAGCAAACCCCGAATGTGACTAGCGTCCTGCCCAGTGAATACAAAAATATCGTCATGCTGATCAGCATTCAGTCTTGCCGGGATGATATCGCCGTTGTCTATTGTTCCGTTCAGGCTTATGCTTAGGTCCGCCTCTCTGCCTGCGACCGTGGTTAGCCGGGGGTCGCCACTCACCGTGGCATTGTCGATAAGCTCTTTGATGTCGATTTCATAATCATCCCGCTGCCTACTGTAACCAAGACTCCCCAGAAAATCGTCGCTGGATGGTTCCGGCTCGATGCTGTTGAGAAACACATCGATGCGATCATTCAATAACACCAGAAGGTCCTGCCCTTGCTGTAAATCGAGATTTGCCGGCACTGCAATAGTCTGTTCACTACTCTGACTTTCTCTGGCCTTTTCCGTAATTTCACTAACAGTGCTGGCGAGTCTGATTACCGAGGGAAATTTGAGCCTGATATTCAGCTTGCGTGCAGGCCTGCGGGAAAAACGTTCACCCTCATTAGGGTAGACAAAGGCTTCGACGGAGATGCTGCCGGACAATGCTAACCAAAGGAAAATGTCACCAACGGATATAGGTTCGACCCTCCACAGCCAGAGATCCTTAAGCTGGTCGCCATCTTCGTCATACAGAAACGTTGTTAGAACATTGCCTCCGGACCGGAGAACCTGGCGGGGTTGTTCCAAGTCCATGCCGCTTTTGGAGCCACCGTAGAGCGAGACCTTGCCACCTTCCCGCAACAGCAGGTCGTCGATGTTATCACCATCGATATCCTCTAGAATTTCCTCATGGCTTAGGGCTAAAACACCGGTTAGGTTGGAGAAATCAAGATTGTCGATATCGAATTCACCAAGGCGCTCTTCTATCTCTTCAATATCCAGCGAGTAGCTGGGACTGCGCGGGAAATAGCTTCCGCCTGAACCGCTGGCCAGAAATACATCCAGTCTTTCATCACTACGAGAAATCAGATCCGGTAAAGAATCATTGTTTACGTCTCTTAAATCGAGACGCGGAATGCGTACTGCCTGTCCGACACGTCTCTCCAGCTCGTTGCTTTCGAGGTTGCTACGGATGTTTACAGTAGATTGCACAGCGATACTATCTTGATATTCACCATCACCGTTATTGATATACAGATTAAGTTGTCCTGCTCCAGGTATGACGAGATCCTTGTTACCGTCGCCGTTCACATCCTGGGAGAAATGCAGGCGATTTGCACCTTTCGCGATAAATCCATTCAATCCTGTTTTTAACATTTCCGGATCAAGAATGCGGGTGTTATTAATGGTCCAGTGAAGTACTTCGCGACCGTCAATCAGCGCAACAATACCGGAGCCAGCCAGGTCACTATTTGTACTAATGTCCCAACCCACAGCTGTGCCCGGAAAATCTATTTCACTAAATCTGCCTTCGAAATCAAAACCGTCCTCATTATGGAAATAGATACGGATTCTGTTTTCGATAGGTACAAGCATATCTGCAAGACCATTCCCGCTTAAGTCGGCGAGAATAATATTTCCGGCTTCAGCAGGAATATAAAATTCATGCTCTGTAAAACCGAGTTCACCATCATCTATGCTGGCTGCGAATGACACATTGCATGCGAGCAGTAAGCCCAGAGCTGATAAGCCAGTTCGATTCCTCATGGTCTGGCCACCAGTATGGTCGAGGAAACACCATGTCGTAATACCAAATCAGGAAGTTCGTCTGTATTTAATTGCAAAACGTCAAACTCAAATACGGTTCTCGGTGAGACATATTCCCAAAAAGGCTGGCTGGCAATATCAAGGTCGGAGTCAATTCTTTTCGCTGCAAGAGTGCCGTTGTCTGTAATGTACAGAGCGTCTTTTACCCCATCGGCATCGACATCATATTGCAGGGACATTTGCTCAGACAGGCCACGCACATTATTCGCTGAGAAACTTTCTTCAAGTTGGGAGTCAGGACGGCGATTGAAAATTAATCCGGAGTCAGGCTCGGCAGCAGCATAGAGTAGCTGTGTACGATTTATTCTTGCATTGCGAATGGCATCAACCACAGGAATTGTATAGTAGCTGACGCTGAGGACTGGGTTCTGGTTGCTGCCAATGTCGAGAAACTCCAGCCGCACATCGTAACCCGAGAAGCGCATAATTTGTTGGGGTTGCTGGAAGTCAAATTGCCCGTTTTCATTCAGGTAGAAGCGCGCGGTCAATTCGCTGCCATCTTCCCTTATCTGCAGAAGGTCGGATACGCCGTCGAGATTAATGTCTGTCAGCTGCAGATCTCCCCGGGTATCGAGGGAGCCTGCCCAGTCCGCAGCGTCATGAAAACCTGCTTCATGTTGTATATGGATATTGAGCTGTCCCAGTCCATCGTCGCCTATGGTCAGGTAGGAAATATCCTGGAGCCCGTCACCGTTCATATCGTCAAGAATTGCACTAGGCATCCAGTTTTCATTGCGAAAAAGCGAACGTGAGTCAGATTCTGAATCCTGCCATTGTTCGATAAAGCCGAAGTAGGGTGAAGGCGCAGCTGCAGTGAATTGTAACTGAATTCCCTGCTGGGCATTAATGCTGATGTTGCCATCTATATTGCCTTCGCGCTGGGTTTCGGAAGCCTGGGCCAGGGCAGGATTAATGCTGCGAATTTCACTGAGCAATTCGAATTGTTCGTCACCCTTGCCTTGAAAATAACCATAGACGCCATCACCGGGAAGCAGGAAATCAACCACCCCGTCACCGTTGATGTCGCCAATATTGTCAATGAAGATGACTTGTTCCAGGTCGGGCATGGTTGCGATCAAATCCCATTCCAGCAGAGGACGAATGTTTCCGCCATATCCTTCCATTTCAGATGAGAGGCTGAACAGTCCGCCATTGGAAAACAATACCAGTTCCTTGCCCGGCTCTTCTCTCAAATCGGCAAAACCAACCGCGATAATTTCCGACTTGATTTCTATACGTTTCGCTGTGCCGCTAAATTGACCATTTGCTAGTTGATCATAAACCAGAAGTTCCCGGCCGATGCCTGGCTGGTAATCAGAAACAATGATATCCCTTAGTTGGTCGCCATTAAGATCTTCCAGAATTAATGCATCCCAATTGTTGTCGCGTTCCAGTTCGAACGCGGCATAGTTGTTCTGGGAGGGGTTTCCCTGAGCCATGAGTAGGGCAGGAGTGATGCCGGGCAACAACGCCCAAAAGCCAACTTGTAAAATGCGCCTGATTTTTTCCATGACCGTATCTAAATTATTCTTCTGTTAACTCACCATAATCGGTGCTGACATTGAATAGACCGAGAAAGCTGTGGCTTCGTTCCCCGTCGTTTCGCCTGAATTCATAAATGGCAAACAACCAGAAGTCGAAGATAGACAGATTGCTACCCGGAGGTGAGAGGGATGATTGATATTGTAAAAGGGGCCCGAGGGATACGCGGCTTATTCTTCTACCGGGGTCCCATAGTTCCACAGTCTTCAGTGAAACATTGTCGCCATCGAATACTTCAAAAATCACTTCTTCTCCCAATTTGTGTTCCCGATTTAGTCTGCTAATCAAATCCTGTGCCGAATTAATGTGAGTACCATTTAGAGAGAGCACCACGTCGCCGATTTCAATGCCGGCAGCAGGCAGGGTGCTTTCTGGAAATAATTCCATCACTCTGGCTGCTGCCAGGTCGATGTCTCCATTGATGTCCAGCAGTTCTGTTCGATATCCAGCGCGGGTTGCGATGGGGTCAGATCGATACAAATCTACTAAGCCTTCACCACTATCCAACTGTCTCGTTATCAAGGTAGCTTCCAGTACCGCCGTATTTCTTCGTAATACCACGCTGAATTTATTATTCCCCTGTTGCTGCAGGATTGCGAGCACATCGGGATGATTGGTCTCAAGCCCATTAATGCTGAGAATAATATCCCCAGGCTGAATTCCCGCTGAATCAGCTGCACCATTGGGGCTGACGCTTCTTACCCTAACGCCCGGAAGTATTTCGATGTTGCTCAGGGAATCACTTTCATTGACTGATATCTGAATACCGAAGTCCACAGCGGATTGATTGTTGCTGGTCTGACTCAAACTAATATCTTCGGCAGAGAGTGTGAGGGAAGGGACTAAAACTGCAGGTTCATAGCTAACACAGGAAGCACAAAGAAGTGCTCCTGTGAGTATGCTTATTCTTGTGAAGACATTGAGGTTCAACAGTTTTACCTCGCTAATTGATTCATTACAGATTGCGCTTTCTCACCAGAAGCAGAGCGGCTGCTAAAAATAGCAGCAGGCTCGGCAAAGGCACCAGCATATTCAATTGCTGGGCACGCTCGTCGATTAGTACGTCGGAATACCCCCTCACAAGACGGCTGACATCCTGTAGATATGACTGGTCCAGCAGCGAGGGAAGATAGCTTGCGTATATATAGAGAGCATAATCCCCCAGCATGGATTTGAATACATCAATCGCGATGCTGATTCCCAAGGAAGTGCTTACCGCCTGTGTTGCGGAGTGACTGGCAACCGAAATAAATAGACCAAAGGCTATGGCGGCGGGGATAGGTACTAGTGCCAGACTCAGGCCCAGAGCTATTTCTTCCCTGATCTCCTGTTCGCTGATTAATTCGAAGCCATCTTCGGATACCGCCGCAAACTCCCAAAACAAGCCGCTGGCAAAATAGGCAGTGGCTAGTAATAGCAGAATGGATAGCGCTGCCAGTAGATGCAAGTGCAGCAGCTTGGCGATGATTAGTTGCATGCGGCTAAAGCGACGGATTAGCAAGTGACGCAATGAGCCGGTATCTCTTTCATAACTGAAGCTATAGGCTGCCATGGCAATAAGCACCAGCCCCAACATAGTTATCCCCGTGCCTAGTCCGTCTACGAAGTAGCCCCAGGCATTGATTGCTATTGCGTCTTCGAATGAAGGGGAGCCGGAAATGCTATCGCGAATCTGTTCTCCGGACTCCGATATCTTGACAAGGCTATAGCGCAACAGTACCAGTAGTGCAGGTGCCAGAAGTATCAGTTTGCTGCTAAAACTGCGTATGGAAATAAAAAATTCCGATTTTAGTGCCTGCAAGAGTGCCAGCAGATATTGATTCATTCCGAATCCCCGCTGGTTATATTTCTGAACATGCTCGCTACGGAGGCTCGTTGCACGATGAGCTCGTCAATGGGCAGCTGTTTTTCAACCAGCGCCTTGTTAAGTTCGGCGGATGTTTTACTGCCGATAGTAATGTGATGCAGGCCGTCGTCATCTGTTCTCAAATACTGCACCTGATTCATGCCCTCAAGTGCAGTAAGCAAAGCAACTTTGTCTTTGCATCTAACAAGTACCGACTGTTCTTTGTTTTCCAATAGGTTTGATATCGAATCATTGACAGCGATGGCTCCGTGATGCAGCACGGCAATGTGACTGCAGATTTGTTCCAGATAGGGCAGTTGGTGGCTGGATAAGAGGAATGTCGTGCCTTCCTGCTGATTGAGTTTGCTTATTAATGCCAGAACGTCATCTACTCCGCCAGCATCAAGTCCATTAAAGGGTTCGTCCAGAAGAATTAATTCAGGTTGGCCTAGAAGGGCATGGGCAATACTGGCGCGGCGCTTGTTTCCCAGTGACAAATGTTTGATCTTGAAGTCGCTGAAGGCTTCCAGCCCCAGCAGTGCCTCTGCTTGCTGTGGCGTGCGTACAGGTTTGTCACAAAGCAGGCTGGCATGTTGCAGACAATGACGAAGGCTTAGATTGGGTGGCAGGCTGGGGGTATCGAAAATGGCGACGATTTTTCCCTTGGCGCGATGGAGGTCGGCAGGGGCGTTGCCCAACAGTGAAACCTTTCCGCTATTGTATTCCTTGAGACCAAGCAGGCATTCAAGAGTGGTGGTCTTGCCTGAGCCATTCAACCCGACAATGCCATGAATAGAACCCCGAGCTATTTCTAGCTCGAGGTCTTTAATAACTTTAAAATCTCCGTAGGACTTGTTCAGTCCTGAAACTGACAGTGCTACATCGTGTTGGCTGGAACCCATAAATGAAACTTTTTTAATGGTCTGCATTCCGGCAGATTATTCGTAGCTTAGTCTACGAACAAATCTTCCACCTGGATTTCTTTGACCGTGCCAAATTGCTCCAATTCCTCAGTATCGATGATGGAAAGGTCGCCAACTATGGAAATCAGCTTGGGTCGGTCTTTCACGTGATTCTGCTGAAACTCTACCAGATCATCTACGCTGGCGGTTTGCAATTGCTGGTAGCGCTCACGTCTCGGGTCGCCTTCCAGTCCCAATCGCTCCCAGCCGCGCACGGCGCCGATAACTTCGCGGAAATTAATTTTTGAAGTACGGTAGCGATTTAGCATGGATTCGGCCGACTCCTGGAATCGCTGTTCGGACACCGGCATTTCATCGATAAGGCCGACGAAGGCGTCGATGGCTTCTACGGTCTTGTCTGTTTGTGTTCCAATAGCACCTAGCATCAGGTTCTCGGCATTAACCCGACCACCCTGTGAATAGGCTGCCGCTGCTGAGTAGGCGAGGGCTCTGGCTTCACGAAGTTCCTGAAATACCACGCTGGACATGCCGCTACCGAAGTAGTTGGTGTACAGACTAGCCATCAAAGTATCGTCGTTATTGTATTGCTGGTCAGGAAATTCTATGCGTACCTGAGCCTGGGCAGTTTGCTGGTCTACAACGTACACCTCGCTCTGGTCGAACGCACGGGTAGTGCGATAGCGATATTCCGGAGTGTCTTTCAGCTCACCTTCAACTATATGATGACGACGCAGAGTCGATACCAGGTCTTCCAGAGGCAAGGAGCCGGTATAGGTCAATATATGTTTGTATTCCAGCAAATCTGCTGGAAGCGACATTAATTCATCCAGTTCTGTGTCCTGAATTTCATCCGAGCTCAATGCTTCCAGCAGGGGAGACTCCTCACCCCAACGGTTGTATAGATACAGGGCGCGGGAAATTGCCGGGGGAGAGCTCTTCTGATCTTCCCGTGACTTCAGCAGAATGCCTTTTAACTGTTCAAGAGTTTGTTCATCAGCTGTTGGTGTTTTTACCAACTCCATCATTAGTTGCAGGCTTTCTTCAAACTGGTCGTCCAGACCGCTTAGTGACATGGCGGAGCTGTTTTCACCAGCGCCAAAACGGAAATCACTGCCGAGTCGATACCACTCCTTCTGTAAGTCCTCATTGCTCATGGTATCTGTTCCGGCAACTTCCATAAGAGAGGCGGACAGATTCAGTTTTTCATTCTCCTCCGTGCCGACTTCGACATTTACAGAAAAACTGAATAGATCGTTCAGTGGATTTGGAGCGTAATAAAGTTCTACACCGTCAGCAAATTCGATTACCCGATAATCTTCGTCGACTTCGACAAATACAGGTTCGATTGGCTCCACTTCCATGGCCAGAACATTGGCTGCATATGGAGACTGGCGGCTGGAATCAATTTCAATTGGATCTATCTGCGGCTTTTCTACCGGAGGTACATCATGTTGAGCATCAACCTGGTAGATAGCTATATAGTTATCACCAAAATACTCATTGGCGACGTCGATGATATCCTGCTTCTCTACCTGCTCAAGCCTTTCTATTCCGTCTACGGTGAATGCCCAGTCGGCTCCATCGATGAATGACTGGCGCATCATGGCAACGCGGGACTGATTAAACTCCAGGCTCGCTTTCTCTGTCTTTTTGAAATCGTTAACGATTGCAGGAATTATCCAGTCTTCAAACTCTCCTGCTTTAACCAGTTCCAGCTGATCCAGCAGAAGTTGTTCAACATCTTCCAGGGTCTGGTCCTGTTTGGGAACGCCGTACAGGGTCTGTGCACCGCCGTCTATTTGAAACTGCGGTGATGCTCCTGCGGCACTGACCAGTTGTTGTTGGCTGAGGTTCAGGTTTATCAGGCCGGCAGTTCTGTTATCCAGAATCATGTCCACCATAGTGAGGGCTTCCTTGTCAGGATGGCCTTTGCCTACGGTGCGGAAAGCAAGTTGTACTTGTTCCTCTCCGGGGTACTGGACCGTGCGCCTTTCTGCGCCCTGAATAGGTGCTTCTTCCCAAGGTCCAACTTCCGGGACAGGTTTAGCCTGCCAAGCGGAGAATTTTTCGCTAATCAGTTCAATAGTCTCTTCGATATCAATATCACCGGAAATAACTATGGCCATATTGTTCGGCACGTAATAAGTGTCGAAGTAAGCCTGGATATAAACCAGTGACGGGTTCTTCAGATGATCAATAGTGCCAATAGTGGGTTGTTGGCCGTAGGGGTGAGCCTTGTAGAGTTCTTCAATCATGGCGGTGTAGATAATGCGCCCACGATTATCCAGCGTTCGGTTCTTCTCTTCGTATACTGTTTCCAGTTCGGTGTGGAAGATTCTGAATACCGGGTCCAGGAATCGGCTGGATTCAATTTCTGCCCATTGAGCGAGACGATTTGAGGGCAGCCCTATTTTGTATACGGTTTCTTCATTGGAAGTGTGTGCATTCAGAGCCGTTCCGCCCATGGCGTTGTACAGCTTGTCGAATTCGTTGGGGACAGCATATTGGGCGGCAAGTTGTGCCTCCCTGTTTATCTCTGCATATATTTCAGCCCGCACCGCTTCATCAGTTTCGCTGAAATGCTGCTCGTAGAGATCCACGATTCGATCCAGATGTGGTTTCTCGGCTTCGTAATCAACGGTGCCCAATTCACTGGTGCCTTTGAATAGTAGATGCTCAAGATAGTGGGCGAGGCCAGTGGCATCTGCAGGGTCATGTTTGCTTCCGGCACGAACAGCAATCTCGGCATAGAATCTCGGCTCTTCATGGTTCTCTGTTAAGTAGACTTTCAGTCCATTGTCCAGTTCGTAGATAGCCGCATTGAGAAGGTCGTTCTCGTCGTCTTCATTAATTCTTCTGTAACCCGGGTTTTCTGCTACTTCCTCAGTGGGTTCTGCGGCCTGATTGCTGTCGGCAGTATCTGGGTTTGTGTTGCTACTCTCGCCACAGGCGGATATCACTAATAGGATAATTGCCGCTAGAGAAATCCGCATAAAATTATTTGCGGCTAAAAGTTGTCTCATGTTTGCTCCAAATTGCATCTTTAAAAAGAAGGATTGTCTGTAATGTATGGCATTCAGGATAAAAATGTAAGTCAACTAAGCTGACTAGTTGGGCAGGTCATCCGCAGTGATACGAGCATGCCTGATCTCTAGTTCGCCTTCGCTGGGGCTTGTGGCCTCCAGGATAATATCCACGCCGGCGGTCTGGTTGCCTACGAACTGGTCGTATTGCTCAAGCTGATCGGCATCAAGGTCAGGCTCCAGGCGCTCTCTTGCTCGCTCATAAGCCTGTACCGAGTCTTCATGGGCATTACTCATGCTGCCATTTGTGGCCACAAGGGCACCGTAGTTATTGTCCGCGGAAAACAGCTCATCGATTACTGTATCCATGACCTGTTCGTGGTCAAGCCCTTCGATGGCACTACCTGCGCGGCTTAAGCCGATACCGTAAATCTCTCTGGCGGTGTCTTGTTTAATCAGTCGATCATATTGGGCTAGTTCGTTCAGTTGCTCATCGCTCAGCAGGTCTGCCAATCCGTTTACCATGCCATCGGGGCCAAATATGTCCGCCGCCTGATCATTGCTCAAATTACCGTCAAGAAGCTCCCCTAACATTTGATAGCGTTGGGAAGTGAAATCGATCATGGCGTCCATTATGTTCTCTCTTCCACTGTCAGGAAGGTCCAGAGCATTAAGGTATTCACTGTACAAGCCAGGTACCAACTCCTGAGCCCAGGAATCGGCAATAGCCGGGTCGTAAAAGGGTGAAGAGCCGCCGGAACGACGAGGGCCACGTTCTTGGGCCACTCGCGCCCGGGCCTGCTCCAGCATGTGTTCGAAGTCCGGATGGATTTGTTCTCTGGCGTTTTGCAGCTCGTTGCTCAGATTTGCCAGTTGGTTGCTGACGCATAATAACTGACTTTGCATATCCCCCAACTGCCGTTCAAACTCGCCCCGTTGTCCTGCGTATTCTTCAGCCTGATCCTGCAGCCGGGACTGAAAGCCCATGGCGATATTGAGCTGCTCCTGTAATTGGTTGTTGCTGCTTTGCAGGGCAAAAATTCCGAATCCCATGCCGCCGAAAATTACCGCTGCACCAACTATTTCTGCTGTTTTCATTTGAATTTTACCTATTTCTCTTTATCCGGAATATTGTCTGATTCAGACATTCTTATACCTTGCCAAATTCCTTTCTTCAGTCCAGATATTGTCCAGATAATAACAATTACCGGGCAAGGTCTTTCTGTTGCTACTAAACTGGGGTGTAATGGTATGAAAAACAGGACAGGAATCATAATGTTATCTCTCCTGCATATTCTTCGTTTTGTCGTTAAAAATGGACTGGTTTCCGGTTTTGGAGCGTATAATCGAGCGCATATGCTATATCGCGATAATTTCTAGGAAAACAATGAAGCATCCTTTTAAAACAACAGCTTTAGCGGCTTTTTCTTTGCTGTTTGCTGCCTGTGCTAGCTATTCCTACAAGCAGAGCGCGGATAATGAGAGCTACCAGGCTATTTCCATCAAATCCGATCAGGTGCCGGGAATGAGTCAGCAGGTGATTGTGGATGAGGAAAAGGAAGTTAATCTGGAAGCTTTCGCAATTAACGAGGAGTCTTTTGATTTTCTGGATGAAGAAGCAGCTAGCGAAATCGGCTCCCGTATTTTAAGTCTGAATTCTGTTCTGGACCTGGCCTTTCAGCATAGTAAGGATTATCAAACTCAAAAGGAGCGGCTTTATCTGGAGGCGCTGGCTCTGACATTTGACCGTTACCAGTACACGCCTAGGTTTTCTGCCAGCGCGGGTGGTGACTATGTTTGGGATGCTCAGGATCAGTTCGTCGTCGACATGCAGTCCCTGACTGGCATGGAAAATATTAGCACTAGTGAAAGTTTTGAGGCCGGCACCAGTTTGGGTGCTCGCTATCTGCTTAAAAGCGGAGGCGAAATTGCACTGAATCTAACCAGTAACTTTACCCGTTTCCTGACAGGAGACGTCAGCGAGATTGGTACCAGCGCGCTGATTGGTTCTTTTACTCAGCCCTTACTGCGAGGTTTCGGAAGTGATATAGAAACAGAAAATCTGATGCAGGCAGAGCGGGATTTGCTATACCAATTGCGAGAGTTTACCAGATTCCGAAAATCATTCGCGGTACGGGTGGCTTCAGACTATTACTCTGTGTTGTTGAACAGGGAAACCGCAAAGAACAATTTTGCCGGTCTTCAGGCAAATAATCTGTCGCTTGAACGCGAGCAGGCATTTCAGGCTGAGGGTCTGACTACCTTGCTGGAAGTAGGTCGTCTGGAACAGTCAGCATTGCAGGCCGACCTGCGCTGGACTTCATCTATTACCAGATACAAACGCAGTTTGGACAATTTCAAAATTTTGATCGGCCTTGATGCGGATGACAGTATAATTCTCGATGACAAAGAAATGACCCTGATTACAGAATCCGGAATGGCTTCCCCGGATATCGACCTTGACTTGGCAACCGAGCTTGCAGTGCAAACCCGGCTCGATTTATATACGCAATTGGATAGAGTGCAGGACTCGGCACGTAAAATTGAAGTGGCAGCCAATGCAATGAATCCGGCGCTGGATTTTAGTCTGGTAGCTTCTATTCCGGATTCCAGCAGCGGTAATCTTGGAGAGCTGGATTTCGAGAATGCAGTTTATCGGGCTGGGCTGGATATTGATTTGCCGCTGTCGAATAAACTGGAGCGCAACAACTATAGGCGATCATTGATCGATTACGATGCCTCTACCCGGGATTATTTACTGGCTCTGGATCAGGTAAAGCTCGATGTGTTGGATACTTGGCGACGCATGAGCGAAGCAAGCAAAAGCTATGATATCAATGTGGCCAGCGTGACTATAAACGAGCGTCGGGTTGAAGAGGCAGAACTGCGAGCCGAGTTGGGGCTTGGAGATATTCAGGACACAGTAGACTCGCAGAACGATTTGACGTCGGCGCGAACCGAATTGGCAAGCACCATAGTCGAACACAATATTGCAAAACTGGAATTCTGGCGTGACGTAGGACTGTTATACGTCAATGACAACGGTCAATGGGAGGAAGGCACTAATGAGCCTTGATAATTCTGAGAGAAATTCCGGCAAAGACGAGGGTAAGGGAAAGGCTATGGAAAAGGAAAGCAAGTCTTTGGTTGAAACGCTGAGTATGCTTAAGGACAAAATTCCCGAGCCGGTGAAAACTGCGGCTGCGAATCTGAAAGCTCAGTTTTTGGCTGCCAGTAAATCCACTCAATATGCTATCTCGGGTGTTGCTGCCCTGCTGGTTCTATTCATTCTCTTCTCCGGTGGGGAGTCTTCTGACTCTTTTCGCGGAGCGATTAGCTTTGAAGCTCGCCGTGGCGACCTGGACATCACCGTATTGGAAGGTGGCGCGCTGGAAGCATTGCAGTCCCAGGAGATTCGTTCCCGTGTAAAAGGCCGGGAAGGGGTGAAGATTCTAAACATTGTTGAGGAAGGTTATCGCGTTACTCCTGCAGATGTAGAAGATGGATTGATTCTGGTAGAGCTGGATAAGTCACAACTTATTGATCAGCGTGTTAATCAGGAAATAGCAGTTGAAACTGCAGAAGCCAGCTATATTGAACGGCGTGCCCAGTTCGAAATGCAGTTAAACGAAAATATGACGGAAATAAATGAATTTCGTCAAAACATGAAGTTCGCCCGCCTGGATTTTGAGAAGTTTCTCGGTGCCAATGTGGTTAACGATATTCTGATAGCGTTAAGAATCGACGAAAGAATAGCGGCTTCTGAAGAAGCAGACGCAGCTGCATTCGCCGGAATTTCAAATACCGAGGCGGTGCCTGAAACTCCTGATATTTCCATTGGTAGCAGAGGTCAGCGATCAAGGTCCGGCGGCGGTTTCGATCCGACCAACCTTGATTCATTGCCTCCGCAGATGCGTGAGCGAATAGAGCAGATGATGGCTGACAATGGTGGAGAATTGCCAGCCGAGATGCTAGAGCGTATGCAGCAATTTGGGCAGGGTGGAGGAAGACCTGTCGGTCGCAGAGGTCAAGGTGACCGCGAGCTTGTGGATGCGCCCGACGCGCCATTTGAAAGAGGTAATGAAATTAGGGAAGCCGAATCACTGGTGCTTGAGCCATTGGTTTTGGAAGAGCTGGAGACCGGGCAGCAGTTACTCATGGATGAAGAATATATGGGTATACGCAGCAGTATCGATTTCACACAGTATGCTGAAATTGAATCGCTGGAGGATGGCGAAGCCAAGCAACAGCTTCGTTCACTGACCGACGAATTGCAGGTTTCCCAAGAAGAATTACTGTTGGCTCAGGATCGAATTGAAGGGCAGAGGAGATTGGAAGCGCGGGGGTTTATCACCCCCACTGAATTGGAAGCAGAAGAGCTAAACCTGAATAAGGCAGGTAACAAGATGCGCGAGAAAGAAACCGCGCTTGCCTTGTATATTCAATACACCTTCCCCAAAGAAGCCGAAGAATTGCTGTCAGAATATGAAAATGAGGTGATGGGCTATCAGCGGCAGCTCAAGGAGAACATCGCAGAAAAAGCACAGGAAGAAGCGCGCTTCAGTTCGGCAGAACGCAAATACCGGCTGGAAGTGGATAAGCTCGATGACCTTCTTGAGCAGATTGAATTTGCGACAATTAGAGCGGAACGACCGGGCCTGGTGGTTTATGGTGCATCTGATCAGAACTCCATGCGCTATCGTGGCAGCAGTTCCCAGGAAGCAGTGCAGGAAGGGGCTACTATTCGCGAAAGACAATCTATTCTTACCATTCCCGATATGCGGGAAATGGCGATTAAGGTGAATATTCATGAATCCGCTGTGCAGCGTGTTGCGGTGGGTCAGTCTGTAAGGGTGTCGGTTGACGCCTTTCCTGATGAGTCTCTCACGGGTGTTGTTACCAAGGTTGCCGTTGTCGCGGACTCTGCCAATGCATTTATGAATCCTGACCTAAAAGTCTACCCAACTACTATTAAGATCGATGGAACCCATGAGTGGCTCCGCCCTGGCATGAGCGCCGAGGTTGAGATATTGGTGCGGTCACTTAAAGATGTGGTCTATGTGCCGGTTCAGGCAGTGACTTATTACGATGACGAGCGCGTTGTATATCTGCCAAATGGTAATAACCCGATTCGTCGTGCGGTAGAGATAGGCACATTCTCTGATTCGTTTATAGAGATCGTCAGCGGGTTGCAGGAAGGGGACGATGTTTTATTGCTCCCGCCTCAACAGAATCTCGCTGATAGTAATGCTGGTTAGAATATTTTCTGCGTGTACTATTCCGGGCATGGGCTCTGATAGGAAATAATTCAGATAGAATTTTACAAACCCAGAAACCAACTATGCTTGAATCCGAAACACAGGGAAATATTGCTCAAAGGCCGGCTCAGAGTAAGTCTGTAGTCGCCAGCCTGGAAGATATTCGTAAGACTTATTATATGGGTGCGCTGGCTGTAGAGGTTTTGCATGGCATATCCTTGGAGTTCTTTGCAGGGGATTACATTAGCATCATGGGTCCTTCCGGATGTGGTAAATCTACTCTGATGAACATTCTTGGATGTCTGGATCAGCCAACTTCGGGGAAATACTTTCTCGGTACTCAGGACACATCACAGATGGAAGATGATGAGTTATCTTCCATTAGAGGTGCGCGTTTGGGATTTATCTTTCAATCCTATAACCTTATCCAGCAACTGAATGTTTTGGAAAATATAGAGATGCCGCTGTTTTATCAAGGTTACTCCGCAGCAGACAGCCATGAAATTGCTATGGGGCTAGCTGACAGGGTTGGTCTTGGCGACAGAGTAGACCATAAACCTTTCGAACTTTCCGGCGGTCAGCAACAACGGGTTGCCATCGCTAGAGCTTTGGCAGTCGATCCGTTGATTATTTTGGCAGATGAGCCTACCGGTAATCTGGATTCAAAATCAGGTGCCGAGATTCTCAACTTGTTCGATGAGCTGCACGCTCAGGGCAAGACTCTGATAATGGTGACTCACTCAGATGAGTTGGCAGAAAGGTCCCAGCGATGGGTTCGTCTGCGAGACGGACAGGTAGAGACTGATGAGCGAAATTAGTCTTGGCTCTTCATCAGCACCAGCGTCCCCGTTGTCATCGCATACGGCTGAAAGTCAGGGGCCAAATGGAGTGCATCACCAGTCGTCATTTAGCTATACCCGCTTCAAGAAAATTACTGAAGTAGGGCTTAAGAGTATTTACTCCCATGGTTTGCGCTCTTTGCTGACCGTGCTTGGTATTGTTATCGGAGTGGCGGCGGTGATCGCGATGCTGGCGGTAAGCGAAGGAGCCAGTTTTGAAGCTCAGCAGCAATTCAGAGATCTGGGGGCGAGCAATATTCTGCTCAAGAGTGTAAAGCCTGCTGAAGTGGAGGAGAGTAGCAACAGAGGCTTTGGTCCGCCTCAAGCAGCTGTTTACGGACTCACCAACTCCGATGTTACTACTATCAGGGATACCATACCCGGCATCTCCAATGTCATTGCTTCACGCATAGTAAAGAAAAATGTCTGGAACCTGGGCAACAGTATAAATTCAGATGTAGTTGGAACCTCAGTAGATTACCCTAGTTCCCGAAACTACAATTTGAGGGCGGGCCGCTTCTTTAGTGAGTCCGAAGTGCGGGATCATGCCAATGTTGTAGTGCTAAGTGACGAAGTGGCCAGTGCTCTTTTTCCTATCGATAATCCTATGGGTGGCTCCATAAAAATCGATAGTGATTATTATAATATTATCGGCATCATGGAGTCGGAAGGGTTTTCAAATCTTGGTCAGAACCAGGCTGGAAGCTCAAACTCTGCCCCCAGTAGAATCTATATTCCTTTTACTTCTTCAAAGAGCCGTTTTGGCGAAACTACTACCCGACAAACAAGTGGTGGAATGGAATCTGAAACAGTGGAACTTCACGAGGCTATTATTCAGGTAGAGAGTCAGCAGGCGGTGATCGAAGTAGGTGAGATTATCGAGCAGATTCTTCAGCGTCGACATAAGGATGTCGACTATACCATCGAAATTCCTCTTGCCCTGCTAAGACAGGCAGAGGAAAGCGCACTAAGAGATTCAATTGTAGCTGGAGCCATAGCGGGGATCTCCCTGTTGGTAGGGGGAATCGGCATCATGAATATCATGCTTGCCAGTGTGACCGAGCGAACCAGAGAGATTGGTATTCGTCGCGCATTGGGCGCCAAGAAAAAAGACATCATTACCCAGTTCTTGATCGAGGCGGTGATTCTTTCCGGAGTGGGTGGTCTTATCGGCGTGGTGTTGGGTGTTCTAATTCCATTCATCATCTCGGCTTTTTGGGGAATGACTACTATTGTCACTCCAGTTGCTCCAGTGCTGGCATTTTCGATTTCTGCACTTATCGGTGTAATATTCGGAATCTATCCATCAATGCGTGCAGCCGACATGGACCCTGTTGAAGCACTGCGGCACGAATAAATAACTAGTCAGAGCAAAAGAAAGAATAAAAAAACAGAAAAGAAGATAAAAACCAGTTTCCCCTCCAAGAGATGCGCCATGTTTCGAATTTCAACTTCATTAACGTCCACAGTTCTGGCATCACTACTGCTATTCACGATTATTGATCATACTTATGCAGCAGAGGAGCAATTACCTATCTGGCAGGACTACGATGAAAGCAGCGATCTGGAGTTGGCTGCACAACATTCCGATGAGTCCATGCGCTTTCAAGTGCTTAACTCAAAGGTAAGAGACAAGAATGAATTGTGGCAGGGGTTCAATCAGCAACTAGAGAATTTTTCTGCAGAGCTTTATCAATCTCTCAAGCCTCTTATTCTCGACAGGAGTGTCAGTCAGATTCAGCGCGCGGTTGCTGAGGGTCGTTTAAGCTATGAACAACTCACCAGTTTTTATATCTATCGTATTCGGGACATAGAAAGCGATAATGATAAATATCTGAATGCAGTAATTTCACTTAATCCCGATGCCATTAATCGAGCGAGGGAACTGGACGCCTTGCGCGCTAGTGATCAATTTGATTCCGCAAACCCGATGTTTGGTATCCCGGTATTGCTTAAAGACAATATTGGTTTTTCTGAGTTGCCCACTACCGCAGGCGCCGTGGCCCTGCAAGAAAACTACACTGAAAACTCCTTCGTTGCGCAGCGCCTGCTGGATAACGCTGCCATTATTCTAGGTAAAGCCAATTTAAGCGAGTGGGCCTATTTTTTCTGTAACGATTGTCCTTCGGGCTGGAGCGCTCTGGGAGGGCAGACCCTGAATCCCTACGGACGCTTTGCTCACGGAACCGGTGGCTCCAGTTCCGGCTCGGGAGCAGCCACCGCGGCAAATTACGCGACAGTTGCGGTGGGCTCCGAAACTTCCGGTTCCATATTGTCACCAGCCAGTTCTAATTCTCTTGTCGGTCTGAAACCAACGACCGGCACATTGAGTCGCACTGGAGTGGTGCCGATTTCCGCAACCCTGGATACCGCCGGGCCCATTACTCGAACGGTGGAAGAAGCAGTATTTCTATTCAATGCCATGGCGGGCTATGACGAAAATGATATGGCTATGCCGATGTTAAGCGATGATCTGAGTCTTGAGTATAGGCTGTCAGATTTAAACGGGATCAGGGCCGGAGTGATAAGCGATTTTGAAAATGATAGCCATTATCAACAGGCGGTATCCTTGCTTAGTCAAAACGGTGTATCAGTGTTCGCAGTGGATTTTTCGTCGCCGGACTTTGAGGATTTTCTGAATTTGCTTGGCGGGGAAATGGTCAGGGATCTTGCTCTCTATTTGTCCCAACATGCAGCTTCCACCGTGGAAATTACCTCTATCGATGACCTGCAGCAATTTAATCAGCAAGACCTTGAGTCGAGGGCACCTTATGGTCAGGATCTGGTGGATATGATGGCTGATTTGAATTTGCCCTCTGCAAGATTGCAGGAGATTGGTGATCAACTTCAGTCCTCCGCAAGGGATTTTCTTGAAGGCATATTTAGTGAAAGTAATCTGCAGGTATTACTGTCTGTTAATGCCAGCAATGCAGGAGTAGCGGCGCTGGCTAATTACCCGGCGCTCACAGTACCAATGGGCTATACGGAGGAAGGAGATCCTGTAGGGCTAACTTTTATAGCGCCTAGCTTCGAGGAGCAGGTGCTGGTGGACATAGCGGCTCAGTTTGAGCGCTTGAGTAATGCCCGGCGTATACCTGCACAGTATCAGTAGCGCACAGGGTAAATATCCTGCTATTCTCGAAGGATATTCGAAGGGGGGAGCCTTCTGATGAAATCTGATTCAAACCGACTTATTCAAACTTTAGCGGGATTGCTGGTGGCGATTCTGTGTTCCTCACTTGCTGTGGCTCAAACTGTCAGCAATGAACCTTCTGACTTGTTGGAAGATGATGTAGAGGCAGAACTTCTGACGAGCATCGATGAATACAAACAAGCTTTGTTGGGTCTGGGTGGTGTTTATAATCAGGTTACTACCGAGCTGAATCTGTCCCTGGCCGAGGTCTATATGGAGGCCGAACAGTATGGTCTGGCCATGGAGTCTTTTTCCGAAGCGCTTCAGTCTGTCCGTATCTCCAATGGCCTTTTCTCAGCAGAGCAGTTGCCGATTCTGGAGTTGTTTGCGGATGGAGCGATGGTAGCCGGGGGTTGGGAAGAAGTAGAAAGTAGTTTATTTTTGGCTTACTCCATTGCACAGAATCATTATGAGATTAATGATCCACGGTTTCTGGAAATCGCCACTCGTTACGCGAATTGGAAAGTAAGCGCTCAACAGAACAGGTTTTTGCCTGTGCGATTGGATAATCCGATAGAGGAATCTCTGAAAATTTATGGCCAACTCATTGATAATCTGGACTCGAGAGAGGAAGCCAACACCGAATTATTGATTGGACTGCTGGAGACAAAAGGACTGGCTCACTATTATTCAGCTTTGTATCTCGATGAGGCTGAGTTGGAAGAATTCAGTGGAGTGGGCAGTGAAGTAATTTCTCATCGTGTCTGCACGGTGAGGCCTCGTGTGGTTAACGGCCAGGTGACTTATATAACTGTTTGTAATGACCAGCTAATGCCAAACCCAGATTATTTTAGCAGCAGGAATAAGGCTCGATCACAACAGATGCAGGCAAACTTACGTGACATGCGGGAAAGCTATCAATGCATAGTGGATATTCTCCAGCAAAAATCGGAGCCGAATCCCATGGAAGTCGTTAGCGCTATGTTGAATCTGGGAGATATAAACCTGCTAGTGAGTGATGTGGATGAGGCGAATAAGATATATGCCACAGCTTACGAATTTTTGGAGGGTGAGAATGTTTCCCTGAGCTTAAGACAGCAATTGTTTCATCAGCCCCAAAAGGCTTTGGCTGGTGTTTTAGCCCTGTTTAATTCGGAAGATCCTGTCGAGCAGCCCGCTGCTACAGGCACTGTCACATTCAGCGTAAGCAGTGCAGGTGATCTTGCCAATGCCAGAATCTCTGGTACCGAGGCTGATCTTGAGGACGCGAATCGGTCAATGATTGTTAATAAACTACAGGCTTCATTTTATCGCCCTGCAATCGTGGACGGGCTGACTGTAGATAGTGAATTGAGTATTCCGGCCGCGGATCTCTGATCCCCAAAGCTACTATTCCCGGGCATGCAGAAAACCCTCACCCCGGGCCTCTTCCCTCCTGAAAAAATGATCTGGAACAATAGATTTTCTCTTATGTTCCTTATCTCTGTGTTAGTAGCTTTGGAAGTTCTCTCATCATGCTAGCATGATCGTAATATGTACTTTACGAGCATTCTCAGGGATCTTTACAGGTGGTCACAATGTGAAGAGCTACGCATGACACGCAGCTGGAATCGGGATTTTTTACTTCAGCTAATCTTCCCTCCTTCATCATTATTCGCACAATCTGACTCTTTTATTTCCGATGGCATATTCGCTGCCAATTTTAATTTGCGATACGAATCTGTCGAGCAGGATAATGCTCTTGAAGATGCCGTTGCGCTTACGCTGCGTTCCAGACTAACTCTTTCTAGTGGAGTGGTTTCCGGCTTTAGTGCTCTTGTTGAATTGGAAGATGTTCGCTCTATCGGCATCGATGATTACTCAGTCAGGCCCAGCGGATTCAATGTGGGTAGGTATTCGGTTATCGCTGACCCAGAAACCACTGAATTGGATCAAGGGTTTATTCAATACTCAGATGATAAATTCGCTGCCAAAGTTGGCCGGCAGGTAATTGTATTTGATAACCAGCGGTTCATCGGTCATGTAGGATGGTGGCAGGACAGGCAGACATTTGATGCGGCCAGTTTTGCATTCAGAGCTTCTGATAATTTGACTTTGAATTACAATTACATCGATAAGCGCAGGCGCATATTTGCGGAAGATGCGGATCTTGATTCAAGCGATCACCTTTTTCATGGAGACTACAAAGTTTTCTTGGGCGAAGATTCGCAGCTGACAATCGGCGGCTATGCCTACTTGCTTGAGCTGGACGACATGGCCAGTAACTCGCTAGACACTTACGGCTTCAGGCTGGTGGGCTCCAGTCGTCTGGATACCCTGCCTGTGAACTACATAGTTGAATACGCCACTCAGGAGTCCGAGACCGCGTTCGGCGATAACGAAGCCCAATATTTATTGCTTGAGGCAGGCGTTACGCTTGAAGGTATTAGATTGAGGGCAGGGCGAGAACAGCTAGGCTCGGATGATGGTGGCTATGGATTTTCCACGCCATTAGCCACACTTCATGCCCACAACGGTTGGGCTGATCTTTTCCTGGGCACTCCGGCGAGTGGGTTAATAGACCTGTACTTTGGCCTGGGCGGGAGCGCAGGTGGTGGCAACTGGTTGCTGACCTATCATGAGTTTGCAGCTGATGATCGGCCGTCATCGGCTGATGATTTTGGTAGTGAGCTGGACTTGCAGTATGTATATCCGCTTCCTGATTCCACCACGTTCGGTATTAAATACGCCCGACATAGCGGTGCAGATGGTTTGCCGGTCAAACCGGATACAGACAAATTCTGGATCTGGCTTAACTTCGGTTTCTAGCGCTCAATTAATAAACAGGCGAAAGATGAAGAGAAAATTTTCCGCCTGTTTATTATTCAAACTTTCGCCCATGTTTTATCCAATCTTTCGATTGAGCCAATCAATAATTACCCGGTTCACTTCTTCAGGTTTCTCCTGCTGGGTCCAGTGGCCGCTGTCCATCACCGTATACTTCTCAAGGTCGCTGATGAAATCTTCCATGCCGTCCGCAGATGAAGGTGGAAGAATCACGTCATGCTCTGCACCTATATAAAGACTCGGTGCCTCGATGCGATCTGTTGCGCTAGCCATAGCCGCACCCATGCGACCAACGGCCCGGTACCAGTTCAAGCCCTTGGTAAACCCAGTTGCCTCATAAGTCTGCGTGAAGTATTGCATAACGTCCTCAGGCAGAAAGGGATCTCCTGGTGGATCTTCCCTCTGAATCATCGACAGCAGATTCATCTGTCTTTCAGCTGAATCTTCGGGCAGTCTTCCGAAGGCATTCTTGTCCCAGATGCCACCGCGACTCAGAATAAAATTGAAGGTATGTCGGACATCGGCTTCCAGTATTGCTTCTGCAACTCCTGGCGTTTGAAAGGTGGCCACATAGTAATTGGGTGTCATGATAATTTGAGATGGCTCGCTGTTCTCCACAGGAGGAAGATTCGCGGGTCGGCCAGCTCCCGTGTTCAATCCGATAATACCGCTGCAACGGTCAGGGTGTAGCCGGGCCATTGACCATACTACAGCACCGCCCCAATCGTGACCGATGAAAACTGCTTTATCGATGCCTTTGGCGTCGAGCATACCGGCGAGGTCATCACAGAAGATCTTCATATCATATTGCATTGGGTCTTCCGGTCCGCCGGTGAGTCCAAAGCCGCGTTGATCGGGAGCCAATACATGGTAGCCGGCATTTGCCACGGCTTCTATCTGGTGTCTCCAGCTAAAAGCCAGTTCCGGCCAGCCGTGGCAGAAAACCACAGCGGGGCCTTCACCTTTTTCGTAGACCGCCATATTTATGCCATTGGTCTTCACAAAACTGTGGGGAGGCATCTTGGGGGCAGGGCGCACACCACTATTTGCTGTGGCGCATGAAGTGAGAGGCAGGCTAGCAACACCAAACCCGGTTATTGCGCTTTTTTGGAGAAAATTTCTGCGGCTTAGTTTCATTCAGTTCACCCGTTGTTATTAACTATGCAGTTGATACTGTAACTCAGTCAGGAGAATTAGCCCAGATGCCTTTATAGGCTATTTGTTGGCAAGGCTATCTGGTAGTCAGCTATCATATTTGTGGCAGCTAATCCTCCAGAATAGAAATACGGTACTTTCATCCTCACTTATCCATTCTTCGCAAGTGCTTTCTGTTTGGGCATTCTATAGGGGTGTGCGTTGCCGGGGGTTATTCATCAAAGCATCGACTCTGGGTGCAGTGCTTCCGCTAAAATCAGTTTAAAGGAAGCCTGACAAGCTGCCGGTAACATAGCGCTTACTAACATTCGGAGTTCTTTCATTATGATTCTCCGCGGTATGATTGGCTTCATTTTTTAACTGATTATTCTAACCAGCCTGGTGTACTTGTGAATAAACTTCTGCACGAAAAAAAGAGCAGGAGAAAAACTGGACAATAACGCGGAGCTAGGCAAGAGCTACCTAGACCGAAACCAAGTATTCAGGGTGTGTGTATCTCGGCAGAGAAGCCGGCTTCCAGCAATTTGTTGAGAATTTCCTTGCTCTGGGCGGCATCACAGGTTTCAACAGTTACAAATAAATCTGCTTCTTTAACAGGAACTGTAGCAAACATTCGCTGATGGGAAACTTCCAGAATATTACCGCCCAGAGCACCTATCATGGCTGACACCGCTGACAGAGTGCCGGGTAGATCGGAAATCTTGATCAGGTAACGAACGATTCGTCTCTTGCGAACAAGTCTGCGCATCAATACTGACGCCAGTATTCTGGAATCTATATTTGCTCCGCTAATTAGCACGGCTGTTTTGCAGCCGTTGAAGAGTTCCGGCTTAGCCACTACTGCAGCCAATGCTGCTGCTCCGGCTCCTTCAGCCACCGTTTTCTCAATGCTTATCAGCAAGTCGATGGCATCTTCGATTGCTTCTTCTTCCACAACCACGATGTCGTCCACCAGTTGTTCAATGACTTCCATAGTCAATTTGCCGGGAGTTTTTACTGCTATACCTTCGGCAACAGTTGAGCCTCCAGTATTGGCTTGCCGGCCATCACAAAGATTAGATGCCCCAGCGTAGTTGGCGACTTCAACACCAATTATTTTAATGTCTTTGTTAAGGGCTTTTGCTGCGATGGCGATACCGGAGATTAATCCACCTCCACCGATAGGAACAACTATGGCATCGAGATCAGGCTGAGCTGCGAGTAATTCGAGAGCGAGTGTTCCCTGACCCGCCATGATCTGTTCGTCATCATATGGATGAACGAAAAGAAGATGTTCTTTATCTGCAAGCTTGATAGCAAAAGCTGCCGCCTCATCAAGTGTAGAGCCCTCCAATATCACCTGTGCTTTAAAATTTCGAGTGTCTTCCACCTTTACATTAGGAGTGTTCTTCGGCATGACGATAGTTGCCGGAATTCCGAGTCGCTGTGCATGGTAGGCGATGGCCTTGGCGTGGTTGCCAGCAGACATGGCAATAACTCCAGCCTCGCGTTCCTTATCTGATAGCTGTAGCAATTTATTAAGTGCTCCCCGTTCCTTAAAAGAGGAAGTGAACTGAAGATTTTCAAATTTCAGATATATTCCAGCCCCCAAGATGCTTGATAGCGTTCTGGATTTTTCGAAGCGGGTATTCACGATTGAATCTTCAATTCGCGTTGCCGCTGCCTCTATATCTTCCAATGAAATAGTCATGGTCTAGCTTGGTATGGCTCTGATCTTGAGAATTTGGCGATTCTACTCTCTTAAATGCTTCGGGCAAGCGAATGCCGCAATTCATTTCATCGGAAATTACCGTACAATTAGGCTTTACTCATGTTGTCAGGCTCCGTGCTGTCCAGTCTGCGATTCAATTGAAAATATCTCTTAATAGAACAGGCTGATATAAATATGAACGAACAACCGGAAGAAGCTTTGCTGGCAGGGGTAAAAGTTATCGAGCTGGCTTCAATGGTCTTTGCGCCTTCTGCATGCGTGGTCATGGCAGACTTCGGTGCCGATGTAATCAAGGTAGAACCTATGGAGACCGGGGACCTGAACCGGCATTGGCATAGAATTCCAGGGCTGCCGGTTTCGGATATGGCTTATCCATTTCAGATGGATAACCGCAATAAGAGAAGTGTTGCCTTGAACCTTAAGAC
>Ga0315321_10000640_pt1 | contig 26330 bp, 17 predicted proteins | sample M180m21515metaG_FD_203464 | JGI IMG/M metagenome (GOLD analysis project Ga0315321, IMG submission 203464) | Ammonia-oxidizing marine archaeal communities from Monterey Bay, California, United States - M1 80m 21515 | ecosystem: Environmental > Aquatic > Marine > Intertidal zone | place: USA...
GACCCTGTGCCTTCATGGACGTCTTCGCCCCCGACACGGTCTTCAGCTCGATCGACCGCAAGGGACGCTATGCCTATGCCAACCAGCCCTTCATCGCCCAATGGAACCTCGCCCGTCTGGCCGAGAGTCTCCTGCCCCTGATGCATGCCGAAAGGGAAGACGCGATTGGCATGGCCGAGGATTCCTTGAACGCATTCGAGCAGGTTTACAAAACCAAATGGCTCTCCATGATGGGAACCAAGCTCGGCCTTGCCGAAACAAAGAAGGAGGATGAAAGCTTGATCACCGATCTGCTCGATTGGATGCATGAGAACGGATCCGACTACACCAATACCTTCCGTGACCTGAGCCAAGAAGAACTTCCCGACGGAGAACTCTATGCCACCGAAAGCTTCCAGACCTGGCATGCCCGCTGGCAAGCGCGTCTCGGGGAAGAAGACCTGGACTCCTCCCTCGCCCTCAGAAAATCCGTCAACCCGGCTGTCATCCCCCGCAACCACAAGGTCGAGGAAACCCTGCAAGCTGGCGAGGAAGGTAACCACAAGCCCTTTCACGATCTCCTGAAGGCTCTTGAGAACCCATACGAAGACGGGGATCACCTCAAACCCTACCAGGCTCCCCCGAAACCGGAGGAAAAAGTCCTCCAAACCTTTTGCGGAACCTAGGGGGAAAAGTTTCCGACTCATGAAACTTTTTCCGTTACCTAGCCTCTGTCTTTTCTTGGTTGTCGAAAGCCTGTTTGCAGCCGAGGAAAAACGGTACGCCTTTATCGTTTGCGGAGATCCGCAATACCATGCCGAGAAATCGGCCACACCAAAAACCCTCGATCCGTACTCGGAAGAAGCCATGGAACGATTCATTCGCCTGGCCAGTTCCTTAGCCGGCAAGGAAATCCCCGCTTCCCTTGGTGGAGGGAAAGTGGCGAACGATCTTCTCGGAATGATCGTTACCGGGGACCTGATCGACAGCGCTGATAAAAACGGCGGGGCCTACCCAGCCATGCAACGTTTCGAATGGAAACGCTACAAGGCGGACTTCGGATTGACCGGTAAGGACGGGCGACTCCCCTACCCGGTCTACGAGCTCCATGGCAACCATGACGGTCCGCAAGGGGACACCTTTATCATCGAGGACATCATCGCGAGGAACAAGAAACGGCCCGGTCTGACCAAGATCTCCGAAAACGGCCTGCACTATTCCTGGGATTGGGGACCCTTGCACCTGGTGAACCTCGGAATGTTCGCGGGAGCAGGGGACAAGCGCAGAAAGGATCATCATTACGCACCCCGCTCGAGCCTCGAGTTCCTCGAGAAAGATCTCAAAGAAACAATCGGATCCTCGGGCAGACCGATCGTCCTGTCCTTTCATCTTCATCCGTTCGGTCCGCACTTCGACTGGCCCGAGGAAGACTTGGCCGCCTTTTGGGCGCTGATCGAACGATACAACGTGGTCGCCCTCTTTCACGGGCATACCCATGGATCTCCACCCACCCGGACAAGATGGAACGGCAAGGAATTCGATCGGAACCTGAAGCAAGGAGTTTGGGTATTCAACCCCGACGATGCGGGAGCGGCCAAGACGAACACAAGGAATCCAGCCGAAGGGGTCGGTCTGCGCCACGGGTTTCTTTACCTCGAAGTGATCGACCGAGCAGGTAAGGCCGATGATGAAATGATCGTGCTCACCTATGCATCCAAGGACAATTGGAAGACCCACCAATGGGATAAACGCTGGGCTGTGAAGATCACCATCCCGAAATAACCGGCCCGCTCCCCCACCCCAAGCTTGACCGAGTTCGTCCAAGCGGTAGGGTCGAAGGAATCATGTTCATCGGAATTGCCGGAATCATCGGGGCGGGAAAATCCACCCTTTCCCAACAACTTGCCGACCACCTTGGCTACGACGCCTTCAACGAGCCTGTGGACGACAACCCCTACCTGTCCGACTTCTACGCCGACATGAACCGCTGGAGTGCCATGATGCAGCTCCACCTGCTCTTCCGACGCTTCGAACAGCACCAGCGCATCGTGTGGAACAAGGAGAAGGGTGCGGTCCAGGACCGGACCATTTACGAGGACACGATCTTCGCCCGCATGCTCCACGAGGCGGGCTTCATCGACCAGCGCGACTACGAGACCTACGTCGGACACTTCAACGTCATGAAGCGCTTCCTCGTCTACCCCGATGTCCTGATCTATTTACGGGTCACCCCCGAGGTCTCCATGCAAAGGATTAAGGAGCGCGGACGGGATGCGGAGGGCGGGATCACCCTCGACTACATGGAAAAACTACACCAGGGATACGAAATCTTCATTGCCGAGATGGACCATTATACGCGCGTCCTCACGCTCGATTGGAACGAGTATAAGGAACCCGAAGAAGTGGCCCGATTGGTAAAGGAAAAAGCGGACGAGAACCGCGAATTCCTCCGCGACCTGAAGCGGATCTAGGATCGCTTAGGAATTCGCGTCGAACTGAATCCTTCAGGGAATCCGGGAGCTATTTATTGGAAACGGGCTTGGCATTGGTTTCGGGAAACCATTTGGCAAGGCGTTTCTTGACCGGATCTAATTCGGGCTGGTTGGCCAGGTTGTTGAATTCATCCGGATCAGTCTTGTGGTCGTAGACTTGTTCCGCGCCGTTGGGATGGAGTATGTAACGGTAGCGCTGTCCTCGGGCGGAGTGATTGCCTTTGCCCCAGGTGGTGATGGCCGGGCGGTCCCATTTAGCCTTGGGGTCGCGAAGAAGCGGAACCAGGCTCACGCCGTCCAGATCATCCCGCTTGGGTAGTTTGCATAGCTCGTTGAGGGTAGGATAGAGATCCAGCAGGCTGACCGGGCGGTCGCAGACGCTTCCCGCCTTGGTGACTCCGGGAGCGACGATGAGAAAAGGAACCCGGGTGGATTCCTCGAAGAGGGTGAATTTTTCCCACTGTTGCTTTTCGCCAATGTGCATTCCATGGTCGGACCATAGGGTAATGATTGTGTTCTTGGCTTGCGGACTTTGGTCGAGCGCATCGAGCAGACGCCCGACTTGGGCATCCGCATAACTGATAGAGGCGAGGTAACCGCGCACGGCCCCACCCCACTCGTCGTTTTCGATCATCCACTTGTGCCATTGCTTGCGTATGCCTGCATGCCCGCGGGGAGGCACGTCGTCGAGGTCGTCCTTCTTGATCTTGGGCAGGAAGACGTCTTTCTTGGGATAGAGATCGAAGTACTTGGATGGAGCGTACCAGGGAATGTGCGGACGAAATATACCCACCGCGTGAAAGAAAGGTTGCTTGCCTTTCTTGGCCAATTCAGCGGCGGCCCAGTCCACCACCTGGTAATCAGCGGTGCCGGACTCGGCCTGATGGTCCGGTCCCCAGTCGAAGAAAGCGGGGGGTCGGCCCTTCTTGTCTTTGCCCACCGCGAGGGGCTTGGAATATAGGTATCCGTTGGAGGCCCGCTTGGCTTCGGTTGGCTTGGGCCACTGTGGATCGGGCATGGGGTTGGTGGCGGATGGCCAGTAGGCGTCCCATAGCTTGGCCTCGTTTTGTTGCTTGCCATAGCTATCGTTGATCCAGGAGAGGGCGTGAAAGATCTTCCCCCCCCCGATCGCCCGGTAACCGTTGGCCCGGAAATGCTCGGGGAGGGTGACCGCATCTGCCAAGTGCGGGCTACGCCGCCAGTCCTGTCCATTGTTGTAGACTCCCGAGGAGGAAGGAGCTACCCCGGTCATGACCGCAACCCGGGAAGGATTGCAGGCGGGAGCGGAGCAGTGGGCATTGGTGAACAAGGTGCCACGGGCCGCCAAGCGGTCGAGGTTAGGAGTATGAACTCCTTTTCTTCCTCCAAGGCAATTGACCCAATCGTTCAGGTCGTCCACCGCAATAAAGAGCACGTTGGGAGATGGCTCCTTTGCATTAAGGCAACACACTACCAAAGCAAGGAGGACGGGAATGAACGTTTTATTCATGGATTGGAAAGGTTGGGGTTAAGGGTGCTTCGGTCGACAAAAGAAGCTGGGGCATGATTTCGCAAGGAAAAGAAGGTACCGGGTTAAAGATCGAGTAAACTTCTTCTCGCGCTTGACCAGATAAACTTGATCGGTAGGGTCAGTTGGATGAAATCCCTCTCCTTGATCCTTGCCTTGACCGCTCTTTCCCTAAGCGCGGCCAAACGCCCGAACATCTTGTTCATCTTCACCGACGACCATGCCTATCAGGCGGTCGGAGCCTACGACTCCTGGCTCAAGGAACACTGCCCTACCCCGAACATCGATTCCCTAGCCCGTGACGGCATGCTGTTCGAGCAGTGCTACGTGACCAACTCGATCTGCGGACCGATGCGGGCCGCCATTCAGACCGGCAAGTATTCCCATGCCAACGGTTTCCTCGTGAACGGAAACAAGTTCGACGGTACCCAACAAACCTTCCCCAAACTTCTGCGCAAGGCGGGCTACACAACGGCAGTAGTCGGCAAGTGGCACTTGGGCACGCATATGTCCCCCCAAGGATACGACTATTCGGAAGTCCTGATCGGACAAGGGCCCTACTACAACCCGCCCATGCGCAAAGATGCGGATGGGGACGGCAAGCACGATGAGGTCATCAAGCACGTCGGTTACACGACGGATATCATCACCGACCTCGCCCTGGACTGGATGAAAAACAAGCGGGACAAGGAAAAGCCTTTCATGCTCATGTTCCAGCACAAGGCCCCTCATCGCAACTGGCAACCTGCGCCCAAGTACCTCAACAAGTACGATGACGTCACCCTGCCCGAACCCGACACCCTGTTCGATGACTACAAGGGCCGTACCCTGGCCGCCTATCAGCAGGACATGACTATTGCCGAGACCATGACCAAGGGGGATCTCAAGCTGAGTGCCCCCGGCAACCTCACGCCTGAACAAAGAAAACTCTGGAACGCGGCTTACGATCCGAAGAACGAGGCCCTCGCGAAGGCCAACCTGACGGGCAAGGACTTGGTCCGCTGGAAATACCAGCGCTATGTGAAGGACTATCTGCGCTGCATCGCCTCGGTGGACGACGGGATCGGACGGATGCTCGGCTACCTCAAGGAAGCGGGCTTGGACAAGGACACCATCGTGATTTACTGCTCGGACCAAGGATTCTACCTAGGTGAACACGGCTGGTTCGACAAGCGCTGGATGTACGAGGAATCCTTGCGCACGCCCATGCTCGTTCGCTGGCCCGGGGTGATCAAACCGGGCAGCCGGAACGGCGACATCGTATCCCCGATCGACTTTGCCGGGACCTTTTGCGAAGTGGCGGGCATCGACGTTCCCGACGATCTGCATGGGCGATCCCTCGTTCCCGTCCTCAAGGGCAAGACCCCCAAGGACTGGCGCAAGAGCTTTTATTACCATTACTACGAATACCCGGGCTGGCACTACGTCCGTCGCCACTACGGAGTAGCTGACGGTCGGTACAAGCTGATTCATTTCTATGAAAAGGACGTCAACCAGTGGGAACTGTTCGATCTGAAGTCCGACCCATCGGAGATGAAGAGCGTCTATGGGCAACCCGGAATGGCCAAGGTGCAAAAAAGGCTGACCAAACAACTGGCCATGCATCGCAAGCAGCTCGAAGTACCCAAGGAAGACCCGCCCCACTCGATCGTCAACCGCCTCCCTCCGCGCAACCGCAAACCAACTACCCCCAAGTAAATCTCACTCCGAACTGGGCTTTCGATGCTTCCCGCCCGTAGGGCCGCAGAACGGTTTACAATTTGGCCACGTCCACTCCGTCCAACCAAGCGGACACTTTTTCCACGATCGATTCCAGGCAGCCTTCCTCGAACGGTGATTGCAGTTCAGCCAGTTTGATCAATCCGGTGAAGGGCAAGCTCCCTCCTGCCTGACACAGTTTGTCGTAACTTTCCCAAGTCTTCACGGGGTCCTCCTCGTTCCTTATCCAGTACTGGAAGGCGCAGGTCTGAGCCAACGTGTAATCGACGTAATAAAAAGGGCATTGGTAAATATGCTGTTGGGCCTGCCAAAACCCTCCGGAGTTGGGAAATGCAAAGTCATCGTAATCTCGATCGGGAAGATAGATGGACTCAAGTTCGAGCCATTGCTCCTTGCGCTCCTTTGGCGTGGCGTCGGGATGCTCGAACACCCAGTGCTGAAAGTGATCCACGCAGGCCCCGTAGGGCAGAAAGGAAAGAATGCCTGCAAGATGCTTGTACTTGAATCGTTCCGCCCCCTCGCCGAAAAATTTATCCATCCAAGGCCAAGCCATCAACTCCATGCTCATGGAATGGATCTCCGCGGCCTCGGCGGTAGGCCAAAGATAACCGATCAAAGGTTGATTCCTGCTGGCATAGCTTTGATAGGCGTGACCGGCTTCGTGGGTCAAGACCAGCACGTCTTGGTCGGTCGCATTGAAATTGGAAAATATATAAGGCCGCTTGTAGGAGGGAAAACTCGTGCAAAACCCGCCCGGCATCTTCCCTTCTCGATTAACCAAATCCAGCAATTCCTCGTCCACCATGAGGTCGAAGAACTTGCCGATGTCCGGAGACAATTGATGATACATTTGCTGAGCGACCGCCACCATTTCATCAGGTGTTACCTTGGGCTTGGGATCTCCCTCCTTGAAGTTGATCACGTCGTAGAAGTAAAGATGGTCCAAACCAAGGATTCCCTTCTTTTGTTCCAGTAGCTTTTGAACGACCGGAACCACGCTTTCGACAATTTGCCGGCGGTACCTCGCGACTTCTTCGGGGCCGTAATCCGAACGCCCCATGCGCAGGTAGGCCAACTCGATGAAATTCTCGTAGCCAAGAGTCGTGGCCATTCGATGACGGAGCTTCACCAACTTGTCATAGAGGTCATCGAAGGCTTCCCCGTTTTCTTCGTACCATTTGAATTTTGCCCCGTAAGATTCCTTCCTGATCGCCCGGTCCTTGTGGTTGTGGAAGGGCCCCAAACCGGACAGGTTGTAGGTCGATCCGTGAAATTCTATTTTGGCCCCGGCAAGCAACTCGGTGTATTCCCTTTTCAAATCCGTTTCCTGACGCAACATGTCCATGATTTTGGGATCGAAAATCTTCAAACTCATTTCGATTTGCTTCAGGTAGGTATCCCCCAATTCCCTTCCGAGTTCCGACTTGAAGCGGGAGGCATCGACGGCCTTCCCCCATCGGTTGTTGATTTCCGCCATATTCGGGCCGATCGAATCGTAATATTCCTTCTCTGCCTTGGCATCTTCATCGCGGACGTTCCGATTGAAATTCAAATTGGCAATGGACGCATAGGAAGAGTATTTTCTGGATGATTCGTCCATTTCCTTGATGACGACAATCTGATCTTCGGCAGACTGGGCATCATTGAAACGCCGCAACCGTTCTTCGAGCAGTTTTTTCTGCTCATCGACTGAAACTCGTTCGTAGTGAAATTCGCTGTACTTCATGTTGGGACTGTCTTGGCCAAGAATAATGGTTTCATTCAAGGAACGTTTTTTATATCGGTTTGTAAAGCGATTGATGGTTGCCTCCATTGAAGTGCCGCACATTCCTTAGAAAACCGATAAAAACTATCTTTGTGAATATCGTTGGGTTTCCTTTTCCGCTTAATTACTTAGGAATTAACTTCCCGTCATGAAATCGACTTACAGTATCAGCAAGAGAAAACCCAAAGGCAAACCTCCGAAAACCCTTGCCCGTTGGGCATTCGGTTTTGCCGTCGCCCTCCTCGCAATCCCGATATTCGGCACTGGCGAGGTCCATGCCGCCAGGGTATACAAGGAACGGATTGTTCCGAATTGGTCGGATGACGGTTCCCACCTGTGGTACCGAAACGATCTGGCCAAGGGAGCGAAGGAATACATTCTGATCGACTTGCAAAAAGGAACCCGGGAATCCGCCTTCGATCAGGACAAACTCGCCGAGACCCTGATTGAAAATGGCCTCAAGGGCGTGCAGGCGGACCGCTTGCCGATCGATCGATTGCAATTCGACCTATCCAAAAACCAGGCATTCTTCCGGGCCAAAGGAAAGTCTTTCGCATGGGATCGGAAGACCAATCAATTGAAGGGGGCCAAGCCTCCCGAAAGCGGGGAGAAACCGGAAGAGAAAAAGAAAGGCGAGGAAAAACCCAAGGCTTACCGGCCAAGCCGCAAACTTTCCCCCGATGGGAAATGGAAGGCCTTCGTCAAAGACCATAACCTGTTCGTGAAACCAGCAGAGGAAGGCGAAGAAATCCAACTGAGCAAGGACGGCAAGAAGGGGTATGAATACAAGGAGGCTTTCTGGGCACCAAATTCCAACCACCTGGTTTCCTTCCGGGTAAAGCCGGGAGAAATCAGTGAGGTTCACCTCGTTGAATCCTCTCCCAAAGGAGGAGGACCGGCCAAGCTTCATACCCGCAAGTACGCCCTGCCCGGCGATCCGTTCACGACCTTCGAATTGAACTGGTTCGACCTCTCCACAAAGCGTCAGGTCAAACCCAAGGTCGGCCTGATCGACTTCCGGGGTCCCCGCTTGCGCTGGACGCCTGACGGTCAAAAGTTCCATTACCTGAAGATCGACCGCGGACACCAAAGGCTGCGCGTAATCGAGTTCGATACTTTCACGGGCAAGCACCGCAACGTCATTGACGAGGTCTCCAAGACCTTCATCTGGACGGAGCACCCGAAGGACCTCGGCGTCCCCCTCGTGAATTGGATGACCAAATCCGAGGAAATCATCTACCTGTCGGAAAAGGACGGGTGGCGCCACCTCTACCTGATCGACGTCCTTACCGGCAAGATCACCAACCCGATCACCAAGGGCGAATACGTGGTGCGCTACGTCGACCGCATAGACGAGGAAAAGAGGCAGGTCTGGTTTCGGGCCTCCGGACGCAACCGGAGACAGGATCCCTACCTCATGCATTACTACCGGGTAAACTTCGACGGGACAGGGTTGACCGCGTTGACCAAGGGAAACGGCTGGCACAAAATCGTCTATTCCCCCGACCGAAAGTTCATCATCGATTCCTATTCACGGGTCGACTTGCCCCCTGTTCACGAACTGCGCTGGGTGTCCGACGGAAAGCTCGTCTGCAAACTCGAGCGAGCGGACGTGAGCGAACTCAAAGCCGAGGGGTGGAAACCGCCCGAGGTTTTCAAGGCCAAGGGCAGGGATGGGAAGACGGATATTTGGGGTATCGTTTGCCGGCCGACCGACTTCGATCCGAAAAAGAAATACCCGGTATTGGAAAGCATGTATGCGGGCCCGCACGATTCCTATGTCCCCAAACAGTTCAGCTCGGGACGGCCCTTCTCGACATGGACGGACATGGGATTCGTGGTGGTCAAGATGGATGGGATGGGAACGGCCAACCGCTCAAAGGCTTTTCACGACATCTGTTGGCAAAACCTCAAGGACGCGGGCTTTCCCGACCGGATCCTCTGGCACAAGGCATTCGCTGAGAACAATCCATGGTACGACCTCACCCGGGTCGGGATCTACGGAGGCTCGGCGGGCGGGCAAAGCTCGACCGGCGCACTGCTCTTCCACCCCGAGTTCTACAAGGTTGCGGTTTCCTCCTGCGGATGCCACGACAACCGGATGGACAAGGCATCCTGGAACGAGCAATGGATGGGGTACCCGGTGGGTCCACACTATGCGGAGTCTTCAAACGTCGACAATGCCCACCGCTTGAAAGGCAAGCTCATGCTGATCGTGGGAGAGCTGGACAAAAACGTCCCCCCCGAATCGACCTACCGACTAGTGGACGCCCTGGTCAGGGAAAACAAGGATTTCGAATTCGTGCTCATCCCGGGGGGCGGACATGGGGATGGTGGGAGACACGGGGATCGGCGACGGAAGGATTTTTTCAGGGAGCACCTGCTGGGTATCGAGCCACCCGAGTACAATTCGGAACCCTGACTTGCCATACCAAGGGATTCGTTTTCCATTGAGTCTCTTCGTTCTCTGACTCAATTTCCTTGATTCAGCGACCTGCTCAAGTAGTAACTTATTTGGTGAGCGACATAGGAGAATGTAAAAAATGTGGAGCGAGCATTACGAGGAGCACCACGTTTTGCAGGTCCTGCAACACGGTTTTCCCCGAGTTTGTCGAAATTTCCGAGGAAGGTTCCCAGGAGGAACAACCCAAGAAAACCAAGGCTCCCGAATACCAGGACTTGACCTACTCCTCGCCCGGCTATTCCACGGAGGAAGAGAATGCTAAGCCGAAAGAACGTCCAACGAAAACGGAACCGGCAGAGCCAACGCCAGAGCCTGAACCGGAACCGAAGGAACTCGAACCAACCACCGAACCCGAATCACCGAAAGCGGAGAAAACCGAACCCGCTCCGTCCCACGAAACACAGACCACCCCGAACCCCCAACCCCGGAACGAACCGATCAAGGCAGTGGACAGGAAAGACAGGCCGAAGGAACGGGCGGCAGGAAAGAAGTCGACCATCGGAGAATTCGCCGTCTTTCAGGACCCCAAACTTCCTCAACCCGGAACCAATGTCAGACTGAATGAATCCGGTAAGAAATTTTTCTCCAGCGCCGAGATCATTGCCGAGCTTGCCTCCGAGACAAGCAGATCGGCGGAGGAAGTGGCAGGAGTGGTCGATGGCTTTTGGGATTACGTTGCAAACGTCAGGCAACACTACAAGGAAGGCGTCAAGCACCACTTCCTGACCATTCCGCACTTTGGGACTTTTCGTTTCCGATTCAAATGGAAGAAGGGAAAGTTTCGCCCCAAGCTTACCTTCAAGTCCTCGACCACTGTCTCGGCCAAGGCGAACCGCAGAACCTATTCCTCGAAATGGGCGGATCAATGGTCGGGCAATTTGGAGGGCCTTTCCGTGAGAAGAAAAATTTCCGTCTATATCGCGGAACGTTCCGGTCTCCCCCTCCGCCAGTCGGACATGATCTTCAATCGGCTTCTGAGAACCACGCGCGAACTGTGCGAAGGAGGCGGAAGGATTCACTGGGCCCACCGAGGAACGATGGGAACCTTTCGGGTCACGGACAGAAAGGAGCGCCCCGGCAGAAACATGCAAACCGGGCAAAAAATCACCGTGCGGACAGGGAGGGATTCCATCACCGGAGAAAGAATCCCTGCAGAAGGAAACGAACACTTCTCCTTCTCCGCAACTGAAGGATTCAAGGAAAGGCTCAAGGTTCCCGACATGCCTAACGTACCAAGGAAGGCGACGCCTACCAGTTACAATCCATTCTCATCGAGTCAGCAAACGGGCAAACAGGCAAAGGGTTGCTCCGGTTGCTTGGGGTGGGGATGCTTGATTATTGTCGTATTCGGTTTCGCGATTTTTGCAATCGCCATCTTTTCCGAACTTGCCGAAGACAGGGAGGCAGAGGAAGGTGAGGTAGAGGAGGCAGGGGAGGCAATTGATACTTTTTCTCTCCGAGCCCACAGGCTCGACAATGAAAACAACGTATCCTTGCGACCCTCACCCCGAACTAACAAGAGAGCGAAAATCATTTTCGAAAACCAAATGAATTCCGAAGTTTTGGTCCATTTGGTCGACTCCAAGGGAAATCTCCGGTACAGTTTCGGGCTCTCAAGAAACGAGTCAGACCTACGGGACACTTACAACGGGCATACTTGGCTGGTTACCGATTTGGAATTGTCTCCCCTGATGTATTTCATTGCGGAACAAAGGGACCACAATGATATCGGACTCGCTGAAATCAAACCGGGGCAGCGGAGCAGGTAGCAAATGCCAGATACGGCAACCAACTGCTCGACGCTACCCGGACTGGCTCGGCTTTTGGGCATGAACGAGGACAGGCTCACCCAACTGGCCGGAGAGGCGGAGAAACTTTATGAACGCTTTCCCCTCAAGACAAGAAGACGGCGCCCCCGTTGGATCGAGGCCCCGAAGCCTTTTCTCAAACTCGTTCAGCGCAGGTTGCTCGACCGCTTGCTCTACGAAGTCCCGCCCCATTCCGCCGCTCATGGTTTCTACCCCGAGCTTTCCATTGTCACGAATGCCCAAACCCATGTCCGTTCGGATTGGGTGATCTCCTTTGATCTCAAGGATTTCTTTCCCACTACGGATGCCGGAAAAGTCAAACAGGTCTTGAGCAAATACTACGCCCTCGAGGGAAAGACACTCGACACCATCCTCCGCTTGACCTGTCGGGGAGGTTCCCTCCCTCAAGGGGCTCCGACCAGCCCGCACCTCGCGAACCTCGCCTTTTTCGACGGTGATGAGCTCCTCACTGAATTGGCTTCGAAATACAATCTCTCTTACACCAGGTATGCGGACGACATGACTTTTTCGGGTAATGAATTACCGCCCGAATTCGACGATCAAGTCCGGCAAATCGTTCATCTGGCTGGCTACCGGTTGGCTGGGGAAAAGACCAAGCGCATGGGGAGGCACCAATGCCAAAAGGTTACCGGGTTGGTGGTCAACGAGGGAGTGAGGTTGCCCCGCAACCAAAGAAGACGGTTGCGGGCCATCCGTCGGGATATCGAGACAAAGGGCATCGAGAGCGCCCTCGCCCGGGGTGGGTTCGATTCCTTTTGCGAATTAAAGGGCCACTTGGCCTTCGAGCGGATGGTAGGCGAAGGAAACCAAGCGTCGCGGGGTTTCCAAAACCTACGTCCGAAGAACGGGTGGGCAGGCCAACCGCCAAAGTAACGATTCAGTCTTGACTGGAGCGTTACGGGTTGAGCCGTTATAGGAAACGTATGACTTGTCATACGTTTCCTTTGCCCTCCCGTTCGGAGGAGACAATCGGCTGACCGCGGCGGTACGCCGCAGCAAACGCCCGACTCCGAATTGGAATCGACTGTATAGACTGTAGGCTAGGTCCGTTGAAAACCCCACGACGCTGACAATGTCTCCCCAGCTTATGCCAAAAGTCAAGCAGGGTTTCGCAAAACCTTGACATGACCCCATCCGCTTAATGGATTGAGCAATGGACTCATCGGAACACCGGAACTACTTGCATGATCTCTCGTTGAGGCTGGTCAGGCTTTCCGGGAACGAGCGCATCCGCAAGCGGATCCGTGGGGCGGGTGGCGGAGACGCTTTCAACGTCCTCGATGAAGTTCCGCAGTTCACTCTGGATCATCTTTTGGCAGGCAAAACCCTGGGACTCATCCCCTACCCGAATATCGAGGATGTCCTACAGGACGAAAAGACCAAGGAATTCGAGGATGCATTCCACGACTTGCGGGAACGGGAAGGCCGGGAATTCGACTCTCTCGATGAGGAAGAGGAAAGGGAATTAAAAGATCGGGTACGGGAAGTCCTTGGACTCCCACCGATCGAAGAAATCCTCCCCGACCATTCCATAGATTTGCCCAGAACCCCAACGGGCGAAGATCAACCGGAAAGAAAGCATGTCGATCGCCACCTGCAAACGGATATCCCCGAAGACAGCTTCGGGAGCACCCTTTCCCGAATTGAGAAACGCAGGCTGGTATTCGAGCGGGAAAAAGGGCTGATGACTTTTTACCTGGCCATCGGATTCCTCGAATGGACAAGACAAAAGCCCAATTCGAAAGATTTCTATCACTTCAATTCTCCGCTCCTTCTCCTGCCCTTGCACTTCGACCTCAGTTCAACCTCTGCGAAAATCGCCCAGATGGGGGGAGATATCCGGCTGAACGAGGACCTGTTTCATGCCCTCAAGGAAGTAACCGGAGAGAAAGCTCCCGAGTTGCCCGAAGAGGAGGAGGAAGAGGGAGATGGGTTGGACATTGATGCCTACCTCGATCTTTTCGAGACCTTCGTCACGGAAAACGGACGCCCCGAATGGAAACTGCGCAGGCGGATGGTCATCGGCATCTTCAAGTCAACCGGTATCCCCCCCTCCGAGTTACTCCCCGAACGCTTCACGGACGAAAGCATTGAACGCATGGGATCCTGGGTCTTGGGAGAGGATGCAGTCCAGGAAAGACTGAGCCTGCGGGACGTTGACAGCGAGAAGAATTCGGAACTCGCCCCCGCATTCGCGCTACCCGTCGACAGTTCGCAACACTCCGCCGTTCTGGACGTGGCGGAAGGGATGAACTTGGTCATCGAGGGACCGCCCGGAACGGGCAAGTCACAAACGATCGTCAACCTGATCGCCGGCGCCATCAACCAAAACAAGAAAGTCTTGTTTCTAGCTCAGAAGACGGCCGCCCTGGAAGTGGTTCGTCACCGCTTGCAAAAGGTCGGACTGGGAGACAAATGCCTGGCGATCCATTCCGACTATTGCTCCAAGACGGAAATTTTCGAGGAGGTAGGCAAGCGCATTGCCATCGAGGCCGCGGACAAGCCGATCCGCAAGGAATTCGCTCGCCTGAGCAAGCGCCGGGACAAATGCATTGCCAAACTAAACCGGTACTCCACCCTTCTCGGGATTAAACTGGGAACGACCGATGGGGCGACTGAGGACGACGATCTATTCACAGCCTACGAGGCTGTGAACGAACACTCCATGCTCTCCCACATCCCCAATCACTTAAAGGAGAACTTTTCCATACCCGCTCAAGTGGGGAAGAGCTTGCTGGTAGAATTGCGCAAGGGTTGCGAACCGATTGAAACCCTCGCCCACAAGCTCGGTCTCGAGATTCCGGTGAAGCTCAATTTTCTCAGGCGCTCCAGACCGTTTTCCCCCTTTGAGTTGGATGAATTCGACACCATCATTCACAACGGACTTGCCCTGATCGAACCCTTTGGCGCCGAAACTCTCGATGCCAACTCGGAATCCATCGCAACCGAGCTGGAAAAAAAGAATGCACTGCTTGAAAAACGCGTGAAGCTTGATGAGATCGAGGATCAACTGGAAAAGGATTACAAAAATCATGACCATTTGGCATCGGATGAATTGACCGAGCTTATCAAAACCCTTTGGCAGGCAAACTTCCTGACCGCCTTCCTTTGGCCAAGCTTCCGCCGAGCCAAGAACGAAACAAAGGCACTGGTCAGTAACCCTGACGTCAGTTTCTCAAAACTTCGCGAAATGGCGGAGAATCTCAAGGAAATCCTCAAGGAAGGCGAGGAATTGAAGGAGCGACTAAAGGAAGGCGGAGAGGAACACTCGACTACGGAAGGACTGACCGCGGAAACGAAGCGACTGATTGACTTGTCCGAGCGGTTGAACAAAGCCGCCGGGATATTGAAGGACGAGGACTGCTTGCTCGAGGAACCGATCAGCGCGAACGACCTCAAGACCAAGCTTGATCACCTGCTCGAGCATAAGAGCTCGCTTCCGGACTTGACCGCCTTCAACCAAGCCCTGACCGAGATCGACGGAACTTTCCACTGTAACGAATTCATCCGTTCCGCCCTCTCGCTCGAGCATCCGCTCGCTGATGTTTTTACCAAGCGCTTCCTACGCGAACTTTGCCGGGAGCTTTGCAAGGAAGAACCCGACTTCCTCGAGTTCCGGGGGGATGAAATCGAGCGCCTGCGCAAAGAACTGAGCGAGATGGAAACGGAAATGCGTTCCGTATACTGCCGGATGCTGGCCGCCACCGCACCCGATCCCAAGACCGTTCACTCAGTCAACGCACGCCGGGTCGGGGAGAAGCGCGGGCTCGCCCTGCTCCGCCACGTCGGAGCGAAGACCAAGGCACGGGTAACCGTTCGCGAACTCCTGCACCGGGCCGGAACAGCGCTCAATGAGTATTGCCCCTGCTTCCTGATGACTCCCTCCTCCGTAGCCGACTTCCTTCCTCCCGATCATTCCTTCGACTTGCTCATCATCGACGAGGCTTCCCAGATGCTGGTCGAGGAATCGGCCGGTTCCCTCTTGCGGAGCAAGCAAATCGTGGTGGTTGGAGACCGTCAGCAAATGCCCCCCACCCGTTACATGGTTTCCACACTCGACGTACCGGAGGATGAGGACCAGGACGAATCGATCCTCGAGAGAGCGAGCCTGGCCCTGCCCTACAAGCGCCGCCTCCTTTATCACTACCGTTCCGAGGACGAGAACCTGATCGCCTTTTCCAACCACGAGTTTTACGACGACGAACTGCTCACCATCCCGAACCTCCGGGAAGACCCGACCCTTGGGGTTCACCTGATCAGGGCAGGCGGGCTTTACGAGAGCGGCAAGGACGGTTCCTCGCGCGACCCGAACCCAGTGGAAGCGGAACGGGTAGTCGATTTGATCCTCGAGCATATGGAAAAGTTCCCGAAACGTTCCCTCGGGGTGGCCGTGCTCAATCTCAGGCAAGCGACCCGGGTCGAGGAATTGTTCGAGGAAAAAGCGAGCGGAAATTCCGTGATCTCCGAGTTCCTCAATTACTGGCAGGAAACACCCGAGTACTTTTTCATCAAGAACCTCGAAAACGTTCAGGGGGATGAACGGGACGTCATCCTCATTGCCACCGTGTTCGGGAAGAATTCGAAAGGGAAGGTCTACCAAAGGTTCGGCCCGATCAGCCAACCTCAGGGCGAAAACCGCATCAACGTACTGATCACCCGGGCCAAGAAGCGCGTGCTTGTCTGCACATCCCTCGAACCGACCGACCTGACCCTTGAGAAGGAAGGACCCCAAGTCCTAAGCCGCTACCTATCCTATGCCGCCGTTGGCAAGCTACCAAGCGCGGTACGCAAGAATCCCGAGGATCTTGCCTCTGCCGAGGAGAAATGGTTTTGCGAGCGCCTCCGTTCGGATGGTTACGAAGTCGATCCACAGGTGGGAATAAGTGGCTGGAGGGTCAACTTGGGAATCAAGTCCCAAGACAAGCCCGGTGAATACTTGTGTGGTATCGAACTGGACGGCCCCTCCTACCACTTGGCTCCGGGCGCCCGGGACCGTGACGTCGGCCGTCCCTTGATACTCGAGTCGAAGGGCTGGAACATATTCCGGGTTTGGAGCATCGATTTTTTCCACGACCCAGAAGCCGAGTATTCCCGAATTGTTCGCTTGATCGAAAACGCAAAGCACAAAGAATCGGAATCCATTCATACCAACCCTCAAACATGACAAGTAAAATACCTTACGTGCTTATCCTCTCGCTCCTTTCGGGCGCTTGGGCAAAAGAACGAACACTCTTCAATGGAAAGTCCCTCGATGCATTCGAGCTTGCGCCCGGATCATGGGAGATCGAAAAAGACGGCTCGGTCGTTTGCCGGATGGCAAAGACCACCGACAAGAAAGGTAAAGAGCGAATCCGTGGAATGGGTTACCTCTGGACCAAAGATGAGTTTTCCGACTTCGAGCTTACCGTCGAGTACAAGCTTTCTCCGGGAGCCAACTCGGGTATCTTTTACCGCAGCGACAAGGACAACCCGGTCAACGGGGGCTTCGAAATTCAATTAATGGACAACGAAGGGTTTCAGAAAAAGGCCAACAAGGTTCTTCCGGAAAGGAAGCTGAATGCATCCTTTTACGATGGGGTCGCCCCGAAGGGAGACTATTCCAAACCTGTTGGCCAATGGAACCATAGCCGGCTCGTCTGCAAAGGACCCGAGGTGTCCTTTCATCTCAACGGAAAACTCGCTTTCAAGATCAACTTGGATGATTGGAAGGAAGCAGGCAAGAACCCGGACGGCTCGACCAACAAGTTCAAGACTGCACTCAAGGATCTTTCGAGAAAGGGACGAATCGGTTTTCAAAACCATGGCCAAGTGGTATGGTTTAGAAACATCTCGATCAAGAATCCCTAAATGAAAGCCGTCTTCTTTTCCTTTGCCTGCATCTTCGCATCGGGCGTATCTCATGCTTCCGAAAACTGGCCCCGCTTTCGCGGCCCGAACGGAGGAGGTAGTGCGGAATCATCCATCCCCGCTGTCTGGGAGAAATCGTCTTACCAGTGGCAACTGGCCCTCAAGGAAAATGGGCATGGCTCGCCAGCGGTTTGGGGAAATCATGTTTTCCTCAACTCGTCCGCAGACAAGGGACAGACCCGCAAGGTTCTGTGCGTTGATGCAAAGACCGGAAAGGTCAACTGGACCCGTTCCTATCCATCGAAGACTCACAAGACCCATCGCTTCAACAGTTTTGCCTCGAGTACCCCCGCCTTGGACGCGAAGAACGTCTACTCGGTATGGGGTCATTCCAGCGAGCTCAAGGTATGCGCTCATACCCACGAGGGGAAACTGCTTTGGGAAAAAGATCTTGGCGGAGTAAAGGGCGGTCATGGTTTCGCCGTTTCGCCGATCGTCTTCGAGGACTTGTTGATCGTACCAAACGATCAGGAAAAAGGCGGAGGGGCTCATTACGGTTTGGATTGCTCGACGGGCGAAATCCGATGGAAAGTCCCGAGGGGAAGCAAGCGGCTGACTTATTCCACGCCATGCATCTTCACGGATCCCAAAGGAAATTCGGAATTGATCTTCACGAACTGGTGGCTCGGATTCACCAGTTTGGAACCTCGGACGGGCAAGCAATTGTGGGAACTCTCGGTTTTCGGGCGACCCCATTCCGAAAGGGCCATCTCCTCCCCCATCGTGGCTGGTGATTTGGTCCTCGGAGTATGTGGATTCACCACTCTGGACAAGCACCTCGTGGCTATCCGTCCGGCTTCCGTATCCGAGGACGGAAAAGCCCGGGAAATCTGGAGGCTCGAAAATACCATGCCTCACATCCCATCCCCTTTGCTCTCGGGTAACCGGCTTTACCTCTGGGCGGATAATGGCGTCATTACCTGTGTCCGTCCCAAAACCGGAGAACAAGTCTGGAAAGCTAGGGTCGAAGGTGTCAAGGATACCTTCTTCGGTTCACCCGTGCGTACAGGAAACACCATTTTTTGCGTATCCGCATTCGGGCAAGTCGTGGCGATTGCGGACGGGGACGAATTCAAGCAACTGGGCGTGACAGACCTCAAACAAGTTTGCCGATCCACCCCGGCTCTGGCCAACGGCGACCTTTACTTGAGAACAGGGGAGAAACTGATTTGCATCAAGGGAGAATAAGAGCGGAATCCCCCTGATCAGTTGTTCTGAAAATCAGCGACGATTCGCAAAAGCGTACCCGTGGGGATTTTGCTCAGGTAGCTCATCTTCGTCCTTTTGAAATAGAAAACCTTCTCTTCCCCGGCAGCCTCAACCCAGAAGCACTGCCACCGCTCTTTGCCTAATTCGTTGAGGTCTTTTTCCAAAGCCTTGAAATCTTTCGAACCATGGGAAACGACCTTGTATTCCCAATCCCCGATATTCTCGATATCCTTGAGCAGCCATTCCTTTGACTTCTCGGTCAAACTCTTGCCTTCCTCCAACCCCACGCCGTATTTCTCCTTCGCCCCCTTGACGCCCTTGTCATAGATTTCCTTCCCTTCCTTGACTTTTTCATCATAGGCTTCCTTGAGCCGCTCGGTGTAAGATTTCTCGACTTTCTCTTTTTTTTCCTCGGCAGCCGGGAGAGAAAAAACAAAAAGGAAAAAAGACAGTAGGATGGTAGCTTTCATAAGTAATGTGATACGACGAGAACAAGTGGGTGGTCAAGCGATTGTCAGTTCCTCCAGATCTGATCCCAGGATCAGCCGAGCCCTATTTGGTTTCTGCAAAATCGCAAAAGGTCGAACTTGACCATCCCTCCAAAGCCCCGAAAACTGATTCGTTCATGAACCAACTCACCCCAACTTTTTTCATTCTCTCCCTTACGACCATCCTCATACCGGGGATCTTCTCCAAGCACCCGATCCCAACACCGAAAGAAGATCCGGTCGTCGGTCCGATCGAGCCATTCTTCTTCGAGCGCATCCTCAAGAGCGCTGACTTGGATGACTCCATCGCCAACCACTGGAACGACCCGGAACTCAGAAAGATCGTACAAACGCACGGGATCAAGCTCTTCGGTGGCCCCATGCTTGGCAAGATCACCTCATCCTCGGCAACCTTCTGGCTACGAGCCACCAAAACGGGCAAGATCAAGCTTTCCATAAAGGAGGAGGCTGACGAAAGCGAAGTCCATTCGGTCGAGGGCGAGGCGACCGAGAACAACGACTTGACCCTTCTTTTAACGGTGGAAGGGTTGAAACCATTCACCCGCTACCGGATAACCATTTCCGATGACAACGGGAAAGTTCTCGCCCGTCCGGAACAGGGTTTCCGCACCTCGCCCGCATCTGGCCAGAAAGCCCGTTTCTCAATAGCGTTCGGGGGCGGAGCCAGGTACAACCCGCCCAAGGAAAAAATTTGGGAAACCATAGCGGGCAGGAAACCGCATGCCTTTCTCTTTCTCGGGGACAACCTCTACCAGGACAAGCCCACCCACCGCAACCTCCAGCGCGTCTACTACTACCGCCGGCAAATGCGGCCGGAATTCGTCCGGTTGTCCTCAACCACCGCCTGTTATGCGATCTGGGACGACCACGACTTCGGGGCCAACGACGTCTCCGGTGGGCTCGATCCCTACAAACCCGCATGGAAGGTTCCAGTCTGGAAGGTATTTAAGGAAAACTGGCCCAATCCCTATTTTGGGGGTGGTGAAAAGCAACCGGGTTGCTGGTTCGATTTTTCCATCGGGGATGTTGACTTCTTCATGACCGATGGTCGGTACTATCGAGATTTCAAGAAAGGAACCATGCTCGGGCCCGCCCAAAAGAAGTGGCTCAAGGAAAAGCTACGGGCATCAACCGCGACCTTCAAGGTAATCGCATCTGGGACTCTTTGGACGGAAACTGCGGACAAGGGGGGCAAGGATTCCTGGTGGGGCGTACCCGAGGAGAGGGAGGAAATTTTCTCTCTAATTGAGGAAGAAAAAATCAACGGCGTATTCCTCCTCTCCGCCGATCGGCACCGTACGGACGTCTACCGGATCAAGCGCCCTGCAGGATACGATCTCTACGAGTTCGAGACCTCCAAGCTAACCAATAACCACACTCACGGGACAAAGAAGGAGGCAATCTTTTCCTACAACAAGGGAAACTTCTTCGGTTTGCTCGATTTCGATTTCACCAAGAATGATCCCGAGATGACCTTCCGATGCATCACGATGGAAGACAAGGAAGTGTACAACCTGCCCCTGCGGAAGTCTCAACTCTCTCATTCAGGCATAAAGCTTGAAAACGGGCCCAAGTTCAATTTTGACTACCGGAAAAAAGGACCGCACGGATCACCCAACGAAATTCAGGCAAGACTGGGGGAATCATCAGTCGTCTTTGAGGTAAAAAGCGGCTCAGGAATTGGTTCGGGGAAGATCAAGCCAGTGAAGGGAAATTGGCCGAAAAAGGTCTTGATACGTCTTCACTTGGGCGGCTTGGAAGGATTCAACGTATCAAACGGCGAGAAGACCATCCAACGGAGCGGTCTGAATGTTCGCATGCTCGATGCCAAGGGAAACCCCGTGGAGGGCAAATATTTGCTGAAGAAAAAAGGATACTACGAAGTAACCGTCCCCCCTTCACTCCTTGGTCCGAAGGTGAAGGAAATCGAAATGAGTTGGGTCGACTTCTATCGTAGGTAGGAGATCGGTCTAGACCTTGGGTTTCCAACCCTTCCGGTATTCACGCCCCCAGAGCTTTTCACCAGCCGGGTTGTCGATCAACTTGCCGCCCTTGCCCGGGTCACAGCGCAAGGAGCCCCCGGTGCGGTAGGCAATGTTGGCCAAGTGGCAGAGCTTGGTGCTTTTCTGGGCATCCCCTATTTCCGAGTTCAATTTAACGCTCTTGTCCCGGATCGCATCCACGAAGTTCTTGAAGTGAGCGGGTTCGCCTCCTGGTCCAGATTTCTTTTCGATTTCCTTCCCGTCACGATCGAGAATCTGGTAATCGTTCCCCCCATTGGTGACCAGCGAGCCCTTCTCCCCATAAAACTTGCAAAAGGGAAGATCCTCGTCCCGCCGGGGATCACAACTGCTCCCGCTCCACGAGGCCATACAGTCGCCAAAATGAAATGCGGCTTCCCCGGTGTCCGGGGTTTCCTGATCGTCGTCATGATAATAACGGCCACCATTGTAAGTGACGCGCTCGGGCAAGTCCACGCCGAGGCCCCAGCGGGCAAGGTCGAGCGAATGAATCCCGTTGTTCGCCATTTCTCCACCGCCCCAGTGCCAGCGCCAGTGCCAATTGTAATGGACTAAATTATCAACGTAGGGCCTGTGGGGAGTCGGTCCCTCCCAGAGCTCGTAGTTCAAGCCTTCGGGGGGCTTGGCCGGCTTGCCCTTGCCAATTGATCCACGCCGGTTTTTGTACCAGGTCCGGGCGGAAAGAACCTTGCCGATCACGCCTTCGTGCAGACGTTGCATGGCCTCCCGAACGTTAGGGTAGCTTCTTCGCTGGTTGCCCATTTGTACCCGGCGGTCGTACTTGCGGGAAGCGGCCACGATCATGTCGGCCTCCGCCATGTTGTGACTGCCCGGCTTCTCGACGTAAACGTGCTTGCCTGCCTCCATGGCAAGAATGGCAGCCGGGGAATGCCAAAAATTCGGAGCAGCAATCGAGAGAACGTCCACCTCGGAGTCTTCCAGGATTCGACGAAAATCGACGACCCCCTTGGCGTCCCCAGCCTTCAAGGCCTTGGTTCCTCGGGCTATGCGCTTTTCATCGACGTCGCAAACGTACGCCACCTCGACCCCCGAGGTCTCGGCAAATCGACGGACGTGAGCCACTCCCCGGCTCAAGCCGATCACGCCCACGCGGATGTAATTGCTTGCCTTGTTGGCGGCCCGGATAGAACCGGGAGCCAGAGACAAGGCCCCTGCTGCGGCCGAGCCCTTGATAAATTTGCGACGGTTCGTGAGGAATGAATTGTTCATGATGGTTCTCCTTTGTTAAAAAAACGAACTCCTAGCCTCCTACGCGGAATCCCTCAAAGGCAAGCCCTATTCAAACGTCCACCGGTCTTCCCTCCACAAGCCACAGTCAAAACGATCCTTTGAAAGCAGACCATTTGGTCAAATCGTACCAAAATCAAAGTGTGTGATCCTAGCAAAAAGGCTTCCCTCTCTGGTAAGATTAGAGATTGAACAAAAGAACCTAATCCTATCCATTATATTTCCGGGGAGCCTTTCCTCCCTTGTGAAACCCCAAAAAGAAAGCCATGAACATCCTTACTTCCGAAGATCGATCCGATTACGAACGGGACGGATTCATTATCGTCCGCAACCTCTTTTCCGAGGAGGAGATCGGCCTACTGGGGGAGACCGCCCGGGCGGACAACGCCATGGACAAGTCCTCTTCATCGATGGACGATGGTGAGGGCAATGCCGTACGCCTCGCCCTTTGGAACCACCCGGGTGACGGAATCTACGGGATGATCGCCCGTTGCCACAAGCTAGTCGACCGAGTCGAGGACCTGCTCGATGACGAGGCTTACCACTACCATTCCAAGATGGTGCTCAAGGATGCCAAGGTTGGCGGAGCCTGGGCCTGGCACCAGGACTATGGTTACTGGTACCAGAACGGCGTCCTCTTCCCCAACTTGTGCAGCGTCATGGTTGCGGTGGACAAGGCGACCGAGGAAAACGGATGTATGCAGGTGCTCAAGGGTTCGCACAAGCTCGGGCGGATCAACCACATCCTCTCTGGCGACCAGGCGGGAGCGGACATGGAACGCGTGGAGGAAGCGAAGAAACGGCTCGAGTTAGTTCATGCGACCATGGACCCAGGAGATGCCATGTTCTTTCATTCGAATACCTTGCACGCTTCCGCGGCCAACAACTCGGACCACCCGAGGTGGGCCATGATCTGCTGCTACAACGCGGCCTCCAACGATCCTTACAAGGAATCCCACCACCCCCGGTACGTAAAACTGGACAAAGTCGACGACGACCAAATCCTGAACATCGGGCGCGACCATGCCGAGAGCTCGCAAACCGCTTTCGCCGACCTCAAGGCCGATGATCAAAGCGCCTCCAGTCTCGCCGAGGAGGAAAACTAAAAAAGGAAATCAACATGAAGCTAGGAATTATCAACAGCGCCTTCGGTCAAGCCGGGGTGGATACCAAGACCGGACTCGAGCACATTGCCCGGATCGGGTTCGACGTGGTCGATATCTTCACCGAGGCATTGACCATAACCGAGGAGGAAATTGCCAGCATCAAGAACACCTGTGCCGAAAACAACCTCCCCATCGTTTCCCTGCCCATCGTTTCCGCCGGACTGATCGATTTCAATGATCCGGTTCGCGACTTTCACCTCGAGCGTGGAAAGAAATTCATCGACCTGTGCGCCCGCTTCAAGGCGGACAACCTGCTGCTCGTCCTTGGCGAGTACATCTGGCAACGCGAAGTCATCCCGCCCGAAGCCCAATGGGGATGGGCGGTCGAGAACACCCAAGCACTCGCCGACTACGGGGCCGAACAGGGGATCGAGATCGCTCTCGAACTCGAGCCCTTCCGCCTCAGTTTGCTGAACAACCTCAAGGAGATGGTCCGTTTCATCGATGATTGCGACCGGGCAAACGTAAAGGCCAACATCGACATCAGTCACCTCGTGCTGGCCGACGTCTCCCCCGCCGAGGTTTCCTGCCTTCAGGGCAAGGCCGCCCACGTCCACATCAGCGACTGTGACGGGAAGGTCCACGGCGACCTTCCCCCCGGACGAGGAGTGGTCAAGTTCATGCCTTACCTCCAAGCGATCAAGGAACTGGGGATTGACGGAACCATTTCCCTCGAGCTTGAGTATTCCCCCGATCCCTCCAAGATCGTCGAATGGGTCGAGGAAGCCTACCGGGAGACCGCCCGCATGATGGATGAAATCGGCCTGCGCGACTGATCGATCGGTATGAGTGAGGATGAGGAATACGGGCTCAGCCCGGAGAAGAAGACCCAGACCATCGAACCGCCCCCGGTCGACTACCTCCCTCCCCGCCCCCGGGGATACAACCCTGGTATCGCACTGATCGGGACAGGTGGGATCAGTGAGTTTCACCTCAAGAACTATCAGGCCTGCGGATATCGTGTGGTCGCCCTTTCCAACCGCACAACCGAAAAGGCCGAGGCCATGCGTGACAAGTTCTATCCCGATGCTACGGTCCACGGGGATTACCGGGAAATCTTGGAACGGGATGACGTCGAGGTGGTGGACGTCACGCCCCACCCCGCCGACCGACTGCCCATCCTTTTCGACTGCCTGCAAGCAGGCAAGCACATCCTCAGCCAGAAACCCTTCGTCCTCGATCTGGAGGAAGGCAAAAAACTCGTCGACTTGGCTGACGAAAAAGGACTCAAGCTCGCGGTCAACCAAAACGGACGCTGGGCTCCCCACTTCAGTTACCTGCGCAATGCAATTAGCTCCGGGCTGATCGGGGAAGTGACCTCGATCGACTTTTCCCTTCAGTGGGACCAGACTTGGGTCAAGGGAATCCCTTCCTTCGAGGAAATGGACCACCTTATCCTCTTTGACTTTGCGGTTCATTGGTTCGACATTGCATCTTGCCTGATGACCGGTCGAAACCCGGAAAAGGTTTACGCCTCGGCGGTCCGCCATTCCGGACAGGTTTACCAGCCTCCGGCGCTCGCCTCCGCGGTCATTGACTACCCGGATGCCCAAGTCCGCATGTCCTTCAACGCGCATTGCACGCTTGGCGAGGAGGACGTCACCTCGGTGGTCGGCACGAAAGGGACGCTGCGTTCACGCGGTCCCGGGCTGAACGATCAACCCATGATGGAAGTTCACTTGGAAGAAGGTTCGGTCGATGTTCCCCTTGAAGGTTCCTGGTTCGAGTCGGGATTCCAAGGGACCATGGGCGAACTCCTTTGCGCCATCGAGGAGGACCGCGAACCGAACCATTCGGCCCGGGACAACCTCCGATCCCTCGAGCTTTGCTTCGCCGCCCTGAAAAGCGCAGACTGGGGTCATCCTGTCGTGCTGGAATAACCCCAAGGAGATGATTGACAAAGGCTTGATCACCGAAGAGGAATATAAACAAAAGCGAAAAGAGCTACTCAAGCTCTAACCCGAGGCACCCTCATTTCAAGGAAGACCGGTTCGGATCAAAACTAAGGTCGCTCCGGATTATTGGGTTGCCCACAGCGATTGACTTACTCTCTATTTGAAGATCACCCCTACCTGAACCATGAAATCATTCCACCTTGCCCTCGCCCTTGTTTTACTTTCCACCGCATCCTTCGCCAATAAGGTTCCCACCCCCGACCGGGTACAGATCAAACCTGCCCCAAGGCCCTTGCCACGCCCGTTGCCAGGGCGAGGTCCCATCCAGCGCCCTGGTGGCCCTGAGCAGGTCAAGGCTCCGCCTGCGTGGTCGAGTCATCAGCACGTATTCACGGGCACCCTAGACAAGGTCGTGGCTGGCCCGGTTGGCCGGTCCTTCCCGCCCATGTTCACTCACAAGCTGACCTTCACGGTCAAGGAAGTCATCCGGGGGGATCTCAAACCCGGAGACCAGGTGACGGCCTCCCACGTCGCTCGCCAGCGTGTCAAACCCGTCTTCCCAGAGGGCAAGGCTTGCGTTTTCGGAGGGGACAAGAGCCGAGGAACCCTCCAGGCCAAGA